>Ga0335397_10003807_pt1 | contig 20059 bp, 15 predicted proteins | sample MAT04_FD_205740 | JGI IMG/M metagenome (GOLD analysis project Ga0335397, IMG submission 205740) | Freshwater microbial communities from Lake Fryxell liftoff mats and glacier meltwater in Antarctica - MAT-04 (spades assembly) (version 2) ... | reverse complement strand
GGGGCAAAGCTTGGTTTGCCTTTCCAACCCGTGCTCGACGGCCACCACCTCACCACGTCTCCGCTTTCCACGATCGAGGGTGGCTCGGCCGCCACGGTGCCGCTCATGCTGGGCACGACGGCGAACGAGTGGAACCTGTTCGCACTGCTGGCGGGGAGCCCCACCAACGAGGAGGCGGCCATTCGGCGTCTCGACCGCATCTTTGATGGTCATGGTCGATCGGCCTTCGACGTGTATCAGGCCGGACGTCCCGGAGCTTCGGCCACGGAGGTCTACGACGCGATCTTCACCGACCTCGTGTTTCGCATCCCATCGATTCGGCTCGCCGAAACGCACGCCGCTGCCGCGGCGCCCGACATCCGCACCTGGAGCTACCTGTTCACCCATGAGTCCACGGCGTTCGACGGGCGTCTGGGGGCCTGCCACGCCATCGAGATTCCGTTTGTGTTCGACACCCTGGGCAAGGCCGGGGTCGACTTCCTGCTTGGCCACGATGGACCGCCCGACCTTGCCCGATCGATGAATGCTGCGTGGGCAAGGTTTGCGTTCACCGGCGACCCCAACGGTGAGGGGCTGCCCGAATGGGCGCCCTACCACTCGGACACCCGGTCCGTGATGGAACTGGGCGATACCTGCAAGTTGCTCGCAGACCCTCAGGCCGAGGAACGCACCTGGTGGGATGGCCGGCTGTAGTCGGCGTCGGGGGTATGGGTGCCGCTCGACAGGTGTTCGTCGTGGGTGAGCACCATGCCAGGGTGGACTGCGGCCATGCCCTTGATCACCACGGTGCCTCCCACCTCACACCCTTCGAGCCAGGCTCGGTCGCCGATTTGGGCCCACCCCGTTATCAGCGCATCGCCCAACACACGGGCGTTGCCGCCGACGTCGGCGTAGCCGCAGATCCGGGCGCCGTTCACGTGGGCGTCGCCACACACACGGGCGCTCTCGCAAACCTCCGCGTCGTTCACTCGAGCGTTCTCCGCCACGACGGCATCGCCGCTCAGCACGGAGTCGTCGTACACCCGAGCGTTGTCACACACCACTGCACGGTCGAACAACCGGGCGTTCCCGAACACGCGGGCGTTCCCGAAAACCACCGCCTCGGGACTGAGGTGCGCGGTTTCCTCCACGTGAGCGGTGAGGGCCACCCACCCGCCGGCAGAACCATCCGGATTCACGTGGCGAGCGGCTCGCACCGCGCCGTAGCCGAAATCGTGCAGCACCCTTCCCAATGGGGTGGCGGTGAAGTTGGTACTTCCTGCTCGAGCATTGCGGGCCACGGTTGCCTCCGTTGTATCGGTCGACACCTCGGTGGTGCCCTACTCCACTAGGCCTATCGACCTATGACCTGGGCCTCTTGACCTATTTGTCGATGGGCCGGCGATCCGTCAGAGCACATCGACGTGTTCGGCGTCGGGGAGCCAGTGACGGGTGTCGAGCACGTACCGGCTGTGGGCGAGCACGAGATCGGCGTCGAACGCCGAGTGGTCGACGAGCACGATCACCGCATCGGCCGCTTGGAGCTCGTCCGCCGTGAGCGCAATCAAGCGGACACCGGGCGGGGTTTGGCGTTCGTCGACATGCGGGTCGACCGCAACCACCGTGGCTCCGAGTTGCACCAGCCGCGCCGCGACCGTCGAGGATGGGGACTCACGAGCGTCGCCCGTATCGCGCTTGTAGGCCAATCCCAGCAGCAGGATTCTCCGGCCCTTGACCGACAACTCTCGGTCGTTGAGGGCATCGGTGAGGCGGCGAACCACGTAGTCGGGCATGTGTTCGTTCACGTCGTTGGCCAGTTCCACGAACCGGAACGGGTGCCCAGTGGAACGTTTCACTTGCCACGACAGGTACGACGGATCGATGGGGAGGCAATGGCCGCCCACGCCAGGACCCGGGGTGAACCGGAGGTACCCGAACGGCTTGGTGGACGCGGCGTCGATCGCTTCCCATACATCGATGCCCAGTTCGTGCGCGAACATTGCGAGCTCGTTCACCAACGCGATGTTGACGTGACGAAAGGTGTTCTCGAGGAGTTTGGTGAGCTCCGCTTCCTTGGGCGAGCGCACAGGGACGGTCTTTTCGACGAGCCGGTCGTAGAACCCTTGGACGACGGCGAGCGAATCGGCGTCGATGCCCGACACCACTTTGGGCGTGTTCTCGAACGTGTACACGGTGTTGCCGGGGTCGATGCGTTCCGGGCTGTACCCCGCCCGAAAACCGTCGGGGCCTCCCGCCGGCAATCCCGACACGTCGGCGAGGATGCCGACCATCAATTCCTCGGTGGTTCCAGGGTAAGTGGTGGACTCGAGGACCACGGTGGCCCCCGGGCGAAGGTACGGGGCGACGGCGTGTGCGGCCGACTCGATGTAGGACAGATCGGGCAGGCCTTCTCGGAGAGGAGTGGGCACGGAGATCACGCAGACGTCGAATCCGGCGAGTTGGTGCGTGTCGTCAGTGGCGAGAAAGCGGCCGGTCCGCAACGCCGCGGTCAGCCGTTCATCGGAGATGTCCTCCACATGGGACGAGCCTGCGGTGAGGCGGGCGACCTTCGCAGAGTCGATATCGAATCCCACCACGTGGAAGCCCTGCTCCACGGCGCGCATCGCCAGGGGGAGTCCGACGTAACCCTGGCCGATGACGGCGAGGCGGGTGGGGGGATGGACCGGGTCAGTCATGGAGGCCGATCGTACCGGTAGGCTTCTCAACGGTGAGTACCCGCAAGTTGATCATTCTTTCGTTGGCCTGTGGCGCGGCGCTGATCGCCGCGTTCGTGGCCCAGCTCATGTTGGCTCGCTGATGCTGGTTGGTTGATTCCGACGGCGACGTGGTTGCGTTCGGGGTTTGTGGTCTCGTGTGAACGCACGTACCCCAAACACTTGTTGTCTTCCCAAAGGGGTGCCGAGTTTGGTACGGTCATCGTCCCTGGCGGGCGGAGCAGTCAACTCTCCTTGTGGTGACGTGCATCCCTTCAGACCTTTCCCCCTTCGGTTCCCCCATCCCCGGTTCGCTCGCGTCGCCCTCGTGGTGGCCGCCGTGGTGCTGGCCCCAGTCGTCCCGGCCTTCGCCCAGGACGGCGTCGCCCCCGCGTCAGTCGATACCTCCACGCAGGCGGAGATCGAGAAGACCCGTAGTCGGCGCGCCGAGCTGGCGCTGCAGATCGACGTGCTCAAGGCCAACGACGTCGAACTCCAGGCTGAGGCGGCGCGCCTGGACCAACTGATGGGGGAGCAGGAGCGGCGGGCCGGGTTGGCTCGCGAAGAGTTGGGCGCCGTGAAGGAACAGGTCGTTCGCCTCGAAGGTGAGGTGGCGGAGGCCCGAAATGCCGCCGACCAGCAGCGATCCCGAGCCAACGGACGTGCCGTCGCCGCCTACATGCACCAAGGTGATGAGACCCTCTCTGCGGTGATGGAGGCCAAGGACTACGACCAGGCACACAAACGTCGGGCATTGCTTGGGGAGGTGGCTCGGTACGACCAAGAGGTGCTCAAGGCTCGCCGGCAGGCTGAGGACGCATTGCAGGCCAAACAGGTAGAACTGTTCTCGACCCAGGTGAAAGTCGAACAAGTCGAGGCAGCGGCGAGTGCCGACGTGGCCGCTGCCGCGCACACCCGCGAGCAGCATGCTCAAGTACAGGGAGCGCTGGAGAAGCGCATCGGCGATTTCCAGGGCGAGTCCGACGAGTTGGCGGCGAGCGAAGGCAACCTCCTCGCGATCCTCAACGCCCGTGCGTCCAAACCGGGCGAAGGGCTCGACGACGAGCCGGCCGAATCCACCACGACCACCGCCGCGCCGACCACGACCGCGGTTCCCACAACGATCGCGGCGCCCACCACCACTACCACCACAACGCCCGGCCCCACGTTGCCGGGCCAGACCACGGTCACCACCAAGGCACCCGCAACCACGGTCACCACCCGTCCACCAACGACCACCGTGGCCCCCACCACCACGAAGAAGCCCGTTGCCGGGGTCCGGCTCGGCTGGCCGCTGTCCGGCCCGGTCACGTCGGGATTCGGCATGCGTTGGGGGCGTATGCACCAGGGCATCGACGTCGGCGTTGGAACGGGCACCCCGATCGCATCCTCCGCCGCCGGCGCGGTGATCTACGCCGGGGAGTTGGGCGGTTACGGCAACTTCGTGCTCGTCGATCATGGCAACGGCATCGTCACCGCCTATGCACATCAGTCCACGATTGCGGTTTCCCTCAATCAACGGGTGAGCAACGGCCAAATCGTCGGGTACTCCGGCAACACCGGGAACAGCACCGGACCACACCTCCATTACGAAGTCCGGGTAGGCGGCGTGGCTGTCGACCCGATGGGCTATCTCGGCTGACCCTACGGGGCGCCAACCACGACCTCTTCTGCGGATTTACCGTGGGAAGCGGGCGGACCGAAGGCGGGTCGCATCAACGACGATGCGGCCCGCCGGGGGTCCCGGCCTCGGGGTTCGAGATCGTGTGGCGAGCCGGTAGGCTCCCGGCCGGCTGTCCACGACTGGCGTGGACACAAACGAGGAGGTGAGTCCGACGCCCGAGCATTTCGACGTCGTGATCATCGGTGGTGGTCCCGCAGGCTACGGCGCCGCGCTGTATGGCGCCTCGGCCGGGCTCAACATCGCGCTGGTGGAGAAGCAGAAGGTGGGTGGCACGTGCCTCCACGTTGGCTGCATCCCGGCGAAGGAGCTCCTCGAAACGGCGGCGGTCTTCCGTCATGTCGCGGGCGCCTCGGCATTCGGCATTCTGGCCGGCGCAGCACCCACGGTCGATTTCGCCGTCACCCAGACCCGCAAACAAGGGGTGATCGACGGCCTGCACAAGGGCCTCGTCGGCGTGCTCAAAGGACGCAAGGTCACCGTGTACGACGGCGTCGGAAGCCTCGGCACTGGTCGGGCCGTGTCGGTAGCTGGCGGTAGTTCGGGCGAGGTCTCGCTCACCGGCGACGTCGTGATCCTGGCCACGGGATCGGTGCCCCGCACCATTTCAGGCTTCGAAGTTGACGGCACCATCGTGCTCACCTCCGACGAAGTGCTTTCGCTCAACGAACTGCCGTCGTCGGCGGTGGTGATCGGCGGCGGGGCCATTGGGTGCGAGTTCGCCTCGATGATGGCCGATCTCGGCACCGAGGTCACGATCCTCGAAGCGATGCCCAAGATCCTCCCGGGGTGTGACGACGACGCCACCGCTTTGGTGCTCCGCAGTTTCAAGAAGCGGGGCATCACGGTCACCGCCGGAGTCGCCGTCACGGGACATACGCCGAAGGCCGACGGTTCCGGCACTACCGTGGCATTCGGGGATGGCCAAGCGCTCGATGTGGAGAAGGTGGTGATGTCGGTGGGGCGGCGTCCGCTCACCGACGGTCTCGGTCTCGACGGAACGGCGGTGACGATCACCGAGCGGGGATTCCTCGATGTTGACGCCCACTGCCTCACGGGTGAGCCCGGGGTCTACGCCATCGGTGACGTGATCAACACGCCGGCGCTGGCCCATGTGGGATTCGCCGAAGGCATCTTCGTGATCAAACACTTGCTCGGCGAATCACCGGTTCCTGTCGATTACGCCAAGGTGCCTTGGTGCATCTACTGCCATCCCGAGGTGGCCTTCGCCGGCCACTCGGAGCAGAGCGCGAAAGACGCCGGTTTCGACGTCGTCGTGTCGAAACACCGCTACCTCGGAAACGGTCGTGCGCTGATCATCGGCGAGGCCGACGGCATGGTGAAGATCATCGCCGAGAAGCGGCCAGACGGAACCGGTGGTCGCATCCTCGGCGTCCACATGGTTGGTCCGTGGGTCACGGAGCAGCTCGGTCAGGCGTACCTTGCCGTCAACTGGGAAGCCACGGTCGACGAGGTAGCCCATTTCATCCAGCCCCACCCGTCGCTGAGCGAGCTGTTCGGCGAGTCCGTTCTCGCCCTTACCGGTCGCAGCCTCCACGGCTGAGCACCGCCCGAAACCTCCAGGAGAATCCCATGGCCGACATCGTCATGCCTCAGCTCGGTGAAACGGTCACCGAGGGCACCATCACCAAGTGGTTCAAGCAGATCGGCGACGCCGTGGCGGTCGACGAGGTGCTGTTCGAGGTTTCCACCGACAAGGTTGATTCCGAGGTGCCGTCGCCGGTTGGGGGCTTCCTCGCCGAGATCCGGGTGCCGGAAGGTGAAACGGTGCAGGTCGGCGGGGTGATCGCCATCGTCTCCGATGCCGCTCCGTCCGGCGCCGCGACCGCATCCGCGGCTCCGGTCGCACCCGAGCCAACTGCACCCGAGCCAACTGCACCTGAGCCAGCCGTACCTGAGCCAGTCGCACCCGAGCCCACTGCACCCGAGCCGACTGCACCCGAGCCGGTCGCCGACGCCACACGGGGAAAGCTGCTTTCGCCCGTCGTTCGCCAACTCGTGAACGAGCACGGGCTCGACCCCGACCGGATCACGCCGTCCGGTCCCGAAGGTCGGATTACTCGCGCCGACGTCGAACAGGCGATCCAAGCCAAAGGGCCACGCCCGGCACCGATCGCTTCACCGATCGCTCTTCCTGCCCCGACCCCGACCCCGACCCCTCGGCCGACCGCTCGGCCGACCGCTCGGCCGACCGCTCGGCCGACACCCCGGTCCGGCACGGGCGACACCACCGAAACTCTTGGCAACATCCGTCGGCGTACCGGCGAACACATGGTGATGTCGAAAGACGTGTCGCCGCATGCCTACTCGATCATCGAAGTCGACTATGAGAACGTCGATCGCACTCGACGACATCACCGCGACGCGTGGCGCGAGCAGGAAGGCTTCTCGCTCACCTACCTCCCCTTCATCTCACGAGCGGTGATCGATGCGTTGCGAGAGTTCCCGCACCTGAACGCCACCGTTGGGAACGGCGAGCTCATCGTGCACAACTACGTGAACCTGGCAGTGGCGGTCGACCTCAACTTCGAAGGGCTGTTGGCTCCGGTTGTGCACGGCGCCGACGACATCCGGTTGCGAGCACTGGCGCGGTCGATCAACGAGCTCGCCGGAAACGCCCGTTCCAAACACCTGTCGGTCGACGACATCACCGGGGGAACGTTCACGATCTCCAACAACGGATCATTTGGCACCACGATCGTGCTGCCGATCATCAACCAACCCCAGGTCGGCATCTTGTCCACCGACGCCGTCACCCGCCGTCCGGTCGTGGTCACCGCCACCGACGGCACGGAGGCAATCGCCATCCATTCGGTGGGGATGCTGGCATTGGCGTGGGATCACCGGGCCTTCGACGGGTCCTACGCCGGGTCATTTCTCGGCGAGGTGAGGTCGATCCTCGAAACCCGCGACTGGGATGCCGAGCTCTGACCCACCCGCACCCGCTCATGGCCCTGATGGCGGCCGTGGTGATCGCCATCGCCGGATGTGGCAAGGACGTGGCCGGAAGTGTGGCGCCCCCCGACTCGCAGGCCTTGGTGACTCGCGGCTCGTTGCCCCCGGTAGGGGGCTGGGCCGGCACCGACCTCCTGTGGGACATCGCCGCGTCACCCCGTGGGTTCGTCGCAGTCGGAAACAGCGGGGTGATACTGCAATCGGTCGACGGGTCCGAATGGATGCAACGCCCCGCCGGGACGGCCCAGACATTGCGCAGCGTCACGACCTCGGCAAACGGCGAGCAAACCGTGGCCGTCGGAGCCGGAGGGGTGATCATCAGCTGGGACGAACCAGGTCTGGGTTCGCCTCGGGACCGTCGATCAGGGACAGACCGGCCGTTGCTCGGGATCGCTGAAGGTGGCGGACGATGGGTGGCCGTCGGTGGCGTGGGCACGGTGCTGTGGTCCGATGATCTCGAGCAATGGCAGGTGGCGGACGCCCCGACCGGCGGCGACTTCTTCGCTGTCACCTACGGCGCCGGTCGTTTCGTCGCCGTGGCCGATGACGGCAGCGTGAGCACCTCGACGGATGGCGTGGCGTGGGTCACGACTCGCCCCGACGGCACCGCGTGGTTATGGGACGTGACCTTTGGTGGGAGCCAGTTCGTGGTGACCGGGTCCGGGGGCACGGTTCTGCGGTCGGCGGATGGGCAATCGTGGGAGCGAGCCGAGTCCGGTACCACCCAGGCGCTGAGGGGTGTCACCTACGCCAATGAAACGTTCGTAACGACCGGTTCCAACGGGGTCATCCTCGCCAGCACCGACGCGGTGACGTGGCGGTCGCTGCACAACCCCGACACCGGAATCGAGTTGTGGCGCCCAGCGGGGAACGGCCCCCGATGGGTTGCGGTCGGTGCCGGGGGAACCCGGCTGGTCTCGGCCGACCTCGAGAGCTGGTCGGGGTCCTCGTCCACCCATCCCGCGCTCTATGGCGTAGCCGCCGATGCCGACCGCGTATTGGGGGTCGGCGTCGGCGGGCTCGTCACTGCGCTCACCCCCGGACTGCCGCCAGGTACCGGGCCCTGGTCGACCGTCACCCGGGCGCCCGGTGATCGAGAGCTGAGGTCGGTCGCCAAACACGGTGATCTCTGGCTGGTCGTGGGGGGTGGTGGCACCATTCTCGGCTCGCTCGACGGGGTCGGTTTCGTTCCGCTCACCTCCGGTTCCGGTGCCGAGTTGTGGTCATCCACACGGATCGGTGATCGACTGATCGTGGTTGGCGCGGCAGGCACGGTGCTGACCTCCACCAACGCCGGGTTGCTGTGGGAAGCCGTTCCCGACACCGGAGCATCCACCTTCTTCTCCGTGGCCGCTGGCCCGGGTGGCGTGGTGGCTGTCGGCGTCGATGGGGTGATGTTCCGATCCGATGATGGCAGCAAGTGGGAAGTGATCGACACGCCGCCGACCGAGGGCGACACGCTGCGGTCCGTGGCGGCCAACCCGTTCGGCTACGTGGCGGTGGGCACTCGCGGCGCAGTGCTGACGTCGGTCGACGGTCGCACGTGGACCCGGCGTCGGTCAGGTACGGAGTTCACGTTGCGCGCAGTAGCGGCCACCACGGGCGGGTGGCTCGCGGTCGGTGGGGGCGGCACGATTCTGGGGTCGGGCGACGGCGTTGCGTGGTCGGTGATCCCGTCCCCCACCCAGGAGGAACTGTTTGCCCTCTCCGCGACGGAAACTCGAACGGTGGCGGTTGCCGGCACGGAACAGGCGCTGCAATCGACCGATGGGGGCCGAAGCTGGAAGGCTGTGGAGTGATGGCCCCGCCCCTACACCTTCGTTGGCTCGGGACGGTGCCGTACTCGGAGGCGCTCGACCTCCAGCATGCGCTCCGAGAGCGCGCCGCGGCTGATTGGCTTCTCCTCCTTGAACACCCGCACGTCTACACCTTGGGTGTCCGCGCCGACCTCGCCCACATCCGCAGGCCGCCACACGAGGTGGGAGCCGATCTCGTGCGGTCCGATCGGGGAGGCGACGTCACCTACCACGGCCCCGGTCAGCTCGTGGGCTACCCGATCCTCACGGTCCCCGGAAAGCGGGGGGGCGGCATGGCCGACACGGTCGCCCATGTGACCATGGTGGAGCAAGTGGTCATCGACACGCTCACCGCCGTCGGTCTCGCCGACGTTGGCCGGCTCGCGGACTACCCCGGCGTTTGGGTGGCGCCCGACTCCGCCAACCCCCGCAAGATTGCGGCCATCGGTGTGCGGCTCGATCGAGGACGATCGATGCACGGATTCGCCCTCAACGTGGATCCCGACATGACGATGTTCGAACACATCGTGCCGTGTGGGATCACCGACTTCGGCGTCACCTCGATCGCCGCCGAGGGGATCGACGTCGCGATGGCCACCGTGGTTGACGCGGCATTCGCGGCAGCGGCGAGTCGATGGGGTGATGCTCGGCCGCTCCGCACCGAGGCGCGAGTCGTGTCGTTCGAGCCTGGTGCGGTCGAGGTGGTACCGATCCCGGGCGTGAGCCGGCATCGGGCCACTCGGCTGGCGCAAGCGCAGGTCAGCGAGGGTCTTCGCATCAGTCAGCGCAAGCCGGCCTGGCTTCGGGCACCGCTCACCGGAAGTGAGGCGGTGTTGGGCGTGCAACGCACGGTTCGTGACCTTGGCCTCGTAACCGTGTGTGAAGAAGCGGGATGCCCGAACATCTCCGAGTGCTGGTCCGATGGCACGGCCACCTTCATGCTGAACGGCGATCGGTGCACTCGGGCCTGCGGCTTCTGCTTGGTCGATACGCAACACCCTTTGCCCATCGATCCCCTCGAGCCGTCGCGGGTGGCGGAGGCCGTTGAACGCATGGGCCTTTCGTTCGCCGTGCTCACCGCGGTCGCCCGTGACGACCTTGAAGATGGCGGGGCCAGTGGTTTCGTTGGGGCGATCGAAGCGATTCGGGCCCGCACGCCACACGTGCAGGTGGAGGTGCTGATCCCCGATTGCAAGGGCCGGTCCGAGGCGTTGCAAACAATCTTCGATGTTCGGCCCGAGGTGCTCAACCACAATCTCGAAACGGTGGCCCGTTTGCAACGGGCCGTGCGGCCGCAGGCGGGATATGCGCGCAGCCTCGCCCTTCTCGCCCGGGCGAAGACCGCGGGTCTCACGGTGAAGTCCGGTCTTATCGTGGGCATGGGGGAGCGTGTCGACGAGGTGCGCGGGGCCTTGGCCGACCTCGCCGGCGTCGGCGTCGACATCGTCACCATTGGGCAGTACCTGCGCCCGACGGCGCGCCACATTCCCGTTGCTCGCTGGTGGGAGCCTGCCGAGTTCGAGGAGCTTCGCCGATTCGGCGAGGACGATCTCGGCATCGGCCATGTTGAGGCGAGCCCTCTCACCCGTAGCAGCTACCACGCCAAGCAGGCGGCGGCGGGCACAGTCCCTGAGGTTCCCGTCGCCCCGGTGGCCGTCGCCATCGGTCGGTCCCGATAACGCCGATGACGGCACCGGAACACCACGCATCATCAGAACCGTTCAGTCGTCGAATGGCGCTGGTCCGCGCCGCAATGGTCGACCGCGGCGTCGAGGTGCTGCTCCTGTCCGTTGGCGCCGACCTGCCCTGGTTGATCGGGTATGAGGCGATGCCGCTCGAGCGGCTCACCATGCTGGTGGTGCCCGTCGACGGCGAAGCCACCCTGGTCGTGCCGGACCTGGAAGTTCCTCGGGTCTGCCACTGGCCCGGCCTTTTCGCCATTGAACCGTGGGGCGAGGTCGACGATCCAATCGCACGCGTTGTCGGCCTGGTCGGTCGTGCCAAAACTCTCGCGATCGGGGATCGAACCTGGGCGCGGTTCTTGGTCGACCTGCAGGACCAGATTCCACAGGCGCGTTTCACCCGGGCAACGGAGGTCACCGGCGCATTGCGGGAGGTGAAGGATCACCATGAGATCGAACGGCTACGAGTTGCGGCGTCGGCCGCGGATCGTGTCGCCGCCCAACTTCACGCCGGCGAGATCGCATTGATCGGCCGAACCGAGGCGAGTGTTTCGGCGGAGATCGGACGCCGTCTCGTGGCGGAGGGCCACCACCGAGTGAACTTTGCCATTGTTGCGTCGGGGCCGAATGCCGCCAGTCCCCATCACGACGCCGGGTCGAGGGTGATCGAGCGCGGCGAGATCGTGCTGTGCGACTTCGGTGGAACCTTCCTCGACGCCTTCGGTGTGGGGTACTGCTCCGACATCACCCGATGCGTGCACACAGGGCCGATTCCCAGCGAACTGACCGATCTCTACGCCGTCCTTCACGGGGCGCAGGCGGCGGCGGTATCCGCAGCCGAGGTGGGTGCGCCGTGCGAGTCCGTCGACGCTGCCGCCCGCTCGATCATCACGGCGGGTGGGTACGGGGAGCAGTTCGTTCATCGCACGGGGCACGGCATCGGCGTGGAGGCTCACGAAGATCCGTATCTCGTGGCCGGAAATGGCGCGCCGCTGATTCCTGGCAACGTGTTCTCGGTAGAACCCGGCATCTATGTGGCCGGCCGCTGGGGTGCCCGACTCGAAGACATCGTGGTCGCCACCGAAACCGGTCCCGATTCGCTGAACCAGGCCGACCACGCATTGGTCGTGGTTGAGTCGTGAAGACGCTCGACGGCGCAACCTTCCTCCTGCAATGGGCGTCGGGAGGGTTGCTGTTCCTCTGGGTGACCACGCGGCATCGCACGGTGGGCCTCGGGTATGGGTGGCTGTTGCGCGGCACGTATCTGGTGTTCGCGATCCTTTCGCTGCTCGTGGGCGGCCTGGTGATCGACCGCGTGCTCGTGCGGGAGTTGGCTTCGGCGGGCGTGGTGCTGAGCAGCGGGTTCGCGCTGGTGAGCTCGATTCGGAGGCGCAAGGCGGGGGTATCGGGACAGGAGTCGCTCGCTGAGGACCGGTCGGCTCGAGTTGCGACCATGACCGGAATCGAACGGCAGGCCACCGCGAAGTCGGAGGGTGTGCCCGAGTTCGATCCCCGACTCGACCTTGTTGCCCCCGTGCTCGGTTTTGTGGGCGTCGTGGGGGTGGGGCTGAGCCAGGGCGATCCCGCGTGGCTGGCCGTCGCCCGGCTCGTCGTCGGTGCGGCGTTCCTCGGTGCGATCACCGATGCGATGTTGCTCGGGCACTGGTACCTGGTTCAGCCGGGCCTTCCCCGAGCCCCGATCTTTGAGCTCGTGCGCTGGAGCGGATGGCTCACGGTTCCCGAGGTGGCGCTGATGTTGGTACCGACGGGCATGGTCTCCGCCCTGAACGGCTCCATCGACGACGGCTATGGGGGACTGCTTTCGTGGTTCTGGTTGGCCTGCGCGGTGACCACCATGGGACTCGTGGTGATCACCCGGCTGGCGTTGAAGGAGCGGGCCTACTCGGCGGTGATGGCGGCCACCGGTCTGCTCTACCTCGCCATCCTCACGGCGTTCGGCACCGATCTCGTCGCCCGCGCGCTTTTGTCAGCCTGACAGAAAAGACCGGAAGGGACGGGGATTCCGCTTCAGGTCCCGTGGCCTTAGGTCGAAAGACCCACAACGCCTTTGAAGCCACCGCGGCAGGCGGTGCTGGGCAAGGGAGACCCACATGCACCCGACCACCACGCAGCGCACGGCGATCGGACGATTCGATTCGGCAGAGGTTGTGCGGGCCCGTCGACAGTTCGACGAGCCATTCACCCCGTCGGCAGTAGATCTCCGCAGCGCCGCGCTGACCGGAGCCGCCGAGGTTTGTGCGGCTCGCCGCCGGTTTGACGGAGCACTCGGTCGGGAAGGGAGCGGTGGGGCCGAGTCGTTCCAGCCACGATTCACCGGTGCCCGGGTAGCGGATGAACCACTGCTCGTGATCGACCTCGAATCCGGATCGGGGACCCTTGCGGATCGTGCCGCCGGCCTTCTTGGGCGAATCGACGACGAACGCGGCGGAGTCGTCCGGCCACGTGCCGTGCCGGAGCGCACAGCGGCACCACGTCGACGGATCTCCCAGGTGACGCCGCCGCCGCCATTGATGCCATCGGGCTTCGATGTCGCGCGAACGCCGGCGCCCCCGATCTCACCACCGACGGCGGCGGTGACGCCCGTGGTCGTGGGGCCGAAGCAACCGCCGATGGTGGTGTCGACCGATGAGATCGAGGGTTTCGCCGGCGCCGTGGCCAAGCTGCGAACGCTTGGAGCCCTGCGCAACGAGGGGCTCATCACAGACGCCGAATACGACCGCAAGCGGGCCGTGTTCCTCGACCTCTTGTAGGGACGCCCGTTAGGGCGCCTTGGTGGTGGTGCTGCCACCGGTGGACGTTGCCGGTGTGTCGGTGAGCGTGAACTCGAGATCGTCGCTGACTTCCGTGCTGCCGACGCCCCAGTTCTGGGTGATCTTCAGCTTGTACGTGCCGGCGAACTTCATGTCCTGGGCGTCGATCTGGAACATGATGAACGCCTTGTCGTCCTTCTTGGTGCTCTCCAACGAGGCCGGCGCGCTCTGGAAGGCGGTGGAGGTCTGCCCGTCAGGCTGGGAGAGGGAGAATCCGTTGCCGTCGATGTAGAGCAGATCATCGGCCGAGTTGCTCATCGCGCCCCACAGCACGACATAGGCCTTGCCCTTGTCGGCCTGGCCCACGTCGGACGGAACGTTGTCGAAGCGGACCTCGGTCTTGGTGACATCGAATGTGATTCCGTCGAGCACGATCTTCTGCTTGTAGGCCTGTTCGATCGGCTTCAACGTGACCGCCTTGGTGGGTTCCTTGAACGGAACCCGGGCAACGGCCTGCGTGTCGTTGCCGAACACGAGGTCGGCCTTGGAGAGCTCATCGACCGACTTCACGCCGGCGATGATGATCTTGCCTTTCGCCTTCCCCTTGGCCTTGATCTGCGGCGATTCGTCGAGCTTGGCCGTGAAGAGCGTGGTCTGAGAGTCGTCGACGGAGACAATCGGATAGGGCGTCTGGTCGGTGGTCAGGAGATTCTCTACCTCCACCTCGATCGTGGCCGCGGTGTTCTCGGCGTCGAGTGCAACCGCACCGAGGGTGTACTTGAACCCGTCGTACCACACCGTCTGCTTGAGCTCCATAGCCTTGTCGGCGGCGACGGTGGAGCCGGTGGCGCCGCCTGTGGTGACGCTCGAGCCACCGGTGGATCCACCGGCTTTGGGGGTGGTGGTGGAGCCGGCGGACGCGGCGGCGGTGGTGCTGGTTGTGGACGTTTCATCCTTCTTCGAACAGGCGGCGACGCCGAACACGAGGGCTCCGGCCAGGACGGGGGCGGCGATCTTCCTGCCGCGACGGGTGAATGCACGCGAATTTGCCATAGGCACCATTGTTGCCGATTGTGGGTAGGGCGGGGCCGCGGTTGGCGTGGCGATCAGCGGGCGACGAAATACTTGGCTTGCGGGTGGTGGCAGATGAGGGCCGAGGTGGTCTGTTCGGGCTGGTACTGGTAGCCGGTTTCCTCGCTCACCTCGATGCCGATTCGCCCCGCGTCGAGGAGCTCAGCGACCTTTTCATTGTCCTCGAGCTCGGGGCAGGCGGGGTACCCCCAGCTGTAGCGACCGCCGCGATACTGCTGGCGGAACAACCCGGCCACGGACGGGCCGTCTTCCTCGGCGAAGCCCCACTCTTCGCGAATCCGGCGGTGCCAGTACTCGGCCAACGCTTCCGCCATCTCCACGCCGAGCCCATGGAGTAGCAGGTACTCCTGGTAACGATCAGCGGCGAAGAGCTCGGCGGTTCGTTCGGAGATCCGGTGGCCCATCGTGACGATATGGAACGCTGCGTAGTCGGGTTCGCCGCTCGCGACGGTACGGAAGAAGTCGGCGATGCAGAGATGGGGAGACTGGCGTTGCCGTGGGTAACCGAAACGCATCCACTCGGCACTGCGTGATTCGTCTTTCCAGATGACGAGGTCGGTGCCGTCGGCATTGGCGGGGAAGTACCCGTAGGCCACCTGGGGGACGAGCAGGTCGTCGGCCTTGGCGGCGGCGAACTGCTCGCGGAAGGTGGCCCGGATTCGGTCCTTGAAGTCGCCGTCGGATTCGGATGTGCCATCGGCGCCTTTCTCGGGCCGGAACTGCCATTGGTTGCGAAACAGGGCCGTCTCGTTCACGTAGTCGGAGATGTCGTCGAGTGAGATGCCCTTCACGATGCGCGAGCCCACAAATGGCGGAGTGAACACCTCATTGTCGGCAGCGACGTCGGGCGAACGGTCGGGGAGTTCGGCGGGTGGTTCGTCGGCACTGGAGCGAGAGCCTTCGCGAGCCGGAACCTTCGACTCGCTCGGTACCCGCCCCCAGTCCGGATCGTCGGCGCCGCGTTTGAGCTCACCCAGGCGGTCCATCACGTGGAGTCCTTCGAACGCGTCTTTACCGTAGAAAAGTCGGCCTTCGTAGATCTCGCGGAGATCGCGTTCGACGTACGAACGGGTGAGTGCCGCGCCGCCGAGCAACACCGGGATCGAGGCGAGGTCTCGGGTGTTCAGCTCCTGAAGGTTGTCGCGCATGATGAGTGTGGATTTCACGAGCAGCCCGCTCATTCCGATGGCATCGGCCTTCACCTCGACCGCCTTTTCGATCATCTCGGCGATCCCCACCTTGATACCGATGTTGTGGACCTCGTAGCCGTTGTTGGTGAGGATGATGTCGACGAGGTTCTTGCCGATGTCGTGCACGTCGCCCTTCACGGTGGCGAGCACGATCCGCCCCTTACCGTCGTCGCCCTCCACCTTTTCCATGTGCGGTTCGAGGTAGGCCACCGACATCTTCATGGTCTCCGCGCTTTGCAGCACGAACGGCAACTGCATCTGCCCGGAACCGAAAAGCTCGCCCACAACCTTCATGCCGGCGAGGAGGTGATCGTTGATGATCGTCAGCGCGCTGATGCCTTGCCCGAGTGCTTCGTCGAGGTCGGCGTTGAGGCCTTCACGGTCGCCGTCGATGATCCGGTGCTTGAGCCGCTCTTCCACGATCCAGTCGGAGTGGTCGGTCTTCTCGGCCTTCATCTCGTTGACGTCGGCGAACACCTCGAGCAGTGTTTGCAACGGGTCGTAGAATCCGTCGGCATGATCATGGCCTCGCCGCCGGTCGTAGATGAGGTCGAGGCAGACCTGCTTCTGCTCCTCCGGGATCCGTATCAGCGGCATGATCTTGGCGGCGTGCACGATGGCGGAATCGAGGCCGGCCTGCACGCACTCGTGGATGAAGACGGAGTTCAGCACGTGGCGCGCGGCCGGTTTGAGTCCGAAGCTCACGTTGGAAACGCCCAAGGTGGTGTGCACGCCGGGCATCTCGGCCTTGATCCGTGTGATGGCCTCCATGGTGTCCATGGCGTCGCGGCGAAGGTCGTCGTCGCCGGTGGACAGCGGGAAGGTGAGGGCGTCGAAGATGAGATCGCCGGGCTCGAGCCCGTAGCGGTCCACCGCCAGATCGTGGATGCGGTGGGCGATGCGCATCTTCCACTCCACGTCGCGGGCTTGGCCCTCCTCATCGATCAGGAGGCAGATGACGGCGGCGCCGTATTCCTTGGCGAGCTTCATCACTCGGTCGAGCCGAGAGCCGTCGGCCTCACCGTCTTCGAGGTTGGCGGAGTTCAGGATGGCGCGGCCGCCGAGGCGCTGCAGGCCCGCTTCGATCACCTGTGGCTCGGTGGAGTCGAGCACCAGCGGAACGCTGGCCTGGGTGGCAAATCGGTGGACGATCTCGTCCATGTCGAGGGTGCCGTCGCGCCCGACGTAGTCGACGCAGACGTCGAGCACGTGCGAGCCTTCCTTCACCTGGTCCTTGGCCATCTGCACGCACGTGTCCCAGTCGGCTTCGAGCATGGAGTCCCGAAATTTCCGGCTGCCGTTGGCGTTCGTGCGCTCGCCGATGATGAGGAACGACGTGTCCTGGTGGAACGGGGTGAGCGAGTAGAGCGACGTGGCCCCGGCTTCCCACACCGGTTCACGACGGGCTGGCTCGAGGTTCGCACAGGCGTCGACCACGGCCTTGAGGTGCGCGGGTGTGGTGCCGCAGCAGCCGCCGATCACCGCGATGCCCAAGTCGGTGACGTGGTGCCGGTGAAACTCGGCGAGCTGATCCGGGGTGAGGTCGTAATGCATCTGGCCGTCGACCACCGACGGCATGCCGGCGTTGGGAAGGCACGAGATCGGCACCCGGCAGTGGCGACTGAGGTAACGCAGGTGTTCGCTCATCTCGGCGGGACCGGTGGCACAGTTGATGCCGACGATGTCGGGTTTCAGGGCATCGATGGTGCCGAGGGCGGCACCGATCTCGGTGCCGAGCAACATCCTGCCGGTGGTCTCCATCGTGACCTGGAGCTGGATGGGCACCTGCTTGCCGGCCGCCGACATCGCCCGTCGAGCAGCGATCATCGCCGCCTTCACACAGAGCAGGTCGAACTGCGTTTCGATGATGAAAAGGTCGACGCCGCCGTCGAGCAGACCTCGGAACTGCACCTCGTACAGGTCGCGTAGCTCCACAAAACTCACCTGGTTGAGGGTGGGGGACTTCGTTCCCGGCCCGACCGAACCGGCGACGAACCGAGGCTTCGCCGCTGTGGAGAAATCGCCGGCCACCTCCTTGGCGATTCGTGCCGCGGCCTCGTTGAGTTCGTAGGCACGATCGGCGATGTCGTACTCCGAGAGCGGGATTCCGAAGGCGCCGAACGTGTCGGTCTCGACCACGTCTACCCCTGCTTCGAAGTAGGCGGCGTGCACGGCCTGGATCACATCGGGTCTGGTGACCACCAGTAGCTCGTTGCACCCTTCGAGGTGTTCTCCGCCGAAGTCGTCGGCGGTTATGCCCCGCTCCTGTATCTCGGTTCCCATCCCCCCATCGAAGATCACCACACGTTGGTTCACTGCTTCGAGATATGTGCTCGTCATAAGGGGAAAAGCCTACCGGTGCGGTCGGGATTCTCGGAAGCCCGATAGGGTGCGTCGACCATGAGGGTCGAGCGATGAAGGTCTACACACGTAAGGGTGACGACGGCACCACCGGGCTTTTTCACGGGGGCCGAGTGCGGAAGGACTCCCCTTTGCCGATGGCCTACGGCAGCGTGGACGAGGCCCAGGCCACCCTCGGGGTGGCTCGAGCAACGGTGGAATCGGGGGGCGAAGTCGATGTTCTCCTGATTTCAGTTTGTCGGGATCTCTACGTCGTGATGGCGGAACTGGCCACGGCGACGGTGAATCGACACAAGCTGGTGGCGGGCCAAAGTGCCGTGGAGCAATGCATGGTCGATCACCTCGAGTCGGTCATCGACGATCTCTCCTCCCGGTTCGAACCGCCCACCGAGTTTGTCGTTCCGGGTGAGAACCTCGTGGCGGCGCACCTCGATGTGGCTCGCACGGTGATACGTCGGGCCGAGCGTGCGTGCCTCGATCCCGAGGTTGCGAGTCCGTTGGTCGTTGCCTATCTCAATCGGTTGAGTGATCTCGTGTGGACGATGGCACGTTGGCAGGAGGGTTCGAGTCGACTCGCTCGTGAGCCCGACACGAATCAGCTGGCCTGACGGGCCCAGCGAATGGCCTCGTGGGCGAGCGCCGGATGGGCACCCCACTGGTGCAGCTGTCGTTCCACCAGTGCTGGTTCGTCGCCGTTCGCCAGGAGCGTTTGGGCCAAAAGGCGAAGCCGAGCGCGCTGATCGTGATGGCTGTTGGGACGGGGCCGGCCCGCAAGCCACTGGTCGTGCTCGACCCGAAGCTCCGGGGTGAGGCGGGATCGCTGCCGGGCGGTGAGGGTGGGCAGGAAACGCCGCACAGCAAGCGTGTGCCCGCCCTCGACCTTGGCGGTCCCGAACCGGGTGAGCCTGCGGATCGTGTGAAACAACACGGAATGCCGCCCGGCGTGGAAGTGAAAGCCCATCCACTGGGCGAAGTTCCCCACCGGTACCTCGAAGCCGTCGGGATGCCGATCGAACTCGTCGGCGGTGCGGCGAAGGATCAGCACCGCAGCCGGTCCCAAGGGGGCCAACCAGAATCGCTCGACGTAGGTGGACCGAACGTCGTGGCCGATCGAGTCGATCAGCGCGTCGGTCCAGGGTCGAAAGGCGATGACGTCGGTGGGCACGAGCAGGTGAATATCGGTTGGGCTGGTCACAGGGGTCTTTCCGGTGGGGATCTCTGTACCCTTTCATGATGTTTCATAGCTGTCAAGCGCCTTTCCGATCTTCTGTGTCCCGGCGGGAGGACCCGGCGTTGTCGTTGCGTCCGCATCGCGCCACAGTGGGCGGATGGATTTCCTCCCCCCGATTGCTTACGATCTTGATGCTGCGCAGGAGTTGTTGCGCCAGTCCCGGCGGGTGGTGGTGCTCACGGGAGCAGGGATCTCCACCGATAGCGGGATCCCCGATTTTCGTGGTCCGGAGGGTTTGTGGACCAAGGATCCCGAGGCGGAGAAGCTGGCGAACATTTCCGTGTACCGCCGAGACCCCGACGTGCGGAAACGGGCCTGGCGACGGCGGCTCGAATCGTCGATGTGGTCGCGTCGTCCCAACGCCGGCCACCAAGCGCTCGTCGATCTGCAGCGGTCCGGTCGGCTGTCCTTGCTGATCACCCAGAACATCGACGGTCTCCATCGCGCCGCCGGCACCGATCCGGCATTGCTCGTGGAGGCGCACGGCAACGTGCGCGAGATCGTGTGTCTTTCCTGCGATCGTCGGTTTCCGACGGCCGAAATCGCCCAGCGAGTCGACAACGGCGAGGAAGATCCGTCGTGCGAG
>Ga0335397_10003806_pt1 | contig 20059 bp, 16 predicted proteins | sample MAT04_FD_205740 | JGI IMG/M metagenome (GOLD analysis project Ga0335397, IMG submission 205740) | Freshwater microbial communities from Lake Fryxell liftoff mats and glacier meltwater in Antarctica - MAT-04 (spades assembly) (version 2) ... | reverse complement strand
AGCTGTAACTTCGTGTCGCGCACTCGGATGCAAGGAACGGTATCGCCCTGGAACTCCGTCTCGGATTCGTACAGCGTGATCGCCTTGCCAACCCACCCATCGGTGTCTTCGCCGTACATCCGCACGATCCGCTTGGCATTGGTGACATTCAGCACCATGCCCTTCATGAATCCCGCGAAGTACAATATAGGCTTCACTTCTTTGGCCTGGCCGACTTCTTCTGTGACGATCTTTGAGATCGTCACCTGCACGTCCTGGCCCATTAAATCGGCGGCCGCAACATGCTTCGATGGAAACATCGACTTGTAGTTCATTGGAAACCCTTCGTTAAAGCGTCACTCTTTCGCCGCCAATCACGAGACTGATCGGCTCTTCTATGACTGGCCTTCAATGGGGCCGGTCTTTAGCAGACCGGATAACCGCCCGCAGTGGATCTTGCGGGCTGCATAGACGTTACATCGGCGGTTTCGAGCGGTCTAGTGTGGCGACCTTCAAATCGGAGTGACTGGGACGCATCTGTGACAGACATGCTTATTCTCCAACGACTTAGGGCTGCGAGCGGATGCGGGGGTTTGTGCGGCACTGAACCGCTCGAACTGGATTTCAGCAAGCATACGGGCTGCAAAACAGCGATTCTCGGGTCAAATTCTCAAATGATCACCGCAGTCCGGCTTGGTAATTCCATGCGCGGCGTGCCCCAGAATTCGACGCAGTCATCGCCACGGGCACCCGCCGGACCGAGGTTGACCACCATGACACGATCGTCGGCGAGATTCAAGATCTCCCATAACGCCTCCTTCAGGGTTTGCAGTTGCATGGCGGATAGTTCGCAACGGAAGACGGAATACTGGAGCGGCGTGCCGAAGCCGCAGAGTTTTTTGTAGGTTTTTCGCAGGCGCTTGGCGTCAGCGACATCGTAGGAAATGAGGTAAACGGTTTTCATGGTTGTGGATCAAGTATGGACACGCAAATGTGATTTTAAACTGCGAACCCGCAAGCGATTTTATCTTGTGCAGAAGCCGGGGTATTCGAGGAGTTCGCCCAGCAGCACGCGGGACAATAATCTCGCCTGAACTTCAAACACGCGGCGATAACTGATTTTGTAGCCGAAGATCGGATGCGTGATTTCGGTTTCCATGCGTCGTTCAAACGCGCCGATCACGGCTTTCCGGCCGGCCTCGGTGAGTGCCACGCTGCCGGCTCGTGAGACAAAACTTTTCGGACTGACTTCTTCGTTGTTGATCAGAGTCAAAACCACCGAGTCTCCCACGAGCGGGCGGAACTCCTCGACCAGATCAAGGGCTAGCGATGGCCGCCCATATCGCGGCTGATGCAGAAATCCCAGAAACGGATCGAACCCCACCGCTTGCAACGTAATCGTCAGTTCTTTCACAAGCAGGGAATAAACAAAGGAGAGCAGCGCGTTGACAGGATCGGTGGGCGGACGGCGGTTGCGGCCTTCGAGTCGAAACGTCTCGCCGCCGCGAATCAGCCTGGCAAAACCAGCGAAGTAAATTTTGGCGGCCATCCCTTCCACACCCATCAGCGATTCCAGACTCAGCACGCGATCGGTCTTCTGGGCGAATTCCGCCAGGCGATCCAATTCGGATTTGTATTTGTCGTCGGCATGGCGGCGGAGCAGTGTCCGACAGTTCTTAATTTTCGCATCAATGAAACACCGGGCGACTCCCAACGCATGTTGCGGGTCGAAGGCCGTGCGATACTGGGCCATCCGCAGTTCAACATTCTTGTGCGACATCCCCGTGGTGACGGCGTTGAACCAGCCTCCATAGGAAAAATGACAGATTGGGATATTGCGGTCGGCGAGTTCTCGCAGGGCCGCGGCCGTCAGTTGCACATTGCCGAGCAGGCAGACCTGCGAGACCTGAATCAGCGGCACGAAGACCGGAGAACTCTTCACCGGCTTGATCTGCAATCGCTCGCCATCCTTACCGACATACGCCCCTTGCTCCTGGATATACAGCGGCAGCGCGTCATCGCGCGAGGGCAAGAGATTGCGAACTTTTCGGCTGCCTACCGGTTCCGGATTCTCGTCTCTCACTCCGCCGTTTTCCCGCAGTCGATTCGTCTCATCGGGCAGACAGATGCCGACGAGGGAACAGCGGGGGCATTTCGGGCTGTCGATCAAGGGTGGCGGCATCTCGCCAGTGGTCGACATGGCTCTCAACCGGCCGACCAGTTCGCGCGTCCGCAGGATCAACGCGTCATCAAACCAAATGGTGATCCGTTTGCGGGATTCGATGTAGTACAACTCGCCGTGATCGCAGTCGTAACCGTTGGCTTTCAAGATCAAACCCTGAGCGCACAACTGCACGCGTTCCGGCTCCCAGGACTGTTCCTGATTATCGGGGACGGAACCCCGTTTGTAGTCAATCGGCACGGCTCGCTTGCCTTCCAGTTCGACGAGATCGAGCTTGGCGAGCAGGCCTTCCGAGGGAGCCGACAACATCAAAGCCCGAGCCGCCAGGCTATCGGACGACAGGGGCGATTCCGCAGCCGTTTCGTCTGAATCCTCCGGCAGCGCGAACGATTTCGCCGTCGGCCGATCGACGTTGCGATGCCCGAATGTTCCCTCCCGCGTGTCAAGATTGTCGCGGAACTCTCCCTGCACGAATTCGAGATACGCCAGTCGCGGGCAATACGTGAATTCGTTGAGCATGCGGGCCGGAATGAGTTCCTCTTCCCGCTCGACGGCATTTTCGCCGGCACCGGTGAGGAGCGCCGCCAGATCAAGGTGGGGGCCGCCGGGTTGCGGATCGTGCATGGCCGAACTCCCTGTTCAACAAGGACGTCGTCCCTGACCAGAGGCAACCGCGGCGTCGTCCCACGGCGGAAAGTTCGAGCGAATTGTCAAAGAGCGTCCCGCCGCCTCTGACACGATTCTGACAGCATCACTTAGTAGTCAGCAGTCAGAGCGTGCATGATGAGCGGGGCAGTGAACCGCGTGCAAGAGTTTTTCTCGCCAAGCCTGAAAGAATCACGAAGTTTTCCCGAGGCTTAATCCATCGCCGCGAAGAGACCAAAACCGCAATGCCGACCGGCGCCGATAGCAATTGGCCCGGAAACAGGGACGGGAGTTTTATGGACGGACCCGTCATGGAATCGAAGCGTGAGATGCACCGCTGTTTGACTGAGCAAGTGATTAGGACGAATATACCCTTGCGGCTGCTTTTCCTGATCGTACTTGTGTGCCGAGTACGACTTGCGAAATCGTGAAAATGCGGACCACTCGAACTCGCACGGTTGCTCGATCCCAGCCTGCATGAGCGATCGCTCAATCAACATGCGAGTTTTTTCGGATTTGTGATCATTGTGTCCGGGAAGTATGACTGGTGTGAAACTGTGCCAGACACTTGCTGAGCCAGTATATGTGCGGGTCACGCCATCGCCGGTGTGGGAGAGTGGAACGAGAAGTGGACCGGAATTCGGCTGGCCATTCTCATCCTGCCCGAATTCAGGCCTCTTTTCGTTCAGAGCCTTGAGTTGCTGTCCGCCAAGCCGCCGGGCGACATGATTGAGCCAGGCGTCATCCCCCGCCGGCGCGACGATCATTACGCGACGAACGCCCGGATTCGTATGCTCGGTTCCCACCGACGGAAGCGGCAGATACGAAAGCTGGCGATGGATTTGAGAACCGTCTGCCACATGCCCAGCGATATAGGTTTCGACCCAATGATCGGGATTGGAAATTCCAGACGGCGGCGAGCCATTCCGAAATGGGTCCGAAGATTGGTCGTGGTCGGGATACAGTTTTTCCAGCAGCGCCTTGGATGCAGTCGCGCGAATCGCCAGATGCCGTACCATGCCGGCGATGTGGATCAGTTTGCGATGCGAATAGCGGAAACGAGTGCCATCGAGGTTACGGAGTTCAAAGATGCGGAAGGGGCGCTGCGCTGGCTCGTGCTGCGAACGGTAGCGGACGATGTCAAACTCGCGCAGCGGAGGGACGGGACGAAAACCATCGCTGGAAACCCTGTTGAGAAAGTCGGTGTGCTTGCGGATCAAGTCGTTCAGCGTGCCGGGCTTGGGCACGCGCAGCGGCTTACCGCCAGTCGGCGATGGCTGCCAGCGCACGCCTGCCAACTTAGCGACTTCTTCCGACGAGAGGATGGAAGCATCACCAGCGACCATGTCGATCCCCCACCCGAGGTGAGTCATGGACCGGGCGGCGGCCTTCAGGACTTCCAAATGCGGACACGTTCCGTCAGGGAGGGGGTAGAGGTAGTGGAGCGTATCGTTGGAAATATGCACTGGGCGAACCAGTTTCATCGCCTTGAGTTCGTTCGGCTGCTTTTTTGGTTCACTCCCTTTCGAGATCGGACTCGCCCAAATATCAAGATCGTTGTTGGGAACCGCGATGCGAAACGGACTTCCGATAGTGTGTGTTGGAGCGGCAATGACCGGTTGGCTCAAGTGCTCCAACCAATGAAGAAGCGGTTGGGCACATTCCACGAATTGCCGTTCCCGACAATTGCTTGCAGCAGCATCGACGAGTGCTTGAAACAACCTTAAAGGCGATGGTGGCCATTCCGGTTCGCCGGCGTCGCACTGGCCATGAAACGATGGCACCGGGTCGAGAAAGCGAATCATGATACGGAGGTAGTTCGGCATGATGAAATTCCTCCATTATTTGAGTTTGATGGATTTAACAACTTCGTTCAACACTTCCAGTGTCAGTTTGGCTCCCACTTTGATGCCTTCTTCAAAAGACACATCAGACCGACCTTTTTTGATTGAGGTGTCTTCGGAGATTTTCAGTTCCGCATCCTTGCCTTTGATCTTGAAGATTCTCTTGGTGACATCGATCGATGTTACTTCCGCATCCTTAATTTTCTCCGGCTTGTCTTCGCTGGCCTTTTCAGCACTTGATTGAATGAATTCCTTCTCTAAATCGCTCGTCCTGATGCCGAATTTCTGCATCGCCTCGCGGGCATAATCAATGGCTTGCTTGTGGTCGAGTTTGAACACTTCAGGCTGGCCATCGGCTCCGACGACGGTGAACTCACGCAACTTTCTGATGTCAGGAACGAGATTACATCCAGATCGGAGGAAGGAATCTTGGGGAGCTGTGAACGCCACGAGCGTAAGTCCGAGAATGTAGCGTCGAAGAGCCAGTGTTCGATCCAAATTCAGCGTGCCATCCGATTCTAGTACTGCCAATCTACGCAATGCAGAGAGGTTGATAGTCGCATCTCGACGAATAGAACCGTTCGCTGTCAATTGCACACCGCCCGGCGCTGAAGAAGCCAAAGCGTTAGCAAATCCCTCCTCCGAGCCGGCATCGGGAAGTAATTCCAGCTTTTCCAGGTCAATCGTCATTTGAACGAGAAAGTTCGCCGAACGGGTGAGTTGGCGCACGTTGAACGCTCGAATAACCGAAGAGAAAATTCGCGGCAACTTCGCTTGCGTAACCCGTGAATCCCAAGCGCCGAAGACGAGTGAGGTTGGAGCGAGTTGAGCCAGTTTTTCAGTGTTGCCCCGCTGGGTTTCTTGGAATGCAACCTGCAAGTCTTGTTCAAATGCGGAACACCGCACGATGGCATCTGCGGCCCGATGGTTGGCGTTGAGCAAATTCAGTCGCAGTCCTTTCGTAGGGAATGTAACGACAACTTGCGGTACGAGGTCGGCGTAGCCTTTCTCTGCGAAAATCGGCTCGATCCGGTTCGCTTGTGAACCGACGCTATCGACGGAAACCACATTGCTTCCATCTTCAAACTTGTCAATATTATAACCCCCTTGGAACTTCGTTTTGTCCCTGTCTGCCCCTTGTTGTGAAGCATATGTTGCCGGGAAGAATATGCCATCGGATCCCTCAACGGGAACAAGATATTCCCGCAAAACGATGGCCGCAGTTCCACGGTCCTGAATCCACATGTCGAATTGGTTCAACTCACTCATCGGAATCTCCAGTGTTGAGAAGGTAAGCAACCCCTAACGCGGCATACTGACCGCGCGAAGTAACAGAAGCACGGAATCGTAAAGTCCATCGATGCTGTATTAGTCCGGCCATTGCTGCAGCGGCTACAGCAGGAGAATATGGATTGTGCCAGGTGAAATAATCGAAGCGGTCGCGGTCTTTGTTCATCAAGGGGCGAAATCGTTGCAAACCAATGGCAGCTATTAATTCAGTGGCCGGTGATGATTCCACTTCCATCTTTTGCTCATTAGGCGAAAATCCAACATCGAGCGCGTTCCATGCGGGACCACAATCGAAGCCAAATCGTCCGCCTTGAAACAAACGCTGATCGAGTAGTTTTTCGAGTTGTACGTCGGATAGTCGTTGTAATTGAGCCGCTAATTCTGTTCGCAAACCCATCCAGATACGCATGGATGTTTGTTGCCCCGACCAGAAATTCCACGGCGGATTGGAAATCACTCGGGCTGTTCCTTTGTCCGTGCGAATCTGTGTCCACGCATCCAATACAAGGCCAACAGTCGCTCCACTATCAAAACTGAAAGCAAGCGGGGCAATAATTGGGGCAACTTCCAATCCATTCGATTCCAGCCGTTCAATTGCTGTTGGAGAGTCCACCACCAAATACGAGAGAAGTTCGCGCAATGTTCCTTTGCTATCCACATAAAATTCCCTCCCCCCTTCCGCAAACCAACCCTCCGCTCCCGGCCACAGCCGGTCGGCGAGTTCCAGCAGGCCGCAGCAGGCGAAGAATTGGCCGGGGTTGGTCACGTCGACTTTCACGCGAATCGTCGGGGTCGGCTGGTTCATGGCTGCTTCTCCTCGGTAACATCTTCGACGGTAGGCTGCGCGCTGGCTGCCCAGTCGCCGGCCCGCAACAGGCTTTCGAGATACGCCAAACCCCAGCGGCCGTACTTCCGCTGCAAGCGGGCGAAACGCCGCGGCACTTCCGAGGCAATCCGCTCCGCATCGACCTGGGAATAATCCGGGTCGAACACGTCTTCCGCCGGGAAGTGCGGACGCGCCCGTCCGTGGTGAGCGGCGATCAGGTGCAGGACTAAATCCTGATGCTCTCCGAGATTCAACGATTCCAGTTCCCGTTCGATATCGAGCAACGAACCGAACTCGTGGCGGTACTTTTCCGGGAACCTGCCTCCCTGCTTACTGTCTGATTTCGCCCACCAGTTGTCCGGATTCGCGTTCCCGAGGTTGTGCTGGAACAACGTACGCCGTTTGCCGTGGTCGTGATATGTCGCCGCGATCTTCACGACTTGCCTCAAGTCCTTGGGCAAAGGCAAGGCATCGACAATCTTCGCGGTTTCGCGTTCCACATCTGCTACATGCGCTTGCCACAGGACGCGTTTGTTGGATGTCGAGCCACCGTCGGTATCCTTGATTCGAACGAACCAGTTCCATGAATCTGGTTCGTCGTCATCCTCCGCACTGGGAAGCTCAAGGGTCATCACGCGACGAAATTCCTTCGTGTCCTTCGGATAATCATTCCAGAGACGTTGACGCTGGTCTGTGTCGGCAACGTCGTCGGCTGTCAGCGAAGCGCCAGAAAGCATCCCGGCTTCCAAGCCACCGGCAGATGGCGGAAGAATCACCGTTTTTCCATTGATGCGATCCTTGGAATCTTTGTCCGCGAGTTCAGCGAGCGTGAGAATTTTCACACTCCCGTCATCGTCTAGCAGCCAGACGGGTACTTTGTGGCCGTCGAACCGTTTCGCCATTGATTCAAAATGCTTGAAAGCCCGGTAACTCGGTTCGCGGAGCAATTCGCGGGGCAATAGCGGGTATTCGTCAAGCAGCGCCGCAGGGGCATATATTCCGAGCAATTCGTTCGTGAGTCTTTCGACTTCCTCGCGCCAAGCCACATGGGTTTCCGGCGGTTGCCATTCGGTGGGCAAGCCATGCAAGTATGGTTCTACCGGCGGGCGGCCAGGGAGTTTGCCTTTGATCGTCGTGAGCGCCCACGCATCGAAAAGAATGTCGGACGCGGGCAGGATGGTCGGCATCGGGGCGAAGGCTGCGAGAACGTATTCCCTCAAGGCTTTCTCGCGGTCGTTTGGGTTGGTGCTGCTGTCGCATCCTTCGCGTATCGTCCGTTCGAGCAGTTCGCCGAGGCTCGCGGGGGAAGCATCGTACATTCCGTCTTCCCGCAACCGCAGACACGTCAGCAATCCCAGAGTTTTTTCCCGCGCGGCTTCGCGGGGTTTGTCTTTGGTGTCAAATGTCTTCGGTATCACGATGTCGATGCGCGCATCCCCCTTGCCATAGCGGTTAACGCGGCCGAAGCGCTGAGCCATGCTTTCATACGTTGATAAGTCACAAACCAAGTGGTCTGCCGACATATCGACGCCGACTTCCCCCGCAGATGTGCAAACGAGATACGCGGTGCGTGCTCCCTTTTCCTTCCCTTTAAGGAATCTCTGGAACGTCGGCTTTTCAACCAACGCATCGCGTTCCTTGCCGCGCATTGTACCGGTGAGCGTTTCGATATCCTCTTCGGCAACCTTCCCTGTCTTCAGTCCCTTCACCACTTCATCAACAGCTTGCACGGTTTGCACGAAAATCAGCACAGAGGGATTTTTTTCGTCGTCCTTGTGTTTCAAGGCCAAACCGATGATCTCCTTCATCAACTCCTTTTTCTCGTCGGCAACTTCTTTGAAGTGGATCGCCTTCTTCGACGTCAACCGCCAATGAACATGGTTGATGGGATGAGCTTTCTTCAACTCTTCCTCGTCGCTTGGCATCGGCGGCAAGTCCGCAGGTATGGACTTTTCGACTGGCGTTAATTCAAACGCATCCCCGCCGCTTCGACTGGTGGCGGTCAATTCCATCACATGAAACCTGGTAAACTCTTTGGAGCGATCTTGCTCATGCCGGATGGAATCAATCAATTTCTGAAACGCAGGCTCCAGGTGAGCCTCGTCGTGAATCAACAGTGCATCCTGTCCGAGGAAGCCGGCGTGGAGCGGTTTCGACTTGAAGCCGATTCCATAACCGCTGAACAGCAGTCGGCTGCCGATCATGTCGACGGTGCCGCAGATCACCGCAGGCCGGGCCGGGTCGGCGGACCATTCGCGGTTGTCGGCGAACTGCCCGCGGAGTGTGCTGAGGGCGAGGGGGGATTCGTCTTGCTCTGACGGGTTGCGCGACGCTTGGGGCGTGAGCGGAATGGCACATAACTTTCGCAGCACTTCATCCAGAGCAGTCCCCACGATGTTTTTGCGATATTTCAGGACTTCATCCGTGGTCTGATCGACGACAGTCCGACGGTTGACGACATAGACCAGCCGACGCGGCATCTTGAGTGGATGATTCGCCAACGCGATGAGCCAGATGGCGACAACGGACGTTTTTCCCAAGCCGGTTGGCAAATTGCACGACGCCGGAATTTTTCCCTGTGCGAACCAGTCGTGATACATGGCCCGCTGCCACGGAAACGGCGGGTTTCCGGTAAGGGCGTTAAACAAGGCGTCGAAGTCATTGAGGGGAATCATGTATGAAGCTTTCCCAGTGGAATTTGGTCAGCATGGGATCGGTAATTTACCGCTCAGTCCGCGGCAGCGATTTGTTCTTGCGAAGCCGGACCAGCGACCAGAGCGTATTTTCCTCGTCGGCTGAGGAGTTGAGCTGCCGCACATCGGCAAGGAATTCGTTCCGCAATTTTGGCGAACACAGCATGCGGTCGACGGAGCAGCCGTGAACTCTTTGAGTCATAAGCCAAACGTCGCGGATATCTTGAGATTTCATGCAACTAAACCCTTTGCGCATCGAAACGTAATTAGATGCAATTGGCGAGACGTTGGTTTGACTTCATTTTCTGCTTGATTCGGTTGATCAGCCTGTAAGTTTTCATGAGACTGATCTTTAGTTCTTCAGCGATCTCTTTGGGAGGCATTTGGTCGAAAAAGAAGTATTTGACGATCTGTTGGTCACGTGGAGAAAATCGCAGCAGTTCGGTCTGTACAATCTTTCTAGCTTCGGCCCTTTCAATATTCTCTTCAGGTCGAATTGAATCTTTCAGCAACACGCGCTGCCGAAGGTAATCAGGGGTTCTTTTTATGATCCGACGTTTCTCATCGCGAGCTCCCCATCGAGCTATCATTTCCACATTTGCATTCTTCGCCGGGTGGATTGCTTGACGGATCCAGGCAGTGTGGTAGGAATCAAGGTCATGGCAGGGATCAAAAACACGCATTCGACAGAGTTCCGCAAAGTCATCAGGGTACTCAGGAAGCATTGGTAACTCCTATGAGTTTGGTTGGTCGTCTCATTGGAGATACGATCAAAGACAGCCAGATTATCATAAGTTCTATGAAAAATCTTTTGTTGACTTTGATTTTCTATTGTCGTATAATGACGGTCAGACAAGCAATAACCGTCAATAAATATTACTCCAGCATAAATCGCTGGCATCATTGAAGTTATGACAAATCGTTTGTCTCCTGGGTAGTTAGCCCCTATTTTTCCGGCCTGTAGAAGGCCGGCCTCATTGAAAAAGCGATCACTTATTCACCCTCCAACTCGGTGTGGAGGCCTGCTGCGTTTCAGTAGGGTAGAGTTTCACTGCCGCCGTTAATTTCTGCCGCACCGCATCCCGCAGTTCGGCCGGTTCCAGCACCTCCGCGTGCTGACCGAACGACAAGACCCACGACGTGAATTCCTCGAAGCCGGCAAGGTCGTATTCAGCCACGACGGAGCCGTCGGGGTGGGAGATCAGGCGTTGCGAAGGGTGAAATTGCTTTTCGTGGAGGATGCGGATCACGGGTGATGCGAAGCGGACGCGTACGGTCTGCGGCGGAGTCACGCTGGTGAAAATGCCGAAGGAGTGTTCGAGATAGCGGGCCGGGTCGAAATCGGCCGGGCGGGTGAATTGCAGGCCGGACTGGACATCGATGGCGGAGATGCGGTCGACTTTGAACGTGCGGATCTGCTTGTGGTCATTCGACCAGCCGATCACATAAAGCCCGCCGCGATGATGGACCAGCGCATAAGGATGGATGTCATACAGCGTGACCGGTTCCGTTGAGCGGAGCGACTGGTAGGTGATCACGGTCAGCTTGCGGTCTTCGATGGCGACCATCAACCCGTCGATCAGTTCGGCCCGAAGGGTGTAATCGGTGAAACTATGCGACTTAAGATAGACGGCTGATGCCAGCTTGCCGAGATACCGAACCGCCGGGTCGCCCAGCGACGCCTGGATTTTGCGAAAGGCACTATTCGCGGCCGTCCAAAACATAGTCCCAGCCAAACCTTCGAGGAATTGTCTCCCAAGATAGAGGGCGGCCGCCTCGTCCAGGGTGAAACCAAGCGCCGGTAACCCGCCGGCGCTGTCGAGTTTCCAATGCTTGCGGCCGTGATCGCTGACCGTTTCAGAGATGGGAAATGCCAATCGTCGCAACAGACTCAAGTCGCGTTGAATCGTCTTCTCAGAAACGCCAGTTTCAGCGCACAAGACTTTGAGCGTGATCCCCTGTCGGCGAGCCGACAGCATCCGCAGCAGCGTCCATTGTCGCAGCAACTGGGCGGAATCACTCACCTCAATGCACTCCTGTTCCAATCAAAACACAGCCCGTCCACGAACAAGCGATAGTGTATCGCCGTACTTGGTCGGATCATGTCGGTGCGTACTGTTGTTCAGGTGGCGAAAGTGTAACGAGGAGCCAACGCAATGAACAAGTGTCGGGTGATGGTTCGCCGAATCGCGTGTCGATGCCGCGCGGCGGCCGGATCAAGCCGGACACGATTCGCAACATTCTGATCAAAGACGTGCTGCAACCTCTCACGGAACGTTTCCCGGCCGCGGAAGGCGAGAAGGGCTTCCCGCATGGCCGGCTACACAGCTTCCGGCATTTCTTCTGCAGTCAATGCGCGAACAAGGGTGTCGCGGAACGCGTGGTGATGGACTGGCTGGGCCACGCCGATGCGGCGATGGTCCGGCGGTATTACCACATCCATGCCCAGAAATCACGACGACAGTTGAATCGACTGTCGATTCCCGTTGTGGCCGTCTGCGAGATCGCTGCCGGGGTCAAGGAGTGTTCATGGAGACCGATCCACAATCGAATCAGGCGACGACCTGAGAGTCAAAATTGAAGATCGGCGATCGGATTTGGCACTTTCATGGCACAAGTGACGTGCGCTAAACTTAAGTCCACCGCAAGTGCTTTAATATGAGGTACTTGCGGTGGAAGGAATTCCGAAGCGGAGAGGCAGGGATTCGAACCCTGGGACGAGTTACCCCGTCTCCGGTTTTCAAGACCGGTGCAATCGGCCGCTCTGCCACCTCTCCGGTGTCGACTGCCGATGGCGTATCATACGCTGTCGATGTCGCGGATTCCAAGGTGTTCGACAGTTTTTGTCGAATGGGGGTTCGGGGAATGTTCTCCCTCAAAACTCATGGGAATTCAGTTCTGTTGGTTATGAGAATTGGATTGTCGTCCCGCTCCGCTTTCCCCGAGGTGATGTGAAAAACCGCCTTGGCTGCACGCTCAAAAAGTATCGCGCGCTTGCTGCAACAGACGCAGCTCTTTCGGCAGCGGGAACGAGACGTGTTCTTCGCGGGTCACAGCTTCTTTCAGCGTGGCCCCGAAATGTTTCTGCAAGTAGGCAATCACGTCCTGCACCACGATTTCCGGAGCGCTTGCTCCAGCGGTGATCAGGACCGTCTCCACCCCCGCGAACCACGCCGACTGCAACTCGTGTGCTCCGTCGATCAGGTAGGCGGGCTTGCCGTAAGATTGGCCGATCTCTTCCAACCGCCGGCTGTTGGAACTGTTCTGACTGCCAAGCACGAGGACCAGATCGGATTGCGGAGCCAGTTGCGACACCGCGTGCTGGCGATTCGTGGTGGCATAGCAGATGTCTTCTTTGGCGGGGGCTTCAATCCTCGGAAACTTATGGCGCAGCGCGCTGATGACCAGCCCGGCTTCCTCGACACTGAGTGTGGTCTGCGTCAAGTAGGCGAGTCTCGCGTTGGAAGGAAATTCGAGTCGATCGACATCCGCTGCCGTCTCCACCAGCGTGATGCTGGCCGGGGCTTCGCCCATGGTGCCGATGACTTCATCGTGTCCGTCATGCCCGATGAGCACGATGTGATAGCCGGCATTAGCGAACTTGATGGCCTCCAGATGGACCTTGGTGACGAGCGGGCAGGTGGCATCGATGGTCTGCAGTTTCCGCGCGCGAGCCAACTGCTTGACGGCCGGCGACACGCCGTGAGCGCTGTAGAGCAGCAGCGCGCCGACGGGGGCTTCGTCGATTTCGTTGACGAACGTCACCCCCTGTTTGGTAAATCGTTCGACGACATATTTGTTATGAACAATTTCGTGATAAACATAAATGTTCGGCCCGAACATGCGGATCGCCTCGTCGAGGCATTCAATCGCCATGTTGACACCGGCGCAGAAACCGCGGGGGCTGGCCAGAAGAATCTTCATCACGAATCACGCTGTCTGCTAGGTGAGGGACGGATCACTGGTATATCATAGCAGAATGTGCGGCGGCGAGCGGTCCAGACGCGCGTTAGCCGGCGTCGCGGTCGAGGATGCCTAGCTCGCGGTCTTGCGTCGGATGCAAACGGGTCACTTTGATGATCTTCCAGCCGTCGGTTTCCTTCGCCCAGTTGAGGCGGAATCGGCTGGGCTGATGACCGACATTGCCGAAGCCTTCGACGCTGATGGGCGCGTTGGCACGAAAGTGCATCGACGACCGAGTCCCTTCGTTGGTGAACTCCGTCTGCACATCGGTGATGCGGGGGGCGTCTTCCACGGTGACAAGTTTCATCGCCGCCATCGCCATGGCTTGCAGGCCTGGCACCGTGTCGGAAAAGTAATCGAGCGTGCCATCGCGTTTGTGGCGGAAATCGTCGCAGAGCAGTGTCAATCGCGATTCCAGACGTTCGCGTTCTGTAATGACCACCGCGTCGATGCCAAACGAGGCGAAGCTGGAAAAGAGGAGCACCAGGCCGATGAGCGTCATCCCCATTCGTCCGCTGGACCAACCCGAGAGCACAGCGAACACACCACCGGCTGCCAACAGCACCGCGGGGGTCAGGGCATCCTCGGTAAACCACATGGCAGTGTCTTCCGAGTTGTAGGGACGATCAGCCGAAAAGCTGAAGACATGTGAGATCAGACAGGCTCAGGCCATTTTACGCCGGGAGTTGTCCAAGGTGTTTGAAAATTCCCTGTGAATTGCGGCCCCCGTGCCACGACTTGTCTTCAAGTCGCGCCGGATCTCAAGTCGTGCCGGATGAAGCACACGACTTGGGGACAAGTCGTGGCATAACGATCCAATCATTACGACGCCCCTGATCGCGGCTCAATTGCCGAACATCGAGCGGGAGCGCGGGAAGATGGTAACGGGTTTGCGCAGGACTTCATTGCCGGCGGTGCGAATGACGAGGGTGTAATCGCCCGGTTCCGTGGCCTCGGTGATGTCGTACTCAAAATGGGCACGATAGAGTTCGCGTGCCGCCACCTGGTTCTTGCGGGCGACGAGATGATTCTCACTGTCCAGGAGTTGCATCTCGATCCACATATCTTCATGCGGGACGTTGAGATGGCATTGGGCGATCATTTTTTCGCCGTGGCGATACGAAGACCGCCGGTCGACCAACAAATCGCCGAATTGAAATGTGCCGGTGTCGATGGCGAAGAACTTGTCGATGTCGCGCAACGGCGTAGTCGGTGCGAGCATGGCCTGCGCGATTTCCGGATCGATGGCGACCAGTTGATGTCGGCCTTCAGGACGGCGGATGCCGTAGGGATCAAGGTGATGCTCCCACGCCACGCCGGCTCCCATCCAGACGACAGCCAGTGAGGCGAATGCCAGCGGAGCGGCTCGACGGACCAGCGCCGGGGCGGAGGCGGAAATTCCCGATGCAATCTGCGGAACGGCGAACTTGAGCCAGGACGTTTTGCGGCAGAATTTTCGCATGGCGGCGAACGCATGCTGCACGTCCTGCTCGTCAACGAATGCCAGATAGGTGCAGTAGCACGTCGCGGGGAAGATCAAGAGGCCCAATGTCAGGCTGGTCATGAAGTGGAACGACACGCCAATCGCCAGCATCACGGGACGCCAGAAGGTTCGCTGCCAGATGATGAATGAAAACAGCAGTTCCCAGACGACGACGACGTACGCGAAGACGACGAGAATCGCCGGGTAGAGGGCGAAGTATTCGCCGACGGGATGACGGAAGTTGATGTGGGTCAGCATCCAGGCTTGCAGTTGATCGCTGCTGAAAAAGCCGGATGTTTGAATCTTGGTGAGCGCGGCGCCGAAATAAATCGCCCCGATTAGAAGTTGCAGCAAGCGCCGCGGCCAGACGGGGAATGTGGGCCGCGCGACAGCTGCCATGCCCGGCCAACTTTGCCGCCGGCGATTCGCCAGCCACGCATCGACCGACCAGACGGCTCCACAGTGCGAGACGGACAGAATGAGGAAGACATGGGTTGCGATGACGGTATATTTCGTGGTGGTGCTGATCGCATCCAGCCAGCAGAAGTAGGTGAAGAGCACAAACGTGATGATCATCGACGGGCGGGTACACCAGCCAATGGCCGCCGTCACGCTCGCCAGCACCAACAGTGAGTTCAAAGCCACGGCGACAGTGCCGGAGAACTCCGGAAACATACTGCCATAGCCGTACCCCACGCTGAGCTGAGACGGGGAGCCGTCGGCTGAGAAAATCTCGCGGGTGACAAACCAGCGTGGCACGATCATGAACAGCATCACAATCGGCAACGACATGCGGACCAGCGCGAGGCCATAGGGGACTTCCTCGGCGAAGAAGAACTGTTCCACGCGGGATTTCCAGCTCATTTCGTTTGTCATCGCGATGGCTCCTGCTGAGCGAAAAAAATACGCCAAGTCTGCGTGGATGGTTTCAGTTCGCGCTGGGTAGCGACTCGAGCGACTCGGTCACCATCGGCGATACGTTCTCAAGCCGCGCACCCGGAGTCGCCAGGAAACGGTCATACGGATTGACGGCGAAGACCTGCTGACCGCGCTTCGCATCCGCCTGCAACCGAGGATTTTTGAAGATCGACTCGGTGTAAAGCTGCGTCAGATAACTCGGACGGCCCTGCAACGGTTGTCCGTCGGCGGTATACACATTCCGGACCCAGAAATAACTGATCGGGTCTTTCGGCTCGGCACACCGCATGGCCCACAAATGGTCGGGCAGGTTGTATTTCTTCGGCCAGCATTCCTCGACGGAAATGATCCGGCGAATCGGTTCATGCTCGGAATGCCGCAGTGTGTTCTGCGCCATTCGCAACAGACCATTGCCATGATAATCGTAATGATTCCGGTCGATGTCGCCGTAGGGTTGGAAGTCCCCCCAGGGACCGGGGGCGAGCCAGTAGTGGGTGCCGCTTTCCCCCTCGGCGATGAGGTGATAGCGGGCCTCGAAGGTCGACCAGCCGCAGAACATGTCCCAGATGACGAAATACATCGCCGGGTGCGACATGGTGCCGAACTTGAGTGCCTGACTGGAGATACCCAGACACAACGAGCCGAGATACCCGGCGATAAAGAGACAGGAGAGCCAGCGCCGCATGATCGGTCCTTCCTTGGAACGGTGCGGAAAATCGAGGGGAATGGCAGGCTGCGTCACTTCATGTGACGAGACATGCCAGCGGGAAGCTTAATGATAGGGCGAATCCGGTCAAGGTCAGAACTTGAGCCGATTTCCCCGAAAGCGTGAAATTCCCGGATTATGTCTTAGCCCCCCGTCAATGACGGGGGGCCGATACGCCATGTGGCGTCCATGTACGTGGTTCGCTCGTGAGCGACCCCCCCGGCGACTCGCCGGGGGCTAAGACGAAAAATCCGTTACGAATCATTCCCACTCAATCGTGCTCGGCGGTTTCGAGCTGATGTCGTAGACCACGCGGTTGACGCCACGGACTTCGTTGATGATTCGTGTGGAAATCCGGCCGAGAACTTCATAGGGCATCGGATACCAGTCGGCCGTCATGAAGTCGTCTGTCTGCACGGCCCGCACGGCCATCACGTCTTCATAGGTCCGGCCATCGCCCATGACGCCGACAGATTGCACCGGCAGCAGAACGGCGAATGCCTGCTGGATTTCCCGATACAGCCCGGCGGCTCGCAGTTCTTCCAGGACGATGGCATCCGCGAAACGGAGACGTTCCAGGCGTTCCTGCGTGACTTCGCCAAGGCAGCGCACCGCCAACCCCGGACCGGGGAAAGGATGTCGCCAGATGAGTTCTTCCGGCAACCCCAGTTCCAGCCCCATCCGGCGGACTTCGTCCTTGAACAATTCACGCAATGGCTCGATCAGTTCAAACCCGAGTTGTTCCGGCAAACCGCCCACATTGTGATGCGCCTTGATCGTCGCGGCCGGGCCATCGGGGTTCGCGCCGGATTCGATCACGTCGGGGTACAGCGTCCCTTGGGCGAGAAACTTCGCATCGGGAATCGTCTCGGCTTCCTTGCGGAAGACATCAATGAACACCTTGCCGATAATTTTCCGCTTCTGCTGTGGATCGGAAACGCCGGCGAGTTCGCGGAGGAACAATTGGCTGGCATCGACGACATGCAGATCGGTCTGAAAGTGCCGCTCGAACCGCTCGCGAACTTTTTCCGCTTCACCCAGCCGCAACATGCCGTTGTCGACGAAAATGCACGAGAGTTGTTTGCCGATGGCCCTGGCGAGAATGGCCGCCGTGACGGAGGAATCGACGCCGCCCGACAGTCCGCAAATCACGCGCGACTTGCCGACGCGTTCTTTCAGCGCGGCGACTTCCTGATCAATCAGCGAACTGATCTGCCAGGTTCCCTCGCAGCCGCAAATCCGCTTAACGAAATTCTCGAGCAGCCTGCGGCCGAACTCGGTGTGGGTGACTTCGGGATGGAATTGCAGGCCATAGAACTGTTGCTCGCGATGTTTGACGACCGCGAACGGGCAGGTCGCCGTCTGGCCGAGCGGTTGGAATTCCTCTTGCAACAATTCGACCTGATCGCCGTGACTCATCCAGACAGTCGAGACTTCCGGCAGTCCGGCTGTGAAGTCATCGTGTTGCGTCAACTTGCATTCGGTGCGGCCGAATTCACGGGCCTTGCCCGGTTGCACTTTCCCCCCGCGTGCCTGACAGGCCCATTGCATGCCGTAGCAGATGCCGAGGATGGGAATGCCGAGATTGAGGATTTCGGGATCGGCCTGCGGAGAAGCGGCTCCGTAGACACTGGCCGGCCCGCCGGAAAGAATCAGGCCTTTGGGGTTGAGTTCGCGGATGCGGTCGGCCGTGAGATCATGCCGGACCAATTGGCAGAAGACCTGCTGCTCGCGGACTCGGCGGGCGATGAGCTGCGCGGTCTGCGAGCCGAAATCGAGGACGAGAATGCGGTCCTCTTGCCGGGGAGCCAAATCGCCGCAATTCGCGTTGGAAGTTTTAGGAGTGGGAACGGGTGCTACTGTGGAAACCATGTTCGCTGCCAGGATAAAAGTCGGTCCCTGCTCGGGCTGGGAGGAATCGAGCAGTGTATCGAAATCCCTCCAACGACGACAGCGGCCGGCCTCTGAAATTCGGGATTGGGTCAGCATGAATTGAGACGATGCCGCGTCCACATGCTCCGTGGAAGTTCGCCGGGAATTTCACGACAGGAAAGATGCGAAGATTTGCCGCAAAAAGACGCAAAAGACGCAAAAAAATCCCCTCTTTAGAATCCGAGCTTACCTACTGCTAAGTCTGGTTTCATCTTGCGCTTTTTGCGCCTTTTTGCGGCCAATTCAATTCTTATGATCCAACCACGTCATTGCTTTGCAGCTTGAGGTCGAGAGTTTTCTCGCGATTAAGCCTACAATCTCGTCGCGATCAGGGATCGAGAACGGGGATGATGAAACCACGGAAGGTCGAGCGAATGGCGGTGGAAAATCGGAGCCGATTACTGCTGCTGGTCATCGCGTACCTGGGCTTCATCAGCCTGGGGTTGCCGGACCCGGTGGCAGGGGTCGCCTGGCCATCGGTGCGGGACGCCTTCGCGCTCCCTCAAAGCCGGTTTGGTCTGATCTTCCTCGCGCTCGGCTGCGGGTATTGTGCCTCGGGATTCTTCGGCGGAAAGCTGACTCACGGTCTGGGTCTTGGCAATCTCCTGTGGATCAGCAGCGCGCTCGTCGCCGGGGCGATGTTCGCGAGCGGTTTCGCCCCCATCTGGCCGATGATGGTCGCCGCGGCCGTGGTCTGGGGACTCGGCTCCGGGGGAATCGATGCCGGGTTGAATGCCTATGTGTCGAGCCATTTTTCCACCCGGCACGTGAATTGGCTGCATGCCTGCTACAGCCTGGGAGCGACTCTCGGGCCACTGGCGATGACGGCGATTCTGGTTTGGGTTGGCTCATGGCGAATCGGGTACCTGCTCGTCGGCAGCGTCTTGTTGGGCATGACGATCCTGTTTCTGATCACCCGCGATCACTGGACGGAACCGGTCTCGACCGAGACGGAAAACGACCGCCCGACGATTGGTCTCCGCGTTGCTTTGCGGGAACCCTTGGTCTGGATTCAGCTCGTGATCTTCTTCTTGTATGTCGGCCTGGAGTTCACCATCGGGCAGTGGAGTTACACGCTGCTGACGGAATCGAGGCACGTCTCTGCCGAAATTTCCGGAATGATGGCCGGTGCGTATTACGCGGCGATTGGCGTGGGACGTGTTTTATCCGGTGTGATCGTGCCGCGCATCGGGCTGGATCAACTCCTGCGCTATGCATTACTGACAGCCGTGATCGGTACCGGTGTCTTCGCGTTCGGTTCGCCGATGGAGTTCTCCAACGCGGGGCTCATCCTGATCGGGTTGGGTCTCGCGCCGGTCTTTCCGTGCCTGATAGCGAGAACGCCCGCGCGATTGGGAACGCGGCTGGCCACGCATGCGGTCGGTTTTCAAGTGAGTTCCGGCATGCTGGGAGCCGCGCTGCTGCCGGGATTCGTAGGTCTGTTCACGGAATCGCGGGGGCTGGAAGTCGTCCCGCAGTTCGCGATGGTGCTGGCGATGGGGTTATTCACGACTCATGAATTGTTGATATGGATGACACCAAGCCACGGATCAAGAGTTGATCATTAAAAATGAAGAGATAGTTTTTGCCGCAAAAAG
>Ga0335397_10003802_pt1 | contig 20065 bp, 16 predicted proteins | sample MAT04_FD_205740 | JGI IMG/M metagenome (GOLD analysis project Ga0335397, IMG submission 205740) | Freshwater microbial communities from Lake Fryxell liftoff mats and glacier meltwater in Antarctica - MAT-04 (spades assembly) (version 2) ... | reverse complement strand
CACTCCAGCGCGCCCAGGTCGTCGGGCCCGAAGGATGTAGGCAGCTGAAGTGTGAACCCGCCGACGAGATCTCCCAGCGGCTCCATCAGCTGACAGAACGCGGTCAATTCGGTCGCGATGCCTCGCAGCCATCGCTGGTGGGTGATGTGCTTGGGAACTTTGAAGACGAATCGAAAGCCGGGCAGGGCTTGGTCGCGCCAGCGAGAGACGATCGCTGCTGTCGGTGTGGCGTAGAAGGTGGTGTTGCCCTCGACGGCATTCAGGAGCCTGCTGTAGGCGTGAAGCTCGCGGCCGGTTGCAGTGTCGGATGGCAAGAAGCGGCCGACCCAGGCCCGTTGGGCCCACATCGCGCAGCCGACGTAGAGGGTGGGCTGCACGCTCACCGCATCCGGATGATGTTGCCGTTCACCATGCGCGCCGCATCGGTGCACAACCAGGAGATGACGCCCCCCACTTCGTCCGGCTCGGCGATGTGGAAGTGGTCGCGCGCTGTGGCGGCGAACTCGCGCACGCTGTCGTTCACCCACCCGCTGTCTGTGATCGGTGGATGAATCATGTTCGCAGTCACACCTCGCCGGCCCAGTTCCAGTGCCGCCGACATCGTGTAGTTCTCGAGGGCTGCCTTCGCCGCGCCGTAGGTGACCTCGGACGGAAACCCCATCGGCCCGCCGGAGGTGAGCCCGATGATGCGCCCCCAGGTGCCGTTGCGTTCGATGAGGCGGTTGCTGAACTCGGCGATCAGCAGTGCGCCGGCGCGGGCGTCGACACCGAACGTGCGGTCGAAGAGCGCGGCATTGACGGCGGGTGCCGTACGGCCGACAGGGTCGAGAATGCCAGCCGTGAACGAATCGCCGCTGGCCCAACCGGTGGCGTTGTTGACGAGGATGTCCACCGGGCCGAACGAGGCTTCGGCAACGTCGAACAACCGGGTCGGTGTTGAGTCGTCGAGCAGGTCGGCCTCGATGGCGATGGCCGATCCGCCCGCTGCGACGATGCGCGCGGCCACCTCGTCGCCGTCGATCATCCGGCTCTGCTGGTAGCGCTCCGGTGTGCCCTCGTCGTCGGCCACACGCGTGCGTAAGTAGGCGACGAGCACCGCCACGCCGTCGGCAGCGAGCCGCCCGGCCGTGGCCGCGCCAATGCCGTGGTTTGCCCCGGTGACGATTGCGACGTGTACCGGCGGCATGCCAGCGGACGTTACCCGTTCCCCGCCGCAGCCCATTCACGTGTTTGTGTCAAGCCGCCGGCTTCACAACCGCAGGTCAGCGCCCGACAGCCTTTACGTAAAGACGGGGGCGGCTACTCGTAGGCGCGGAAGATGACTTCGGCGACGCAGCTGGGCTTGGCTGCGCCCTCGGTCTCGAAGGTCAGCTGGTACGTGGTCTGCACGCCACCGGCGATGTCGTCGACCGACAACACCGTCGCGCTCATGCGCAGGTTGGCGCCCACGGGCACCGGCGACATGAAGCGAACCTTGTTGCAGCCGTAGTTGACACCCATCTTGAAGCCGGTGGTGATGACCACCTGCGGCAACAGCACGGGTGCCAGCGAGAGCGTGAGGTAGCCGTGGGCGATGGGGCCGCCGAACGGGCTCTCCTTCTTGGCGCGTTCCACGTCGATGTGGATCCACTGGTGATCTCCCGTTGCGTCGGCGAACTGGTTGACGCGCTCCTGGCTGATGACCATCCAGTCGCTGTAACCGAGGTGTTCCCCGATTGCTGCCTTGAGTTCTGCGCTGCCGTTGAGAATGCGAGGTGCCATCGCGCAAGCATGGCAGGCGCGAACGTCCTACGGTGAAGCCGATGAACGAGCCAACTCAGCGCCGCAGCCTTGGTGATCGACTGGTCCGCACCGCCCTGTTCCCCCTCCGAGTCACGAAGAACTCGGCGCGCCTGCTACGAAGTGCCCTCATGGGGGACTTTCTCACGGCCTATTCGCTCACCCAGCCGGACAAGTTGGCCATGGTCGACGACCGCCCGGATGGCACGCTGCGCACGATGACGTTCGCGCAGCTCAACTCGCGCTCCAACCAGTTGGCCAACGTGTTGCTCGAAATGGGCGTGCGGCCGGGTGACTCGAAGGTGGTCTGGTGCGGCCAGAACAGCATCGGCCTGGTGCTGATGATCAATGCCGCTCGCAAACTGGGCGTCACCGCGGTGCCGCTCAATTACCGCCTCAGCGACGAGGAAGCCGCCTACGTCACCGACCACAGCGATGCCACCATCGTTTACGTCGATGCCGAGTTCGCCCCCATGTTCGAACGCATCCGCAGCGAACTGCCCAAGGTCGAGCACTACCTCGTGTTCGATGGGGCCGTCCCCGCTGAGATGCACGACATCGACTCGATGATCGACGATTCGTCCGTCACCGAGGCCGCAATCCCCGAGGGCACCGAGGCCGGCGCCACGATGATCTACACCAGTGGCACCACCGGCAAGCCCAAGGGTGCATTGCGCCGTGGCACCAGCGGCGGCGAGCAGGCTGCGGCGATGATGATGCTCATCGGGTACACGCCCGACGACATCTACCTGCCCACCGGCCCGCTGTACCACTCGGGGCCCGGCGGCTTCATGGGCATCGCCCAGGCACTGGGCCAGACCACGGTGCTGCAACGCAAGTTCAATGCCGAGGACTGGCTGCGGCTGATCGAGAAGTACCGGGTGACCTCTACGTTCTGTGCGCCCACGCCGGTGCGCATGGCGTGCAACCTGCCCGAGGACGTGAAGGCGAAGTACGACGTTTCGTCGATGAAGCGGCTCATCGCCAATGCGGCGCCGTGGAGCTTCGCGTTGAAGAAGATGTACCTCGCGTACTTCCCCGGCGACTCGCTGTTCGAGGTCTACGGCAGCACCGAGTTGGGTGTCAACTGCATCCTGCGCCCTGAGGACCAGCTGCGCAAGCCGGGCTCGTGCGGCAAACCGGCACCGATGGTGGAAGTCAAGTTGTTCGACGACAATGGCGATGAAGTGCTGGGCAGCGGCCCGGACCACACCGGTGAGCTGTTCGTGAAGAGCCCCAGTGTGTTCGCCGACTACTACAAGCAGCACGACAAGTTCCTGGCCGACAGCAAGCACGGCTACCAGACCGTCGGAGACATCGCGTACCGCGACGACGAGGGCTACATCTACATCTGCGACCGCAAGAAGGACATGATCATCTCCGGTGGCATGAACATCTACCCGGCTGAGATCGAAGCTGCGCTCGAGCATCATCCCGACGTGCTGGAGGTGGCCGTGTTCGGCACGCCGAGTGAGGAGTGGGGCGAGACCGTGCATGCGGTTGTCGTCGTCCGTGAAGGTGGTTCGATGACCGACCACGACGTGATCGACTTCGCCCGGGTTCACCTGGCCCACTACAAGGTGCCGCGCTCGGTGACGTTCACCGACGAACTGCCCAAAACTGGCAGCGGCAAGGTGCTCAAGCGGCAGCTGCGAGCACCCTTCTGGGCCGGCCGCGACAGCCAGGTGTAGCAACGCGGTCCTCGACCCCTGTGTTGGTGGCCATCAGAAACTGCCCACTGGTGGCCGACCCTCGCTCGACCGTGGCCAGCACGCGGGGTGGCGGCGACCAACGACAACTATCACTGAACGGCGTTCTACCGGGCCAGGCGTCGACGCGGTGCCCGGTAGCGCCGAGCGGCAGTTACCCGCGGTCATCAATGATGGCCAACGCGCTCCGGGGTCTGTGTCACGACATAGACGGAACCCCGTTCTATGCCGTGACACAGACCGGCTGGGCCGCTGCGAGGACCGCGCACGGTGCCCGGCACGAGCGCACTACGCAAGCCTTGCAGGCGCAGGCGCAGTCCTGTCAGCGCCTGAACTCATTCGCAGCACCCGACACCGGCCACGATGCGTGAACAACTGGCCGCCAGTGGGCAGAACTCGGTGGCCGCCGACACCCCTGGCTTGAAAGCGTAGTCCGACAGCGGCCGATGTCGGATTCGGACGTGTCGGGAACCGGTCCCGCTGGAGTGCAGGTTGGTTGCAGCCTCAGCTGCTCACACGAGCTCAAGGGGTTGGTGTGGTGGTGGCGGCAGCTGCACGATGATCGGATCGCCGACGCGGATGGACCCGGCCTGCAACACCCCGGTCATCGCGCCGGTCAGGCGGACGAGCTCGCTGGTCTCGTCGCGGCGTAGCATTCGTTTCGACAGCCCACCGAAGTGGCTCTCGATCTGCTTGCACGGATCGCGGATGCCGGTGAGCGCCAGCAACGCGCTGTCGCCAATACGCAGCAAGGTACCGGTGGGCAGGCTGAGCGTGTCGAGGCCGATGGTCGTGATGTTCTCGCCGATGGCGCCGGGCGTGGTGGCGAAGCCCTCTGCCGCGAACGTGCCGATCAGTTCGCCGTCGAAGAGGTGGACTTGGCGCAGGTTCGGCTGCGTCGGATCGCCTTCGATTCGGCTGCGGTGCCGCACCGACGCACCTGCGTGCACGTCGCCGGCGACACCCAAGCAGGCGTGTCCTCCAGCGATTCGCACGCCACCGTGGCGAAACCCACCGGGGCGAACGATGCAGGGCGCGGACCGTGGCCATCGGCCGAGCGTAATTGATCCGGCTCAGCCGAACTCGGCGAGTACTGCGGCCAAGGTTGAGCGACCGATCGCCGGCATCGAGGTGCTGTCGTCGCCCGTGAGATACGCGAGCGAGAGGTTGAGCGCCCACCCGGCAGCCCGCTGCCACGTGTGTTGCTCGATGCCGGCCGCCTTGCGGAACAGTTCGCGCTCGGCGGGCAGGAACATCATCCACGCGACAGCCAGGTCCGTGGCAGGGTCGCCCGCACAGATGTCGCCGAAGTCGATCACAGCGCTGAGCCGGCCATGGTGCGTCAGCATGTTCGACGGGTGCAGGTCGCCGTGCAGCCACAACGCCGGTCCTTCCCAGGAGGGTGTCGATCGAAGCGTGGCCCACACCCGCATGACCTCAGCCTCGTCGATCACAGCGGCCAACGTGGCGGCGCGTTCGGTGACCGCGGCTGCCCGCTGCTGCAGCGCAACGCCGCGGAACTCGTTGAGCGGCGCGTTCGGGGGAGCGGGCTGGTGGAGGGCGTGGATGAACCCGGCCAACGTGCGTGCGGCTTCAGTGGCGTCCTCAGGCGAAGCTTCAGCGGCCGTGCGGCCGGGCAACCAGCGGCACACGCTCCAGGCCCACGGGTACAACTCGCTGGCGGCGCCGCAGAACCACGGCACCGGGACGTCGAGTGGGAGCGAAGGCGCGAGCAGCGGCAGCCACTGCTGTTCGTTGACGACCAGTCGGGCAGACGCGGACCGGCGCGGCAGGCGCGCCATCCATTCGTCGCCCACGCGGGCGATGGCGTTGTCCCAACCGTTGGCGACGACCCGCACCGTCATGCCGGCGAGCTCGGGGCACTGGTCGGCGAGCAGCGCAGTGACCAGCCGCTCGTCGATGTCGATCTCGGCGGCGGGTGTGGCCATCAGTAGCCGAGGCGTTGTACGCGATCGGGCTTGCGCTGCCAGTCCTTGTCGACCTTGACGAACAGCTCCAGGAACACGCCCTCGGGGAGCTGGGCACGGGCGAGCTTGCCGACCTCTTTGAGGATGAGGCCACCCTTACCGATGACCATTCCCTTCTGGCTCTCGCGCTCGACGATGATCTCGACGCGGATGCGGGGCCATTCCCACTCGGACACCCGGGTGGCAATGCTGTAGGGCAGTTCGTCGAAGGTGACGGCCAGTAACTGCTCGCGCACCAGTTCGGCGACCCATTGCTCCTCGGGCTGGTCGCTGACGGTGTCGGCGGGAAAGTACTGCGGCCCCTCGGGCAGCTTGCTCTGCAGGAACGCCACCAGTTCGGGGATGCCCTTGCCGGTGCGAGCCGAGACGGGGAAGTACTCGGTGGCGCCCAGCGAGGTGAGCACAGTGAGCTGGTGCAGCACCTGGTGCTGCTTGGCGGCGTCGATCTTGTTGAGGATGACGACGGCCTGCGACATGTCGAGGTGGCTGGCCACCCACTTGTCGCCGCTGCCGAACGGCTTGGTGGCATCGATGACCAGACACACCACATCGACGTCGCTGACGCTGTCGAGCGCAGTTGCATTGACCCGCTCGCCCAGGGCAGTGACCGGCTTGTGAAGGCCCGGCGTGTCGACGAAGACGAGCTGCGATTCGTCGGTACTGAGCACGCCCATGACCCGATGACGAGTGGTCTGCGGCTTGTCGCTGACGATGCTGACCTTTCGGCCGCACATCGCGTTGACCAGCGTGCTCTTCCCGACGTTGGGACGACCGACGAGTGTGACGAATCCGCTGCGCATGAGGTCAACCACGCTACCCGCGGCTCAGACGGCCACGGTCGTGGACGTCGTGGTGGCGCTGGGCGTCGTGGTGGAGGCGAGCAGGGGCTCGTAGTCAGCGCGGGTGAGCAGTTGGCCGGCGGGGATGAGTTCTCCCTGCGGCCCCGAGACCTGCAGGTTGAACGCCACCTGCCCGATCCCGGGAGTGTTGCCCAGCAGCGTCATCACGATCTGCGCGATTGCAAGGCGCTGGTCGCCGGCCGGAATCGTGTCGAAGAAGTCTTCCGGTAGCACGACCTGGGCCACGCCGGTGCCGTCCTGCAGCGCGTCGATCTCGATGTCGGTAGGGATCGCGGTCCTCAGGCCGCGGCCGATCTCGCCCTCGGGAGGCCCGGCCTGCAGTTGGGCGATCAACTGGAACAGCGCGTACTGCGCCGGCAATGGCCGGGCGACGGGGCTGAGCTTGCCGCTGGCGATGTAGTACACGTTGACCGTCTGCGCCTGTACCTCGGTGGTGGGGGTCTCCAGCCCGGTGGTGGTGACGGCCTCGCTGGTGGTCGTGATCTGAACGGTGGTGGTGGGCAGCGTGTCGGTGAGCTCGGCGGGAGGGTTGACACCCTGCACATTGCCGTCGTCGACCACGCTGCACGCGACCGTGACGAGGGCGAGCAGGCCACACAGTGCAACGACGCGGGTACGCATCACGCCACCTCCAGGAAGCTGACCATGAACCGGGCACCGCCGCCGGGGCGGTCTTCGACCCAGGCCTCGCCACCGTGGGCCTGCGCGTGTTCGGCGACCAGCGCCAGGCCCAGGCCGGTGCCGACGCGGTGGCGGGCGGCGCTGCCACGCGCGAACCGTTCGAAGATGCGGGACCGCTCGCCGCGAGCCACGCCGGGGCCGGCATCGTCGACGCCGAGGATGAGAGCGTTGCGGCCTCGCATGTCGAGGAAGACCCTGGTGGGCCCACCGCCATGTGCCTCGGCGTTCTCGAGCAGGTTGGCCAGAATGCGTTCGAAGCGCAGCTTGTCGAGCCGCACCAGCCCAGCAACCTTGGCATCGATGTCGATGGCCACGGAGCCGAAGCCGTAACGCTGAGCGATGCGCGGAATCAGTTCTCGCGGGTCGACCTCCTCGCGGTGCAGTTCCGTCGAGCCGGCATCGATGCGCGAGAGTTCGAGCAGATCCATCACCATGCTGTCGAAGCGGCGCACCTGGCTGACCACCACGTCGAGCGCCTTTTGCGTGCGGTCGGGCAGGTCGGTTCGGCGGCCGTCGAGCACCTCCACGGCCGCAGTGAGTGCTGTGATGGGGGAGCGCAGTTCGTGGCTGACATCGCTGGCGAAGCGGGCCTCACGTTCGAGGCGGCTCTGCACTGCGTCGGCCATCTCGTTGAACGACCGCGCGAGACGGTCGAGATCTGGGTCGTTCTCCGGCGGTAACCGGGCATCGAGCCCGCCGGTCGCGATTTCGCCGGCGGCGGTGGCGACGCGGGACAACGGCAGCAGGAGTCGCCGGCTGGTCCACCAGCCGAGGAAGCCGGCGAACAGCATCGTGACGCCGCCACCGACGAGTAGTGCGGTGGCGATGGCTTTGAGGTTGCTCTCGGTGCCTTCCATCGAGAACGCCTCGAAGTACTCGGCGTCGGCGGCGGGCATGCTGATGCCGACAGCGACGTACGGGATGCCCTCGAACTCGAAGCGTTGCCGCCCGTTGCCGCCCTGTGCGACGACGGTGCGCAGTTCGGCGGGAAATGCCTCGATCGGGTAGCTGGCGTCAGGGGCGCTGGGCTGCCCGTTCTGGAACAGCAACGCGAAGCCGTCGCCTTCGGTGCGTAGGTCGAGCGTGTCGAAGCGCTGGTCGGCGAGCAGTTGGTCGCGTACCGTCTTGGCGTTTGCGTACGCCTGTGCTTCGGCCGACTGCTGGCGTTGGTCGATGAGGAACGTGCGCGCAACTGCAAATGTGACCACCGCCAGACCGAGGCTGGCGAGCAAGGCTGTGAGTGAGAAGAACACCGTCACACGGGTACGCAGCCGCAGGGTTCGGCGTCGCCGGGGCTCGGTCATGGCTGACAGTGTGGCTCATCGGCGGACGCGCAGTGGTGCGCGCCCGCCGACGGCGATGTGGTGCCCGTGATCAGGCCGCGTAGCCGACGAGCGAAAGCGCCTGCTCGTCGGCCTGCAGCACTGGGGCGAACATGTCGAGATCGGCGAGGATGAGCTCCGCGCGCATGATCAGCTCGCTGCACACGAACGCGAGTTGGTGGCCGGCTTGGGCGGTTGCCTTGGCCAGTTCGCGCAGGCCGCGCAGGCCAGCTTCGGTGAGCACGGTCACCGAGCTGAGGTTCACCAGCAGCCCATAGGTAGGCGGCAGCGGCAGGCAGGCAGCCGAGAGCGCCGCGGCATGGTCCGCTGTGGCCAGCGGGCCGCTGACGGAGACTGCGACATGGTGCCGTAGGAGGTCGGTATGTGCAGTGAGAGCCGGAGCCAGCATGTCGAAAACCTCCAGGTAGTGGTCGGTTTCGGCGAGGATTCGCCGGTTCGTTGCCCGCTCGTCCAACGCTGCCGGTGAGGCACCAGGGGGAGGAAGGTACCTCACCGGGGCAGCGTGAACAGTTGTAACTCTGGCAATCCTTTGTGACGGGACAACGCTCGCCGTGTGCGCTTTCTGTAACAGAATCGCAAGCCGGTGCCGTCTGCCGCGCAAGTTGCCGTTCGGGAGCACGGCATAGGGCAGGATGGTGCGGTGATTTCACTGCTGTTCATCGAGGACGACGATGCCATTCGGTTGGCGTTGAAGCTGGCGCTGGAGGACGAAGGCTATGAGGTTCGCGAAGCGCCCGACGGCAAGGCCGGCCTCGCCGCCTTCGCGGAGCGTGAGCCCGACCTCGTACTGCTCGACCTGCGACTGCCCGACCTGTCGGGGTTCGAGGTCTGCAGGTCGTTGCGCGCCAACAGCCTGGTGCCAATCATCATCGTCACCGCCCAGACCGACACCTACGACCTGGTCGCCGGGCTCGAGGCAGGCGCCGACGACTACGTCACCAAGCCAGTGGTGCCCAAGGAGTTGGCGGCGCGCATCCGGGCTGCGCTGCGCCGCGTGCACCTGCACGAGGCGACGGTCGCCTCCACCACGTCGGTCAGCCGCTTCGGCGACATCGAACTGCGGCGCGAGCAGGGCATCGTCCTCAAGGGTGGCCAGGAGCTGAACCTGACCAAGACCGAGTTCCGCCTGTTGTGTGAATTCGCCAACCACGCCAACATGGTGCTCTCCCGCGACCAGCTGCTGGAACGGGTGTGGGGGTACGAATACCTTGGCGACAGCCGGCTGGTGGATGCCCACGTCCGGCGCCTGCGGGTGAAGGTCGAGGACCAACCCGATGAGCCCAAGCTGATCGTCACCGCTCGCGGCATCGGCTACCGCTTGCTGGCCTGAGCCCGCGTTACGTTCAATCCGGCCAGACTCGGCTGCGGAGGTATTCGCCGAGGCCCTTGGCTTGGGTGTCGAAGGCGGTGCTGCTCGCGACCCCTTCACCCAGCAGTCCGACGATGACGAAATTGAGCGCCCTGAGGTTGCCGAGCTCGTAGCGCCGCACCTCCAGGCCCGCGGCTTCCGGCAGCATCTGTTGTACAGCTGCAGCGGTCAGGTGTTGTCGCAGCCAGGCGTAGCCGCCATCGTCGCAGGCCCAGATGCCGACGTTCGCGTTGCCGCCCTTGTCGCCACTACGCGCCGCGAAGTACGCACCCAGCGCTTCGCCCGCCGAAGGCCCGACCGGCTCAGCGCTCGCTGGCACCGTTCGTGTCGCGGCTGTGACCACCAGACTTCGAGGTGGGAGCGCGACAGGTACACGAGAACCGTCAGGCATTACGACTGACTGGTGCACCTCGGCAGCATCGACGAGCGCCGGCCAGTACACGCCGTACGACTGTGCCTCGCTGGGGCCACCCGTGGCGAAGAAGCCTGGGTAGTTGGCCAGGGCGAGTTCGATGGCCGCCGCGCTGAAGACCTTGCCGGCCAGCCGTTCGTCGTGGCTCTTGACCGTGATGTGCAGGCGCCCCGAGGCCTGCTCCTGCGTCGGTGCATCGCTGGGCGCTTCCACGAACCGCACGTCGACCTCGTCGAAGCGGGCCGCCCCGCCGACGCGACGGAACAGAGCATCGGTCAGCCAGTCGGCCTTGCGGCGCTGATCCAGCCCGGTGAGCACGAAGGACATGCGGTTGCGATAGCCGCCGTCGAGGTTGATGCACACCTTCGTGGTGAGCGGCGCAGGCTCACCGATCACGCCGTCGATGCGCACCCGGTCGTCGCCGACCTGGGCCAAACCGATCGTGTCGAAGCGGGCGACGACGTCGGGGTTCGCATAGTGCGGGGAAGCGATCTCGTACAGAAGCTGGGCGGTGACCGTGCCGACGTTCACGACGCCGCCGGTTCCGGTGTGCTTGGTGATGATGGACGAGCCATCGGCGGCGATCTCGGCGATGGGGAACCCGAGCGGCAGGGTTGGGTCCGGGATCTCGTCGAACCACGAGTAGTTGCCGCCCGTGGCCTGCGTACCGCACTCGATCACGTGCCCTGCAACCACTGCGCCGGCGAGCGCATCCCAGTCGTCGTGGGCCCAGCCGTGCCACCACGCCGCCGGGCCGACCACGATGGCGGCGTCGGTGACGCGACCGCAGACCACCACGTCGGCACCGGCTTTCAGTGCGGCGGCGATGCCCCACCCGCCGAGGTACGCGTTGGCGGTGACCGGCGAGCCGGCGAGTGGCGCGCCGGTGTCGAGGTGGTGCAGTTGCGGCCGCAGGTCGTCGAGGCGGCCCATCAGGTCGTCGCCCTCGACGTACGCGACCTTCACCTCGCGGCCCAATTTGCCAGCAATCTGGCGCACCTTTTCGGCGCAGCCGGCGGGGTTGAGGCCGCCGGCGTTGGTGACGATCCTGATACCGCGATCGAGGCAGCTGGCGAGCACCTGCTCCATCTGGATCAGGAAGGTGCTCGCGTACCCGGCGTCGGGGTTGCGTGTTCGCTGCTTGTGCAGGATGAGCATGGTGAGCTCGGCCAGCCAGTCGCCCGTCAGCACGTCGATGTCGCCGTGCTCGCCGATGGTTGCGTCGACCATCTCCTTGGCGGCGGACAATCGGTCGCCGAAGAAGCCGCTGCAGTTCGCGATGCGAACGGCCCGCTCCGGGTTGGGGCGAACTGGGTTCACGCTGGGTCGACCTTGAGCAGGGGTTGGCCACCGTCGAGCTGCTGGCCGACGAGCACGTAGATCTCGCTCACCACGCCGTCGTACGGCGCCGTGACCTGGTGCTCCATCTTCATCGCTTCCATCGTCAGCAGGGCCTGGCCGGCCGCCACGGTGTCGCCGGCGGCGACGAACAGCGTGAGCAGCCTGCCCGGCATCGGAGCGACTGTGCTGCCGGCTCGGCCCGCATCGTCGGGCGACACGAACCGTGGCGGCACCGGGAAGGCGAAGCGGCCGCCGGCGACGAAGACGGTGTCGCCCACGACCATCGTGTCCGTACGCGCCAACAAGTCGCGAGTGAACGTATCCAGCGCGATGGTTTCGCTATCGACTGCGAGCATCTGCAGGTGATCGGAGCGGTCGAAGGCGTAGTGCACGACGTGGTCGCCGACCGGCTGGGTGTGCAGCTGCGAAGGGTTGTTGCGCCATCCGATCGGGAACCGGTTGGTCGCGGCGCGGTCACGCACGAGCGCCATCGCAGCGGCGGCGATGGCCACGGCGTCGGGTGCGGCTGCGTTGCCGAGCACTTGGCGATCCAGCCAGCCTGTGTCCAGGCCGGGACCGTCGGGCCCGTCGAGTTGGCACAGTTGGCTGAGCAGCTGGACGAGCAGTTCACGGTTGGTGGTGGGCCCGATGAGCGTTGCGCCGTCGAGGACAGCGATCAGCCGTCGCGCTGCCTCGGCGCGGGTGGCGCCGTGAGCGATGACCTTCGCAATCATCGAGTCGTAGTAGGGCGGCACCTCGCTGCCGGACTCGATTGCGCTGTCGATGCGCACACCGGGCACCGGGGGGAACGCGACCGTGTGGAACCTGCCAGAGCTGGGCAGGTGACCATTGAACGGGTCTTCCGCGCACAGGCGCACCTCGATCGCGTGGCCGTGTAGCGGCACCTCGACGAGCAGGTTGGCGGGGATGGCCTGACCCTCCGCGATGGACAGCTGCAGCGCGACCAGGTCGACGCCGCACACGGCCTCGGTGACGGGGTGCTCGACCTGCAGCCGCGTGTTCATCTCCAGGAACCAGAAGCTGCCGTCACGGCTGAGGAGGAACTCGACGGTGCCGGCGCCGACGTACCCGACGGCACATGCGGCGGCCACCGCGGCACCTTCCATCGCGACGCGAAGATCGCCGCTTACCGCGGGCGAGGGGGCTTCCTCGAGCACTTTCTGGTGGCGGCGCTGCAGCGTGCAGTCGCGCTCGTGTAGGGCGATGACGTTTCCGTGCGTGTCGGCCAGCACCTGGATCTCGACGTGGCGGGCACCTTCGAGGTAGCGCTCGACGAAGACGGTGCTGTCGCCGAACGCAGACAGGGCTTCGCGTTCGGCGGAGACGATGGCATCGGCCAGGTCGTCGGCGCTGAGCACGACGCGCATGCCACGCCCGCCGCCGCCGGCGGAGGCCTTGACGAGCGCTGGCAGACCGATCTCGGCGAGTGACTCGACGGTGTTGTCGGGAGCCACGGGCACGCCGTGCGCTCGCATCAGCCGCTTGGCCTCGATCTTGGAACCCATTGCGGCGATGGCTGCCGGCGGCGGGCCGACCCAGATGAGGCCGGCATCCAGCACCTGTTGCGCGAACGCGGCGTTCTCCGAGAGGAAGCCGTAGCCGGGGTGCACGGCGGATGCTCCGGCACGCAGCGCAGCGGCGATGATGAGGTCGCCACGCAGGTAGGTGTCGGCCGAGGCGGTGCCCGGCAAGCGCACCGCGGTGCCGGCCTCACGCACGAATGGTGCGTCGGCATCGGCATCGCTGAACACTGCCACCGTGGAGATGGCTTGCTCGCGGCAGGTACGCATGATGCGCCGGGCGATCTCGCCGCGGTTGGCGACGAGCAACGAGTGGATGGGAGTGGTCGTGGTCGGTGTCATCGTCATCACATCCTGAACACGCCGTAGCCGCGCGTGCCCTCTGTCGGTCGGTTGTCGATGACGCTGAGGCACATGCCCAGCACGGTGCGTGTGTCGCGTGGGTCGATGATGCCGTCGTCATAGAGCTTGCCGCTCATGAACATGGCCAGTGACTCACGCTCGATCTGCTCTTCGATGAGCAGGCGCATCGACGCGTCGGCGTCCTCGTCGAACGGCTTGCCCATGCTTTCCGCTGACTGGCGAGCGACGATGCTCATCACGCCCGCCAACTGCGCCGGGCCCATCACCGCCGACTTGGCGTTGGGCCAAGCGAACAAGAAGCGCGGGCCGAACGCCCGCCCGCACATGCCGTAGTTGCCGGCGCCGTACGAGGCGGCCATGTTGATGGTGAGGTGTGGCACCCGGCTGTTGCTGACGGCGTTGATCATCTTCGAGCCGTCCTTGATGATGCCGCGCTGCTCGAATTCCTTGCCCACCATGTAGCCGGTGGTGTTCTGCAGGAAGACCAGCGGTGTGTCGATCTGGTTGGCGAGTTGGATGAACTGCGCGGCCTTCTCGCTCTCCTCGCTGAACAGCACGCCGTGATGGTTGGCGAGGATGCCGATCGGGTAGCCGTGTAGCTCGGCGAAACCCGTGACGAGTGACGTGCCGTACAGCGGTTTGAACTCGTCGAAGTCGCTGTCATCGACCACGCGTGCGATCACGTCGCGCGGGTCGAAAGGCACCTTCGGGTCGGCGCTGGGGATGCCCAGCAGGTGCTCAGGGTCGTACCTCGGCGGCTTGCCCGCCCCGCACGGTCCGGGACCGCGCTTGCGGTGGTTGATGCGCTTGATGACCTGTCGGCCGAGCCGGATGGCATCGAGTTCGTCGACTGCGAAGTAGTCGGCCAGGCCGCTGATGCGAGCGTGCATCTCGGCGCCGCCGAGGCTTTCGTCGTCGCTGTCCTCGCCGGTGGCCATCTTCACCAAGGGCGGCCCGCCGAGGAAGACCTTCGAACGCTCCTTGATCATCACGACGTAGTCGCTCATTCCTGGCACGTAGGCGCCACCGGCGGTGGAGTTCCCGAACACGATGGACACCTGTGGAATTCCGGCTGCCGACGCGTTGGTGATGTCGCGGAACCCGCGGCCGCCGGGAATGAAGATCTCGCTCTGCGTCGGAAGGTCGGCGCCACCGGATTCGGTGAGCGCGATGGTCGGTAGCCGGTTCTCGCCGATGATTTCGTTGGTGCGTAAGTTCTTCTTCAGCGTGAACGGGTTGCTGGCACCGCCGCGCATGGTCGGGTCGCTTCCGGTGATCATGCACTCCACGCCCTCGACCACACCGATGCCGGCCACCGCGCCGGCGCCCACTGGGAACTGGCTGCCCCAGGCGGCCAGGGGAGAGAGCTCCAAGAACGGGGAGTCGGCGTCGAGCAGGTTTTCGATGCGTTCGCGCACCAGCATCTTGCCGCGCTGGCGATGCCGGCTGATGTACTTCTCGCCGCCACCCATGTTGACGAGGCGGAGTTGCTCGTCGTGAGCGGCGAGCTGCGCCTCGAGCGCGCTGCGGTTCGCTCGGTAGGCGTCGCCGGTGGGGTTCACGCGGTCGGGCAACACGGGCACGTCAGGCCCCTTCCGTTGGGGCAGCCCATGAGGGCGGCCGTTTCTCGGCGAAGGCACGCATGCCTTCTGCCGCTTCCTGGGAGCCGAACAACGACTCGCTGAGCAGCGTCATCTGTGCCATGTCGGGTTGTGGCTGGCGCAACACGCGCTTGGTGGCGGCCACCGCGCCGGGCGCTCCGGCCAGGATGCCGCGCACCAACGTCAACACAGTCGCGCCGACGTCGTCGGTGACATGCGTGACCAGGCCCATGTCTTTGGCGGTGGGCGCGTCGAATGGCTCGCCGGTGAGGAACGCTGCGGCCAGCTTGCTCCAGCCGCAACGGGCAAGGATGGGCACGCTGATGATGGCCGGTGCGACGCCGATACGCACTTCGGTGAACGCGAACGTGACGGCCCTGTTGACCACAACCAGGTCGCACGCGGCCATTACGCCCACGCCTCCGGCGCGCACCGGCCCGTCGACCGCGGCGATCGTCGGTGCGGCCATCGTGCCCAGCCGCTCGATGACAGCAGCCATCGGGTTGCCGTCAGCCGGTGCGCCGGGTGCCGCGTTGGCGCGCTCCTTGAGGTCGGCCCCTGCGCAGAAGACCGGGGCGGTGTGCGTCAGTACGACCGCACGGATGTCGGGTTGCTCGGCCCGGCCGAGCGCTGTACTGAGTTCGGTGACAAGTTGGCGCGACAACGCGTTGCGGTTGTCTGGCGAGTCGAGCGTGATCGTCGCGACCCCGCCCTCGACGGTGCAGTGAACCAGTTCCCTCACGCGGCCGACTGTAGCCACCGTGTAGGCCTCTGCTCGCCGCCGGCGGTCTTGATCCCATCAAGGCGGGCATCGCCGCCCTTCGGCAGCCTGCTTCGACGAGTCGCTTCCGCCGAACGAACACCTCGAGCACGTGCGCCGCGTGATGTTCGCGGACGGCAACTATCCATCGGTGATGAGTGACGGTGATTACGTTCCTCCAGCGGGCGACCGACTGACCCGCATTCGCGATGGTGACGGGTGGTTCACAGCACTTCGCCGACGAACTGGTGCCCGCGCAGCAGGTTTTTGGTGTCGAAGACCCGTTGCGCATGAGCTGCCACGCGTTCTGCCGCGAACTCGGCGTGGTCGACCAGCACGATCACTACGTCGGCTGCCGCCAGTTCCTCGTCGGTGAACGGCACCAGCGAAAAACGGACGTGCTCAGCGGTGCCGCTCGCGACGTGTGGGTCGCACAGGCGTACCTCGGCGCCACTGGCCGCCAGCCGGTCGGCGACATGCACGCTGGGGCTCTCACGCCAGTCACCGGTGCCGGCCTTGTAGGCCAGACCGAGCAGCAGGATGCGGGAACCGTTGACCGTGATGCGGTCGCGGTTCAACAACGCAGTGACGCGGTCGTGTACATAGTCGGGCATGTGCTCGTTGATGTCGTTCGCCAGTTCCACGAACCGAAACGTGTGCCCGAGGTGCGTCTTGACGCGCCAGCCGAGGTAGCTGGGGTCGATCGGTAGGCAGTGGCCACCCACGCCGGGGCCAGGTGTGAACTTCATGAAGCCAAAGGGTTTGGTGGCCGCCGCGTCGATCGCCTGCCAGATGTCGACCCCGAGGTCGCGGGCGAACATCGCCAGCTCGTTGACCAGCGCAATGTTGACGTGCCGGAACGTGTTCTCGAGCAGCTTCACCATCTCGGCCTCGGCGGCCGACCCGACCGGCACGGTGACGTCTACGAGCGACGAGAAAAATGCATCGACGGCCGTGAGCGATTCGTCGTCGATGCCGCTGACGATCTTGGGTGTGTTGCGCAGGCCGTACCGAGCGTTGCCCGGGTCGATGCGCTCGGGGGAGTAGCCGCAGAAGAACTCGCCGATGGGGATACCCGACCCCTCCACCAGGATCGGTGCCAGCAGCTCGCTGGTGGTGCCCGGATAGGTGGTGCTCTCCAGGACCACGCACGCCCCAGGGCGCAAGTGGGTGGCGAGGTCGCGGCCGGCGGCTTCGATGAACGACAGGTCGGGCAGGCCCTCGGTGAGCGGCGTGGGCACGCTGATGACGGCAATGTCGAAGTCGGCCAGGTCGGCGCGGTCGGTGGTGGGCACGTATCCATTGAGTAGCGCCGCGGCGAGTGTTTCGTTGGAGATGTCGCCGACGTGGCTCTGCCCGGCGGCCAGTGCGGTGGCGCGCTGGTGAGATGCTTCGTAACCGACGACCTGGTACCCGATCTCGATCGCGCGCATGGCCACGGGGAGCCCGACGTACCCCTGGCCGACCACCACCACCTTGGCCGTACGGTCCGAGATGCGAGCGAGAAGGGAGTCGAGGCGAGAAGACACGCTGGGTACCGTACTTGCGCAACGTGCTGCCACCAGTCTGTTCCGCGCCGGCGCGGAGCTACGGAGGCTCAGCCGGTGATGTCGCGCAGGAAGGCTTCAGCCTCGGCACGGTGACGGGTTCGACGCATCGGTGGCAGCGCCTTGACGATCTCCCAGCGGTAGTTCGCCTTGCCCAATCGGGGGTCCATCACGGCCACCACCCCGCGGTCCTGAGCGGTGCGGATCAGCCGGCCGGTGGCCTGAGCCAGCAGCATTGACGCACGCGGCAGATCGATCTGGCCGAACGCCGCGGCGCCCAGCAGCTCGCGCCGTGCCGAGAGCAGCGGGTCGTCGGGGCGGGGGAACGGGATGCGGTCGATGACCACGAGGCTGAGCGTGCGGCCGGGGATGTCGACGCCCTGGAAGAAGCCGGCGGTGGCGAACAGGCAGGCGTGTTCGTCCTCGCTGAACGCCTTCACCAACGCCGTCTTGGGCAGGTCGCGTTGGGTGAGGATGGGCATGGTGACACTGGCACGTACCGCCTCGGCGGCAGCGTCCATCGCCTTCCAACTGGTGAACAGCGCAAGCGTGCGGCCACCGGCGGCGGTGATCAGCGCGGCGAGCTCCTCGTGCACCGCCGGCCCGAACGCGGGGGAGCGCGGGTCGGGCATGTGGAGCGCGCAATAGAGCATTGCGTGGTGCTCGTAGTCGAAAGGGCTGCCGACGTCGATCTCGTCGAACCCACCGGGCGGCAAGCCGACACGCGAGCCGAGCGATGCGGGGATGGTGGCGCTCGCCAGGATCGCAGTGCGCTGTGCCCAGATGCCGTTGTTCAGCACGTTGCCCACCTCCAGCGGGGCGATCTCGAGGCGCGGGTAGTCGGGGCCGCCACTGACGAACGCTACGTAGCCATCCCGGTTGTCGAGCGCGAGGTCGATGCTCTCCTGCAGTCGCGTGGCCAACTGTTGGCCGCGCAGCTTGCGTGCCTTGGCATCGTCGACATCGCTATTGATCGCGCGCAGTGCCGTCTGCGCGTGCTCGATGCGGCCGCGCACGTCGACGAGCATGGTCTGCACCGCGTCGGGGAACGGGCGCGAGAGTCGCTGGCCCAGGAACGGTGCCAGCGCATCGCGCACGAGCAGCGATGATTCGGCGACCGCACCGACCAGCTTCGGATCGTCGATGATGCGCTTGAGTGCGGCGGTCAGGGTGGTGAACCGGCCGCCTGCCACCTGCACGCCGACGGTATCGCTCATGATGTCTTCCAGCTGGTGTGCCTCGTCCATCACGACCACGTCGTGTTCGGGCAACAACATGCCGCCACTGGCCACGTGCAGCCCGTAGAGGTGCATATTGACGACCACCACGTCGGCCATCGAGGCGCGGGTGCGTGCTGCCTCGGCGAAGCACACGCTGCCCATCGGGCAACGCGTTGCTCCGGGGCATTCGTCGCTACCCACGCTGACGGCCTGCCATGCCCGGTCGACCGGCGCCCAGTCGAGCGAGGCCTGGTCGCCCGTGTCAGTGGTGCCCGCCCACGCGACCAGCTTGTTGATGTCGACCTTGGTGGTGGCCGCGAACTCTTCGAGCTCGAGCTGCCCCTTGTCGGCGTTCTGGATCTCGCGCACGCGCTGCATGCACACGTAGTTGCTGCGTCCCTTGAGTACCGCCCAGTCGAACGGCACACCGAGGTGCGCCTCTAGGAACGGCAGGTCCTTGGCCGCCAACTGGTCCTGCAGCGCCTTCGTCGCGGTGGCGACCACGACGCGCTTGCGGGCGACGATCGCGGGCACGAGGTAGCCGAGGGTCTTGCCGGTCCCGGTGCCAGCCTGGACGACAAGGTGCTTTCCGGTCTCGATAGCGGTGGCGACGGCCTGCGCCATCTGCTGTTGTCCGGGCCGTTCCTCGGCCGCGGGCAGCGCACCGGTGACAGCGGCGAGCGCCGTGGTGACGTCGGCCTTCACTGGTCGAGGTTCCACACAGTCATCCGGCGAGTGTAGGCAGCGGTCTCGCCGAGCTGGGCCGCTCATCTACCGTGTCACACCCTTTTGTGATGATGCGTACATGAGTTCGTTTGTTCTTCCGGGTGCTGTTACGGTGGCGGCGATGTCGTCGGCGGATCGTGAGGCGTTCGTGCGTTCGCTTGATCGTGAGCGGCGTCGAGTCGAGGCGCAGGTGGCGCTGTTCGTGCACAGCGTTGGGCAGGTGGGTGGGCATCTGGATGATCGGCACCGTACTGCGAAGGCGGGGGTGAGGCGGCGTGCAACTGGTCGGGCGCGGAGGCTGGCAGGTTCGTGAAGGCGGGTGTTGTGTTGGATCGTTTTCAGTCGGCGGCGGCGTTGGCGCAGGCGGGTGACTTGGGTGTGGCGCAGTTGCATGCGTTGTCGTTGGTGGTGGCGAACCCGCAAGTGCAGGACCACTTGGTTGATGGTGAGGCGGTGTTGGTCGGGTCGGCTGCAGCGTTGGACTTTGCCGATTACTTGACGTTCTTGAACCGTTGGGTGGCTGCTGCGGATCCTGATAGTGCGCATCAGTTTGCGGAGCGCGCTCATCGCAATCGGCGGGCGCGTGTTGGGGTGGTGGGCAACGAGTGTTTTGTTGATGCGGTTGGTGGGGCGGCTGCGGGGTTGTGTGACCGATGGTGGGGTTGTTGTCGATGCGTACGACATGGTCATCGCCGCCGCTACTGGCCATGTGCGCCGTGTTGTGCTCGACAGCGCCGGGGTGGTGGTCGATACGGGTCGCAAGCAGCGTTTGTTCACCGGGCCGTTACGTGAGGCGGTGCTGTACTCCGGTCGGCGGTGTATGTG
>Ga0335397_10003798_pt1 | contig 20075 bp, 22 predicted proteins | sample MAT04_FD_205740 | JGI IMG/M metagenome (GOLD analysis project Ga0335397, IMG submission 205740) | Freshwater microbial communities from Lake Fryxell liftoff mats and glacier meltwater in Antarctica - MAT-04 (spades assembly) (version 2) ... | reverse complement strand
TGGACTTCATCCTTCATCCTTTGTTTTTATAATGCCGTGTAGAAAAATATCCACATAAATCTCCATTGAGTTTTTGGGCAGGAGATTGCTGATGACGGAATTGGCAACAACCATTTCGGTTATGAAATAAGAGATCACCATGCCAAAGAAGGAACGCATCAGCACGGCGGGGTTGGTCACACGCAGACTTTTTCTCGTTTTAATAACCTTCTCAAAAACAGGCAAAACCTGCGGCGCAATTTCCTTCAACATGGCAGCCCCGTGTCCACCGTCGAATTCAACAAATTCGATCATCATCAACTTGAGGTAGTACGGTTCCCTATTGAGTTCGGTGATGACAATCTTCATCGCGTTTTTGAGAAAATCCTCGGCTGTATCTCCCTGCGCTTCGAGAATCAAAGGCAATATTTTTTTGTATGGATGCTTATCCACAATAATGCCTTCGAAGAGTTCCTCCTTGCTGGAGAAATGATTGTAGATTCCACCCAACGCCAGTTGAGCCTGGTCTGCGATCTGGCGCATGGACGTCGCATGGTAGCCGTTCTTCATGAACAACTCAACAGCGGCATCTTCGATGGCGAGGCGGGTGGTTTCGCCTTTGGTCGGTACTTCTTTTGGTTTTGCTGGCATAAATTCCTTCTTGTTGAAAAAAATGAACGAACGTTCGTTTTTATTTTACGCAAAAGCGCAAATCTGTCAATAGTAAAATAATTTGAATTGGAAAAATGCTCATCAGGTACAATCAACCCATGCTCCCCCTCACCACACTTGAAAAAAACATCCGCGAAAACTTAAAACATAACATTACCGTCAACCTTTTGGATGGCAGCATCTTTGGCATGGCGCTCGGCTTTGCATCGTTCAGCGCCGTGCTTCCGCTTTTCGTCGCTTCGATGACCAATTCAGCAACGCTCATCGGACTTGTGCCCGCCATCCATTCCGCGGGATGGCTGTTCCCGCAATTATTCACCGCAAGCCATGTCTCCCGTCTGAGGAAATATAAACGCACCGTCCTGATGACAACCATCCACGAGCGCGCCCCGTTTTTAGGTTTTGCCATAGTTGCGCTTTTACTGCCCTTTATCGGATTAAAAGCGGGACTTGTCCTCACCTTTTTGTTGTTGATCTGGCAGGGATTGGGCGGCGGATTCACCGCCAACGCCTGGACTTCGATGATCTCAAAGATCATTCCACCCGAATCACGCGGCACCTTTTTTGGGTTACAGGGCGGGCTGGCAAACCTCTTCATCAGCATGTCTGCCATTGGCGCGGGATACCTGCTTGATTATTTCGATGCCCCCTGGAACTTTGCGACCTGTTTCTTTATTGCAGTTATCTTCTTCATCATATCGTGGTTTGCCCTTGCAAAAACGCGCGAGCCAGAAGATACCGAAAAAATCATCCCCGAAGAAAAGACTCACTTCTGGACTGACGCAAAAATAATCCTGAACCGCGATACAAACTTCAACTGGTTTCTTGTTGTACGCGTCCTCTCGCAGTTCGCAACCATGGGATTCTCGTTCTATATCATCTACGCCCTGCGCGAGTTCCACATGGATGCCATTACTGCGGGCTACTTGACCGCCACATTAACCATCTCACAGACTGTCGCCAACGTTGGCATGGGCTGGGTCGGGGATCGGGTTGGGCATCACATCATGCTTGTCATTGGGGCGATTGCTGCGTTTTTGAGCGCCCTGCTGGCATGGAATGCGGCCTCGATTGCATGGTTCTATCCCATTTTCATACTCGCAGGAATCACCAACGTATCCATCTGGACTATCGGCATGGCCATGACCGTGGACTTCGGCACAGAATCAGAACGCCCGCTTTATATTGGACTCTCACAAACACTGACCGCCCCCGCCACCATCATCGCCCCCCTAATCGGCGGCTGGATCGTGGACTCGGCAGGCTTTATCCCGACATTTTCAATTTCAATCATCCTCTCCGTTGTCATCATCGGCATTCTTATATTTTTTGTAAAAGACCCAAGAATAGTCCACAGACCATAGACCGCTGACCGTACATTCTTCTGCCTGAGGTTATGGGGAAACACCTCACGGGCGGGAAAAACCCATTAAGCAGAATCAACTATCAGCCCAAAAAACTGCGGATTGTCCTGATTAGGGTATGCCTTCCATCACTGGCTTATATTTCATCCCGTGCTATACTTCTAATTGTGAAATATTTCACCATAGATAGATCAGGCTTTAGCTTGACGAACTACGAGGAGCAATATGACCCAGGAAGATCCCAGAATTTTGGAACTACGCAGAGTCCGCGCCAAAGCGCTTGAAGGCGGCGGCGAGGAACGGAATGCAAAACAACGCGCAAAGGGAAAGTTGACAGCGCGCGAACGGGTTGAGTTATTACTTGATCCAGGCACCTTCAACGAGATCGAGCCATTCATTACACACCAGGGTGATGAACTGAATTTACTGAAGGAAAAATTTTACGGTGACGGTGTCATCACTGGCTACGGACAGATCAACGGGCGGACAGTTTATTTATATTCACAGGATTTCACAATTTACGGCGGCACACTCAGCGAGATGCAATCGCATAAAATTTGCCGTGTGATGGATTTGGCAGTCCGCAACGGCGTGCCATTCATTTCGCTAATCGACTCAGGCGGCGCGCGCATTCAGGAAGGCGTGCGCTCGATGGGCGGTTATGCCGAGATTTTCAGACGCAACGCGCAATACTCCGGCGTTGTGCCGCAAGTCAGTGTGATGCTTGGACCCTGTGCGGGCGGCGCGGCATACTCCCCCGCTCTGACCGATCTGGTCATCATGGTGGAAAAATCCTCGTTCATGTTCCTCACAGGACCGGATGTGATCAAAGCCGTAACGGGCGAAGTCATCGACTCGGAATCGCTGGGCGGTGCGAGTGTGCATACCTCGGTCAGCGGTGTGGCACACTTGAGCGTGACAAGTGAAAAAGCTGCGCTTGATATGGCGCGGCATTTCCTTTCATACCTGCCTTCAAACAATGTAGAAAATCCGCCTTACGTACAGCCAAGTGACGATCTTGCCCGCATGGATGAATCACTCAACAGCATCATTCCGCTTGAAGCAAACGAGCCTTACATCATGCATGAAGTGATCGAAAAGATTATCGATACAGACTCCTTCCTCGAAATCCAAACCGATTGGGCGCGCAATGCGATCATCGGACTGGCGCGCATTGGCGGGCACAGCGTTGGCATTGTCGGGCAGGAACCTTCCATTATGGCAGGCGTGATCGACATTGACGCTGCGGACAAAATGACGCGCTTCGTGCGCATGTGTGATTGTTTCAACATTCCGCTCGTCACCTTCGTTGACTCACCTGGTTTCCTGCCTGGCATCGCGCAGGAACATGGCGGCATTATTCGTCACGGCGCAAAACTTTTGTATGCCTATTCCGAAGCTACCGTGCCGAAGATCTGCGTCATCACACGCAAGGCGTATGGCGGCGCGTACGTGGTCATGTCCAGCAAGTATCTTGGAACTGACGTCACATACGCCTGGCCATCGGCCGAGATTGCGGTGCTTGGCGCGGAAGGCGCGGCGAATATTTTATTCAAGAAACAAATTGAAACTGCCGAAGACCCCGCCGCAGAACGCAAAAAACTTGCCGCAGATTATCGCGAGAAATTCAACAACCCGTATTATGCGGCATCCACCGGCTATGTGGACGACATCATCGAGCCGCGCGAATCGCGCCCGAAGATCATCGCGTCACTTTCAGCACTCCGCGACAAGTACGCCCCCGCCCCCCCGCGCAAGCATGGGAACATCCCTGTGTAACGTTAGGAAAAACTATGACTGACTTAATCCTTTCATTACAAATCACCGCCCTCGGCATGGGACTCGTCTTTGGCGCCATCCTTTTGCTCTGGCTGATGATGGTTTTGCTGACTTTTTTCACAGCGGATAAAACCCCCGCATCTGACTCGCCCAAGCCTGATTCTATTTCCCAGGCAGATTCCAAACTTCAGGCAGTTGCGCTTGCGGTGGCAATTGCCCTTGCAGAACAGGGACAATCCACCGCGCGCCCATTAATCACACCGCCCACAGCACTTGTCTCTGCCTGGCAATTGGGAATGCGCACAAGTCAACGCGCGCAAAAAGGAAATTTTAGAAGACCATAGCAAACCAGACCTCGGAGGTCTTAAAGGCCTCGGAGGTTTCTTCGCGGAGAATATATGAAATATAAAATCACAGTTAACAACCAAACCTACGAAGTTGAAATAGAAAATATCAATGCACGTCCGGTCGTCGCTTTTGTGGACGGTAATCGGTTTGAGGCGATGCCTGAACACAGCGACCAGCCTGAGGTTACCCACAGGGGGCTGCGCCAGAAAGAAGCGGGGAAAAAATCCTTTAATCTGAATCAGCCGGCAGTTGTCTCCCCTTCTCCCAATCCTGCATTAAGCGGCAATACTCAAACTGCGCCGCTGCCGGGGACGGTCATTGAGATTTTCGTGAAGGCTGGCGAAAAAGTGGAAGCGGGACAAGTGATCCTGATCATCGAAGCGATGAAGATGAAAAACAGCATTCGCTCGGTTTACAGCGGAACGATCGGCGAAGTGTTTGTGAGCGCCGGACAAAGCGTGGCGCACAAACAGGCGTTGATCAAATTTGCAGAAACGGGTGAGGCATCGTGGATTTAGCCTCCTTGTTACCCGAGTTACTAAAAGGTTTTTCGAACTTCACGCTCGGCAATGCTGTGATGATCTCTGCCGCGTTGGTCTTAATTTATCTTGCGGTATTCAAAGAGATCGAGCCGGTGTTGCTGCTGCCCATCGGGTTTGGATGTTTGCTGGCGAATATTCCGCTTTCAGGCATGACCGCGGTGGAAGGTATGATGGGCGTTCTGTACGACGCCGGAATCAAGACCGAGTTGTTTCCACTTTTGATCTTCGTCGGCGTTGGCGCGATGATCGACTTCTCGCCATTGCTCGCGCAGCCGCGCATGGTATTACTCGGCGCGGCAGGACAATTCGGAATCTTCGGCACGCTCATACTCGCGATTTGGCTGGGTTTCCCGTTGAACCAAGCCGCTTCCATCGGAGTCATCGGCGCAATTGACGGACCGACTTCGATCTTCGTTGCGACCAAACTCGCGCCTGAATTGCTCGCGCCGATTGCGGTGGCGGCGTATTCATATATGAGTTTGATTCCAATTATCCAGCCGCCATTGATGAGACTGCTCACCACCAAAAAAGAGCGCTTGATCAAAATGGAATACGCGCCAAAACCCATTTCAAAAACAACGTTGATCTTCTTTCCAATCGTTCTGACAATCGTAGTCGGCTTGCTGGTGCCTGAAGCCACGCCGTTGATCTCGATGCTGATGCTTGGAAATTTGCTCAAGATGTCTGGCGTAGTGGATCGGTTAAGCAAAGCCGCAGAGAATGAGATCATCAATATCGCCACGCTGTTCCTCGGTCTGGCAATCGGCGCAACGATGAATGCTGCCGCATTCCTAAATTTTGACACCGGCAAGATCATGGCGCTGGGATTATTTGCCTTCGTACTGGATACAATTGCAGGCTTGTTGTTCGGAAAATTGATGTGCTTTGTCTCAGGCGGAAAGATCAATCCGCTGATCGGCGCGGCGGGTATCTCCGCTTTTCCGATGGCAGGACGTATTGCCGCAAAAATGGCACATGAAGAAGACCCAGACAATTTCATCCTGATGCACGCCATGGGCGCGAATACCGCTGGTCAACTGGGGAGCGTGATCGCGGGCGGAATTTTGCTTTCGGTTGTGAGTAAGATATTGGGGTTGTAGCAAAAAGTAAAAAGTGAGAAGGGAAAAGGAAGACCATCATGATGGTCTTCCTTTTTTGTTTTATTCAAGCGCACAGGGTATATAATCATTCAAGAAAAATATTCAAGAAACATCAAATTTGCGCTATAATCAAAGTTGTCTGACAACTATTCATCAGGAGAATCCCATGACCACAATTGACCTCACAATTCACAAAGACCGGCGCGCCCGCGCGATTCAACGCGCAAAAGAGCGCAACATTATCATCCCCACTTATGCCCAAATGAAAGACCCTTCCAAAATTCCTGCCAAAGTCAAAGAGGAATTGAAGGGAATTGGACTCTGGGACATTCACCCCCGCAACCTCTTTCGGATCAACTGGCACAACCAACCCACCGCATCTGGCGGCACCTATAGCGGAGTCAACTTCGTTGAGCTTCCTTCTTCGCTGACGGGAGTCAAGGCGCGGATTATCGTTGTGGTTGGCAAGTGGTTCCCGACAGGAGCGCACAAGGTCGGGGCGGCGTTTAGCTGTCTGGTGCCGAGACTGGTCACAGGTCAGTTTGACCCGACAACCCAGAAAGCAGTCTGGCCGTCCACGGGCAATTACTGCCGCGGCGGCGCGTATGATTCCGCTTTGCTTGGATGTGAGTCGATTGCGATTTTGCCCGAAGGCATGTCGAAGGAAAGATTCGAATGGTTGGAAAAAGTTGCAGGTGAAACGATCAAGACACCCGGTTCCGAATCCAACGTCAAAGAAATTTTCGACAAATGCTGGGAATTGAAAAAGTCAGGTCAAGACCTGATGATCTTCAACCAGTTTGAAGAATTCGGCAATTATCTCTGGCACTACGAAGTGACAGGTCACGCAATGGAAGAAGCGCTCAAGCAAGTGATGGGCAAGAACGACCGCTTCCGCGGCATGGCATCTGCGACGGGTTCGGGCGGCACCATTGCCAGCGGTGATTATCTCAAGCAGATTTATCCCGAAAGCAAGATCATTGCCAGCGAAGCCCTGCAATGCCCAACCCTTTTGGAAAACGGCTTCGGCTCGCATCGCATCGAAGGCATCGGTGACAAGCACGTGCCTTGGGTTCACAACGTAAAAAACACGGACTTTGTCACCGCCATTGACGACAATGCCGTGGTTAACCTTGCACGCTTGTTTAACGAAGAAAACGGACGCGCCTACCTCGCACAAAAAGGCGTTCCCGAATCCACCATCGCCAGCCTTGACCTGCTCGGCTTCTCTGGCATCGCAAATATACTTTCCTGCATCAAGGTAGCCAAGTACTACGAGATGGATGAAAACGATGTGATGATCACCATGCTGACCGACTCGATGGAACTCTACCGCTCACGTATGCATGAGATGCATCAGGAATTCGGCGAATACAGCGAAAACAACGCTACCGGTGATTTCGCCCGCTACCTGCATGGTCAGTCCACCGACAACATGCTCGAGTTGACATATCCCGAACGCCGCCGTGTGCATAACTTGAAATACTACACCTGGGTTGAGCAGCAAGGCAAGACCTACGCGGAAATTCAGGAACAATGGTACGCCCCGAATTACTGGACGGATGTCCAGAAGCAAGCCGATGAAATTGACGAGTTGATCGTCGATTTCAACAAGGAAGTTGGGATTTCCTAGAAAACGAAGTGACAGTCACCTTGAAGGTGACTGTCACTTTTTTACGCCCTTACTCCCACCACCAACAACACAATCCCGATCATTTGAATCAAGTGAAAGACTCCGTTGTTGTCGAAATACCAAAAGATCGCCCTCCCCGCTTTGCCTGTGGCTTGGACAACTGCCGCAAGAATGGTGATGGAAATCCCAGCCACCATCCAGCCGACGCCCGCAAAGGGTGAAACGAAAAATAGATAAACATATACGCCAAGCGCAAAAAGCATGGCGACCGCTTCGTAAGCGATGAAGGTCATAAAGGTTCCAGGTTTCCAAACGGTGACGAGAAAAAAGCCGAAGCCGATGACCAGCATTATAGGCAGAGCCTTGCTCGCAAATGCCTCCCCACTCAGATCGAACAAAGCGCCCACGACGAATAAGCCAAGCGCCAATCCCAAAGATAAATTGATAGGCATCCAAAGGCGGTCATTCGTTTTCTGGCTCATCTCGAAACCGTGAGCGATGACGGCGATAAAGGAAGAAAACGCCAGCAGACCGAATGTCCACGCCCAAACAGCGGGTTTGAAACCCGAGATTTGGGAGAGTTGAATTGCGGCATAGGTGGCGAGCAAGCCCATGAAAATGTCGGTCACGGCGGTGACACACTCAAACGGGGAATGATGAATCAGCATGGGATTTTTCCTGTGGCGAGGGCGTACATTCTTTGCAGAAGTGAAGTGGCGTCGGTGGTATCCTGTGCAAGTTCCCAGATCATCATGCCGCCGAGGTTTTCGTTCATGGCATAACATGTTTTGCGTTGAATCATCTCCAGCCCGTTGAAGTAGATTTCATCCACTTCATCCATGTTTGGCGCTGGGGCGTAGTGGCTGATGATTTCTGCGTAAGCCAGAGAATCATAAGGCGGCGAGGTTTTGCGCCCGTAAAAGGGAACGCCGAGAATCAATTTTTCAGCAGGGATGCCTGCATCCAAAAATAATTGCACATCATCCACTGCCTGCTCATAGGTTGCGTGTCTTGGAGCGCGGTCGTAGGACATGATGTGAATACGGTCAACGACAGTAAAATCAGCCAGCGGAAAACTGGGGTCGGCGGGCAGGGCAACACTGACGGACATGTCATGCTTCGAAAGCGCGGATCGCGTCTCTTTCAGCAGGGAAATGTAGTTTTCGAATTCAGTGTCGTTTTGCGGAAACTCCCAATCGAAGTCCGCGCCGTCGAGATTGCGGGCAAGCAAATAATCAAGCAAGTTTTCAATGAAGGCATGGCGCATATTTGGGTTCGCCGTTAATTCGGCAAAATCGTTGCCTCGCTCCCAGCCGCCGATTGAAAGATGAACGCGCAAGCCGTGCTGCGTTTTCAACTCGTTCAATTGCACCCAAGTCTCGTCGATCAAACGCGAAGTGTCCAATGTCCCATCGGCGCGAGGCTCGGCGGAGAAATAAAGGATGTCAGTCAAACTCTGCGCCCATGCGGGATTCAACTCGCGGTAGTCTGGGAAGTAGCCGATGACAGCGAACGGCGCGGGCGGCTTTGTCGGCGTGGGAGAATCTGTCGAAGCAGAATCAGGCACGGACGAGGCGGGAGGCGGTGTACTTCCTCCACATGAAGTGAGCAAAATCAAAACCAAAAAAATGGGGATAAGTTTCATATCGGATATTATAATGAAGCCATGCTCAAACCAACGGATTTGATTTTGGTCTGCCTGCTGCCGACGCTGCGGGATTTGGAAATTGCGCGGTTGTTGGGATGGTACAGAATTCCGCTTCGCACCGCGCCGAAAGTTGTGGCGGTGGATTACCTGGCTTTTTATCAAGCCTCAGCATTTGCCGAACGCGGCGGACAAATTGAGTTCATCGCACAGGTCAAAGGGCATGAGCTAACCACGCGCGGAGAGTTGCTGCGCGACGAAAAAAATCATCCGCGCGCAAATGAAGAATATTTCAAAATTCAACTGGGCGGATTGGAAAAATTATCAACCCCGATTCTCGCAGATAAGTGGAAACGATTAACCTTTTTATATTCCACTGGCGAATATTTATTGAACGCGAAATTACTAAACGACCTCGTGGTACAAAATGAGGAACGGGATATTTTGTGGAAGAACCTGCGTGAACGTGCCGAAAACGAACAACTGTACAAAACCGATTTACCCGATGTCGATATTCCACCCGAAGTTTTAATGGCTTTACTTGGGATTAGAGAAGCACAAGCAGATTACGATACAAAGGAGCAATCAAATGACAACTTTGATTAAGAACGGTACATTGATCACAGCTTCTGATACTTTTGAAGCGGATATTCTTATTGAAAACGAAACTATTTCACTGGTTGGCAAAAACCTCACCCACCCCAACGCCGAAGTAATTGACGCCACGGGCAAACTTATCATGCCTGGTGGAATTGACCCGCATGTCCATTTGGATCTGCCGATGTTCGGCACGGTCTCATCCGATGATCATTACACAGGTCACAAGGCGGCGGCGTTCGGCGGGACAACCACTGCGATGGATTTTGTTGTGTTGGAATCCTCTCCCTCTGGGAGAGGGCAGGGTGAGGGTGACTTCAAATATTCGGCTGACCTGTGGATGGAGAAATCCGCGAAGGCTGCAATCGATTATTCCTTCCACATGAACCTGAATCATTTCGACGATAAACTCGCCAAAGAACTGCCGTCGCTGATGGAGATGGGAATCCAAACACTGAAAGTCTTTACCGCCTACAACGGAAAACTGCGCCTCGACGATGGTGGCATTTTCCGCGCTTTGCGGCTTGCCAAAGACAACGGCATGTTGATGATGGCGCATTGCGAAAACGGAGATGTGATCGAAACGCTGATTCCCGAAGCCCTCGCCGCGGGTCACACCACCCCCGAATGGCACGCGCTCACCCGTCCAGGCTGGGGCGCGGTGGAAGCCACGTTGCGAATGGCGGCAATGGCGGAGCAGGCAGACGCACCCGTTTACATTGTCCACATGAACATGGGCGGCGAAGTGGACATGCTCAAGTATGCACGTGAGCGCGGCGTGAAAGTAATGGGTGAAACCTGTCCACCGTACCTGTTTTTCACGGTGGATGATTACTACCGTCCAGACGGCGCAAAGTGGATCTGTTCCCCGCCAATGCGGACAGAACAAGACAATGCGCGGCTGTGGCAGGGTCTGCACGACGGGACATTGCAAACCATCGGCACCGATCATTGTCCGTTTTTCTTTGACGGCACGAAGCCGATCATGTACGAAGGTAAAGAGATTGCCATCCCAGGTAAGGAACTCGGTGCGAACGATTTCACAAAAATCCCGAACGGGTTGCCAGGGATTCAAGACCGTTTGCCGGTCATGTGGACGTACGGCGTACAAACGGGAAATATCACGGCAAATCAATTCGTGGCGTATACATCCACGAACCCCGCAAAAATATTCGGCTTGTATCCGCGCAAGGGAGCACTCGTCCCCGGGGCAGATGCAGACATCGTGATTTGGGATCCAGAAAAACGCGTGAAATATGGCGTGGCGCAATCGCATCAACGCACCGATTACAGTCTGTACGAAGGCTGGGAGTTGGTCGGCTACCCCGAAAAAGTTTTCCTACGCGGCAAGTTGATCGTAGACGGTGAGAAGTGGTTGGGCAAGAGCGGCGACGGGAAATTCTTGAAACGCGACGAAGGCGAGGTACTCTAACCATGCCAACAAAAAAACCGATCATTCATTGTGACGCACTGGTTGCCCACTGCATGGACTATCGCCTGCAAAAATTTCTACAACCGTGGATCACGGTCCGCTTTGGGTACGACAACTTCGACATCATCTCATTGGCAGGCGGCGTGCATGATTATGAGATGGTCTTGAAATATGTCCAACTCGCGGATCGAATCCATGGGATTGAAACAGTCTGTCTCATCAACCATGAGGATTGCCGCGCTTACGGACGCGATGGGACATACAAACGTCACAAACACGACCTGATGGATGCGCAGGAAAAAATAAAAGCATTATTCCCCCGATTAAAAGTGGAAGTCTTCTACCTGCATTTGGATGGGACTTTCGAACCAATTTCATAAAAATAAATTGGCGCGGAGTCCGCAAGTTCTACTTGCGGAGCCACACGAGTCCAGAAGTAGAACTTCTGGACTCCAATTTTTTATTTGCTCTTCTTCTTCTCGTCTTCCAACTCAGCCAACAGCAAGTCCAGCGCGCCGACAGAGATCTGCAATTCGCGCAGGGAGATCAGCATCGAGACGATCATCAGGATCAACGCAGTGGCAAAGCTCCACTGTCCAGCGGCGGTCCAGCCTGCGAAAAGCGCAAACATGCTGATCACACAAAACAGCAGACTGAGCACGCCCGCGATCTGCATGTTGCGGATCAAATAGATACGATAGCGCAGGTTTGCGATCTGACCAAGCAATGCTCCGTCATTTTCTGTTTTGTACCGGTCATGCAAGTTGCGGATGATGGACGCAAGCGTAAGGAAACGATTTGTATAAGCCAGCATCAACAAGGATACTGTAGGAAATAAGAGAGCGGGAGTTGTAAGAGATATGTCCATGCGGGGGATTATATCGCTGTCAGTGTATTTGAGAATTGACAACTCAAGCCGAAGGGATGGTATGATTCTAGAAACGAAACATGATGTCAAATATTTATTCGAGTGGATACAATGAAAAACATCTTTATCAAATGGTTCATGGCGATTAACGCCTTCCTGATCCGCATCAGCAAGGGACGGGGCGGGGGCAAACTTGGCACGCAGACCATCCTAATTTTGCACACAGTCGGACGGAAATCAGGTCTACCGCGCAGTATTCCAATTGCATATTTCTTTCATGAAGGGGAATATCTCATTGTGGAATCGAATTGGGGAAAAGATAACCACGCGGATTGGTACTTCAACCTGCGGAAAAATCCGCAAGCCAGCATTGAAGTCAATGGCGAGACAATCAAGGTGAATGGAAGTTTTGCCGAGGGAGAGGATTACACGCGCCTGTGGGACTATGTCACCAGGAAACATCCGCCCTATTTGGATTATCAGAAGATGACGGAGCGGAAGATTCTGATTGTGGTTCTTGAACCAAGTAAATAAAACAGACCTCGGAGGTTTTAGAAACCTCCGAGGTCTTTCGTGCCAAGCGTCCCAATTGTCTTCAAAAAAGTGACGGTCATGCGCGCGGTGGCTCCCCAGAGCAATTCACCGTCATAGGGGTGGTAAGTGATGAGCGAGCGCTCAGAATCGCGCAGAAAGAATTCCCAGTAATTATCCCGATTTGACAGCCACAATAAGGGGATGGTGAACACACGCGCCACTTCGGCGCCTTCCACCTTGAAGGCATACGGAAATGGGATGATGCCTACAACCGGAGTCACCCGAAAACTGCTGATCGTAATCAACTGACTCAGCCGCCCGAGGACTTTTACATCCGCCTGCCGCATCCCAATCTCCTCCTCGGCTTCACGCAGGGCAGTTTGTTCGGGCGTGGTTTCGCCTTCGTCGCTTGCGCCGCCGGGGAAGGAAACCTGTCCCTTGTGCGATTGTACGCGGTCTGTGCGGCGGGTGAATAACAAATGCCACTCGTCCTGGACATAAGTCAGCGGAACCAGCACCGCCGCATTCCTCAGGCGCGTACTTGGCTTTACAGGAATTTCCGCATATCCATCCGAGTCATCTGCGTTTTTTCGAGACTCTTTTAGTTTTTGGGAAATGTAATCTTCGGACAAATCCATGAGAATTATTCGCCGCGCACGAGACTTCCGCAATAGTCACATTCGGCGGTGACATCGTCAAGCCATTCAACTTCATCAGGTTTGACCGCCGCGCCACATGATGGACAGTGTGTGGGCAAGGTGGGATGTTTGACCGGAGCCGACTCGGCTGGAAGTTGATTTGGCAGGCTCGCGCCCAACAACTCCGCGATCTCTTGAGCTTCGGCGCTCAGTCCATGCGCCTTCAATTCTTCCACCGCGCGCTGACCCAACACCCGCATTCGATGGAGTCGTCCCTGCGAGGCAAGCAGGGTCAGACCCAGCCGCAGCGTCGCAATGCCTGTTTTGACGTCCCCGCCTAAAACGGCGGCGCGACCCGCTTCCATGTATAAAATCGGCGCGCGCCTTGGAAATCGGTCCTCTGCGCGTTGGGCAAGTTCCATGAATGCGATAGCCGCGCCTGCATAATCTCCAGCCGCTATTAATTGATTGGCGCGTTGAAGCATGGGAGGCACATCCGGCTTACCAAAACCTCTAAAAATACGCTGTGCTCTACGACGGAACATGTGTAAATCTCCTTATCATGTCACACCTGCACTTGCGTGCCGGTGCAAGTGTTGCGAGGAACGAACGGCAGTGAGCGACGAAGCAATCTCCGTATCATTAAGGAGGTTGCTTTGCCATCCTTCAACTACGCCGCCAAAGAACGACGGCTCCGCTCAGAACGGCTCGCAACGACATTTAATCTTCCATGCTAACTTCGTTTTCCAACTCTCGTCCACGCGGATCTGAATTGGGCTCGATCCTTCTTGCAAATATCAAATAGCCGGTGTGCGCCACCATCCGGTCAACGGGACGGATGCGAGCTGGGTCAGATTTGTAATGACGGAGCATGATCTCGCAAACCTCTACAAAGGCAAAATGATTCTTCTTTAAAGCGATCAGCGTCTTTTCCACTTGATTGAAGGTGGGGATGAGCGTGCCGAAGAATCCGCCGGGCTTGAGCGCCGCGCGCACTTGTTCAATATATTCATAAGGAAACTGCACATCGAGAAAGAAGGCATCCGCATCAGTTTCGTCGAAACCTTCTTGAATGTCACGCAGCTTGAAGTCTACGCGCGCAGCGAGACCAACGCGCTCCAAATTTTTTCGGGCGAGATTCTGCGTATCCTGTTTCTGTTCATAGGAAATCACCCGCCCATCCGCACCGACAGTGGTTGCCAGGGAAATCGTCATCGAGCCGGAACCAGTCCCCGCCTCCATCACACGTTGACCGGGAGCAATGCCCATCATGACCAGAATATAGCCGATATCCTTTGGATATAAAATTTGTGTGGTGCGCGGCAGATCATTGAGAATATCTGCAATGGACGGCTGCAACAAAAAGAACGGCGCATTCATGTGACTATAAACCTGCGAGCCATATGGCTTGCCGATCAGGTCATCATGTTTGAGCATGCCGCGATGACTTTGAAAATCGCTGCCTGCCTTAAGGTGGAAAATAAAATGTTTGTGGGTCAAACCGACCAGTTGCACAAGGTCGCCTTCACGCGCAGTGGATGAATAGTTCATGCGATTATTGTACTCCCTCACCCTGTACCTCTTCCCGTAAAGCAGGAAGGGCTGAGGACGAATTCCTCAGCTTTCTATTGGATGCGATCAACACTGCGAGCATTCCAACGCCAAGAACGAACATACCGCCCAGCATGGCAGGAATAAAATTGAAAAGCCATTCGGGTCTGCCAATTGATTCTCCTACTGCCGAAAGCCCAGCCCCAACAGCGCAGGCATTCCAAAGTCCATGTATGGCTACGGCGCTGAAATATGCGCCAAAGAATCGCAGGATGCGTTTCTCACGAAAGGCTGAGACAATTCCCCAACCGACCAACCCGGAAGCAGTCATGTGCAGCAAACTTGTGCCGGCGCGAATACTCACAATGACAGGCCAGCTCACCGTTCCATCACCGCTTGCGTTCAGGCTTTCGATCAAGGCAAAAGCCGCGCCGCTTAATAATCCCATGGCAAATCCCTGCGCCGGTGAATCTATTTTCCTTGCGAAAATCCAGACTGCCAGCGGCTTGAGCAGTTCCTCTATCAATGGCACGAGAAGAGCGATATACCCGATCACAGTCGCGATCACAACCGGGTTCGAAAGATATGGCGCAAGCAATTTCAGGATCACATCCTGATCTGTCTCCTGCTTAAGGATGTTGCCCAAACTTACAAGTTCCCGAAAGAGCGTAGGCTGTTGCACAGCGATCATGATCGCGCCAACGCTGATAATTCCCAACAATAGAACGATCTCCAACACGATCATAATCAGCGGACCGATGGTCATACTTAAACCCAACACGCCAAAGATGCGCCAGCGTGGACCAAGCTCAATGCCGTTTGTGCCAATGCCAAATAATAACCAAATGGGCGGCACGATGACGAGCAGGGTCAACACCGGGAGCGTGATCCACGTGAGCCATGTAATTTCTGAATACGCACTGACCCCGCCGATGACCACAGACACCATGGCGATACCAATCACTGCAACAATCTGCCAAGCGGCAAATGGGAATCTAAACGGAGAGTCGGCTTGCGTATGCCCCAGTGTTTTTTGCAAAACGAACCATGAACATGCCAACAGAATCACCGTCTCGAAACCAAAAGCTAAGGCGCTGATCATTTGTCCGGCGGGGTCACCTTCGCCGGCGAAGAGTCCAACGATTGAGCTGATGCCCAATCCAAGTGAAATTAATAGCACGAATACCACGCTCAATCCAAGAAAGATCAAGATGGACAGTGAAGTCCAGTGAGTTTTATTTGTTTGCATTATTTTTCTTCTATATCCACACTTAAGATTTTATCGCCTGACGGTAAAGTTGTGCCCTGGTCAGGATCGCGCGGAGTTAATTTCTCAGCCACATCCAACCCACTGAGCACCTGCCCAAAAATGGTATAGCCGCCATCAAGATGAGCGGCGGGCGCATACGTGATGAAAAACTGACTTCCGTTTGTGTCGGGTCCATTATTTGCCATGCCCACCATGCCGGGCTTATCAAATTTCAAATCGCTGATCTCATTGTTAAAAAAATATCCGGGGTTACCTTTGCCTGTGCCGCTTGGGTCGCCTGCTTGCGCCACAAAACCGGGGATCACACGATGGAAAGTCACGCCATTAAACCAGCCCTGCCGCGCTAGGAACATAAATGAATTCACCGCCAGCGGCGCCTTGTCTGCAAACAACTGGATCACAATATCGCCCTTCTCCGTGTGCAGCGTGGCAATATATTGTTTCTGCGGGTTCACATTAAAAGGCGGGCATTGCGTGAACTGCTTTTTTCCCAACGCGATCAAACCAACTGCATCGCTCATGCTTTGATAATCGAGGACATACGACGGCTGGAGCGCGCCGTTGATCAGGATCAGCGGAACGGCTGGGATGCTTAGCTTCTTCGCCGCATCATACATAACCCGCATTCTGGTTGCTGTTTTATCGGCATTGATTGCCGCCTGGAGTTTTTCCCCATCCATGCCCGCCGCGACAGCTTCTCTCACAACCCAGGCATTGAATGCCTCTGGTTTCAGGCTTGCCCATTCAGCGTGCTTGACAAAGAGCAGATCATACATCACCCAAAATTTTCCCTGCTCATCAGCCGCCAACGCCGCAAGAATTGCCTTCTCAGATTTATCGAGGACGCCAATCAACGGCAGGGGACGAAACACAAAGCGGACATTATCCTGGTTACGCATCAACTCGCCGATGACCGTCGCCATGTTGCGGCAGCCATCCGCTTGAAAATCACAATATTCAACAAGCGTCACCGGCGCATCTGCGGGGCCAAAGGAAAAATCCGCTCCGCTGACGGGCGGGAAGTAAGAGTCCGCGCTAGGCGCAGGAGTTGGTTGGACACTGATCGTAGAACAACTGACTGCGGGAGTTGGCGTGTCGACAATAACCGGTTGCACGAGAGCAAGCGTGGCGGTTGGGGTTATGTCCGCTTTCGAGGCGCAAGCGCTGAAAATGAAAATACCTGCGATGAAAAATAATAAATTAAAAACATATCGTTTCATGAAAATCTCTTGGGCGGGGATTGGAGCGCAAAAGTTCTACTTTTGCGTTTCGGAAGTAGAACTTCCGAACTCCAGGGCTATTGATTTACGGCTTCCTGCAATCGTTCAAAACTTGTCATCAAGGAAATGGTGTTGACAAAATCTATCAGTGAAGCGCTTTGGGCGCGCAGGGCTCGCACGGCAGGCCCAACAGGGTCTTCGCCTGCCGCGCCGCCAGGTGTGTCGGCGTAGGCTCCATAAAATGAAAAATAAGCCTGGTTGAGTTTGCGGATCAAATATCCGTTTTGTACAAAGAGGATGCGGCGCGCTTCCATGTAGGCTTCGGCTTCTTCGATCTTTCCTTGGACAAGCAAGGTGTCTGCGGTTACGCGCGTTTCGTGCATCTCGGCGCGATAGTCAAATGTGGGGCGCAAAAAGTCTCCGGGTTCGGGATGGTCAAACGGAGCAGAGACCAGGCTGAGGCTTGGGCGCGAAGCGCTGATCAACTCAGGGTAAAAGCGTTCGACCACGAGTCCGCCAATTTCATTTCCGGCTATGGATGCGGTCGTCTCGTTCATGGTGCGGAGTTCGGGGGTTTCTTCGTATAACATTCCCAACGGACGAAGCGTGAGGTAGTTGTGAATCCATTCGTGGGCAATGGTGCTGAGTAACCATTTCGTGTCTGTGGTTCGCTGAACCATGGTTGGGTAAACTCCCACGCCGCCAATATCCACCGCCAGCGAGGATACGTTGAGTCCGGCATCCACGCGGTTTTCGAGCGTGGACATTTCATCTATCGTCAAATCGGTTTCGAGGGAGATGTTTGCGGTTTGCTCAACGTGGTCGCGCGGAGAAATGATGAGCGCCGTGGGTAAAGGCGTGGAGTGAAACCAAACGTTTGGCAGAGGCTGACCAGCCAGCGTGAAGCCGGACTCGGCCAGAATCTGACTCACTTGCTCCTGTAATATCGACTCTGCGAGCGGGGCAAGTTCCGTTTGCCTGGCATAATTTTTTGCAAGTTCTGTGCGCAACGATGCCGAGGCAAGTTCTTTGTCTGTAATTTTTGCATCAGCATAAATTTTTTTGAGCGAATATTCTTTTTCAAAGATTTGTTGTGTAAGCCGCAGATATTCTGTGACGATCTGCTTTTGTGTGCCACGGTCAAATAGCTGCGGCGCGCCAACCGAAGCGGATCGCAACTTGATCAGCGCGGCGTTGCTCATCCATGAAATATAGTTGAATTCAATCTGACGTGTGTAGGCGTGTACCTTATCCGCCTTGTCTGCACCGGATGGGTTGCTATAACCAATGATCAGGGTGAGGATGAAAAGAATGAGGGTTAATTCAAGTCCGCGTACAATGCGTTGAAACATACGTCAGATTATAACAAAAGCGCAGGGCGGGATTTTATTATCCCGCCCTGCTGTATACCCTGCCCTCACAACAGGTTATTTCTTATTTTTCAAATATGCATCAATTGCAAGCGCGGCTTTTTTTCCGCCTGCCGTCACGGTGATAACAAAGCCTGAACCTATGGCAAAATCTCCGCCAATAAATACGCCCTCACGTAAAAACATGTCTTTTCCGATAATGAGATCGGGATAATATCCAAGCGCAACAATGGCTGTATCTGCGGCGACGCTAAAATTGGAACCCTCCACAGGGACAAGGTTTCGGCGTCCGTTTGAATCTGGTTTGCCAGGTTTCAACTCAATACATTCCACAGCCGCGAGTTTTCCATCTGCCCCTGCGATAAATTTTACGGGCTGGGTTAGAAAGCGATATTTTGCGCCTTCCACACGTATCATCTGGCGGTCCTGCCTTTCGGCGGGAATTTCATTCTCTGTACGGTGATAGAGACAGGTTAGGGAACAGGAAGAAAATAATCATCCGTTCGTACACTGTTTTTCTGCGCTAAAAAATAGGCGCAACACATCAAATAGCCTGATTGACTGATAAATGACAGGTTCTTGTTCGCCAAACCTCGAAAAGGACAGGTTTTGAGGCAAAAATCAGGGTTGCTTGTGGCTTTTTGCGAGAAAGATTACTTTTGTCAGCCAACCAGCACAAACATTTGGATAATTTATTCTTTCCTGTTCCCTTACATCTTCAAAGCCAAGTCTTAATGCGGCGCGTAAACAATCGGAAGCCATATCTCCGTCGCCGATGACGACGACGACACGCCTGCCAATTTCAAGAGGCAGACCATAGCCGGGCGCTAAAAAGTCAGTTGCCTGATACACACCGGGTAAATCTGCACCGGGAGTATCTTCCATCTTCTTATCCATTTCAGGTCCAATATCGATGAAGACCGCATCAAAGCCTTCTTCAAAGAGACCGTCAACCGTTTTACCTTTACCAATATCAGTGTGCAAAATAAACTTCACACCCGCGCATTCAAATTCTTCCCGTTTTTCCTGCCATCCATCTCTGGCAGATTTGGAATTTTGGATTCCATCAACCAGCAATCCGTCAGACGCGAACATGGATTCAAAAATGGTGACCTGATGTCCTTTTTGCACGAGAGTTTCAGCACAGTCCAGGCCAGAAGTTCCAGCGCCAATGACTGCAACTTTTCTGCCAACAGGTACGTCCTGTGTACGGTGTTTATAATCCATCGTCTTTACGGTCAATCGCTAAAAATTCACTAAAAATAGCCTGCATAATGCCTCCAAACCAAGAATGGAACTCTACATTAAAGTCATCTGTGATGATACCCAATCTACTGAGCGTCTCATAAATAAGTAAACTTTTTCATAGGTCCAAGCCTGCATGATCAAAAAAAGATATTATCAGGTCAGCAATTCCCGGTATGAATAAGACTGTGGGGGTCATATTTCATAAAACGGGCAAAAATAATGCCGAAGTGGGAAGTCGCGCTGGGTTTCAGCCAATTTTTAGTTTGTCGATGGGAAACTTACGTC
>Ga0335397_10003797_pt1 | contig 20076 bp, 17 predicted proteins | sample MAT04_FD_205740 | JGI IMG/M metagenome (GOLD analysis project Ga0335397, IMG submission 205740) | Freshwater microbial communities from Lake Fryxell liftoff mats and glacier meltwater in Antarctica - MAT-04 (spades assembly) (version 2) ... | reverse complement strand
GGATGCCGATGCTATCGGGGCTTTGGAGGTGACACGCCACACAAGAAACGCCGTCCAACGCCAGTGGGTCCGAGGCCATCTGTGCGATGGAGTACGGACCTTGACCGGAATAGTGTTCGCTGTAACGTCCCAACGGTGCATGGCAAGAGGTGCATTTATCCTCCAGCGCCACTTGATGGCCGGGATTCACGGCTACTTCGTGGCTCACTTTGGCACGCCAGAAGGGATCCTTCGCGGAATTGCCCATCATGGTGGATCGCCATTGGTCCACAGGGTTCACATCCACGCCAGCCTCGGTATGGTTCGCAAATACCGGTGCGATGTTGTCCAACCCATGGCATCCACTGCACTGGCCACTGCCTTTGAAATACTGGTTGACCTCGATAGGCAGGTCGAGTCCATCGCGGTACGAACGCAATTCCTCCGGCGTATGATGTGCATGCACCTTGGTGAGGTTGCCCTCGGTCCATGCAACGAAAAGGGCAACGGTTCCGATCAGGCCGGCAAGGATCAACGATCGGGAAAGGAGTGGGTACGTCTTCCGCATGGGCTATTGAATGGGTCCAAGTTAAGCAGGTGGCGCAGGGAGCACCAGTAAACCCCGGACCTGTATTGAACGATCCGAGGGTGGCTAGAGTTCACAACGCGTCCAACTCAGCGTTTACGAAGCCGATCAATTCCCGCACGTAGGCGGTGGAAAGATCGAACGTGACCCCTGCCGCGGCGTAGATCTCCGGTAGCGTTCTGGTATACCCGAGGGAAAGTGCGGCTTTGTACTGGGTCACGGCCTTTACGGGGTCGCGCTTGTAGTTGCGCCAAACGCCGATCGCCCCGAGCTGCGCAATGGCATACTCGATATAGTAGAACGGCACCTCGAACAGGTGCAGCTGCTTGTGCCAAAGCACGGAACGCTCGGACCCAAGCCCGGTCCAGTCCACCTCTTTTCCGTTGAACCGTTGATGGGTCCTGACCCACTCGTCGGAGCGTTGCCGTGGCGACCACTCGGGATGCGTGTATACGGCGTGTTGGAAAGCGTCGATGGTGGCGACCCAGGGAAGGATGGTGAGCACCCGCTCCAATTGGTCGCGCTTTGCGCGCTTCAACTCTTCAGCATCCGCATAGATCAGATGCCAATGGTCCATGGTAAGCAACTCCATGCTCATGCTGGCCAGTTCCGCCACCTCGCTGGGGAAACTCTTGAAACCTGTGATCGGCAGAGGATGTGTGAGGAACGAGTGGATCGCATGACCACCCTCGTGGACCATGGTGATCACATCATCCGCAGTGCCTACTGCGTTCATGAAGATGAACGGGGCACCCGTTTCGTACAGTGGATAGTTGTACCCGCCGGGCGCCTTTCCGTCGCGCGAGGCCAGGTCCAGCCGACCTTGTTGCTGCATGGAAGCGATGCATGCGGAGAACCACGGATCGAGCTTGTTGAACACCGCGCGCGTCAACTGCACCAACTGGTCCGCATCCTTGAACGGGCGTAGCGGTGGCTTTCCGGTCGGGTCCACGCTCAAGTCCCATGGGCGCAGCACTTCCAAACCGAGATGTTTGCGCCGCTCACGGTTCAGCCGATCGACGACGGGAAGCACTTCGCTCACTACGCTCTTATGGAACGCTTCAGCATCGGTCGGTGTGTGGTCGAACCGGCCGAGAGCGCTGTACATGTAATCCCGGAAGTTGTTGAACCCAGCGTTGTGGGCGACAGTGTTCCGCTTGGCGACCATGCCATCGAAGAGTGCATCCAGCTTATCGCCGTCCTGCGCGCGGCGCTCGCAGATCAGCCTATATATTCCTTCACGTTCATTGCGATCGGTGCTCTCCAGGATTGCTGCTGCTGCGGGCAAGGTGATCTGCTCACCTTTCCAGGTCACGTTCATTGCACCGATGATCACACCGTATTCTTGGGCCATGCCACGCAACTCCACTTGGATGGGCACGTTGGTCTCACGGAAGATCCGCAGCTGCTCCCGAATACCCCGCAGGTACACCGGAAAGCCCTCCCCCGATAGCGCTTCGACCTGCGGAAGAGCGATCAACTTTCGCTGCAGCTTGTCGGTCCATTGCTCGGCGTTCGGCAGCACATCCACATTGAAATCGTTGTAGCGCTTGGCCACCTCGGCATCGCGCGTATCCAGCGACATTCGGATGTAACGCCAAGCCCCTTCCTCGCTCAGTGCGGCTTCCAGTTCACTCAGGTCCCTCAACCAACGCTCCAGTCCTGCCACTTCAATGATGGAGCGCTCGAGAAGTTCAGAGAAATACAAAGCCACATCGTTCCAGCCATCCACCTTCAAGACGCTGGGCAAGTATGTGCGGGACGTCGAAACGACGGTACCCATGGGATGGATCACGCTCCGCGCTGAGCGCTCTTGCGCATCGCGGTGGCTTTTGCCTTGGTGCTGGCACCGGGCTTAGGCGCTGCTGCCGTTTTCTTGGCGGGATCCGCCTTGGGCTTCTTGGCACCGGCCTCCTTCTTGGCTTTCGTTCCCTTCTCCGCCTCTTTATCCTCCTTCACCTCGGGCTTCGCTTTCTCTGCAAACTCGCCGGCTTTGAGCAACTGGGCGTACCAGCTGAAAAGCTTGCGCACATCGCTGGCGTAAATGCGTTCGCGATCATGCTCAGGCAATGCCTCACCGAGCTTTTTGAACAGCTTGTCCTCACTTTCCTTGGGATCCATGCTGGCCCCACCCTTCTCTACTTTGTGAAGGCTCTCGAGCACTTTCGACAAAGGCACGTCATCACCAGTAGTGAACATGCTGATCTCGTCCAGCGAACTGACCTTCATGCTGGTATGCACGGGGATGCGCTTGCCGTCGATCAACGACTCGGCAATTATGGCCTGGCGGCCTTGTGCGACAACACGGAACAGACCGGTCTTACCGGCTACGGAAATGATCTTGCTGAGGTCCATACGGTGTTCTTGGATGTGTCAAAGCTAATGATAGCACAAAGCGGAATGTGGATCAGGTCTTCTGTTTCTTCTTCCGCGCTGCCGGGAAGAGGATATTGTTCAGGATAAGCCGATAGCCCGAAGAATTCGGGTGTAGGCTCAGGTCAGTTGCGGGATCGCCCACCATGTGCTGATAGTCCTCGGGGTCATGGCCACCGTAGAATGTCCATTGGCCTAGGCCGAATTCACCGTGAATATACTTGACCGTGCCTTGGGCCTTATTCTCGCCCATCACCAGAACACCTGGTTTCACCAAGTCCTTGCGGAAGGCGGTTGTCTGCCCCATGAAGCCGCGAAGGACCTGTTCGTGGCTCTGGCACAGCATGGTGGGCACGACATCCCATTTGGCGCTGAAATCGAACAAGGTGAAAAAGTCCTTTGTCTGCCCGATCATGCCATGGATGTCCGTGGCGTCGATGTTGCTGAACTCGTAGATATTCGGATCCGTCACCAATCGGAAATCCTTGAATGCGAGGGTGCGTGCGAAGTCGATCTTGCTCTGTGCAGCGGGATCGATGGGATCGTGGTCGAATTCAGGTGTGCAGATGTCCACGCCCTCTGCTGCCAATGCGATGTCATATGAGTCGGTCCCGGAGCACATTGTGAAGAGGTAACCACCGCCGGCCACATAGTCTCGGATCTTGTCTGCCACGGCCAGTTTCATTTCGCTCACTTTGGCGAAACCGAGTTCGCCGGCCATTTCCTCACTTTCCTTCACTTGGGCCTGATACCAAGGTGCCGTATGGTACATGCGGTAGAACTTGCCATATTGGCCGGTGAAATCCTCGTGGTGCAAGTGAAGCCAATCGTACTGTGGAAGAACACCGCTGATGATCTGCTTGTCGTAGATACGTTCGTACGGTATCTCGGCGTAGGTCATCACCAGAGCGACGGCATCATCCCAAGGCTGGAAACTCTCCGGCGCATACACGGCGATCTTAGGGGGCTTTTCCAACTTCACCACCTCCATGTTCGCTTCGGGATCGCTGATCTCCGCAAGGATAGCTGCAGCCTGACCATCAGCGATCACTTGGTACGTAACTCCACGGATCGTGCATTCCTGTTCCACCTCTTTGAAATGGTCGATCAGAAAGCTTCCGCCGCGATAGTTCAGCAACCACTCGATGGATGCTTCTCGGCCCAACGTCCAGAACGCTATGCCATATGCCTTCAGGTGGTTCTGTTGCGACCCGTCCATCGGGATCAACAACTTAGTGGCCCATGCGGGCACCGACAAGGCCAGTACGGCAACAAGCAAAAGGGCCCTGAAGGCGCTAGAATGGCGCTGAATCGTCAAGATCTGTGTCATCGTTCATACGGCTTGGCCGTGTGATGGTGCGGAATGGATTTCCATCACCACCATCCGATCCCATGCCATCGCCGCCAAAATTACCTGACATACTCTCCAAGTCGGTGAATTTGGCCAGTTCGGGTATGAAACGAAGACGAACGGTATCAACTGCACCGTTCCTGTGCTTCGCCACGATCACTTCGCCGATGCCCAAGGTGCTGCCATGTTCGTCCTCATGGATCTTATAATACTCCGGACGGTAGAGGAAACATACGATATCCGCATCCTGCTCGATGGCGCCTGATTCGCGCAAGTCGCTCAGCATGGGCCGTTTGTCCCCACCACGGGTTTCCACGGCACGGCTCAACTGGCTGAGTGCGATGATCGGGATATCCAATTCCTTGGCGATGCTTTTTATGGAACGTGAGATGCTGCTGATCTCTTGCTCGCGATTGCCTCCTTTGCTATCACCACCGGCCGTCATCAACTGCAGGTAGTCGATCACGATCAGGTCCACGTTGTGCTGGCTCTTCAAACGACGGGCTTTCGCGCGCAGTTCAAAGATGTTCAGACCGGGTGTGTCGTCAATGAAGATCGGAGCATTGGTAAGGCGCGCGATGTGCTGGTGAAGGATGGTGAACTCCGCGTCCGACAGATCGCCTTTCCGCAACTTTTCGGAGCTGATGCCTGCCTCGCTGGCGATCAAACGGGTCACGAGCTGAGTGCTGCTCATCTCCAAGCTGAAAACGGCCACCGCCCGCTTGTGCTCTATGGCGATGTTGCGCGCCATGCTCAAAACGAAAGCCGTTTTACCCATGGCGGGTCGCGCTGCCACGATCACCATGTCGCTGCGCTGCCAACCTGCTGTGAGCTTATCCAATTGTACAAAGCCCGTGGGAACACCGCTGACACCGCCGGTCTTGGTCTTGGCGTTCTCGATCTGCGCGATGGCGTCCTGGATCAGATCGCTCATCGGTTCGTAGTTCCGCTTCAGGTTGCCGCTGGTGATCGCGTAGAGGTCCTGCTCCGTCTTGTCCAAGAGATCGAACACATCGGCCGTGTCGTCGTAGGCATCACGCATGGTCTCCGCGCTGATGCGGATCAGTTCACGCAGGATGTGCTTCTGGCTGATGATACGCGCGTGGTAGACCACGTTGGCACTGCTGGCCACTTTGTTGGTGAGCTGGCTGATGTAGAATGGTCCTCCGACGATCTCCAATTCCCCACGCTTCTTCAGCTCCTCGGTAACAGTAAGGATATCGATGGGTTGGTCGTTCCGGAAAAGGCCGAGGATCGCATCGAAGATCTTCTTGTGCGCTTCCACATAGAAGCTCTCCGGCTGGAGGATATCGATAGCCTCGTTCACAGCATTTCGCTCCAGCATCAGGGCGCCCAGCACGGCCTGTTCCAACTCCGGTGCCTGCGGTGGCAACTTCCCCGCCTCCATGGCGGTCTCGATAAGTGAAGAAGCGGATCGGCGACCAGCGCTGCCACGCGAACGATCAGTGGAACGGGAGGTGGAGAGTTCGGCCATATTTATGTCGAACGTAAGCGACCGTGGGGAGGTCCGGAAAATTCCGGACGAAGAGAGCACCAGGATGCGAACGTGGGTGGGCGGCAAAAGTAATCGCACGTCGATACGTAGTTCGTGCAACTGTGAACAACTCGTACCCGATCGATCAACGATCCGATCGTGGATAGTTCGTTGTAAGATCCTGTGGCCTGCACTGGTGCTACATTTGAGGAGAATGTCGGACCAACATCGCCCGTGGATCGTGATCCTGCTGCTGCTCTGTTGCGCAGGATGCCGTAAGGATAATGACGATAGCGCACCAATCGTGCGGATCCTCTCCCCTGCTGCGGGTTCCAGCTATTCCATACCGGACACGATCAGGGTTAGCGTGTCCGTTAGCGATGACCGAACGCTGGAAAGCTTGGTGATCGAAGTAGTGGACGTGAACGGCATCTCGATCTCCGTGCCAGTGGTCGCGAACCTCTACGAAAGAAATTCGACTGTTGACCGCGACTTAGTGATCGATCGGGAGCGCACATTATCAGGGACCTACACGATCGTAGCCCGAGCTTCGGATGGTACGAATGATGGCCGTGCCTTTCTGGACATTCAGGTGAACGAAACACCCTTGCGCCTGCGATCGATCTTCCTCGCACCGGCCTTCTCGACCGCTTCGACCGCCATTCAACAAGTGGACAGTACAGGTTCTGTAAGCGACTGGACAACAGTGCAGGATCTGAATGGTATTGCTGTGGACAGCTACTCGCAGCACCTGATGGTGGCGGGCTCGCAACTGCATCCGTTCCAAGCACTTCCTACGGCGGCGGGCAGCTATCCATGGCAACGCCCACCACCTGCGAACAACGTTCCCGAACAGTTTACGGGACTTACCGTGGACGCTACTGACGGCCGCACCTACTTCGCTACGCGTGATGGCTTCATCCGCGGGTTCACTGGAGAAGGTGCAGAGCGTTTCACCGCCCAAACGATCATGGGCTACCGCTGTGAGGCCATCGTTATCATGAACGACAAGGTCGCGACATGGCAGCAGGCTGTTGTCGGACAGGATAAAAAGGTGGTCACATATTCGGCGGCTGGCATGATCATGGATATTCTCCAGGTCGAACATGAGCGCGTTGCACTTTTTGCAAGGACCGCTGGTAGCGTGTTGCACTTCGCCAACGAAAGTGGTTCTGGGCTCATCGAAGACTTGAACATCACAGCTGGCGGAACACCAGAGGTGCGATCGTTCGCAGGTGAAGCGATCCGCGCGGTGGTCCGTATCGATGCCAACTCCTTCGTGATCGCTTTGCCGGATCGGTTGGTAAGGTTCAGTTACGCGAGCAACACTGTAGCCGAACTGGCGGCTTCGATCGTCATCGATGCACTGGCCTACGACCCCGCCACAGGCATTGTGTTCGCCGCACAAGGCAGCAACCTTCTATCGATCGATCCCAATTCCGGGAACACGACGAACAGCGTCACCGCAGGAATTCAGATCGGGCACATCCTGCCCTTGCGCAACCGCTGAACGGATCAGCGCTTCTTCGCCGATGGCTTGGTTTTGAGCACCACTCCCATATCGCAGAACTTCTTAATGCGGCGTTCCACCAATTTTTCAGGATCGGTCTTGGTCAGCTTGTCCAAGTGTTTGATCACTTCCGCTTTTACTTTGCGGCCAGCTTCGATGGGGTCGGCATGCGCACCACCCAGGGGCTCCTCAATGATGCCATCAATGAGTTTGTTTGCCAGCATGTCCTTTGCGGTCAACTTCAGCGCACTGGCAGCTTGCTCCTTGTAGTCCCAGCTTCTCCAAAGAATGGATGAACAGGACTCCGGCGAGATCACCGAATACCACGTGTTCTCCAACATGAGCACTTTATCGCCTACGCCAATACCAAGCGCACCGCCGGAAGCACCTTCACCGATGATGATGCAGATCACGGGTACTTTCAATTGGACCATTTCGAAGAGGTTGCGCGCGATCGCTTCCCCTTGGCCGCGCTCTTCTGCTTCCAATCCGGGGAACGCACCAGGCGTATCGATCAACGTCACCACCGGTTTGTTGAACTTCTCGGCGAGTTTCATCAGGCGCAGCGCCTTACGATAGCCTTCGGGATTGGGCATCCCGAAGTTACGGTACTGCCGCATCTTTGTGTTGATGCCCTTCTGCTGCCCGATGAACATCACTGTGCGGCCATCGATCATTCCGAAGCCGCCCACCATCGCTTTATCATCCTTCACGGTGCGATCACCATGGACTTCCATGAATGTCGCATCAGACAGGATCTCGATGTATTTCAGCGTGTAGGGGCGATCGGGATGGCGGCTTACTTGAACGCGCTCCCAAGGGCTGAGTCCGGAGTAGATCGCTTTGCGGGTCTCGGCCAGTTTCTTTTCCAGGTCCTTCAACGTAGGCTGCACGTCAACGGCACCTTCGGCGGCCACTTCCTTCAACTTCTCGATCTGCTCGATCACGTTCTGGATCGGCTTCTCGAATTCCAGGAATGTCTGCATCTTCTCGCGTTGGGGACGGCGAAGGTAGAAGGAAGTAACGAAGGGTTGCCCATGGCATCGCGGCCCGGTACCTTCGGCCGCAGATGCTGCTTTTTCCACACGCCAAGATCAACTTGGGCCTTAACGTGTTGGCCCGCAGGGCCGATGGTTTCCACGACATCGAGAGTGTGTTGGTCCCGATCCCTTTGTGCGACGTGCTGGAGGCGGTGATCGCTCCCGACCTGGATAAGAATGCACTGGTGTACACACGTAGCGGCCTCACCATTGCCGGCGCGTTGAATGACGACCTCTGCTACAAAGCCGTCCGCCGGATACAACAACTCCGTGCGCTTCCTGGGCTGCGGCTGCATTTGCACAAAGTGATCCCCATGGGCGCTGGTCTGGGCGGTGGGTCCAGTGATGCCGCCCATACTTTGCTTATGGTGAATAGGCTTTGTGGGTTGGGGTTGGAACAAAGTGAGTTGCACGCACATGCCATCGCACTCGGCAGTGATTGTGCGTTCTTCCTCCAGAATGAGGCCTGCATCGCCCGCGGTCGTGGCGAATTACTTGGGCCAGTGGGACTCGATCTACGCGGACTGCACCTCGTACTGGTGAATCCCGGGCTGCATGTAAGCACCGCTGAGGTCTACCGAAACACTGTTCCAACAGGTCGCCCTTGGGATCTCTCGTCACTCCTGCATCGGGAACAGCTCGAAGAATGGCAAGCAACTATCATCAATACAATGGAGACCTATGTGCTTGACGCCCATCCGGTTATTGCGGACATCAAGACCAGCTTATTGCGAAGCGGTGCGCTCTACGCAGCGATGACAGGATCGGGATCTTCGGTCTTCGGCTTGTTCAAGACACCCCCGAAAGATGTGGTGTTTACCCACAGCTCTAGGACCTGGACCTTCGAATTGTAGATCAGTGACGCAACTGGACCTGTAGGAAAGCGCGTAGATCCTCCGGATCCATCGGTCTACTCGCAATGCGCCCCTTGCGGTCCACAACGATCAATGTGGGCGTGCCCTTTATAGCATAGTCCTTTGCCACTTTTGTGCTCCATCCCATGAGGTCGGTATAGCATGGCCAATTGATCTGCTCCGTTTCAAGCGTGGTTCTAAACTCAACAGCATCCGTGTCCAGTGCGATGCCGATCAACTGGAAATAACCAGGATCCACGTCCATGACCAGTTGGCGCAAGGCCGGCATCTGATCATGGCAATGATCACAGGTACTGGAGTAGAAGAAGAACGCTGTAAAGGCATGGTCCAGCACAATGCTGGATGATCTGATCGTGTCCGTGCTGCCTAGGGCGACCAAGACGATCTCCGGTGCAGGTGAACCCGTTGCCAGTCTCAACTGCTCCGCAGAGAGTTCGAGGAGTGCTGCATCCGGCGGTGTGCGCACATCAGGCCCGACCACGTAGCGGTCGACCATATACTGCGCCACATCCTCCGGACCGTAAGTCGCAAAGAGTTCTACAAGAAAAGAACGACAGTAGGACCAACATGCGGTATCACCAGCTGCTGCGAACAACGCCGAATCGCATGCCCGGTGTAATGCATAATCCACTGTTGGCGTTGAATTCTGCACGTACGCCAGAAGGGCCTTGACATACGACGCACTGCGCAGGTGCCGAGGCTCGGAAAGATCAAAGGCATCAAGGATCGCGCGCTGCCCATTCGGAATAGCTTCTTGTAAGCGGCGATCCGCAGCTACAGCAAAAGCGAACTGGCCATCCGATGACAAGTTCACAAGGCTATCGAGAGCTTGGTCCATGGCTTGGGCCGCCGTGGCTTCCCGCGAATAGAGGTTTCGAAGCAGAGCTGTATCCATCGGGGATGCTACTGCCCGTTCAGCGCGGATCGTTCCAAGAAGCTCCTGCCCCCTGCGACTTTCCAACTTAAAGGCCCACATACGTTGATTCTCGGGGGAGCTTAGGACCACCATGTTCCGCTGCAGAGGATGGCCGTGAAAGGCCAACTTTACTTCGGATTCCGCGGGATCCAGGATGATGTCGACCCGGTCATCGGTGTTCACTCCAAGCTGATAGAACCCCGGGGGATAATCATGGCTTGAGAAGGTGAAATGACCGTCTGCAGCGATCGTTGCGGAATCGATCGGAGGATGGTCTGCACCGCGGGTTCCATACAGCACGATACGATCAGCTTTAAGCGGTCTTTCCAACGTACCCGAAACAAGCTGTGCGCAGGATATCCCGAAATGACCAAGGAAGCAGGCTAGGAACAAGACACTACGGAGGAGGCGGTACATCTGTCGATAATGGGCAAAGATCCTGCCGAGCACGGCAGGGTACAAAAAAAAGAACCCCATCCATTGCTGGACGGGGTTCTAGATCGGCGACGACATACTCTCCCAGGCTTGTGGCCCAGTACCATCTGCGCTGGTGAGCTTAACTTCTCTGTTCGGAATGGGAAGAGGTGGACCTCACCGCAATAGTCACCTAAAGCTTTGGATAAGCTTATGACTAGTTGTTGGACAAGACTAAAACAGCCGAGGACCGTTCCATGAAGCGATCTGTTGGATCGAAAGTCGACGGGTAATTAGTACTACTCGGCTTTGCCATTGCTGACTTTACACCTGTAGCCTATCAACGTAGTAATCTTCTACGACCCTTAGAAGAAGTCTCATCTTGAGGTGGGCTTCGTGCTTAGATGCTTTCAGCGCTTATCCCGTCCGAACATAGCTACCCAGCGGTGCCCCTGGCGGGACAACTGGTACACTAGCGGTTCGTCCACCACGGTCCTCTCGTACTAATGGTAGCTCCCCTCAAACTTCTATCGCCCGCAGCAGATAGAGACCGAACTGTCTCACGACGTTCTGAACCCAGTTCACGTGCCATTTTAATCGGCGAACAGCCGAACCCTTGGGACCTTCTCCAGCCCCAGGATATGACGAACCGACATCGAGGTGCCAAACCATTCCGTCGATATGAGCTCTTGGGAATGATCAGCCTGTTATCCCCGGCGTACCTTTTATCCTATGAGCGATGGCCCTTCCATATGGAACCACCGGATCACTTTGCCCTGCTTTCGCACCTGCTCGACTTGTCGGTCTCACAGTCAAGCTCCCTTTTGCCAATATACTCAACGCACGGTTACCAAGCGTGCTGAGGGAACCTTTGGAAGCCTCCGATACTTTTTTGGAGGCGACCACCCCAGTCAAACTACCCACCACACACTGTTTCCCTGTTTCGCAGGGATTAGACATCAGATGACAGAAGGGTGGTATTTCAACGTTGACTCCATCACGCCTAGCGACGCAACTTCAAAGTCTCCCACCTATCCTACACATCGGGCAGCCGATGTCAATGTGAAGCTATAGTAAAGGTGCACGGGGTCTTTTCGTCCCGCTGCGGGTATCCGGCATCTTCACCGAAACTACAATTTCACCGAGCTCGTGGCCGAGACAGTGCTCAGATCGTTACACCATTCGTGCAGGTCGGAACTTACCCGACAAGGAATTTCGCTACCTTAGGACCGTTATAGTTACGGCCGCCGTTTACTGGGGCTTCGATTCAATGCTTCACCTTACGGCTGACATCTCCTCTTAACCTTCCAGCACCGGGCAGGTGTCAGGCCTTATACGTCATCTTTCGATTTTGCAAAGCCATGTGTTTTTGTTAAACAGTCGCCTGAGCCTTTTCATTGAAACCAACTTGCGTTGGTAGCGCTTATCCCGAAGTTACGCGCTTAATTTGCCTAGTTCCTTAGCCACGGATCACTCGAGCGCCTCAGGATACTCTCCTTGACTACCTGTGTCGGTTTGCGGTACGGGCGGCTTGCATCTGAAGCTTAGAGGTTTTTCTCGGAAGTCTGATTAAGATCACTATCCACTTGCCCGAAGGCTCGCGGTACTGTCCGGTTCGGCAAGATCGGCGGATTTACCTACCAACCCTATACCTACACCCTTCAACGCACTATTCCGTCAGTGCGCGGATCGTTCACTCCTTCGTCACCCCATCGCAATGCAAGTCGGTTACGGAATATTGACCGTATATCCATCAGCTTCGCCTATCGGCTACACCTTAGGTCCCGACTAACCCTGATCCGATTAACGTTGATCAGGAAACCTTAGTCTATCGGCGGGCAGGTTTTTCACCTGCCTTATCGTTACTTATGCCTACATTTTCTTTTCTGGACGCTCCAGCATGCCTTACAGCACACCTTCTACGCAGACCAGAATGCTCTTCTACCGCCCCATTGGGGCCCACAGCTTCGGTAACACACTTGATGCCCGATCATTATCCATGCCGGACCGCTCGACTAGTGAGCTGTTACGCACTCTTTAAATGAATGGCTGCTTCCAAGCCAACATCCTAGCTGTCAATGCAGTCCGACCTCGTTAGATCAACTTAGTGTGTATTTGGGGACCTTAGCCGATGGTCTGGGTTATTTCCCTCTCGCGCACGGACCTTAGCACCCATGCGCTCACTCCCGGATACTGAAGTTATGGCATTCGGAGTTTGTCCGGGTTTGGTAGGCGGTGAAGCCCCCTAGCCCGATCAGTAGCTCTACCTCCATAACTGTACGTCCGAGGCTGCACCTAAATGCATTTCGAAGAGTACGAGCTATCTCCCAGTTTGATAAGCCTTTCACCCCTAACCACAGCTCATCCGAAGACTTTTCAACGTCTACCAGTTCGGACCTCCATTCCGTGTTACCGGAACTTCATCCTGGCCATGGTTAGATCACTCAGGTTTCGCGTCTGCCGCCACTGACTAAGCGCCCTGTTAAGACTTGCTTTCGCTTCGGCTGCGGGGCTTAACCCCTTAACCTTGCCAGTGACGAGCAACTCGTAGGCTCATTATGCAAAAGGCACGCCGTCATTCCCGTAGGAACTCCGACCGCTTGTAGGCGCACGGTTTCAGGGTCTATTTCACTCCTCTGTTCGAGGTGCTTTTCACCTTTCCTTCGCAGTACTGGTTCGCTATCGGTCTCTCAGCAGTATTTAGCCTTGCCAGATGGTTCTGGCGGATTCAGACAGGATCTCACGTGTCCCGCCTTACTCAGGATACCACTAGGTACAATATGCATTTCGTGTACGGGACTATCACCCGCTATGGTCCAACTTTCCAGAAGGGTTCCACTATGCATACTGAGTCCACGATGTGGTCCTACAACCCCGGTTGCGCCGAAACGCCCCCGGTTTGGGCTTTTCCCTTTTCGCTCGCCACTACTAAGGGAATCACTACTTGTTTTATATTCCTCCAGGTACTTAGATGTTTCAGTTCCCTGGGTTCGCTTCCTTTTCAGGATAACTGGTCTTCAACCAGCTGGGTTGCCCCATTCGGAGATCCACGGATCACAGGTCATTATGCACCTCCCCGTGGCTTATCGCAGCCTATCGCGTCCTTCATCGCCTCTGAGAGCCAAGGCATCCACCGTACGCCCTTATTAACTTTTCGATCTGCTCAAGATCTAATTGCTTGGTGGACCGATCACTCGGTCTGTTTTAGTCTGTCCAACAACATGTCAAAGAACGGTGCCCAATGGGCTGCAGCAACTAAGTTCACTTGGAAGCGAACGTCGTTACGGCGCAGTGGAGAATATCGGAGTCGAACCGATGACCTCCTGCTTGCAAAGCAGGCGCTCTAGCCAGCTGAGCTAATCCCCCGTTTGCCTATCCCATGGTAGTCCTGCGCAGATTTGAACTGCGGACCTCTACATTATCAGTGTAGCGCTCTAACCAACTGAGCTACAGGACTATGGAGATGGTAACGGTGGTACCGTTAAGAAATATTATCCAAATGAGACAGCAGGCATCGAAGTTCGTATTGCTACGAGAAACAGAAACCAGTCACTTACTCTAAAAAGGAGATGTTCCAGCCGCACCTTCCGGTACGGCTACCTTGTTACGACTTAGCCCCAGTCACCGGTTTTGCCCTAGGCAGCTCCTTGCGGTCACCAACTTCAGGCACCCCCGGCTTCCATGGCTTGACGGGCGGTGTGTACAAGGCCCGGGAACGTATTCACCGCATCATGGCTGATATGCGATTACTAGCGATTCCAGCTTCACGGAGTCGGGTTGCAGACTCCGATCCGAACTGAGACGAGTTTTGAAGATCCGCATCTGATCGCTCAGTAGCTTCCCTCTGTACTCGCCATTGTAGCACGTGTGTAGCCCAGGACGTAAGGGCCGTGATGACTTGACGTCGTCCCCACCTTCCTCACCGTTTACACGGGCAGTTTCTCTAGAGTCCCCGGCATTACCCGCTGGCAACTAGAAATGGGGGTTGCGCTCGTTATGGGACTTAACCCGACACCTCACGGCACGAGCTGACGACAGCCATGCAGCACCTCGCACGTTGTCCGAAGAAGAGGACGTTTCCGCCCCTGTCAACGTACGTTCGAGCCCTGGTAAGGTTCCTCGCGTATCATCGAATTAAACCACATGCTCCACCGCTTGTGCGGGCCCCCGTCAATTCCTTTGAGTTTCAATCTTGCGATCGTACTCCCCAGGTGGATCACTTAACGCTTTCGCTAGGTCACTGACAGTGTATCGCCAATGACGAGTGATCATCGTTTACGGCGTGGACTACCAGGGTATCTAATCCTGTTCGATCCCCACGCTTTCGTGCCTCAGCGTCAGTATCGCCTTAGTAAGCTGCCTTCGCAATTGGTGTTCTGTGCCATATCTAAGCATTTCACCGCTACACGGCACATTCCGCCTACTTCAAGCGCACTCAAGAGCGTCAGTATCAATGGCAAGTCTACAGTTGAGCTGTAGGATTTCACCACTGACTTAACGCCCCGCCTACGCACCCTTTAAACCCAATGAATCCGGATAACGCTTGCACCCTTCGTATTACCGCGGCTGCTGGCACGAAGTTAGCCGGTGCTTATTCCTCCGGTACCGTCAACCCAGGACACGTCCTGGGGTTTCTTCCCGGTTAAAAGCAGTTTACAACGCGTAGCGCCTTCTTCCTGCACGCGGCATGGCTGCGTCAGAGTTGCCTCCATTGCGCAATATTCCTCACTGCTGCCTCCCGTAGGAGTCTGGTCCGTGTCTCAGTACCAGTGTGGGGGATAACCCTCTCAGGCCCCCTAACGATCGTAGCCTTGGTGAGCCATTACCTCACCAACTAGCTAATCGTGCGCATGGCCATCCTTTACCGCCGGAGCTTTCAAAACAAGGTGATGCCACCTCGTTTATTATGGGATATTAATCCTCCTTTCGGAGGGCTATCTCCCAGTAAAGGGCAAGTTCCATACGTGTTACGCACCCGTGCGCCGGTCGCCACCAATGTATTGCTACATCGTGCTGCCCCTCGACTTGCATGTGTTAAGCCTGCCGCTAGCGTTCATCCTGAGCCAGGATCAAACTCTCCATTGTAAATGTTCGTTCGATCTGGTTCGTTGACGTGGTCTCTCTTGTTGATCATTCGATCACAAGGACACCTGCTGTTCTCAATTTGGACAATAAGTCAAAGAACTGTATCTGATTGAGGCCGAAACCTCCATCGATCATGTTCAATCTTTCAACTCCCCTGGAGTTTTTCGCGAAACGTTTTTCGCGATTGGGACGGCAAAAGTAGGTTCTTTCCTGTTACGTGCAAGTCTTTGTTGAAATTTCTTTTCAACCTCTCGCTGAACCTACCAATACCTCCTCCTCCAAGGGCGCTTCAAAGAACGTTTTTCCGAAAGCGGCTGCAAATGTAGGGAGCTTGAGCACAGATGCAACACAGGAGAAAGAAAAAATTCACCTGCGCTGCTCAAGGGGTGGTCGATGCCACCGGCAACACCTTGCCGTTGAAGAGCTTATGTCCATTCAAACTAAATTCAGCAATGAACGTACCCATCTCTTCGGCCGTGGTCGGTGCTTGGAATCCGGGGAATGCAACGCGCAGCATGGCGGTATCCACCGCGCCTAGCGCTAAGCAATTGCTCCGGATACCGCGGCCCTTGAACTCTTCGGCCAGACATTGCGCCACACAGGCCAATGCAGCCTTACTGGCACTGTAGCCCACAAGCCCTGGAAATTTGGCACTGTCCTGGAAGCCCCCCATGCTCCCTATGTGTACGATATGCCCCGGCGGGTCACCTGCCAATGCATCCGCCAATGCTTGTGATAAAAGCAGTGGAGCCACTACGTTCACATGGAACACATGGTCAAGGTCCTTCGCCGTATGCGCTCCTACAGGACGGCTGAGCAGATGGCCTGCGTTGTGCACGAGCGCCCGCACGACGCGCCCTGACACTGCACCGATGACCTCTTCCACGTAAGTAGGCGTAGAAAGATCGATGTCAGCGATCTCCACAGCGCCTGGAGCGCTGCTGCATTCTTCCTTTAGTGACCGTAGTGAAGCAGCATCACGCGAAATTGCGAGAACGTGCGCCCCATGCTGGCCCACAAGCGCTTTTACCGTGGCCCTTCCAATTCCTTTGGACGCACCGGTGACTATGACCAGGTCGTTGGCGCGTAAGTCCTTCATGGTTCTGGTCTTTTGTAACCTCAGCCTTTCTTGCTCCGCGATCTTCGCCGCTCCTCCCGCAGGGCCTTTCGTTCCTCTTCCTTCTCTATGGCGATCCTGCGGCGGGCCAAAACTTCGGGATCCAGGACATCACCCACGTTGCGCATCTGGCGTAGGACCCATTGCTGTCGACCTTTCACATAAGCGGACGGCCTTGCGCAGTTGTACCGTCTGGGTGATGGCAGCGTTGCCGTTATAAGCGCGCATTGCTCTTTCGTAAGTTTTGATGCCGGCCTATTGAAACAGCGCTGCGCTGCGGCTTCTGCACCAAAGACCCCCTCCCCCATTTCGGCGATGTTGAGATAGACCTCCAAGATGCGCTCCTTGGTCCATAGGGTTTCGATCAGGACCGTGAACCACGCTTCCAATCCTTTACGCACGTAGGTGCGGCCAGGCCAGAGGAAGGCATTCTTGGCAGTCTGCTGACTGATGGTGCTACCGCCTTTGATGCGCTTGGCGGTCTTGTTGCGTTCCAACGCCCTCTTCATGGCATCCCAAGAGAAGCCGTTGTGGGTCATGAACCGCTGGTCCTCGGAAGCGATAATGCTCAAGGGCAGGTTCCGCGAAATGTCTTTTAGATCGACCCTTGTGCGGGTGAATTGCTCCTGCTGACCCGCTTGTTCGGCCATGACCCAGGTGACGGGTGGGTCCACAATACCGAGGAGGCCGACCCACAACACCGACACGATCACGCACCAGAACAGGCTGGCGAGCATCATCCTCAGGGTAGACCGAACGTGGTGCATGGGTACGGCTGGCGAATATAGGTGGCCGTACATGCAGGTAGCGGGGCAATGCCCCGCTACCCTTCCATCGTACGCGTCCTCCTACCCCTGTTGCTTGCGACGTGCGATGAAATAATGGAGTACCAACGCCAGACCGCCGCACAGCATTACCATGATAAAATACGGGAGAGGTGTATCGTCCATATCGCCGTTCATACCGTACTGGGGCATCGTGCTATCCATGAGATAGCCCAGGTACAAACCCAGACCAACGGCCATCAAAAGCATCCCGTTGCGCAATCCCTTCAAGGGGATCTCTTTCCTATTCATCCCAGTGGGATCCATGCCCTTCTCGATCATGGCCATGCGTTGTCGGTGACTGGCCGTGATGGTGACGTAAACAATGCCGAAGATCATGGCAAAGAGCGCGATCGGGACGAGGGTTTCGGTGGGATTCATGGCTTTCCGTTCTTCGTGTTGTTGATCCATACGACGCAGGTGGTGGAATGCCGGTTACAACCGCTCATACGTTCACTACGGACCCGTTCCGTCCGTAGTGAGCCGCTCGTGTGATCGGCAATGGGTGTGGACCCGGTTCAATACAACTTCGTAACCAAGAAGATCGATAGCGCGTCCTATCCGCCGCCGGTGCATGAAACCCACGCCATAGCCCTTGCCGCCACCGGCGATCATCGCGCGTTCGCTTGGCTCGTTGGTGAATACAAGCACATGGTCTACACGGCATCATTCAGGATCCTTCGTGATGCACAGGAAGCCGAAGAGGCTACACAGGACACGTTCGTTAAAGCTTACCAGAACTTGAGCGGCTATCAGGGTGGAAGCAAGTTCAGTACGTGGTTGTTCAGCATCGCCTATCGCACAGCGATCTCGGAACTGCGGAAGCGTAAAGTCAAAAGTACCTCGTTGGAGGACCTTGGGCGTGCAGAGCCATTCGTCGCAAGCGCCGATGGAATGGAACGAACGGATCGTCGTGCAGCTTTGACCAGGGCAATGGGCCAACTATCCGCAGAGGACGCGGCCATCATCAACTTCTACTACCAGGAAGACCTCAGCGTGGAGGAGATCGTAACCGTTACCGGTCTTGGAGCATCCAATGTGAAGGTCAAATTGCATCGAAGTCGCAAGCGGTTGATGGAGTTGTTGCAGAACGACCTAAAACAAGAGGCATGGACGCTGATCGAAAACTGAGTGAACGCGAGGCGGAACAAGCCCTGAAGGATTTGTTCCGGTCCAACGGTGTGGCCAACGCCCCGGAAGGGTTGGAAGCACGGATCATGCAGCGCATTATGTTGAGCACGAAACCTGCGATGATACCGGAGCAAGGGTTGATCCCTACCTGGGTATGGGTCGTGGGTGGTTTGGGATCGCTTGGACTGGTCGTCTATCTAAACACCGTTCCTACCGGTTCGACCGGTACCGGGCCGGTGGAGCATGTTCTCTCTTTGCTTCCCCTGCATTCGCTCGGGGCGGTGCTCACCTCGCAGTGGATACTGATGGGGGCGACGAGCCTTGGTCTTCTTTTGGCCTTGGATCTCACACTCCGTCGAACATGGGGGTCGGCCGTGCGATCAGGTAAATAGTGTGATGAGTTCCTAGAGCAAGCCTTTCGCCGCATTGAGCGCGGCTTCGTAATCCGGTTCTGCACCGAGCTCGGGAGCCACTTCCATGTAACGTATCACGCCTTTGCGATCGATCACCCACGTGATACGGCCCAACGTTCCCGCCAAATTCCCATCCATAAGGGCCGCACCCCACACATGGGCGGCATCACGGTACCGGAAATCGCTAGCGGCCTCGACCTTGTCGATGCCTTCAGCTGCACAGAAACGCTTCAGTGCCGACGGTAGGTCCATGGAGATGGAAATAACGACCGCACCCAGTCCTGTTGCTTGCTGATTGAAAGTGCGTGTTTCCAGTGCACAGGTCATTGTATCCACACTTGGAAAAGCAATCAGGACGACCACCTCGCCCTTGTGATCGGCAAGTCGGCCTTCTTGGCGGTCTGCATTGACGTAACGAAGCGTTGGGGCGACCGTGCCAACAACAGGTAACGGGCCGTGGAATGCGGGTTGGGGCATTGAAGGAACTCTTGTAGTAAACGAATGAGGAAAGGTGTAGATGTGATGCGGCATGTTCACACCTCGGCACCGGAGTCTCTGAACAAAGATCGAGACCTACTGTTCGGCCATTGCTTTGGGAATAGCCTCTTCGTAGATCTTGCGCGCATCCTCGATGAAGCCGAACGGTTCATCATCGACCATGAGCTTGCCTTTGGTGACGTGGCCCAGAAGGATGCATGGAACACGGCTTGCCTGCATCAGGTCCAGGAATTCGATCTCGCTGTCCTCGTTAACTGCAACGACGGCACGTCCCTGGCCTTCGCCGAACATGAAGGCATCGGGACGGATCTCGCTATCGGTGATCACATCGAAGCCCAGGCCACGCGGCAGGCCCATTTCCACAAGTGTGGTCCACAGGCCGCCATCGCTGATGTCGTGTGCCGCATTGATCAAGCCTTTGCGGATGAGTATGAGCAGCATAGTGTGCAAGCGCCGCTCTTCTTCCAGA
>Ga0335397_10003793_pt1 | contig 20094 bp, 15 predicted proteins | sample MAT04_FD_205740 | JGI IMG/M metagenome (GOLD analysis project Ga0335397, IMG submission 205740) | Freshwater microbial communities from Lake Fryxell liftoff mats and glacier meltwater in Antarctica - MAT-04 (spades assembly) (version 2) ... | reverse complement strand
CGCCGAGCAACGGAAAGCGGGCTTTGAGCAGCTGCCGGAATCGCATCGACGCCTGGTCGGCCCACGCGTCGGCGAAAGAGACGTCACCGAGGCTCAAGCCGGTGAGCGTCTTCGGAGCGGCGGTCTGTTCACTGCGGAGGACCTCGACGAAGGCCTGGGCGGTGCTCTGTGCTCCGCCAGCGTCGAGGACGAGCGACTCGAGGTAGCGCGCGACGGGCAGCCGCAGCAGCAGATCGATCGAGGTCAGCGGCTCGGCGCCGAAGAGCTGCAGGTCGCGCAGCACGGCGCGCCGCATCAACCCATTTTTCCATTCGACCTCGAGCCTTCCTTCCATCCACGTGCGTGCCAATGGGCCAAGCCAGCGCAAGTCGTCGTCGGCCCGCGTCTCGTTCTTCAGTGCGCGGGCGAGCCGTTCACCCAGGGGGTCATTCGCCTCGAGCAGCGCGTCGGCCCAGACGGCGAGGCGCGGCGTGTCGTCCAGCGACAGCAGCTCGGGCGCGGTGGTGGCGGTGGTCCCCGGCGCGGCGGTGAAGAAGCGGAACACTGGCCCGAAGTCGGGAAGCTCGATCACATCGAGGTGCTGAAGCGACGACTCATTCACCGGCGAGCCGTTGACGAGGGTGCGCAGGTCGGCGGCAGAGTGGTTGAGCCGCCAGGTGCCGTCGTGAAACGAGATTCGCCCGTGGACGCGGCCGAGCTTGCTCGGGGAAATCTGCAGCTCTGCCTCGGTGCCGAAGCTGCGGCCGGCCGTGCCCAGTGGAAGGGACTCGTAGACCTTCAGCGCCGTCCTCTCGATGGGAGTGACCTGCACATTCCGCGGCGCCCACAACAGCTGAAGGAAGCCGTTCATATTGGCGCCCACTCGACCGTGATGGGCTGGGGGAAGAGGTTGCGCGGGGGCGCTCCGAAGACGCCGAGCAGGCGCACAGTCTTCAGCGACGGCGGCGCCGCGTTCATCACCGCGGCGGCGAGCTTCTCGAGCGGCTCGTCGGCGAAGGACGTGACGTCGAGCTCGAGCACGGTGAGCAGGCGCGCGAGCGGGTTCAACAAGATGGCGTCGAAGACTTTGAGGCCCAGCTCACGCGCGAGGCCTGCGTTGCGAACGGTGAGCACGCGAATGAAGCCGTAGCGGCACGAGAAGCCGACGGTGCCGTCGGTGCGCATCCGGTCGAGAAAGCCCAGCGGCAGCACGGGCGCGTCGCCGGCGGTGACCATGCGGCGGCCGGTGTCGTCGCCGAGGTCCTGCAGCGCGTCGGCGAAGACGAGCCAGGCAGGGTCGGAGTCGTCGCTGACGGCGAGGCGTTGCGCGTGCGCGAGCCACTGGGGGCTGATGGGCTCTTCGACGAACCGAAAGGTCTCGCCGCCCCCTGGCGTCACCTTGTCGCCGGGGTCGAGCCAGCGCGCGGTGTTCACGCGTTGTCCGTTCATGAAGATGCCCGCCGGGCTGCCGAGGTCGGCGACCTGCCAGCGCCCGCCGACGCGGGTGAAGGCGAAGTGCTGGCGCGCAAGGAGGGGGCTCGACATGCGAAGGGTGGCTTCTGGGGCGCGGCCGACCACGACGCGGTCGAAGCCCTCGAGGCAATAGCGGTCGGTGCGACCCGTGCGGGCGACGTCGACTTCGAGCCATGCGCGCTTCACTTTGATCTAGGGTCCGCCTTTCCTTGTTCAAGAAATTCCAGGACAACTACTGCACGGTCGACACCCGGACGCTCGGCCTATTCCGAATCTATTTCGGGCTGCTGCTGCTCACGAACCTTCTGGATCGCGCAGGTGGCTTCGACCTGATCAGCTTCTACTCGAACGAAGGGGTGCTCCCGAACCACTTCGCCTTGTTCCGCCCGCCGGCGAACGGATTCTGGAGCCTGCTGCTGGGCTTCAGCTCGCCCAACGAGGTGCGGGTCGCGCTGACGGTGGTGGGCATCGTCTACGCGCTGTACACGGTTGGGTGGCAGACGAAGTGGATGCAGGTGCTGGCGCTGGTCTTCTACGCGTCGCTGAACTTCCGGTTCCTGCTGATTCAACACGGCGGAAACGTGGTGATGAACATCGTGCTGGTGTGGACGCTGTTCCTGCCCGTGGGCGCGCGGTTCTCGGTCGACAGCGTCTTGAAGTCGCTGCGCGGGCCGCCGGAGAAGACGCCAGAGGTGTTGAACGCGCGGCCGTGGGTGGCGTCGGTGCCGGCGGTGCACCTGGGGTTTGCGTTCTTCTGCATCTGCCTCAACTTCGCTTTCATCTATTTGTTCAACACGGTGCACAAGGGCGGCCCGGCCTGGATGGACGGCAGCGCCGTGCACTACGTGCTCTGGCAGAACCGGATGGCGACCACGCTGGATGGCTGGGTGCGGATGCACGAGCCGTTCTGGCTCTCGCCGCTGCTGACGTGGGGGACGCTGTTCGCGGAAGGCACGATGGTGCTGTGCATCTTGTCGCCGTGGAAGCAGCGGTGGCTGCGCACGTGGGCGTTCGTGACGTGCTGGGGGCTGCACGGCGGCATCGCGACGCTGAGCACGCTGGGGCCTTTCAGCTATTCGATGATGGCGTTCGGCGTGCTGATGATTCAGGGCGCGGACTTCGACTTCCTTCGCAAGAAGCTGCACCGGGCGTCGTTGGTGCGCGTGGTGCGGGCGGATTTGAAAGACCCGCTGCAGAACTTCGGGATGCGAGTGCTGGCGCGAATGGATTTGCTGCGCCACTTCACAATTGAGCAGGGCGCGAAGCTCGAGGTGATCGAGAAGGGCGGGAAACCGGCGACGGGGCTCGCGGCGTGGGCGCAGCTGGTGAATGGGCTGCCGATGGGAATCCTGGCGGCGTGGCTCTTCCTGGTGCCGTTGGTGGCGGACTTCCTGCGTGGCACGGCGATGGCGGTGGGGCGCTGGTACCTCGAGCGCGGTGAACGGGCCGTGGTTCCGGCGGAAGGGATGCTGCACCGGCGGGTGCGGGTCGCGCTGCAGACGGCGATTCCGGGCGTCGTGTTGGTTGCGGTGCTGTCGCAGCTGTCGATGGAAAACAGGGCAGTGCCTGCGTCGTTGAAGCTGCGCACGCGGCCCGACTTTCTGACGGACATCATCGAGTACCTGCAGATTCCACAAGGCTGGAGCATGTTCGCCCCCGACGTCCCGCGCGAAGACACGCTGATGGTGATCGACGCGGTGCTCGCCGATGGCACGCGCATCGACCTGCTCACCGAGAGGCCGCCGGACTTCGAGGCCCCACTGCATGGGCCGTATTTCATGAACCAACATTGGTGCGAGATGCACGCCCGCATGCGCGGCTGGCAGATGCACTGGCGCAACTTCCGCGACTACCTGGTTCGCATTCCCAAACTCAAAGGCTGGGGGCCCGAGAAGCAGGTCGTGTCTCTCGAGGTCTGGCAGGTGACCGCGACGTCGCCGCTACCTGGCAGCACCGAGTGGACGAACCTGCGGAAAGAGAAGCTGTTCGATTTGAACATCTAAGCCTCGCCCGCGTGGGTCTTTCGTGACGGGTCCAGGCCAAAAGAAGCGTCGCGATCGACCCCCCAAGCGCCAGCGGCGGGGTTGATCCACCTGGGGCCATATCCGTCTGAACTTCATGGTTGATCGTCGGCCTCGAAGGGTGTCGCGCGAGGCTGGATCCGGCTTTGCACTGGTTCTCGCTGCATGAGTCCGGCAACTGAGCTTCAGCCCAACGTTCCCGAATCAGCCCCGCCGCTGCCCCGGGTGCTGTGCATCGATGACGAGCCGATGGTGTTGCACTGGCTCCAGCGGTCGCTGCGGCGGATCTGCGGCGTCGAGACCGCTGACGGAGGAGAGCAAGGCGTCAGCCTCTTACAGTCGGCCGGGCCCTACTCGGTGGTGATCTCGGACATGCGAATGCCGGGAATCGACGGCGCCACGACGCTGGCCGAGTGCGCGAAGCTGGCGCCGCACACCTCTCGCATTCTGCTCACTGGCCACGCCGAGGTCGAAGCGGCGATTCGCGCCGTCAATGACGGCCACGTGCTCCGCTTTCTCACCAAGCCCTGCGCGCCTGATCAGCTGCTCGCCGCGGTCAGCCATGGCATCGAGAATCACCGCCTGCTCACCGCCGAGCAGGACGTGCTCGAGCGCACGCTCAACGGCGCGGTGAACGTACTCACCGACGTGTTGGGCCTCACCAGCCCCCTGCTCTTCACTCGAACCAGCGCCGTTCGCCGCATCGTCAAGGTGCTGGCCGACAAGCTCAAGCTCGCCAACGCCTGGAAGATCGAGACTGCAGCGATGCTGAGCCGGCTTGGGTGCATCGCGGTTCCGTCGGAGACGCTCGAGCGCCACTTCAGCGGACAGCTGCTGTCCAAACCGGACCAGCTGATGCTCGATGCGCACCCCGAGGTCGCCTATCGACTGCTCTCTCGAATTCCGCGCCTCGAAGACGTGGCAGAGATCGTGCGCCGGCAGACTGCCCCGGGCGACGAAACCGCCAGCCACGAGGTGGTTGTCGGTGCCGAGGTCCTGCGGCTCGCCCTCGCGCTCGACCGCCGCCTGCTGCTGGGGGAATCGGTGTTGATGGCATTGCATCAGCTGCAACAGGCGCAACCGGCCCACCGCCCCGCGCTGCTCGCGGTGCTTCGCGACTACCAGCCCGAGGCGGCCGAGGCCGTCGTCCACGTCGTCAAGCTGCGCCAGCTTTTGCCAGAGATGGTGCTCGACCAGGACGTGAAGTCTTCGAGTGGACGCGTGCTGGTGTCGAAGGGAACCGAGGTCAGCTTTGCGTTGATCGAGAAGCTGCGGCGCTTCGCAGACGGCGGAGGAATCGAGGAGCCGATTCGCGTGCGCGGCCGGCCGGCCTGAGCCGTCGACTAAAGCAGCGCGGCCAGGAACAGGCTGTAGGTGAGCTCGCCGACAGGGCGCTTCTCACGGCGGGCCTGGGTCCGCAGCGCCTTGGGCAGCGAGCACGGCGAGCCGTCGGAGTCTTCGAGCTTCACGTAGCCGCGGGGCGAGTAGCCGACGACCTTCCACCCGAGCCGCACCATCGCGTCGGTGAGGTCCTTCGTGAGCTGGTGATGCACCGCCTTGCTGAGCTTCAACGGCTCGGTGTCGGGCACCGCGCTGCGCCAGCCGTCATCACTTAGCCGCCACCCTTTCCCGGTGAGGTACGTCTCTTTCCGCGCGACTGACAGGCCGCCGACGTGGCGCTCGAGCTTCACGGGCGGGCGACGCGGGGTTCGGCGCTGGCGACTTCCTGCCGCCGCAGGGCCGACCGCGCGCCCAGCAACATCTCGAGCACCTCGCGCGCCACCACCGCCCACGTGTCACGCGCCCTGCCCTTCGTCTTCTCGTCTTCCGTCGGCACTCCCCACTGCGGCCCGTGCTCGGTCGCCGCAAGCACTGCGTCGACGCCCTCGGCCTTCACCTTGGGCCCGCCGATGACGACGACCTGCACCCTGCCCTTGTGGAACTCGCGCGCCGTCGCAATCGCATCGTCCAGCGACGCGGCTTCCCGCAGGTCGAGCTGGCCGCGCTCACGGAACTCGCGCAGCAGCAGGCCCATCACGTTCATCTCTTCTTTCAGCGGGGAGTCGCGGCGGTGGGCTCCAGTGAAGACGAGGTCGAAGCTGACGGCTTCCGACTCGAGCCACGCGGCGAGCCGTCGCACCATCGCGGCGCCAGCGCCGAGCGCGAACATGATTCGCTGGGTGCGTTCGCCCTCGTCCTGCACGCGAACGGAATCGAGCGAGCCATCGAACACCAGCACCAACGTGCGGCGCCGGCGCACGGCCACCGACTCATCGCGCGCGTAATACAGCAGCTCACCTTCGACGAACCGCACGTCGAACTGATCCGGCCGTTCGGCCTTCGGGTCGGCCGGGTCATCCATGTAGATGAGCTCGCTGGTGACGAGGTTCTCGAGGCTGCCCACGGTCGAGATGCTCGAGAAGCCGCCCACCGGAAACGCGGACTCTTCTTCCAGCTGCGTCGGCGCCTCGCCTTCCGACACCGACGTCTTCATTCGCACGGGCAGCCGGTCTTCCACCTGCTGCGCGATTTCCGCCAGCTGCGCCATCGTCACCCTCGGACCCAGCCCCCTCAGCGCCGCGACGTTCTCGAGCAGAAACACTTCGGCGTCGGTGAGCAGCTCTTTGCTGCGGCGGGCCGCGCGCGCCAGCGCCTCGAAGCCCTGCACCATCGCGTCGACCACTTCCGGGTTCTCGTGAAGCGCGGCCCACCCCTGCGCCAGCACCTCTTCCGCGGGCCGCTGCGCGCTGCGGCGCACGACTGCCTGGCTCACGCCGGGGCCATTGAGCGCCTTCGCTTCGCCGGTGCGCTCGAGCCGCGAGACGAGCTGCGAGCTCAGCAGCCCCACCGCCGCCGCCTTCAAGTCGTGCGGCGCTGCGGCGAACGCTTCGGTGATCGCCGTCCACCGGCGATCTGCTACCAGCCGCGCGAGCACGTGGTCTTCGTACGCCCGCATCGCGTCCTTCATCGCCGTGGGAATTCCGGTGGGGCTCAGCGGCTCGAGGCGATCGCCGTTCATCAGCACGGTGAGGTCGATGGCCAGCGTCAGCGAGGGAAGCGACGGCTTCTCACCGAGCGCGGCGAGCACGGCGTTGATTGAGAGCTCGTAGCGATCGCCCTTGAGCGCCAGCGGGCGGGCCATCGCGCAGGAAGCGGCGAGAAAACCTTCCGCCTGCGCGCTGGTCAGCCGGGCCATCAGGAAGACAGGCCGAGCAGCCGCGGAACTTTTTCTTCGAGCAGGTCGATCTCTTCCCGGGTCTCGCCCAGGTACGAGAGCAGCTGCAGGTCTTCTCGCTCGACGGCGCCGCCGTGCATGATCCACGCGCGGGTGCGCAGCAGGCGGTACAGCTTGATCAACTTGCGGTCAGAGACGAACACCTCGTCTTCGCGCACGAGCGTGCGAACGACGCGGCGGAACTCACGCATCACTTCGTCGCGGAAGAAGAGGTCGCGGTCGCGCGGTTCCTTCTTCGACATCTGCAGCGTGAGGTACCGATGCGCCTTCATGAAGTCTTCGAGGCTGCACAGGCCTTCGGCCCACGGCTTCCGGTTCAGGTCGCGCGCGGTCTGCCCATCGAGGCCCGCGTCGAGCAGCTCGACGAAGTGGGTCTCTTGCACGGGCCGGCACGCCGCCTTGAGGACGAAACGGTCTTTGAGGGCACCGAGCTCGGCGTGCTCGGGAACTTCGTTGGTCGCGGCGAACAGCACCTTGAGCTTCACCGGTACGGCCACGCCGTCCTGGTAGAACTTCCGCTCGTTGATGACGGTCAGCAGGGAATTGAGAATCGCGCTCGACGCTTTGAAGACTTCGTCGAGGAACACCATCCGCGCGGTCGGCAGCTTGCCGCGCTCGCGGCGAATGTAGCGGCCCGCGCGCAATTCATTGATGTCGATCGGCCCCAGGATTTCTGAGGGCTCGGTGAAGCGGGTCAGCAGGTACTCGAAGTAGTCGCCCGGCTCGAGGGTGATCGCGTCCCGGAACTTGAGGACGAGGTCACTCTTCGCGGTGCCGGGCGGGCCGACGAGCAGCAGTGGCTCCTGCGCCACCGCTGCCACGGTCATCAGGTCGATCAGCCGCTGCTTCTCGATGAAGTGGCGGCCGAGCCCCAGACGAAACCGGTTGATGCGATCCCTCAGCGACTGGGATTCCTCCTGCAGCTGCTCGTACGTCAGCTCAGGAACGGAATCGATCGAGTCTTTGCCGAGGGGTTTGGACATGCGGTTACGGCCAGTTCTTGTTCGTGGCTTCCGACGACAGGATGTAGCAACGGCCGCCGGCAACCGGCGCGTCGGTGGTGAAGTTCCACTCGACGAACTTGGCGCTGGTGAGCGTCGCGCTGAACGTGCCCGTCGCCGTGTTCTTCGTCGCGGTGTTCACCTGGAAGGTGCCGCCCTGGGCAAAGTACTCGCCGCCCGTGCACGCACCCTGCGGCAGGGGACAGTCTCGGAACAGGCGAACGCAGAAGTCGCAGGTCTGCCACTTGTCGGTCGCCGCGATCGTGTACGTCTGCGGAACCGTGATGGAAGCCGAGGAGTAATAGACCTCTTGGATCAGCACGTTCTCGCTGGTCACGCCCGTTTCGTTCTTCACCGAGTAGCCGATCTGGACGGCCGGATCGCTGTCGTCGTAGCCTGCCTCTTCGGCCGTCTCGTTGAACGTCGCGATCGTGGTGCAGGGCTGACCGCCGCCCGTGCCGCTGCCGCCGCCGACTGCGCCGCCAGTGCCACCCGTGCCGCCGCCCGCACCGACGCCGCCGCCCGCACCGACGCCGCCGCCGCCCGTACCGACGCCGCCGCCCGTACCGACCCCGCCGCCCGTACCGACCCCGCCGCCGGTGCCAAGGCCGCCGCCGGTGCCGACGCCCCCGCCCGTGCCGACACCTCCACCCGTGCCGCTCCCGCCGGTGCCGCCGCCCGTGCCGACGCCGCCGCCCGTGCCGACGCCGCCACCCGTGCCGACGCCGCCACCCGTGCCGCTCCCGCCGGTGCCGCCGCCCGCGGCCTTACCGCCGCCGGTGCCGCCGCCCGTGCCGCCGCCCGTGCCGCCGCCCGTGCCGCCGCCCGTGCCGCCGCCCGTGCCGCCACAGCCCGGAGAAAGAGAAACGAGAAGTCCGACAGCTACCAGCGGGAGTGCCCAGCGAATCGTCTTAGTCATGTACGCTCTCTCGACGCCGGCCGGTCGATGATTGAGGAAGAGAGACGGCATAGCCGACCGCCCGGCATGCGCCAAACCAGAATCCTCGGCGGATCAGAAGAAACTTCAGCCGCCCGCGTCGCGGTGAACGCGGCGGCGCACGAGGTACTCGTCTTCCTCGAGGAACCGACGCGTCACCTCGTTGAGCGTGAGGTCATCGCCGACGTGGCCGAGCACCAGGGCGTCGGCGAAATCGACCAGCGAGAGGCAGAAGTGGCTGTTGGTGTTGAAGCTGTCGGTGAGCCACGGCAGCTGAGCGGACAGACGCAGCAGACCCGGCAGCGCGATGTCGGTCGGCGCGTGACCCAGCGCCCGCGCCGCCGCGCGCGTCAACCGCAGCCGTTCGGGCATCAGGTCTTTCTCTTTTCCGAGCCGCGCCATCGCCTCGTCGAAGATGGGCTTCGCCGGAGCGAGCGCCCCCAGGTACGCGAACCCCGCCGCCAGCGCGAGCCGCGCCGACAACGTCTTCGTGTCTTCCCCGCGCAACACACTCGATGCGCGCTGCAGAAGCTCGGACGCCTCGTCGCGAAGACCCACCCGACGCAGCGAACGCACGCCAGCCGCGAGCGCAGGCCCTACTTCGGAAACACCTTCGACCCCGAGCTCGGTCAGCAGCGAGCCCAGCGAATTCACCAGCTGCTTCACCAGCGGAATGCGGCCGAAGTGGCCCGCGATGCGCAGCGCGTCTTCCATCACCACCACGCGCTGCTTCGTCGGCAGCGGCTCGGCGAGGCCGACGAAACGATTCAGCAGCGGCAGCGCCGACGACTCGGGAAGCTGCGGCAGGAAGTCGAGCAACCCGTCGAGCAACCGCGCCCGTTCTTCCGCGTCCAGCTGAGGATCCGCCGCGACCAGCGCGCGCGCCTCGAGCGCCTTCACCAGCTCGTTGGTGTCGTCGAGGCCCCGCAGCGCCGCCAGCTCTTCGCCACGCGGGTTCGCGCTCGTTCGCCAGTAGGAGCCGATCGCATCCAACCGTTCTTGCGGCTCGAGCACCGTCGACGACTGCCGCAAGCGATCGACCTTGTACCGAAGGAAGGCTTCCAGCGGGTTCAGCGTCGCGGTGATCTCTGCGGCCAGCGGCGCCTCGGGCGAGACGCCTTCGAGTGCCTGGTCGATGCGCGCGGTGAAAGCGCGGGTCAGGAACTGGTGCACCGGATCATTCTTCGGCAGCGCGGCCAACGAAGCATCGCGGAGCGCACGGCTGCGGTCGGCCTGGCCCAGGCGCGCGAAGCCCCACGCGAACTCGAGCCCCACGTAAGCGCGGGTGAGGGCGAAGGGCGCCTCGACAGGAGACTTCTTTCGCGAGGTGTCGTCGAACGCTTTCAAGATCGACTCGAGCTGGTGCGCGACGCGCATCGTGCGCTCGGTGCCGCCGCCCGCATTCGCCTGCCCGGTGACGCGAAGGAGTCGTGGAACATCGCGCTCCAGCGAAAGCCCGCGGGTCAGCCGGCCCAACAGGCGATCGCGCGCGCGGGCAAGGAGCAACACGTCGCCGCCGCTCAACGTCGACAGCGCCACGCGGCCGAGCCACAGCGCGCGGACATCGAGGCTCTCGTCGAACTTGTCGAGCCACGCCGAAAGCTGCGGCAGCTTGCTGACCCACTGCGCGTCCTTCGTCAGCGCCGCGTGCGTGAGGTGCGCGACGAAGGCCTGGGTCTGTTCGGCGTTCGGGTTCGGCAGCTGCAGCAGCTCATTGAGCCGGGTGCCGGTGGACATCGCCCAGCGCTGCGAGAGCGTGCGCGCTTCGTCCGTGTCGGCTTCCCAGATGGCGTGGCCCCAGCAGAGCCCAGCTTCGCGGTGGCGGTTGAGGCGCGAGTAGAGGTCGGCCAGACGCACCCACGCGGCGCGGCGTTCGGCGGAATCGGGAAGCGCTTCGAGCTCGAGGTGCGCCTGCTCTTCACGCGCCAGCAACGCCTCGAGCTCAGACGGAGGCAGCAGCGCTTCGACCTGAGGCTCCGAGGGCGAGGGACGTTGGGAATCGGGGCGGGCGGTGCGGCTGGCGGCGCGTGACTCGAGCTTCGGCTTCCGGGCTTTTCCCTGCTGCACTGGCACATCGTCCGGCTCTTCGGCGGCGCGCCCTGGTGCGGCCACCGAATCTTCCATCGCCGTGAACGCCTCGAAGTCGAAGGTGGCCGAACGCACCCACGGCTCGAGCACTTGCTCACCGCCCTCGATGACGTAGTCGACCCACTCGGACAGCGGGCGGAAGGCGGTCTCGGGGAGCGTGACGCGCGCGAAGCCCTGGCCACCGGTGGGCTCGAGCCAGCTCAAGATGTCGGGGTCGGCGGCGAGCCAGGTGCGCAGCCGGTCGCGGCGCAGCGGTGGCTCGATGGTGAGGCCCAGCGGCGCGAAGAGGTTCGGCAGCTCGAAGAGGCGCGAGTACGGGTCGCCGGGAAGCGCAGCCGACGACGACTCGCGGCCCGGGCGTGTGCGAAGGGCGATGGTGTCTTTCGAGACGGCGAACAGCAGGCCGTCGAGCGCAGCCTCGGGTGTCGCGCGCACCAACGCTTCGACGGCCGCGAGCCCGTTCTTCACCACCCACAGCGAAGGCGGCTCATGGCGCGCTGCGCGGGCGAGCTTCAGCGTCACCGGCAGGCGCGGCGGAACCTGGTCCCCCGGCAGTGGCGACAGACCCGGAAGGCGCGCGGGCTCGACCAGTTGATCGACGTCCGTCCAATCGCCGTCGGCCACCAACTGCCAGTCGCCTTCGCCGGGGACGAGCAGCATTCCCGCCGACGGCAGCTCGAGCGTGGGGACGAGCGGGTGGGTGAAGCCGAGCTCTGTCCACACCGCGTCCTGCCCGGGCGGCGTCGGTACCCACGCGCGCAGGCCATCGAGGCGATCGAGCGCGCGGCTCAGCACGAACCACGGCGGCTGGTTGACGCGGACGAGTGAGACGACGCCTTCGGTGCCGCGGACGATTCGGAACTCCTGGCGGTCGCAGCCGAGGCGAAGAAGCTCTCCGCAGAGAGCGAGCATCGCGTCGGAAGTGGGGACGGTGAAGAGGACGCGCGCAGGCGTGGCGGCCGGCTCGTCGGTGCGCTTCGCGGGAAGTGCAGCGGCCCAGCAGGAGATGGTCGAAAGGTCGGAAGACGACACGCGCTCGACGACACCGGCCTCTTTCAGCGCCTTCTTCTTCATCGCCGGAAGCACGACGGAAGGCTGCACTTCGATGGTGCCGTCTTCGAGGCGGGTGAACTTCGCTTCGGCGCGCTGAACGTCGGCCGGCACCAGCCCCGACTTCAGGGCGATCTGCAGCGCTTCGAAGCTTGGGAAGACGAGCGAATCCACGAGGGGAAGAAAGCCGGTTTCGGCCCCCGATGCAGCTAGAACTTCCGGCAGCGGCGTCAGCGGGGCACGGCGACGATCTCGATGCTCGCGTCACCCAGCCGCGCCCGGCTCTCTGCGCGCGGCTTCCACGCTCCCTGCAGGTCGACGCGGAACAGCGGGTCGAAGCTGTCGAGGTGGGTCGCGTTGAGCACCGCTTCGCCGTTCGAGTCCGTCATGGCGGTGAGCCCCTTCTCGGCGACCACGGTGACGCCGCGCAGGGGGCGGCCGTTGGTGTCGACCACCCTCACCTTCGGGCCACCAAGCTTCTTCACGTCGAAGGACACGGGAACCCGGCTGCCGGCGGCGAGCTCGACGTCGGTGGCGCCGCCAAGGAACTCGCCGCGCGATTCGCAGCGCATCCGGAACCTGCGCGTGCCCGCGGCGACCATCGCCTCTCCACGGTTGGCGACGCCGAAGTCGATCATCTCGCCTGCGTGCTCGTACTGCACAAAGCCGTTCGTGCAGGGCAGCTCGAAGGTCGCCCACGCCGGAGCGAAGAGCCGCAGCACCGCCGACTTCGAGTTGGCTGTCGCCCAGGTCTTTCGTGAAACCAACGAGTCCTTCTGCGCGACCAGCAGCGCTCTTGATTCGTAGGTGCGAAGGATGAAGCGCCCGTTCGCGTCCGATTCGATCAGCGAGTCGCCGACCGCGCGGGCGTGGCGGTTCGACGACGACGCGGGCTGCTGCACCGAGACCTGCGCCTGCGGAATCGGCTGCCCGAGGTCGTCGACGACGAGGCCTTCAATCAGTGCGGGAGGCACATCGGTCTTCCGCAGCACGAAGGTGTTCTGCCCGTAGCCGACCTCGATGCGCGGCGGCACCGAGTGAAAGTTCTCGACCTCCCACGTGCCAGCCGGAAGCGCGATGCGCGCGAGGCCCATCATGTTGGTGCGCGCGGTGAGCCGGACGCCGTACGCCTCGCCTCCATCGGTCGGGCATGGAGGGTTCTGCAGCTCGACCTCTTGCGCCGCGAGGTGGCCCTTCTCGTCGAACACCTCGAGCACCACCTCCATCGTCTCGCCCGAGTCGGGCAGGGCAGGCTCGACCACCGCGATGTCGGTGTTCAGCGCAGGCGGCCAGACGGGCAGCGACGCATCAGCCGGAGGCACCAGGACGAGGGCCGGCTTGTCGGCGATGACGGGAAGGGGCGGCGGCTTCGAAGAGTGGGGACGCAGGAACCAGGCGGCGGCGAGCGCAGCCAGTGCCAGTGCCGCGAGTCCGAGTCGCCCCCACATGGCGCGCAGCTTCGCACGCAAACAGCAGCATCTGGCCCAGAGAGTCCGGCTACTCTGCGGCCTCGCGTGAGTCCCCCGGACGATTCAGAGACGAGCCGCCCGAAGCGCCGCTACCGGCGCATCGCCGCGAAGGAAGTGACGGCGCACGTTCGCGCTCCGGGCGTGAGCCAGTCTTTCGTGGTGCAGAACATCTCGACGGGTGGGCTGTTGCTCACGGGGCCGCGCAGCCCGCCGCGGAATTCGCTGCTCGACATCGAGCTCTCGCTGGCGAACACGCTGCCGATTCATGTCAGCGGCAAGGTGGTGCACGAGCTGCCCTCGGGCATCGGCATCGCTTTCGAGCCGTTCAGCACCGCGACCGCCGACTCGCTCGAGAAATTGATTGTCGCGGTCGAGTCGCGAATCACGCTGCCGCCGCCGCTGCCTGCGCACCACAGGCCGGCTCCGTCTGCGCCGTCGGCGCCGCTGGGGGATCCGTTCGCGAGCGGGCCGGATCCAAAGCCGCCGCGGTCGGGGTCTCCGGACGAACGCATCGACTACCTGCGCAGTTTGGTGAAGCGGCGCGACGAGAGCCTGCAGAAGGGGCGAACGCTCTTCACGAGCGTGTACGCCGAGCTGGAAGAGCTTCGCGCGCTGGCGGCGAAGCTGCGGACGCGGCTCGAGGCGACGGAAAGCCAGCTGCAGGTCGGCGAGGCGTCGCTGGCCGCGGCACGCGCGTCGGCCGAGAGCGATGCCGCGTCGTTGGAACAGGAACGCGCGACGCAGAACGAGTACCTGGAAACGGAACAGCGCCGCACGCTCGAGGCGATCGGCACCGTCGCGGGGCTCGAGCAGAAGCTGCGCCGGCTCGAGGCCGATGCTTCGAGCGCCAGGCAGGACGCCGAGGCTGCGCGGCGGGAAGTGGAAGAGATCAACTCCGAGGCGGTGGCCCTGCGAAAGGTGCGCGTCGAGCTCGCCGGCGCGAACAAGAAGGCGATGGAGGCCCAGGTCGCGCTCACCAAGGAACGCACGAGCCGCGGTGTCGCGGATCAGATGATCAGCGAGGCACGGTCGGCCCAGCAGGCCGCCGAGTCCGAGGCGAAGCAGCAGAGCCTCGAGCTCGCCCGCCTGAAGCAGAAGCTCATCGCCGCCGAGGCCGCCCTCGAGAGGTCCGCCACCCGGAAGGTGAAGTAGCCCCGTTCATCCCGAGAGAAGTCGAGGGATGAGCAGGCGCACAGACCACGTCTCCGCCGTCGGCTGGTTGACGCCGTGGCTCTTCGGAATCTCATCCCTCGACTGCTCTCGGGATGAACGGGGCTCCGTCGGAGCTCTCGGGATGAACGGGGCTCCGTCGGAGCTCTCGGGATGAACGGGGCTCCGTCGGAGCTCTCGGGATGAACGGGGCTCCGTCGGAGCCCTCGGGATGAACGGAGTCGCCTACCCCTTGTTCGCGACGGGGGTGGCGGCGGGCTCGACCTTCTTGCCCTTCTCGTCGAGCACGGTGACGTTGCCTTCGCGCTCGATGATGACGTTGCCCATGTCTTCGGCCTTCACCGTGCCGCCGGCGATGAGAGACGCGACGATTTTCCGGTGCGCCTCTTCGTGCTCGATCGGCAGGGCATCCGAGTCGGACTCGTACTTCACCCAGACGTTCTTCTTCTTCGTGGTGGGGTCCGTCTCGAGCCGCAAGGTCAGCGTCGCCATTTCAAGTCTCCGTGGGGGCGGGGTTCTGATTCAGCCCCTTGGGAAAAAAGGAAGTCAGCGCCTCGCGATCGAGCACCTTCTTCTCGACCAGCATGTCGCGCAACGTCTCGACCAGCTTCTTGTTCTCGCGAAGAATCCGGCCCGCGCGCGCGCGCTGCTCCTCGAGGATTCGCCGCACCTCTGCTTCCGCGTGGCCCTTCAGCGCTTCGGAAGGCTCGAGGTCTTCGCCGCTGCGACGTTCCACCCGCCGCACGCCGACCGCCTCACCGCCCATGCCGAACTCTTCCACCAGCGCCCGCGCGATCGCCGTCGCGCGATCCAGATCCGACGAGCTGCCAATCGACAAGTCGTTGAAGCACAGCACCTCGGCCTCGCGCCCACCGAACAGCGTGCAGATTTGATCCAGCAACTGCCCCTGCGTCACCACGTACCGGTGCGCCGGATCCGCGTAGCTCACGAAACCCAGCGAGCCCGCCAGGTCTCCCCGAATCGAGATTCGATCGATCGGCGGGGAGTTCGGGCAGAACAACGCCGCCACCGCGTGACCCGCTTCGTGCGTCGCCACCACCACCTCTTCCTTCGCGGTCAGCGACGGGCGCTCGACGAACTCGTTCAGCACCTTCTCGACGTCGTCGATCGTCGTCTCGTCCGTGCGTTCCTGCCGCAGCCGCATCCGCGCCAGCGCCCGGCACAGCGCCTGAAGGTGGTCGCCCGTGTACCGCGTCGTCATGCCCTCGACCATGTCGGCCGTGCGCTTCACCGTGTAGTCCATCGCCCGGGCTGAGAACTTGAGCCCCATCTTCTGGTCGTAGATTTCAAGGATCGCGCGGCGGTCTTTCCCGTCGGGAAACGGAATGTGCAGGTGGAACTCGAACCGGCCCGGCCGCAGCAGCGCCGGATCCAGCGACTCGACGAAGTTCGTGGTGCCGACGACGAACACCAGCTCGTCCTTCCGGAACCCGTCCATCTCCGTCAGCAGCTGGTTCACCATCGAGTGCTCGACGCCGCTGCCCACATGCATTCCACGCCGCACCGCGAAAGAGTCGAGCTCGTCGAAGACGATGATCGCCGGAGCTGCCTGCCGCGCCTGCATGAACACCCGCCGCAGGTTCTCTTCGCTCTCACCCACCCACTTCGACTTGAGCTCGGGGCCAGAGACGATGGAAACCGCCGCTCCGAGAGACGTCGCCATCGCCTTCGCGAACAGCGTCTTTCCCGTACCCGGAGGTCCCCAGAAAATCATCCCGCGCGGAATCAGGCCCTCGACCTTCTTCACCTGGCTCTCGTCGGCCATGCCGTCTTTCAGCTTCAAGACATCGAGAATTTCCTTCTGCAGACGCTCTTTCACCTTCGCGTAGCCGCCGATGTCCTCGGTCAGGCTCACGTCGGGTACCTGCAGCGCACCGACCAGCGTGTTCGCGCGCAGCTGCTGAAGGGCCATCTTCGTGTCCGACGGGTAGTCCTCACCCTGCAGCGTCGACAACATCCGCCGCAGCCGCACCGCGTTCACGCCCGAGACGTGCTTGTAGAGCGAGTACGGCTTGAAGATTTTTCCCGGCGAGAGCTTCCGCGCCTCGCGCTGCGTCACCAGCTGCCCCAACCGCTCGCGCGGAGTCCCCAGCAGCGTCTCGCTGCGCGGAAACAGGTTCTCGATCACCCTCGGCACCGGGAAGCTCGGGTCCTTGAAGCCGAGGAACACCAGCTCGGGGTTCTCGTACAGCAGCGGAATCGCCTCGCGCGCTTCCGACGTCAGGCCGCCCACGCTCGTCGTCAGCAGGTCGAGGTGCGGCAACACGAGGATGCGGTTCTCGACCGCCCCACGCACGGCCTCGCGCAGCAAGAACATGATCGCCCCGACCAGCCCAATTCCTGCGGGCAGCGGCGGCATGTCGGCGATGGGCCGCCCGTCGAGGTAGAGGAAGTTCTTCCCTTCCTTCTTCAGCCGGTCGCGCACGCAGCGGTAGAGGTAGGGCGTGAGCTCCTTGTCGGCCTCGACCAGCACCGACAGCCCGTTGCGAAGCGAATCGGTGATGCGGGAAATCGCGTCGGGGTAGGCAGCTTCGACGGCGGCGAAGGCGTTCAGCTCGATCGGCAGGGAGGATTCGGCGACTTCCGTGCTCAAACCCGCACCTTGATCGTCATGTTGCCGTTGCCGTCTTCGTGCACCTCTTCCACCTGGCCCAGCTCGCTCGCGCGCTTCTTCAGCGCGTTCGCCGTGACGCGGTTCACCACGCCGTCGAGCTCGCCCTTCAAGTCCGCAAGCTTGCTCTCGAGCTGCGCGGTCACCTTGCGGCGCAGCGCCTCTTCTTCAGCAGCGGCTTCGCGCTTCAGCTGGTCTTGCGCGGCGGCCCGCAGCGCCTTTTCGCGATCCGGGGATGACGGCTTCTCGCTGACCGCGGTGCGCTTCGTCTCGAGGTCCAGCTTCACGTGGCCTTCGGCAGTCACCGAGACCTCGCCCGTCTCGACGTGCACCTTCACGGTGATGCCGTCTTTCTCTTTGCGCGTGGCGTGGTCGCCGTCGCGCACAAAGCCCTTCTGTTCAAGCTCGGCGGCCAGCAGGGCGCCCATCGCCTTCTTCTCGAGAATGGGCAGCAATTCAAGCGTGCTGCACAGGCCGTCTTCGACCTGGACGTGGCGGCTCAGGCTCTCGGCGACGGTGATTCGATAGGCGCGTGACATGCCGGCACCTCACCACGTGTCGGCAGAACGCTCAATCGCCCGAACGTGCGGGCTCCCGAGGGCCGACGCCGAACGTGTGGTCCTGATGCTGCGTCTGCTCGTGGTTCAAATATTCCTCGGCGCGGCGGGTGCCCAGCAGCTTCTCGAGCTCATTGAGGACGCGCTCGTCTTCGACCAGAAACAGCCGCGCCGCGCGCATCACGATGGGGCCGACAGAGGGGTTTCCCCGAGGAATCACGCCCGCGCGTTCTTCGGCCAGGGTGCGCACCGTCTCGTTGAAGTCGCCGGCCAACGCCTTGGCGCGCAGCTCGTTGAAGATGGTCTCGGTGTTCAGCGAGCTGGCGAGGTTCGGGTCGCCGCCCATCTCCTGGTACAGCGCGGTGAGCCCGGTGCGCACGCGCGCGCTCGACGCATCGAAGACCTCGCGAATCTTGGCGACCTCTTCCGCCGTCAGCCCCACGTCCTCGCGCACCTTGTCCTCGATCTTCGTCTCGAGCCCCATCAGCTGAGGTCCGCGCAGCCGCAGCTCGCCCTTCTTCGCCGACACGTTCAGCTCTTCCGCGTCGAGCCGGTAGTAGTTGCGGCGCGGCCGCTTCGAACCGTCGTCGGCTTCGCGGTCTTTCTTCAAGGCTTCGCGCTGCTTCAACAACGCTTCTTTCTCGTCTCGTAGGGCTTCGACCATCGCGATCAGCTGCGGTTGGGTCAACGCCTGCAGCTCTCCCGTGGGCCGCGTGGTCGGCCCGGCGAGCGCGGCTTCGGCGGCCGGCGTGGGCTTCACGCGGAAGGGCAGCGGCTTCGGCTCGCCCGACCTCCACTTCTCGCCGGCGTTGACGATGACCGCGCCGCCTTCATCCGGGCGCACGCTCGCGTGGCCTTCGATGACGAAGAGGGTGAGGCCGACGCCCACGGCGGCAGCAGAGGCGGCGACGGTCGATAGCTTCAGCCATTGGGTCTTCATCAGCGCTCCAGACGGGGTGGTGCTCAGCAGCTCCGTCACACGAGCGACCTCTTCTTCTGGTTCCATCGTCAGCACCGAAACGCCATTCACCGTCACCGCGCCAACTGTCAGGTGTTCCGCGCTGATCAGCACGCTGCCGTGCTGCAACGACAACGTGCGGCCGTGGATGAGCTTCGCGCCGCCGGCCACGAACACCGCGGCGTTGAGGCCGGCCAGCTGCGCCGACGCGTCGTCCGCCACCACCAGGTCCCACGCGCCCTTCTGCGTCGCAGGCGTCGTCAAGGCCAGGCCGTCGACCCGCACGTCTCCGCTCGGCACCACCACCCACTGCTCGGGGGTCGGCCCGAAGAAGGTCCACCCCAGCAGCGCCATGACGACCGCGGCCGCCGCGATGCCGACGCGCAACTCGAGCCGCAGGCGTTTGGGCTGGGCCTCGGGCCGCTTCACCTTCGCCAGCAGCGCGGCGAGCTTCACGTCGGGCAGGTCGTCGACGGGCAACGCTTCGACCGCCGCGTCCAGGGACTTCAGCGCCTGTAGCCGTTGGGCAAAGCCGGGCTCGGCCTCGAGCGCGCGCATCGCATCAGGGGTCAGCTCGCCGGCGCGGTACCGCGAGAGCTGCTCGAAAGACTCGCTCATGACTCACCTGCCCGCTTGGGTCTCATGTCGGTCAGCACCGGCTGCAGCGTCACGGCGAGGGCCGCGCGCGCCCGGTGCAGCCGGGACTTCAAGGTTCCGACCGGCACGCCTTCGACGTCGGCCACGGCTTCCAGCGGTTGGCCGTGCACCTGGGTCAGCACGAAGACGCGGCGCTGCGCTTCGGGAAGCTGGGTCAAGGCGCGTTCGAGCATGGCGTCCAGTTGCTGCTGGTGAACCGAAGCATCGGCGCCCTCGCGCGGATCCGCCACGTCGGCGCCCTCGTCCATCGCAGCCAGCTGCAGGTGCCGCCGCTTCTTCTCGTCCAAAAGCCAGCGGTGCGCGACGGTGAAGACCCAGGTGGTGAGGATGGCCGGCCCATCGAAGTCGAAGCGCGCGACGACGCCCAACAGCTTCTCGAGCAGCTCCTGGGTCAGGTCATCGACGTCGGCGTCACGCGGGCCGGCCCGGCGCACGAACGCGTGCATCACCGGGGCGTACCGGCGCAGGAAGACGTCCTGCGCTGCGCGATCTCCGCGCCGCAGCCGGTCGACCATCGCTCTGTCGAGTTCGGGTTTGATGAAGAGGTCTCACGACCGGCGGAAAGAAAGGTTGCAGTTATTTCTTCTGCAGGCCGACCGCGGTGGTGCCTTCGGGCTGGGGGCCGAACTTCATCGCTCCGGCGGGCAGGAAATAGAGGATGTCCATCACCCCGCCCTGCACGGTCGGCACGTGCCACGAGCCGGGGGCGTACACCGTCCACCCTTCGGGCTGGCCATCGAAGGTGGGGTTGCCCGACACGGCGAAGCAGAGGTCGAACTCGCCGCCGGGGTGGGTGTGCGCCATGCCTGCGCCGGACATGTGTACCGCGTCGATCGACAGGCTGCCGTCGGCCGACTTCTGCACGCG
>Ga0335397_10003792_pt1 | contig 20095 bp, 11 predicted proteins | sample MAT04_FD_205740 | JGI IMG/M metagenome (GOLD analysis project Ga0335397, IMG submission 205740) | Freshwater microbial communities from Lake Fryxell liftoff mats and glacier meltwater in Antarctica - MAT-04 (spades assembly) (version 2) ... | reverse complement strand
AGGACGCGGATTGTACTCCAGCTCGTCACCCCGACATCGATTTCGGCAAATTCGGGCACCGGACTCGCGGTGAAGGCCCGCATGACCGCGAGCTCCTCGGCGAGCTTGTCGACACGTTTGTGATTGGACTTGTCGACGACCGACTGAACCCACAGTTCGTAGTCACGCCGCGTCGCGAAGTCGCGGCTACCGCGCAGGAGAAGGTGCTGCTCGAGGCGGCGCTTGAGCACGCCGTTGGACGCCTCCACGTCCCCGTTCTGCTCGCTCTTGCCGACGCTGTTACTGGTGGTCAGAAACCGCGGAAATGCGGTGAAGACCTGCCTCACGCGGAAGGGCCGGCACGCGCGCGATGAGCTCGGTGAGACGCATGCCGACGCAGCAGCCTTGGGCGCGTGTCGAAACAGAACCAGGTCGCCGGGCGGCCACAGAACTGGCAGGAGCGGCTGAGTGCGCGAGCGTTTGATTCGGGGACGTGACCGGCACACTCGGGTCGCGGCTCGTTAACGCGGGCGGCGAGCACGGGTGCTGGGCGAAGCGCACACGGCGCTAGCTCACTCGTTTCGTGACGCGGCTGATGCGTCACGCGAGGGGCCTGACGCCCCATGGCTGAGCCGGCAAGGTCCTCCTCCGGCTGATGCGTCACGCGAGGGGCCTGACGCCGCAGCTGGGCCGGCCTGATCGTTCTCCGGCTGATGCGTCACGCGAGGGGCCTGACGCCCGCGATAGCGCGCTTGCCGCGCTGCGTGAAGCGCCTTGCCTCGCTGACTCTGCTGGTACCTCCGACCAGCCGCCCGAACGGAACGACGCCGCACAGACGTCGCGCACTCCGACGAGCAATAGCACGGTCGCCCCACGTCGCAGGCCGCGCAGACGCTGAAGACGCACCGGCATGATGGCCAAGCGCACAGTGTCATGCGTTGCACGTCAACCTCGGCGGGCGCCTTCACGTTCGCAGGCTGCCACAACTGCCGGCCACTGCAAGGCCGACACGCCACGGCGTCGGTGAACAAATCTGGGGGTAGTCCGCGCTATGCACCGTATTCCCGCGCTTTCCCACCCCCACTGACAGACGCCGATGGTGCGTGGGTTCACGTCGATATGGGCCATGAATGCGAGGTGGTCGCGATTGAAGCCACGCTCTCCGGCGCCGATTTCATGCGTCGCCGCAGTCGAGTGGTCGGTCTGGTGCCACTGGGGGATCCTGCCGAGTCGCAAGAATGCGCTCTGCGTGCCGCGCTTGATGGCGGCCATCGACTCCGACAAGCACTCTGCCATCAGACGCCTCACCTGTTGGTCCGTAACCACTTGCGATCCTCCCGTTCTTTCGGGATCTTCGGGTCACGCCAGCGACGCCCGGTCCAGCCGGTCAGAAATAGTTGTCGTCGCTGGTCAGGAGTAGTTGTCGTTCAGCAACCGCCTAATGATCGTCCTACTTCGCCAGGTAGACCCAATACTGGAAGTCGTCGCCGGGAGCTCCGATCGTCGTCGCGTGGCGGTACCCCGCCTCGAGTTCGGGTCGCAGCGCCAGGGCGCCATAGATGCCATACTCATGTCGAGGTATGCGCTTGTTCTGCTCGCGGCTGTGGAACACGATCGCCTTGGGGTGCCGGTCCACCACGAGCTGCGCGACACGCTTGGCGTCGAACGCTACGGGGGGCATGCTGATCTCTCTGCTGTTGAGACAGAAGAGGTCCAGCACCTTGGCGTGGATTCGATAGGGCACCATCCCGCAATCTCCGACTGCAACCCAATCGTCCGGCCCAAGACGACTCTCGAGCCAGTCCCCAAGCTCCGCACGAGCCGCCATCCGCCGTGCGTAGAATGCTGCCTCCTTCTCGAGGCTGCCGGTCGGATCAGCAACCGTGAATGCGACCCACACGGCGGCACCCACAGCGACAAACGCAGCACGCATCTCAGCTCTGCCAAACCAACGAAGCGTCCCGAGTGCGAGGTCAGTCACCCGAACAAGCCCAATCGTCCCTGCAATGACGAGGAAGCTCCAAGGTGTCAGTGCATGACGATTCCACTGACCGATAATCGGGTCCACTCCCACCAGCAAGATCGCGTACGCCAATGGGTAGAGCCAGAACACGACATGACGCCGACCAAGCTCCCGCCAAGGATAGGCGAGCGATAGCATCACCCACGGCGCAGCGATCGCCCAATAGTCTCGCGTCAACGCATTGCCATCGCCAGTGAACAGCGCCTTGCACTTGGCCGAATTGGGCATGAGCGCGCCGAAGTGCGCGAGCTTCCAAATGAGGAAAGCCGCAACTGGCACCGTGAACAGGGCCAAGGGCCGCCACATCAGCGCCAACGTCTCACGCCATGACCCCTGCCAGGAGGCCAGCGTCAGTACGACCGCGATGAGGCCGCCCTCAGGCCTGGTCAGCGCGACCAGCATCGCAACAAAGTAGGCAGCTCCAAGCCATCGTACGCTCGGCGCCCTTCGACCGCCATCCGTTGCGAAGCCAATCCCCCGCAACCAGAGCGCAACGCACAGCAAGGTCAAACCTAGATAGAACCCAGTCTCGAGGCCACTGACCGCCCAGTACGCCGTCCCACGATAGGTCACGATGAACAAGGCCGGCAACAGCGCAGCGACACGCCCGACGAACCTACGAGCGATATACCAACTCGCCGCGCAACCGAGTCCCAGCCCAAGAACCCCGAGCCACTTCAACAGATCGACGGGGTCGAGTCCAATTGAGATCCCCGCCGCACCGGCAATGACGAAGCTGAAGTTCGAATAGCCTTCGACCGGCGGTGCTTCGCCGCCGTTCCAGACAATTCCATGGCCGTCTACCAGGTTCCGCGAATAACGCAGTGTAATATACGCATCGTCTGTCGTGAAATCCCACGTCGCGACCACATTACGGACGAAGCAATAGCCAATAAGGGCCACGAACAATAGAAACACCAGCCAAACCCAATGCGCCTTTGGCCGCAGCGTTGACTCATCCATTGTCTTCTGCTCTCGATGCAACTCTCATCATCAGAAGTTCTGGGGCCAAGACACAACCTTCAGCACTTGGACCGTCCCTTCTAGGAAGAATCGTCGCGTCACGACACCCTGAGGATCTGCGCCAATAACGATTGGGGAGTTGTTCGTCAGTACGCCGCCATTCGCAGTGGGTACGACAACGTTGGCGTCGGACCCATCGACCGTCATCCGAACACCGCCCGAACCGTCATATGCGCCGATGATGAGGACGGGCGTATCGCTTGGCACGCTCGTGGACGCGAGGTCGGCGTAGTAGTAGGTACCGCCGACGTTGATGACGAACCGCAAGAGGTTTGGGACCGCGCCGGCTGGATTGCTCAATTCGAGGCTAACACCTCCGCTATCCGCCTTGCCCATAAGGACCTTCACGTCTCCATCGTTCGGGATGATTCCGTCGATGTTGATCTGGCCATAGAACGCGACCATGTACCCGTCACTTGCTGCATTGTCCGCGTCATACAAGCTCAGGGACTGACTCGATGACGACACGAACTTCAGCGCCGTTCGACCACCGTACTGCGGGTCGGCAACCAGGGTGGGCGTTCCACCGCCCAGCGCCACGTTCACCGTTGCTGGCCCAGCCTGGAAGTACGGAACCTGCGCTACCCCGGTCCCCAGCGCACTCACATCGAGATGGACGAGGCTCTTGTTGGTATTTACTACGGCTTTTGCGACATCCAACGACAGCTCCGTTGTAACGACATCCACATCGTCGACGAGCGCACCCAGCAACATTTCCCCCAGGAACGCAGGCACGGTCCAGATGCCCGTAGCGAGGCCGCGCGATCGTGCGTATTGCAGCTTCGTGAGAATCGCGCGATGACGATAGTTAAGCTCGACCCCATTAAAACCATTGGCGACCGCGCCATCGACCAAGGCCTTCATCTGGTTCACTGACGCTCCTTGATTCGTGTCGAAGAGCAGGTGAAGGCGAAACGCAGCGCGGTTCGGGTGGCTCATCAGTGCCGTTCGTGCGAGAGACAGCGCACTGTCCAATCCAGAGAAGGCGCGCAGCACAACCACTCGCCCGGAGTCTGCAAAGCCAGCGCTGACCACGGCCTCGATGACTTCATTTATAAATGCAGCAGTCGATTGCTGTTCCTTTATCTCGAGGAACAGGATTGGTCGATACGAACCCCATGCCTCCGACGACAGTACATCCTCTAACGCAGCCCGGGTCGAGAGACCAGTGTCATCATGCGATACTCGAGGTACGCCGACGACATCAACAACATCGAACTCGATGACGTCAGCCCCACGAGTCAAGGCGTCAGTGATCCGGGATGCCGTCTGGTTGACGCTGCTACTGGCGCTCGCAGCTTCGACATAGCAGTTGTGACAACTGATCGCAGTCGGATGACATAGCGCAGAGAACTCAACCGACGGCGAAATGCTCGTATTACCCCAATACCCCATCGCCAAGGGCCACTGATTTGTACCCCCAACGGTGGACCACGCCGTTTGGCTCGTCGCTGTACGGCAGAACGCGCACGTCGGCGCGCGCGGAGCGGTGATGCCATTCGCATAACACACGCCATCGATATAGCAGCTCCCGGCGGCTATCGAGTGGCTGCAAACCCCGCTGGCGTTGCAGACATCCGTGGTGCAACTGAGCCCATCGTCGCAGTCAGTGTTGTTGACGCATTCGCAGGCCGACGTATCGTTGACGCATCCTCCCGTCCCTTCGCTGCACGAGTCGACACTACAGCTCAGGCCATCATTGCATGAGAGCGTTGCACCAATACAAGCCTGGCCTTGGCAAGAGTCCGGTCCGGTACACGCTAGCCCGTCATTGCAAGGAAATCCGTTGGCCGGAGGAACTCCGCTGCGACAGGCCAACGTGCCCGTATCACAGGTCTCGACCCCGTTACACACGAGGTTGTCGTTGCAGTCGGCATCGACAGCGCAGCAGTTCACGGCGATATGGCTGCATTGGTCGGCCGCCTCTGAACAGCTATCAGTGGTGCACCCGATTCCATCATTGCAGCCGCGCGTGACACCGGTGCAGAAACCCGAGCTGCACTTGTCGTTCTCCGTACAAAACTGACCGTCGTCGCAGGTCGCGAGGTCATCATTCACGAGCGAGCATGAACCGGTTGCCGGTGTGCAGGCGCTCTTCTTACAGGGTACAGCAGAGGGCGAGCAGACTACATTAGTGCCAGCTTGACAGGTGCCAGCGGGCGAACAGGTTTCCCTTCCGGTGCATGCGTCATTGTCATCGCAGTCGCCATCCGTCGCGCATTCGCAGTTGCTGCGGTCGAAGCTGCACACACCGTTGGGCTCGCTGCAGGTTCCCTCGCCGCACGAAACCACATCGACGCAAGCAACGTCGATGCCGACACAAGCACCATTGTTACAACGATCAGTTTCCGTGCAGCCCGAACCGTCGTTGCACTCGGTATCGTCCAGTGGCTCGAGCACACACGAGCCTGCCCGGCAGATGTTCGCTTTGCATTCAACGGTCGAAGCAGCACAGACAATTGGCGGACCTTCCTGACACTTTCCACTGGCGTCGCAGATCTCTTTGCCGTCGCAGTCGTTGCCGTCATCGCAGTCAGCGTTGTCCAGACACCCGCAGCTACCAATACCATATACGCAACTCCCGGCTGGCTCGTCACAGATTGCGGTTGCGCATGGCAATTGCGGAATACACTCGACTCGTGCGCCCTGGCAGACGCCGTTGACGCACGCGTCGTCAATAGTGCATCCCAGCTCATCATCACATGCATTGCCGCTGAGGTTTTCAAATGAACAATCACCCGTCGCCGTAACGCAAACGCTCTTCTTACATGAGTCTTCGCTTGCTCCGCAGACCACCGAGTTTCCAGGCTTGCATTGCTTGTCCGAACCGCAAGTCTCTTTTCCGGTGCAAGCATTCCTATCATCGCAATCAGCATCGGATTCGCACGCACAGATCTCGGAATCATAAACCCCAACACATACACCACTATCACAATGATCGTTTTCGGTGCATTGGATATTGTCATCGCAAGGACCTGAGACAGGTTCCGCAGCGCATGCGCCGTCGACGCAAGCACCACGCACACAATCACCATCAAGGTGCGCGCATCCATCAGGACAGACATCCGCAGAATCACTGTCGATGCCGCCTACCTCGTCTGCGGCAACAGTCTCCCGTGTCGCGTCTGAGTCCGACGCCACGTCGGCGCCAACACTTGTCTCGGTAGCGTCAGCATTGACGACTTCAATATCCGCGTCCCCGCCGCCCGAGTCTGGCTCCACGCACTCTTCGAGTTCGACAGACTCCTCCACGCACTTGGCATCGACACACACGTTTTTGATGCAAGGGTCGGTACTCATGGGACATAGAAGGGAGTGCCCACACTCTGGAGGGTCGGGAAAGCAGCCCCCGAGCGCGACCACGAAAATCACGGCGACTGCCATCATGGCAACTGTCGTTCTACTCTCGGTGGCGTGACGACTCATCATTTTCCTCCTGCGCAAACACTGTATTACGCTTCATACCGCCCAGCAGTGGGTGTGACAAGCACCCGTTGTGCGGGCTGACTCACGAGCCTCGGGTTCCATGTGATCCTCGCGCGAGGCCGCACAGACGCAACGGGATGGCAGGAGATGGTCGACCAGGACTTCCGTGGCTCGCGCCTCCCCACGGCACGGCGGGCGTGCTCGGCGAAATCCACTGGAGGTGGGGTCGGTGATGTCTGGAGGCCCCGGTTGACGGGTGAGGCGTGGTGACAAGGATCGGCCCGCGATCACGGTCGTTCGAGACGTGGATGTCGCCTGCGGCTGGAGTCGAGCATGCGTGTGTTCCGACGGTTGACGGGTGGGCTCGGGCTCGGTGCGGTCATTGGTTGTGGGAGTGGCGCTCGTCCTCGAGCCACAGAGCTCTGAGACCGTGAGCGTCGCCGCGCCGCCCACGCCCATCCAAGCGGGGCCGAAGATGTTGGAGTTGGGAGGTCCGGAGCTGGCGCGGCCGTCGTGGCTGCAGCCGCGGGCGAAGAGTTCCCGCGCTGGCGCTTCGTCGACGACATGGACGCAGCTGGGCGGTCGACCCGGTGTTGGGGTTCACCTGGTTGCTCGCCTGGGACGAGCACTTTACGTTCGTCCGGACGGATCGCGGCGCGCTCATCGAGAGTCGCGCGGACGGTGTGCTCGGGTTTGTGCCGCCGCCGCTGGAGTTCACGGTCTATGACCCGACGGGCTTCCTCATCGCGACGCGCGGCGAAGAGAGCCTGCGGGCGCCGATCGCTCGTGCGACCGAGCTGGCTGCCTATGTGCCGTTCGGTGCCCCGGGACGGGTCGTCGACCATGAGGGCAAGACCTGGCTCGCGGTCGCGGGCGAGCACCTGCTACGTTCGAATGACGGCACGAGCTGGGAGCAAGCCACACACCCGATCAGGGTGCGAGACGTGCGCGTTCGGGGCGACGGAACCATCGTCCTAGCCACCGTGACGGGCGGACTCGTCGTCGTGGGCCCAAAGGGCGACGCGCGCCCGGCGACGCTTCAGGTGAACGACCCGACGTTGCTGCGCTGGGACAATTGGATCGTGGCGGCGCGGCCATTCGAGCTGACGCATGCCGACCCGGGCTTCGCGGTGCTCGCGAGCGATGGCAAGAGCTGGGTGACGAGCGCGCCGCCAAAGGACCAGGGCGGTGCCGGCTTCGTGCAGCTGGTCGACAACTGGTTGGGCTACGCGACCCGGCTCGGCAAAGAGCGATGGGCCCGGACCCGCGCCGAAGAAGCCGCCGATAAAGCGGCCCTCCAAGCGGCAGACCGCTGCCGAGGCCGAAGACACGGTGAGTATGCTCGAGATGGGGCCAGGCTTCGACGGGCCGGCCTGCCGAGGTGCGGATTGTTGCGGGTTCAAGTCATCGCGGCTGATGGAGGGCGAGCAGATCCCCCGCTTCTTCCCGGATGCGCGCTGCGACAAAGATGCGGCCTGCGATCATGGGCCCTATGTGCGCGCGCCGCTGGCTGGCATCTTCCCACACAGTTCGACAGCAGCGACGCGCATCCTCCGCGCGACAGAAGACTGTCAGCCGGCTGGCCTCGAGGCCGCGCGTGGACTGGTTCTGCTCGACTGTCGCACGCGCCTGCACGTGCTCACACAAAGCGGCTGGGTGGAGGAATTGGCGCCGACCTATCCGAGCGACAATTGGCTGAGCTATACGATAGCAGCGGATGGCACTCTCATCGTCGTTGGCGTCGGCAAAGACGAACGACCCCACGCCGCATGGCTGCGGCTACCGCTAGAGCCCGGCGCGCGTGGCGCGAGGTCACGTTGCCCAACGCCCGCTGGTATGCGACGCTCGCGGGTGGGCGCGCCGCGGTCGTGACGTCGAACGATGGCAACCGCCTCGAACTGGGGGGTCGGCGACCCCGCGGCGCCGCAGACACCGCGTGCCACCGTCGAGCTCACGGGCCAGCTCAGCAACGTCCGAGAGGTCGACCGCACGGTCGTGCTGACGGTCAGCGGTAAGTCGCTGCCGGTCATGGCGCCCTGAATTGTGTACGGATCAGAAGTAGCCTCCGCCACCGCTCCTGCACTGGAGGCCAGCTGCCGATCGCGGACTCCACCCATTGGTCGAGCGTGTGCTGGCCGTGATACCAATCGGCTATGGCGATCACCAAAACCTTGCTCGATGCGCGCGGACTACAGCGACCCGATGGTCGGGTCCTCTTTGCCTACGACCTCAGCGCGGCCGAGCTCGACGAGCTGGTCGCTGAGCTTCGCTCCCAAACTCCCGCTGATCCGTCGTCAGCAGCCGCGTTCTGCCTTGCGGCGGCGGAACTCTGGCGCGCCAACTATGATGGCGGACTTTGGACCTGGGATGTCGTGCTCTCCAAGCTCGGCTGGTCGCACGTCAACCAGGGGGACCTTGCGGCACTGGTCGTCCGCGGTCTCGCCTTCTGGAAGCGTCCAGTCCTCCAACTCATGCGCCGCGAACTGCTCGGCAGTATCGCTCGCGAAGCCGGGATTCCCGCTCGCGTCCTCCAGGAAGGCGGTGCATCCCGCATTCGTGCGTTCTTGCAGACGTTGCTCGCTGAGCTGCGGACCTTCGGCATCGCTCACGCACTCGCCCTTGCCACGCAGTCGAGCCATCGCTTGCCAGAGCGACTTCGCAACCCGACGTTCCTCGGCCTCGCGACCGATCTCGCGCTCGCCGCGATCGACCTCTCCCAAATCCTCGGCGGCGCCAAGGCTTCAGTCGAGACACTCGATCGCGCCCTCCCGCAGTGGCGCTCGCGATTCCCTTTGCGCATTGACGACGCGGCCGCCCTCGAGCTCGTCACCGGCCTTGTCGACGCGGCCCGCGTTGCGCCGGCCTATCGCCCGCTGCGCGTCGTCACGCTCCTGGTGGATACCGCCGCGGGCCCGGCACTTCGCCGAACGATGCGACTCCCTGGCCGCATCGACTCGAGCGATCTGGCAGCGCTCGTTGGCGTTGCCGTCGAACGCCTCCCGCCGTCGATCGATCTCCTCGGTGACCACCCGAGCGGGCCTCGACTGCTAGCGCTGCTCGGCCGCCGCTCAGACTACTATGCGATTGAGCCACTTGCAGGCCCCGGCCTGTCGTCTGATCCACACGTCGATGTTGTGCTCCGCCTGCGCGCCCAGGGCCGCATCCTTGGTCACTTCGTACCTCCTGGTGGGCGCGCGCTCTCGGCCCTGCCGTGGGTCTTCATCCCCGATACGATTGAGCACAATGCCTACCGCCTCGTGGCCCAAGGCTCCACCCGCTTCGAGTCTGAAGCCCGTGTGCTCGCCCTGCCCGGCTTCGAGCCTGATCCGGCAGTCCTGCCCATCGGCGCCGTTCAAGATCGCAGTCTCTTTCACACGACAAATCACCTTGCCTTCGACAATGGCTCGGACCGAATCCAGCTGCGAGCAGGCGCACCTGCCAGCGACGATGTCTATCGCTGGGATGGTCGTCACCTGCCCGAAGCGCCTTCCATCTTCATCGGCATGCCGAAGCTCTCGCGCATCTTGCCCTCCGGTGAGCTGCGCCTCGTCCCGACTGACCGCATCGAGACGCGCGTCGGTACGAACTGGCTGCCACTCGCCAAACATCGGTTTGGCCACCTCGATGTGCGCGTGCGCGGTGACCAGGGCGTGGAGCTCGTCGACCGCATCGATGTTCTCCCCGCTGACGCTCGCATTCAACTCGAGCCGATCTCCGAAGGTCGAGCCAAAGTCACTGTCAGCATGACACCCGCGCCGTCGCTGGGAGTTCCGCTGGTGCCTGGGCTCACCAAGGTCACGGAAGCAAGTCCTACCGCCCGCGTTGTCGAGGTCACGAGTGACGTCAACGCATTCGACGTGATCCTTCGTTGGGCCGACACCAGCGACCTGCTTCTGCGTTTGCCCTTTCCCAGAAAGGGACGCCGCTTCGCGACGACTCAGGGGACCATCCTGTCGCAGTCATCATTGATTGCACTCGACGACCTTTACACGGTCATTGCCGAGGCCTGGACCCATCCGCCGATCGAAAAGCGTGTCTTCCAGATCGAGGCGGCCCTCCAGGCCGATGATCAAGCACCCACTCCGATGTTTCTCGGACAGCTCGATCCGGATTCGCAAGGGCGCCATGCGCTCCCATTGTATGCGCTGACGCGTCAGCTCGGCCGGCTCCTCGCGATGAGCACTTCGCCTGCGGCAAGAGTGCGATTGCGCATCCTCGACGAGGCTGGCTCTTCGACGGGTTCGCCGACATTGAGCATTGCTCGCTTCTCCGACCAGCTTGCGATCTCGGAGGATAAGTCCTTTGTCACGGGCCCTGTCGATCTGACGTTCGAGGCGCTTCGCTTCACCGACCCCGACACTATCGTGCCGCTTCCCATTCGCGCTCCTGGCGAAGCCGCCACCGCACCGCTGGCGGGACTTCCAGGCGCCTGGATGATTTTCGGCCGGCGCGGCGACCGCATCGCAACCGCTCCGAAGCTTCGCGTCATCGCTGGACCAACGACCAGCATCTCACCGCTATGCGATGCGATGGAAGAGCCCATATTTGCCAGTAGGAACGCCGCATTCGAGACGGTGTTCGCTGAACTGGCGGACACCCCGGACTCGCCGGACTGGCGCCTCGTCCAGCGCCTGTTCGCGCGCCTCGACCGGTTTCCACTCGCGACGTTCGAGGCGCTGCGCACATTGTCGACGGTGCCTCGCGCCCTCGTTCAAGCCTTGATCATCGCCGAAAATCCCGTCGCTGTAGTTCGTGCCTACGAGAGCATGCCGTTTCACTGGGCGACGCTGCCTCTCGAGGCGCTCGCGCACGGCTTTCGCACTCAGCTCAGGAGTCTCGATCTACTCCTGCCCCACTTCTCGCAGGCGAGCCCCGAGGCGCGTGCGGACCTCCTCGAGACCGTCTTCCGATCCGCCAAGGCTGCTCTGGCGGCTCGCTATCCAGGCAGTGACATGCTCTTCGCGTGCGCCTCTGAATCGCTTCCCGATCTCGTGTCGGCAGGGACCTATTCCAAGGACGAAGTGTCCATGGCCAGGCTCGCTCCCCAACAGTTGCTCGCTTTCCTCGATATCGAGCTGGGTAGTTTGCGTCGCCGCCACCCAGAGGCTGAGTGGCCCCTGCTCGACGGTATCGAAGGCCTCCGGAACGACCTGAAGCTACCCGCGTCCTGGAAGGCCGTGACGCGTAGCTATGACGATCCGACATTCATCAGACTCGTTGAAGCGCCACTCCTGGCGGCGCTCTGTGCCGTGCGTGTGCCGTACCGCGCACCGACCCCGATCGAAGCGTTCGCCCTGCGTCTGGCTGAGAGCTTCGACCCCGATTACTTCGTCTATGCGCACCCCCTCGCCTTGGCACTCGCTTTCGCCGCTGGAGCACCCCCATGACGCTCTCCTTCGTCGCCCTCGACCGAACCTTCGAGGAGCGCCTCGCCCGCGCCGCCACCAGCCGACTACACCCATCGAACGATGCGCTGCGTGCCTTCCTCCTGGAAGCTCTCAGTCGTCCATCCGGCACACCCGGCAGCCTCCTCTCCGAGCCACTCTTCGAAGCGACCTTCGACTACGCCCGCGCGGCCGAGACGATGAATGACCTCGCCGGGTCCTTGCTGCAATCCGACCTGGTGAACGCCCTCGACAGCGCACCGGCGGAGCGTTTTCCGCGCACGCGCCGCCCCTTCACCCATCAGCTCGAATCCTGGCGTGAGCTCGCCAAGAGTCCGCCGCGCTCGGCCCTGGTTTCGAGTGGCACCGGCTCCGGCAAGACCGAGTGCTTCCTCGTGCCGATCCTGGACGACCTGCTCCGCCAGGGCCCAAGCACTCAGCGCGGCGTTCACGCGATCTTCCTCTACCCGCTCAACGCCCTCATCGCGTCGCAGGAAAAGCGCCTCTCGGCCTGGGTCCGTGCGTTCGGAACGCGGCTCCGCTTCGCGCTCTATAATGGACTTCTTCCTGAAGACGCACCTGATGCCGACCGCAGGAAGACGCCCTGGCAGGTGATCGATCGCCAGCGCCTCCGAAGCGAGCCGCCGCCCATTCTCGTCACCAACGCCACGATGCTCGAGTACCTCCTCGTCCGCACCGCGGACCGCCCGATCCTCGATGCATCCAAGGGCAAGCTCCGCTGGATCGTGCTCGACGAAGCGCACACCTACATCGGCTCGCAGGCCGCCGAGATGGCGCTCCTCTTGCGCCGCGTGCTCGACGGCTTCGGGGTTTCGGCGACCGACGTCCGCATCGTCGCGACCTCCGCTACGATCGGTGACAGCGACGCCGAACCGCTGCGTCGATTCCTGGCCGACCTCGGCGGGCTGCCTCTCGACCGCGTGAGCCTTATTCGAGGCACGCGCGAGCGGCCTGAGGTCCCAGCGGCGACCCGACCCGGTCTACCCGACGCCTCCGAACGCGATGCCATCCTGGCGATGTCCCTCGCCGAGCGCTTCGCCGAGCTGGCGACCTACGCCGGCGTGCACGCGATCCGCGACACGCTAGCGACCGGTGCTGAGCGCGCGGACGTGCTCGCCGACCTCGCGGGCGCAACCCGCGCCGACGTGCTCGAGACGATCGACCTCGCGCATCCCGCGCGCTCCGGCGACACCACGCTCCTCCCCGTGCGCGCCCATCGCTTCGTGCGCACGTTGCCGGGTCTCTACGCCTGCTTCGATCCGACCTGCGCAGGGCGCGCTGGCTCGGCACTCGCCCGCCATGATTGGAAGCTCGGCAAGCTCTTCTTCGAGCGCCGGGATCGCTGTGATGTCTGTGATGCCCGTGTCTACGAGCTCGTGCTCTGCCGCAATTGCGGCGCCGAAACCCTCCTGACCGAGCTCGGTCAGACCGAAGACGGCACCCAGGCGCTCGTGCCGACCACCGTCGAGGCTCCAGAATCGCACGAGCTGCATCCCGACCGGGATGAGGCCCTCGATGCTGCGCCACCCGATGCGCGCCGGCGCAACGTGAGACTCCTCAGCGGCGCCGCCGAAGCCAGTCCCAACGCTCACCGCGTCCTCATCGGGCGCCACGATGGCCGCTGGAACGACCCCGACGGAATCGCCCGCGCCGTGGCAGCTCGCTCAGACACTCACGAGCTTCAATGCCCACGTTGCGGACAGGCCGAGGCCGAGCCCGACGACCTTGTCACGCGCCTCTTCGCGTCACGTCCGTTTCTTCTCTCGGTGGCGCTCCCGACGGCTCTCGATGCGAGTGCCACCTCGACGCCCGAGGCTGACGTCTATCGCCCGTTTGGTGGACGGCGCCTCATCGCATTCAACGACAGCCGCCAGGGCTCCGCGCGCTTCGCCACGCTGCTCGAACAGGAGAGCGAGCGGCGCTACGTCCAGAGCTGGCTCTATCATCAGCTCTGGGCCAATGCGCCGACCGGCGCGACCGACACGAGCGCGCTCGATAAACAGATCGCGGACCTCGAAGCCCTGGCGCATGTCCCGACCGTCAACGCAATTCTGCGCGAGAAGCGAGCCGAGCGAGAAGCCCTGCGCCAAGCCCTGCCTCAATTGGGGTGGAGCGACGCTGTCACGGTGCTCGCCGAAACCTCCCCGGTCGGAGCGATGCAGCGTGTCCTGCGGGACCTCGCGCCTGAGCTCGACAGCCGCTCCGCCGTCGCCCACTACCTCCTTCTCCGCGAGTTCCTGCGGCGTCCGCGACGCCAGGTCTCGCTCGAGACGCTTGGACTCGTCGCTCTCCGGCATCCTGGGCTCGACGCGCGCCAGGCCCCGAGCCTCTGGCGCACACTTGGCGGGTCTGCCGAGTCGTGGCCAGATCTCCTGTCCGTGGCGCTCGACGTCGTGCGAAGCCGCAACGCCGTCATCGTTCAAGAGGAGCTCCAGGTCTGGCTCGGCTCGACCTTTCGACCGCGCTTCCTGGTGGCCCCCGATGAACAGCCGGTCCCTCCTGCCACTCGCTTCTTCACCCCGCTTCCGGCCGGGCGCACGGGGCGCCTCGTCGCGGTGATCGCGCGCTTCCTCGGACTCGACCCCGACACGTCCGCCGACGCAGCTTCGATCAACGCCGTCCAGGACGCCGTCTGGCAGGACCTCTGCCACTCCGGGATTTTGCATCGCGAAGAATCCGGGTATCGCCTCGATCCGAAGAAGCTCGTCCTGTATGCGCCACGCGAGGTCGTTCGTTGTCCGCTCACCGGACGCGCCCTCGCACGCACGGTCGGCAACATCAGTCCGTATGCCAGGGACGATCACGACGCCTCCCTCGCCGTCGGCACACGGCACCCGATGCCGAAGCCCCCGGTGGCCTTTCCAAACGCTCACACCGCCCCAATAGCGGCCGCCTGGCTCGCCTCCGACAAGACCGTGAACGACCTCCGCGCCCAGGGCATCTGGATAGAGTTCTCCGATCGCATCGCCATGTACTCTGACTACTATCGCGCACAGGAGCACTCGGCCCAGATCCCACCCGGCGCCCTGCGCAGGCTCGAGTCCGAATTCGAGCAGGGCTTCGTCAACGTGCTCTCGTGCTCGACCACGATGGAGATGGGCGTCGACATCGGAGGGCTGTCGGTCGTCGCGATGAACAACGCACCACCAGGGCCCGCGAACTACCTCCAGCGGGCCGGCCGCGCCGGGCGTCGCGGCGAGACGGCGGCCCTCACGCTCACGATGTGCCGCCCTTCGCCACATGATGAGGCGATCTTCGCTGATCCGACGTGGCCCTTCCGCACGCCCATCGCGGTGCCGCGGGTCGCGCTCGAGAGCACGCGCATCGTCTGGCGTCATGTGCACGCGCTCCTCCTCGGGCGCTTCCTGCCACTTGACCCCGCCGCCCGACCCACCTCGCTGACCTGCGAAGCGTTCATGTTGGGTGGGCCGGGCCAACCTGCCATCGCGGATCGCTTCAGCGCCTGGCTGAACGCTCCTGCGACCGAGCGTGCCGTCGCGACCGCGCTCACCCACCTCGTACTGGGTTCCCAGCTCGCCACTTCCAACGCGACCGCACTCCTCGCCCAGACTCGCGCGTCCCTCGGCGTGCTCGTCGCGTCGTGGCGCGCCGAGCACGCCTTGTTGCACGCAGAGCTAGCGTTGTTGCCCGAAAGGGATGCCGCCAGAAAGGCAACCGAACTCGCGCTCGCCCGCCTCGCAGGCGAGTTCCTGCTGAAGGAGCTCACCGCCCGCGCCTGGCTCCCCGGACATGGCTTCCCGACCGACGTCATCCCATTCGTTCCGATCACCATCTCAGACCTCAAGCGCCAAAGAAGTGTCGAAAAGCAAGGCCGAGAGGACGGGCTCTGGACCTGGCGCGAATATCCGAGTCGCAACATGGCCATCGCCATTTCCGAGTACGCCCCCGGGGCCAAAGTCGTCATCGCCGGCAAGGTCTACGAGTCAGCGGGCGTGACCCTCAACTGGCAGCTTCCACCCTCCGCCACCGATCCTACGGCCGAAGTGCAGGCGCTGCGCGAAGCCTGGCGCTGCGAGTCTTGCGGCGATCTCGGCGACTCCAATCGACGTCTCGAGACTTGCCCGACGTGTGGTGGCGCAGAGCTCGATCGCATCCCGTTCCTGCGGCCGGCCGGCTTCGCGGTCGCGCTCTATTTCGAGCCGCACAACGACGTGAGCGACGTTGGCGGCCCCCAGGCGGAGCCTCCGTGGGTCTCGGCCGGCGGCGCCCCGTGGGAGTCAGCGCACCCCACCCTGCGCCTTCGCCGCAGTCACGACGGCCGACTCTTCCACCACACCCGTGGCCCCGCCAAGAAGGGCTATGCCATATGTCTTCGCTGTGGCTACGCCGAGGCCATGTCCGCGACAGCCACCACGCGATCTCTCGCCAATCACCGTCCTCTGCGCGGCTTCAAGTCGCAGCTGGCCACGGGTGGGCGCTGCAAGGGCAACGACGAAACTTTCGCAGTCCAGGAGCACCGGGCGCTGGGTGGCCTTACCCCGACCGATGTCTTCGAGCTGCAGGTACGCCTCGGCGAGCACGGCACGCGCCCGACGAGAACGCAGGCCACATCGATGGTCATTGCGCTCCGGCAGGCGCTGGCGGGGCGTCTTGGCATCGATCGCCGCGAGCTCGGCTTTGCGGTCACGCAGCACACCTGGGACGCGGAACCCACACTCGCGCTAGCGCTCTTCGACACGGCCGCGGGCGGCGCGGGCTATGCTCCGCGGGCCGGCGACGACATCAATGCGCTGCTTCTGTCGACGCGAGAGACACTTCAGTGTCGGGAGCGCGAGTGCGACCGCGCATGTCACGGTTGCCTGCTCGCCTACGACACCGATCGGTTCGACGACCTGCTCGATCGCCATGCAGCCCTCACCTACGTGGACCAACTACTTACCAACATTGGCATCGGCGAAGAGTAGCCGCGGCAGGTGCGGATCCCAGGCGGCGACGAAGCGAGAGAAGTCTCGTCGTGGCCGCTGTCGCTTGTTGCCACGAACTACTGCGGCATGCGCCTGCTCGGCCGCAAACCAGACAACGATGAGAACCCCTCGCCCATGATCACTTACATTGCCCACCCCAAACTCGGCATGCTCGCGTTCGAGTCGTGCGCGCGAGATGATGATGAAGCGCTCCCAGCATCCTTCCATCCGGACGACAAAGACATAGACGAGGTCCGGCAAACGGGGCGTCAGGAGCTGCTCCAGCCCCACCTTGAACGTCGCTGAGAATCCCACCTTGCGCACGCGTCCCCGGGCCGTCTTGACCTGAATGCGCCGCAGCTCTCCGGTCGCATCGTCCAGCAGGATGATGTCGTCGCCGAAGTCGATCTCCGGAACCGCCACATTCCAACCTCGCTCCGCCAACTCAGCCATCACCACCAACTGACCTGCCCGACCGAGATACGCGTGACGCCGTGACATCCAGCCTCCGATGCGGGCCAGCCGCCCATCACCAACGGCCACCATTCCTGAACGCTTCCATGTCGCGTCTTACGGATCCCGTTCTCCTGGCTGAGTCTCCTGCGGCACCAGTTCAGCCTCCCTCGCGAGGCTCAACCAAGCGATAGCTCGTGCTCCGACCACCACTGGGATTGCGGGCAAGGAATCCCCGCTCGACGAGGCCTTCAATATCCCGCAACGCGGTGTCGTTCGAGCACTTGGCGATCGTCGCGTATTTCGATGTCGTGAGATGGCCTTTGAAGTCGCTGAGCAGACGCTCGACGATGAGCCGTTGTCTCGGGTTGAGGCCTGGATACTCGTTGGCACGTCGCCAGACCTTCGCCCGATACAGAACCCCTGCGACCAACTCATCGGCACGCATGATAGCGCGATCCAGGCAGCCAAGGAACCAGGCAAGCCATGGGGTAATATCGAACTCTCCGCGCTGAGCTTGTTCCAACTCGCGGTAGTAGTCCTTGCGCTCCGCCATGATTTGCGACGAGAGGCTGTAGAAGCGCTGGGGTATGTTGTCGGCACGAGCAAGGGCCATATCGGCGATGGCACGCGCAATCCGGACATTGCCGTCATCAAAGGGGTGAATCGTGACGAACCAGAGGTGCGCAATTGCGGCGACAAGTACCCGGTCAAGCGTCGTGTCACCGGGTAAGGCAGGCTCGAACCAGCTGATGAACTGCCCCATCTCGGTGGGTAGCCGTTCAGCGTCGGGCGCTTCAAAATGCAGGCGCTCGCGACCGACAGGACTTGCACCGGATTCGCCGCATGCCGCTAAAGCCTGTCGGAAACAACGCAGCCTGCCGAACGCTGGGTAGCATCGAGCATTACTTCGACGAGCCCATCGACCCGCTGACTTGGTGTCGCGGAGAGTCCAGCCACTGCAATTGCGAGCTTCCGCGCGATCGACGAACGCACTTCGGACGCTTCGAGATGCTCGCCTTCGATCGCCGCGGACTCGAGGACATCACGAGTCAGCACCAGCACGTTCGCCTCGTCACGGATGTCGAAGCCCAGCGCCTCCATGCGACCCAGCAATCGGCCTTGCCGATGACGCAGCAGCGCGAGCGCGTTGGCCAGCGCGCCAGCGTCCCAGGTGAGCCCCGGCCACCCAGGCAGCTCGTGAATGAAGTGCGCTATTCGCCGCATCGAGTGCGGCGATTAGCGCATGGATTCGCCGCAAGCAATCTAGCTGCTCGCCCACATCGACCCGCTCGCCACTTGTCGCCGTGCTCCGGGCATCGAGAGCGCCATGGACTGTTTCGTCAAGAATGAAGCCCACATGCGGTACGAGCGCTTCAGGCAAGCAGGACTTCCCATCGGGAGCGGCGCCGTCGAGTCCGGTGTTCGCCGCGGCGTAACCGGCGCCTCAAGGGCAACAGTATCTACGGGCTCGAAGATCACGCCGAGGCATCCGGTCTGGACACCCCGTGCAACATCATACTTCCTGGCATCGCTCAGCCCTCGCGATGCTCAACCGATCCATCCGCCCCAAAACCTCTCGCGGCGAGCTGGACCCTCAGGACCCGACCGATGAGTCCGCGTCCGTCCTGCTCGACCGCATCCGCGCCGAACCCGCCACCACCGAGACACGCCGGAAAAAAGAAACGCGCTCGCGCCTGAGAGTGCCTTGCATCTGACATATGGATATGGCAATATCACGCCATGTCCGACATCGATCCACGCACGCTCGCCAACGGCGATCTCGAAGCCGAGGTTGCCACGTTATCCGCCCAGCTCGACGTCGCCGAGCACCGCCTACTGGCGCTCATCGGCGAGCTTGACCGCCGCCAGCGCCATCGCGACCACGGTCTGCCGTCGCTGGCGGCGTGGCTGTCGTGGCGCGTCGGGCTCGGTCCGGTGGCGGCGCGCGAAAAGGTGCGCGTCGCCAAGGCGCTCGCCGAATTGCCACATATCAACACGGCATTCTCGCGCGCCGAGGTCAGTTACTCGAAAGTCCGCGCGATGACCCGGGTGGCGACGCCGACCAACGAAGCACGCCTCCTCCACATGGCGAAGGAGGCAAGTGCTGCCCAGCTCGAGACGTTGTGCCGTGGAATCGAGCAGGTCACCGACCAGGGCGCCACAGCGCAGACCCGCCAGGTCACGCTGCGCCCGTGCAAGGGCGGCATGGTGCGCCTCGAAGCCTGCCTGCATCCGGACGAGGCGGCCCTCGTTATGAAGGCCATCGACGCCGCGGTTGAAGAGGCCGACGGGGCTTCCGCGGAAGTGCGGACCTCGCGACCCGACGGGCTCCTCCGTATCGCTGACGCGTTCATCGCTGGGCAACGCCCGGAAGGTCGCCCGGGCGGCGAACGTCACCAGATCATCGTGTGCGTGCGCGCCTCCGAGCTCCACCCCGGGGGCGCTTCCGCGGAATCGTCGGCCGGACCCGTCGGACCCGAATCCATGCGGCGACTCGCCTGCGATGCGAGTGCCAGCATCGTGACCGTGGATGACGCGGGGAGCCCACTCGACGCGGGCAAGAAGACGCGCACCATCGCGCCTGCACTGCGTCGGGCACTGGTGGCGCGCGACGGCGGGTGCCGCTTTCCCGGCTGCAATAACCGACACTGGGTCGACGCTCATCACATCGAGCATTGGGCCGACGGGGGCGAGACGTGCCGGGATAACCTGATCCTTCTGTGTACCGCCCACCACTGGTTCGTGCACGAAGGCGGCTTCCGTATGTCGGGCCCCGCCACGAACCCACGCTTCGAACGACCGGATGGGACCTCAATCGATAGGCCGCTCCGGCAGGTGCCGCACCTCGGGCTCGCACG
>Ga0335397_10003789_pt1 | contig 20107 bp, 13 predicted proteins | sample MAT04_FD_205740 | JGI IMG/M metagenome (GOLD analysis project Ga0335397, IMG submission 205740) | Freshwater microbial communities from Lake Fryxell liftoff mats and glacier meltwater in Antarctica - MAT-04 (spades assembly) (version 2) ... | reverse complement strand
CCTTCCTTCGCCACGCCGGCGATGTCCGCCAGCGCGACGCTCAGCGCCTCGGGCAGATCCCCCAGCGCCGGCAGCTCGTCGTGCGCCACGACCTGCACGTTCCTCGGTACGGTCTTCACAGCGGTCCCCTTGTTCTGGTCGGGTCGACTTGGCGGTCGCCCAACACCTACCGCGAGGCAGGCATCAGTCAGAAGGACCCGTCACGCTAGATAAGCTAGGTGCGCCGACCTCGGCACTACAAGTGCGTACTCGTCGTCGGGAGGCCTCCGACGGAGGCCGCATACCGGGACGAACGGCGGCCCTGTGTCTCGACGGCCCCTAGTCAGGGCGTGTCTGACGGGTCTTGAGTCCCTGTCGCGGTAGGCCGCCTCGTGAGCAGTCGGGATGTCATCTCGGACGAGTTGTGGGAGCGGATCAAGCCGCTGCTGCCCTCCCTGGCTCCGCAGCGCGGTGGTCGGTGGCGGGACCAGCGGGTGATCCTGGAAGGGATCGCCTGGCGGTTCCGGACCGGGTCGCCGTGGCGAGACTTGCCGGAGCGGTTCGGTCCATGGCAGACCGTGTACGACCGGCACAACCTGTGGTCGGAGAACGGCACCTACGCGGTGCTGTTCCGGCACCTGCTCGCAGAAGCCGACGCTGATGGCGAGCTGGACTGGCTGGTTCGGTCGACTCCGCGATCGTGTGGGCGTACCAGCACGCCGCGGGCGCACGCCGGGAGGACCAGGGCGGGCTCCAGCAGCACACAGGGGGCTCGGTCGAGCTACAAGCATCGAGCCGCCGAGCCAAGTGATCATGGGCTTGGTCGTTCGCGAGGTGGCTGGACGACCAAGACCCATCTGGCCTGCGAGTGCAAGGGCCGGCCGCTGTCCATGGTGGTGACCGCCGGCAACATCAACGACACGACGATGCTCAGCGGGCAGTGCTGGACGCCCTCGTCGTCCCACGCAACGGACGACCCGGCCGGCCTCGCCAGCGCCCCGACCGGGTCCTGGCCGACAAGGGCTACAGCTCCCGGGCCAACCGCAACATGCTGCGCGGCAGAGGCATCCCGCACACCATCCCCGAACCGAAGGACCAGAAGGCCAACAGGACGCGCTGCGGGAGCGAAGGCGGACGACCGGTCGGCTTCGACTGGGACACCTACCGCCACCCGCAACACCGTCGAGCGGTGCTTCAACCGCCTCAAGCAGTGGCGCGTAGCCATGCGCAGCGACAAGCACGCCCAGAACTACGAGGGCGGGCTACTGCTGGCATCGCTCGTCCTCCGGGGGCGCGCCTGATCCGTCAGACAGGGCCTAGCGACCAAGGGTCTCCAGGAGCCTGAGTTGTCCGCCACGACGGCGGAGCGGTGGTGCTCCGTGGCTTCTTCTGCGGCTGAGCGGCCAAACGGACGTGGGGTGAGCGAGGGTATGCCACGTCCGCGGTCGAGGCGCTGCTCCGCGTATGGCTCGAGCGCGGGGAGAATTAGCCCTTGGAGGCCATCCGACCTTCGTCCCGATGGTGGTGCGGATGTCTAGGCGCATCTTGCGCAGTGGTCCAGGACGCGTGCGGGTCTGGCAGTCGGCCTACTGCGGGCCGAACGTGGACCTGCAGGACGCGACGGACGCCGGCGAGGTCATCCGGACGCGGAACTCCGGCAGTCAGGACGAGTCCCCGACAGCGATGCGGCGACGGATGGTCGGTCACTTCGTGACGCGGTGGTCGTCGGGGTGTGCCGCCGTACCGCAGGCGCCAGCAGCACAGTCCTGGTCTGGCGGCTGGTGCGGCTGGCCCTCGAGGCGGGGCTGGCCATCCACCTGCTCGGCGCGACCGGCGGTTGAACCGCGCGGGCCGCGGACCAGGCCCGTGCCCGATGCCTACGGTCACCTGCGCAACGGGCTGAGCCTGCAGGGACAACGAACGCCCGCGGCGAGTGAGGACTTCGAGGGGCTGGCCCAACTGATCTGGAGATTTCCCGCGGCGCGCGTCTGAGCGCACTTCGCAGCGGCCGCCCCCCTGCTGGCGCGGACTCCGATCGTACGGAAGGCGGGACCTCCGCGCTGCGAACCAGGGTCCCCTCCGGGGACAGCACGCTCCTTTTTCACAGCCTTGACGGCACCGGTCCTCCGGTCCAGCATCGCCAGGACGTGAGGACGGGGCCTCGACCCGGCCCGTGCGGCCAAGCGAGGTTCGGAAGTAGCCGTGACGAGCGTCTTCATCAGCTATCGGCGCGCGGACACCTCCCACGCCGTCGACGTGCTTGACGCGGCGCTCGTGCGTGCCTTCGGGCGAGCGCACGTCTTCCGCGACGTTGCCTCTCTGCAGGCGGGCCGGGACTACCTCCCCGCCCTGCAGAAGGCCGTCGCGGGCAGCGATGCCTTCATTGCGCTCGTCGGCCATTCCTGGGCCACGGGCGAGGGCCGGTCGCATGTGGAGCAGCGGGACGACCCGGTCCGGATGGAGGTAGCCGCCGCACTCGCACAGGGGGTGCCGGTCCTCCCGGTGCTCGTGGACGGAGCCACCATGCCCGGCGTGGCCGACCTGCCGATGGAGGTCGCGAAGCTGTCGCGGCTGCACGCCCTCCCGCTGCGTCTGGATCACGCGGAGCAGGACACCGCAGCCGTCGTGGCGAGCGTCAGAGCCGAGCGGGGCAGGTTCTGGAGCAGGCCCGGCCGCCGCCGGTCAGCCACGACCCGCCGTGAAGAGCTACAGGGCGACTGGATGAGCGAGGACGGCAGGGGCACGGTGCTGACGTACAAGTTCAACAGCGACGGGACGTATTTGTTCGTCGGCACGTCCCGCATCACCCGGCCGACCGGCTGGATGGAGTTCGAGTCCCAGCACGTCGGTGAGTACGAAGTGAGCGGGCGCGACCTCCGGCTGACCCCGTTCCGGGCCACCATCAGCCAACGTGACACCGACTTCCCGCAACAGGCGTTCGCCGACCGCCCGCAGGGGGTGCGCAACTCCGTCTTCACTTTCCAGCTGACGGCACCCGACGTGCTGGCCCTGACCACGGCGAAGGGCGAGACGGTCTCCTACCGGCGGTCTGGCTGACGGCACGAGCGCGGTGCCGTCCTCCGGAGCTCACGGCCCGGTGAGGAGCTCGCGCACTGCGCGCACCACGGTCCGCCCCTTCTCGATGCGCGGCGAGACCAGAGTCTGGTCGTCGGCGTAGGCAGCACGCGAGACGGACCTGGGCCGCGGCGGCGCTAAGCGCCGCGGCGAGCCGCCGGAATTCGGCGCCCGGGTCCTGCTCGCCGACGAGCAGGTGAGCGCGCAGACCGCGGCCGCCGGTCAGGGCGCGGTAGAGGTTGCCCGCGGCCCAGGCGTCCGGCGTAGCGGACCGTCAGCCACCGAACCACGCCTCCCCGCGCGCGTCGCGCTCGCGAGGCTCCGGCCCGGGCCAGCCGAAGTATCGGGCGACGGCGCGCAGGGCGGAGCCGGGGCAGCCGAGTGCGCCGAGGGCGGCGACCATCGCGCCGTCCGACCAACCGACCAGCGCCAGCCGGGACGGGGCACCGCCGTACTCCGCGACGATGGCGCGCAGCCGCGAGCGCGCAGGCCTAACGAGCCACCTGGGAAGGGAATTCGCCCGGGGACAACCCGCCCCAGTCGGCATTGAGGCAATCGTCGCGTTCCCCGAACTCGCCGGAGACGACGCCGAGTAGGCCTAGAAGACCGTGCCCAAGGTCTTCCGTCGCATGGCCGCAAACAACGACGACGCCCTTCAGTGCCGGCTGATGCTCGAGGCCACCTGAAAGGCCAACGGCATCGCCGATGGAACCATCGACGTCCAGTACGGGAGCGTCCGGATACTCGCCGGGATATCCTCGACGACGACTGCGTCGCACTGCCGCCGCCGCAACGCGTGGGGGTTCAGATGGTCTACCTGCGGCCCTCACGGGACGGCGCACGAAAGGTGACCGCATTTCCTGCGCGGGCGGCTGTGGCGAGCTGCGCTCCGGTCGGACGAGTTGGGGCAGCTCGTCGGAACCAGATCTAAGGGCATCAACAGCCAGTTCCACGCCGCGTCCTCCACGGCGGTGGCTGAAGAGATTGTGCGCGGCCGATGCCAAAGGGCTCTTTGTACATAAGCTGGTCACGGCGACGCACCCCTAGTGCCTCGCTGACCCAGGACGGGCCGAGGTCCTCAAGACTCAGGTAGCGAGCAAGCCGACTGAACCTGAAGGGCTCGACGAGATGGACGTTAGCGGTGATATTCGGCGTGCCCGGATCGCGTGTCCTGGCGGCCGAGCGCGGCGGCGGACTGCGCCTGACGGTGGTAAGCGACCGGCAGGTCGAGAATTGCGGTGCGGGGTCGTCGCGGTCCGAAGCGCCGGCTGGCCGGACTTCCGCAGCTCGTAGGCACTCGGAAGCTTGATTCGCAGCGTTCGTGCAGGTCAGCGAGTTACGGGTCGCCGGAAGGCTCAAATACTGTAGGCACACGACCTGGCGTGTCATGCTCGACATAGCCGGTGACCTGGCTGTTTACTGGTTGCTCTCGCCTGTAGCACCCCGCCGCGGATCCAGGCCTGAGGTCTGCCTGTAGTAACACGACCCGATCGCGGAGAATCTGCGTTTGTGCAGGTCAACGGCATGATCACGACGCTCGTGTGCTCATCATCTGCGGAAGTCCGGGCTGGAGCAGCTGCTGCACGACGCGCCGTTCGGGCACCACCACATCCGGGTCGCGTTGCGCAAGCGGGTCTGGCGCTGCCTCGAGCCGGCCGGAGCGATGGTGACCTTCACCGAGGTGCACGCTCTCGCGCCGCCGCGGGCCCTGCTGACCCGGCGGGCGGTGATCTGGGCCGCAGACGCCTTGAGTGACGACGACACGTCGGTCAACGCGCTGGCCGGCGGCTCGGCGTCGCCTGGCACACCCTGTGGGGCGCGCTCAAGGCTGAAGCCCGCCGCCGGGCCGACGATCCCACGCGGCTGTCGGGGTGGAGTCACTCGGCGTAAACGTGCGCATCTGGCGGCCCGGCAAGTTCGGAGCCGGCCGGGAGGTAGACCCCATGGTGGACCTGACCCCCGACGCGAGCGGGCGGGTTCGGGCACGTCTGCTCAATCTCGTGTTGGGCCGGTCGGGACCTGCATTCGCGCTCGCCGCAGGCTCTTCGGACGTAGGCGTGGCAGCGTGCCCAGCACTAGGTTGTGTGACCTCGTCGAGGGAAGGCGCCCCGGTGCCGAGCGTCCTTCCATGCTCGACGAACTCGGCAGCAGTCACCCGAGCGCAGACGCGACCACGACGACTGCGGGGCTTCGCCGGCTGCGGTGTGAGCAGCGTGCCGCGACCCGCGGAAGCATCGCGTCCACGAACGCTGGAGCGATGCCAACGGGCGCGGCCAGCGGGGGCCGTGGAGCCGCTCGCGGACGGCGGCGGGTGGGCACCGCCCTGCAGCGAGACGACCCCCGGCGCGCCGCTTGTCCGAGGGGGTCGCTGAGCCAGACGGGCTATGGCGCGCTGCGCTCAGCGGGAACACGATGGGCCACCCGACCGAGGAGCACCCCATGCGCGCCCCCGTACGTTCCTGCATCGCAGCGAGTGCTGTGACCACTCTGGCCACGCTGCTCGGCTCAGTGCTGGTCGCAACCCCCGCGTCGGCTGACCGAACCTTCCACACCAGCCGTTACGAGCTGACCTCCGTCGCAGGGGCACCACTGCGCTCCGGCTTCGTGATCGACATCCATGCTGAGGGACCACGCATCTATGCTCAGGAGCGCTACCTCCTATCCGGTGCGCTGCCCTCCACGAAGTACGAGGTCGTGCTGCTGATCCACGCTTCGACGACGTGCCGACCCTCCATTACCGACTTGGCGCTGACAACGGCGACGTTCACCACCAACCGGGCGGGCAACGGCAACGCCGGAACGACATTCAGGCCCGAGGATGCAGCGGGTCTGGTGCAGGACGAGTACGGCCTCGTGTGGCAAGTGACCACAGGTGGCGAGGTCGTGTACACGACTGGGTGCCAGGTCGTCGCGCTCGACTAAGTCGATCGGTTCCGCTGCAAGGCAGGCGTACGCACGTAAGACGAAGCTCGTCGGCCTTGCGCATGTTGGCTCGGCAATGCGAACGGCGTGCTGAGGTCGAGCCTCCGGGCGACGAGCACCCGACCGGGCTCGTTGATTCAGAACTCCTCGAGCCCCATCGTCCAGGTGGCGCTGCAACGGCCCGACGTCCGTAATCGGCTGCACACCGACCCGGACGGGGTCGAGCCCGGCGGCGGCGCCCGGGGCAGGAACCTGGCCACTGCGCCCGCTAACCCTCCCACGCCTACCGGCGAGGTCGCCTGGGTCCAGGTGCCGATTAATAGTGCTACAGCTCAGTCCGGACTTCCGCAGATGATGAGCACACGAGCGGCGTGATCATGGCGGTGACCTGCGGAAACGGCGAGACGGCCGTCCAGGGTCGTGTTACTACGTCGAGCCTGCGGGCCGGTTGAGCCCGGTCAGTCGCTCGGCACGGTGAAGTCGAAGAACCGGGGCGGTTCGGGCAGCTTGAGCGCAGCCAGGATGGTTTTCTGCTTGGCGGTCACGGCGGAGCGTTGCGCGACTTGCCCGTCGGCGGTGGCCAGGGTGACCAGGTGCATCCGGTCGAGCTCGTGCCGCACGTTGCGCCAGGTGTCGCCGGTGGCGTTCTCGACCACGCGCAGCAGCAGTAGAGCCAGCCAGCACAGCTGCACGTGGGCCCGGATGCGGTCCTCGCGGTAGTGGAACACCGGCCGGAGCCCGAGGGCGCCCTTCATGTCTCGCCAGCCCCGTTCGACCTGGAGCAGCTGCTTGTAGGCCGCGGCCAGGTCATCGGGCGTCAGGGTGGTGTCGCTGGTGCGCAGCAGCCACTTGCCATCCAGATGCTGTTCGCGCTTGATCGCTGCGGCGTCGACGCGCAACAGCCCGCCACCGGTTCGGCGCAGGTAGCGGCGCAGCCCGGGCTTGGTCTTCAAGCTGCCCACGAGCTCGTCACGTCTGCGGTCGGGCCAGGCGTCAGAGCCAGCGATGAGCGACTCGAGGTGCGCGACGAGCTGGGTGCGCACGGCAGCGTCGCGCTCGGCCTGCTCGGGGTTGTGGCAGACCACGAACCGCTGCGCTCGGGCGCCGTCGTCCCCGTCGCCCTGGCCGCCGGGGGCGACGGCGACTTCCTTCACGCGCAGGTTGCCCGCGACGGTGCGGTAGCGGCCAGGGCGGGCCAGCGCGGCCGCGGCCTCGCTGTTGGTGTTGCGGAGCTTCTCGGCGTGGATGTAGTGACCGCCGCCGCGGGTCAGGTAGGCCCGGTTGGCGGCGGAGGCGAACCCACGGTCGGCGACCCAGACCATCCGCGCGAGGTTCCAGCCGGCCAAGTCGTCCTTCACGGTCCGGATGATCGAGGTGTCGGCGGTGTTGCCCGGGAACGTCCAGCACCGCACCGGCACCCCGTCGCGGGTGACCGCCATCGCAATCACGACCTGCGGCAGGTCGGTCCGGAAGTCCTTGCTGTGCCCGAACGCCCGCTTGCCCTGCTCGACCGGCCGGGACGTCCCGTCGTCGCCGACCTTGTCCTGCAGGTCGGCGAGCTCATCGGGGACGTCGACCTCCCAGTAGGTCGAGGTCGTGTCCACGAACACGATGTCCAGATCAAGGTTGAGCAGATGCGCGACCGAGGCGAAGACCTCACCGGCGATGCCGTCCAGGGCATCGAGCAGGAAGTCCATCGCCCGATACGCCTGATCGTCGGTGATCCCCGTCAAGCCGTCGACGACGACGCGCTCGGCGGTCCACGTTGTCGCCGCGAGCTTGCTGCCCGGCTCCAGGGCGCGCTGCGCGACCAGCGCGAACACCACCCGCTCGACCGCCGCGCCATCGAGCCGGCGTCCCTCGGCGGCCTTCCGGATCGCCGCGCCGATCCCGAGCCGTTCCCACACCCGGTCCAGCGTCCACGTCCCGCCCAGCCGGCGGGAGTCGACCACCTCCACGTCCATGCCGGTCGCCGCTGCCGTGGCCTCCTCCGGAGTGAGGAACCGCGAGATCGAGCTGACCAACCGGGCCAGCGCCGCGCGGTCGACCTGCTCCGCCCGCCCGAAGCTGTGGATCACCTTCGCGACCGGGTTGCCGGTGTCAGGGTGCCGCTCGTTGTGCGCGAGCTGCAGGTAGCGCACCACCGAACCGTCGCGGTTGGTTCGCCGGCTCTCCCGTAAATACACGCCGCCAGGTCACCACACCCCGGGCGCCCTCGTCGAGCGACACGCCAGAAGTCGTGTGCCTACACGAATCGGCCCTCCAGCCGGCTTCGCAAGCGGCTGACCTGCACGAATACAGTCGATCAAGGCCCCGCGTGCCTACCAGCTGCGGAAGTCCGGTCAGTCAGCCAACCACTTCGCGAACTCGCCGAACGACGCGGCGGAGAGGAGCCCCTGGTCAGCCTCCACGGCGGCCTCGATGTGGGTCCGGCCGACGAAAGCCTCTTCAACGTAGATGGGCACGGGTGTTACGACGACGCACATGGCATCTGCGTATCGGCTGAGGTCGAAGTTTCTGCCTCGCTGCCCCACCAGTCGGGCGCACTTGCGCTTCCAGGCCCGTTCCGGCTGCTGCCGAGGACCGCCCACCTTTGATTCCACGCGTCGAGCGTCGGTCAGGAGGGCTCCCCTCTCTCCCATCAGGTGCCGGCTCTGGCTCTTGACCTTGCTCAGGCAGTCCACCAATAGCAACCGTTCGTCTCGGAACCCGATCGCGTCAATATCCGTGACGTATTGACCCGTCGAGTCCTGCAGCTGCCGTCCCCTCAGCGCCCGCACGTCCTCCGGGACCCCGCCCCACGGCGAGCGATCGATCAGGGCTTGCACTGCCACCTCGAACAGGCCACCCCGCTGTGCGTCGAGCCCGTCCTCGCTGGTCAGAGTGCCGAGTCGCTCGTGGAAGAGCAGGGAGCACGCGACGACGTCGAGGATGAGCGAGCGCTCGTCGATGCGCAGCGTGGGGCCGGGCGTCACCGGCCACACACTCCCGATCAGGCTGTCGTCAGTGATGGCGCGCATCCAATCCTGCACCGACAAGGCTTCGTCTCCGGGGAACACCCGGCGTTGAAAGTTCAGGGTCCGACTCACGTACGGCGCGAGCCAAGCCGGGCTCAAAGCCTCGATCATCCCCTTCGTCAGCAGGTCATACGATGCCCCGAAAGTTAGCTCGTCGAAAACCAGCCGGACGGCACGGAGAAGGACCGCGAGGGCTCTCACAGGAGCCGGGACGACAGGGAAACGGCCACCTTCCACCTTCCCCATCAGTTCAGATAGCGGGCTCAGGTCGAACGCGGTGACGGAGTGACCAGCGTGGACCTCGGGATGTCCCCAGGCCTCCATGCTGGATGCGCCGTCAACGCCGAGCGGCGAGGGCGTGGTCAAGAGGATCTCGAGCTCCCCGACAGCGGTGAGGTCGGGCACCTCCTCTCCGAGCGGCAAACCTGCAACGGCCACGAAGGGGGTCTCGCCGGCCTGCACCCGCCTGTCGTACAGCCTCACGGCGTCCGCCTGGCTGACGGTCCAACGAGCTTCGAGCCTGAGTCGTTCGTTGGTGCGGATGGCGATGTCTTTTCCGGTGAGGCGGAGTCCGATATGCACCTCCTGTAGGACGACGGCCATCGCGATGAGGTCGACTAGCTCACGGGGGTCACCCTCCGGTCCGTCATCGCTCCCGGCATCGACCGACGGCACCCCCCGGTCCCTCGGGGCCAGGTTGGAGAGGGCCTCGGCCGTCCGGCTGTGCATCATCCCGAGTGCTGGTGGCTCTCCTGGCGCCAGGAAGACCTCGCGCGGCAGTCCGCGCAGTCCGCGCAGCCAGTGCGCCGATGGGTACGAGGCCAGCAGTGCCGGAGCCTCGAGCTCGACGGCAAGTCTGAGTCCGTGCAGAGCCTCGTGGGCCCTGCGCGGTTCGACCGTGCCATCACCCGCAATGAAGCGCGGCCAGTGCCCCTGACGCAAAAGGTGCGATCTGAGGACGGCCGCCCTGGCCCGCGTCATCTGCCGGAGCTCGTCCGCTGAAGTCGTGTCAGGAGTCATCGAATCGTCTCCAACGTGCTTTCCGACACCCGCCCGGCGAGGTTCGCACAGCTGGCGAGGTGGGACCACCCATCGGAGACTCCTGGTTCGCCGCGGCCTAGCATGGCCGTATGGTCCCGGGGCCGTCCAGCTATGCCTGACGCCACGCACCTTGCCGTGCTGGAACAGGGCTTACCGACATGGAATCGCTGGCGGGCCGAGCACAACCACGCACCCGTCGATCTGTCCCATGCCGATCTCTCCGGCGCGCGGTTGAACGGCGCGGACCTCCTGCGCGCCGACCTGTCCGGCGCACGCCTGGTGCGCACACAGCTTGAGCACGCCCAGCTCAAGGACGCCGACCTGACCGGTGCCGTGCTGGAAGCGGCGAACCTCAAGCACGTCAGCACACGACGGGCCTGTTTCGACTACGTGCTGGCAGGCGGGGCGAATTTCGACGTCGCGACGCTGCGGGGGGCGCGCTTCCGCGGGGCGGACCTGTCAGGGACGCGGTTTCACCGGGCGTACCTCCGTGAGGCCGACCTGTCCGGCGCCAGACTGCAGGGAGCGTGGCTGCGTCTCGCCGTCCTCGAGGGGGCCCGCTGCCGCGGTACTGACTTCACCGGCGCCGACCTGCGCTACGCCTCCCTCGTCGACAGCGACCTGCGCGGAGCACAGCTCCTGGGGTGCCACGTCTACGGGATCTCGGCCTGGGACGTGCAGACCGACGAGATCACCCGTCAGGATCTCCTGGTTACCCGCGCGGCCGACGAGCCGGCGACGCTGCGGGCGGACGACCTGCTCACGGCCCAGCTGCTTGCCCTGATGCTCGGCGGCGCCGGGGTGCGCACCGTCCTTGACTCTGTCACGTCCTCGCTGGTGCTCGTGCTCGGCAGCTTCGCGCCTTCCGACAAGCCTGTGCTCGATGCGGTGAGGACGGCGCTGCAGCATCGGGGACACGTCGCCGTGGTCTTCGACTTCGACCGGCCGGCGGCGCGCGACTACGCCGAAACGGTCGTGGTGCTCGCTGGGCTGTCGCGCTTCGTCGTCGCTGACTTCACGTCGGCCAAGGAAGTACGCTCGGAGGTCCTGTCGGCTCGTCGGCTCTACCCGCGCGTACCCGTCATCCCGATTGCGCGCGCCGGCGTGCAGCTGCCGATCACCATGGCCAGTGCCTTCGGAGATGACGAGCTGGCGGACCTGGTGCGCTACGACGACGTCGAGGACCTGGTCGCCCGGTTGCAGGATGAGGTGATCGCGCCGGCGGAGGCGAGGGCGGAGCGTATCGCCGCTGGAATCGCCCGCGCGGAGGCGTTGCTGAGCGGCAGCTGAGCCCAGGACCAGAGATCGGGCGCGGGCTCAGCCGCGTCCCGCGGCGTGCCTCCAGAGCATTTCGGCAAGTCCATCGAAATCCTCGCTCGTCCGCAGGTGGTCGTTGTCCTGCCGGCTGAGGCCGTTCTGCAGGCCGGCATAGGCGTCGTCGCGCGCCTGCTCCGCGAGGTGCGCCGTCCAGCCGCCGGTCGCACCGAGCAGGTATACGGCCAGTCGCGCCTCGAAAGCCAGCTGCACTCCTCCACCAGACCTGGACGGTGACGCCCGTCCTCGTCGGTCCGACCTCCCACGGCGACGACCGCGGCGTCGGGGAGGTCGCCGACCATCTGGCGACGCATCACGGTCAACGACGCATCCCGCGTACCGGCGTCCGGCGTCCCGACGACCTCGACCGCGTCCGTCGCCTGCTGCAGGACCGCGCTCGGCGGGAAGTACGCCGACTGGTAGACGCGGACGCGGCGAGGTCCGCCGTCCACGATGCGCCGGGCCTGCTGGACGACCATCGGGACGAAGGTCGGGTGGCCGCCAAGCGCGACCCTGCCCCCGCGGTCCAGCCACACCCGCAGCAGCGCTTCGGCGGCGGACGTCGCGTACCCCTGCTCAGCGGCAGGGTGCGCCCCGAGCAGCAGCAGCCAGGGCGAGGACCGCTCCGCGGCTCGGGCTGTGGCTTGGGGGGCCTGTGCCAGATGCTCCAGGTAGTTGCCGGAGCCGGCGACCACGGTGCCGTCGGACGCCACCTGCGCCGCGACGACGGGCCTCGGGTCGAGCAGCACCGCGGCGTCGTAAGACCGGCAGGCCCGGCCGTGCGGGCCCATCCGCTCCTCCTCCAGCCAGGCCACGAGGTTGGCGCGGTCCTCGTCGCGAGGGTGCCGCGCGAAGACCTGCAGCACGTCGACGCGCGCCCGGCGCGGCCACGGCGCAGCTGCTGCCGGGTCGCTCACCTGGTAGATCAGCCGCTTGCCGTCCAGCGTCTCGACGGACTTGCCCGCTTTGCCAGCCTCACGCCGGATGCGGCGGAAGGTCGCCAGGGCGGTCCGAGCGTGCTGCTGCGCGACTGAGAACGCGGATGACAGGACCTGGTCGGCGATGTCCTCGACCGCGACGTCGTCCGCGTCGCGCACCACCTCGACGACCAGCTGAGGATCGCCCTGCGGACGGACGCGCAGTCGTTCTCGCGCGCGCTCGGCGGACTCGTCGTACGTGAAGCGGACCCAGACGACCGGGATCCCCCTGCTCAGGGCCTCAGCGACCTCGAAGTCGACCCACGTCGAGCCGGCCGTGTCGAAGGTGTCCAGCAGGACCAGCACGTCGGCCATGTCGAGTGCCCGCTCAATGCTGGTGCGGGCGTCGGCACTCGGGTCGATCGTGTCGAGGTCGCGGAACACGTGACCGACGTGACGGCGCGCAAGCGCGTCACCGAGCCGCGCCGCCATCGGCTCGCCGTCGCTGCGTCGGTAGGACAGGAACACCCTCGCCCGGTCGGGCGCCATCGTGGGCAGCATCTTCGCCAGCACCTGACGGGCGAACTCCTCAGCGACCGTGGCGAGCGCGGACGGCGGCAGTCCCCGGCGACGCAGGGCATCCGCGACGTCGAAGCTCTGCCGTCCCGTCGCCGGGGACGCCGGCGCACGGGTCTCGACGTCGAGCGCGACGGGGAAGACGACCGCGCCCCGTTGGACAGCGCCGTGCACGACGTCCTCGACGGCCTCAGGCAGCGATGCACCGCTGTTGACGAGCAGGACGGCGTCCTCGCCCGCGGGCAGGTACAGGTCGCAGGTCTCCTCGCTGCTGAGGCGCATCGCGCCCGCCGTTTCTAGCAGCGGGAGCGCAGCGTCGAAGAAGGCACGGGCGCGCTCCGAGTCGCCCGTCAGCACGGGGTCGACGACGTAGATCACGTCGGGTGCTCCCTCCGCCGGACGGTGGTGCGACGGCTCAGCCGTATCCCCGCAGCTCGCGCCGCAGGACCGCGACGACCTCACCGAAGACCTCGATGATACGACCGGGCGCGAACCGGAGCTCGTTCAGCCCGTCGACGTTCGCGAATGAGCGGCAGCCGTCCTCGCGAAGCACCACGGCACGCTCGACACCGAGCAGCGCCTGGAACAGCCCGGTCTCGTGCACCACGTTCTCGCCGGTGCGGCCGACGCCACGTTCATCGACGCCTTCGATGGTGTGGACGAGCAGCGCCAGGGTCGTCCGCTCCGCGAGCTCCCTCAGGACCGTGTGGTTGGGCACGCCGGCCCGCACGGCGCTTTCGTACGTGAGCACCTGCACCCCGTGGTGGTCCCGCAAGTGGTCCGCCAGCTCCCGCCACACCGGACTGCGCCCGTGCCCGATGAAGACGACCGGTGCGCTGGCCGGTCCCGCTGCCGGCTCCAGATCGGCGTAGACCGCCTCGACGGCGTCCACCGACGGCAGCCGCACGGCCAGCCGGGTCCTCGGGCTGCGCTCGCTCAGGTCGAGCTCCAGGGCGCCCACCGTCGACGCCACGGCCAGCGAGGCCTCGTCGACATCAACCTCTAGTGTCGCGTGTCGTAAGTGTATTTGCGGTTGATGCTTGAGACAATGCGTCATGCCGATGATCGCGCCGCCGTTGGTCCTGAAATCTGGTGACAAGGAGCGGCTGCAGACGTTGCTGCGGTCTTCGTCGGCGCCGGTGGCGCTGGTGACTCGGGCTCGGATCGTGTTGCTGGCCTCCGAGGGCCTGGCTAGCGCCGAGATCGCCCGGCAGGTAGGCATTTCGGGGCCGACGGTCCTGACGTGGCGCAACCGATACGGCGCCGGCGGGCTGGCGGCGCTGGGTGATCTGCCACGCTCAGGCCGTCCGGTCGTGCACGACGAGTTGTCCGTGCTGGCAGCGACGTTGACGCCACCGCCGGACAAGCTCGGGGTCACGCACTGGTCCGCGCGGCTGCTCGGCGCCGAGCTCGACGTCTCGTTCACCACCGTGTCCCGGATCTGGCGCAAGTGGAACCTGCAGCCGTGGCGGATCGAGACGTTCAAGTTCTCCACCGACCCCGAGCTGGAAGCCAAGATCCGCGACGTCGTCGGCCTCTACCTGAATCCACCCGAGAACGCCGTCGTGGTCAGCATCGATGAGAAGTCCCAGATCCAAGCCTTGGACCGCACCGCACCGATCCTGCCGCTGCGCCCGGGGATCCCAGCCCAGCAGACCCACGACTACAAGCGCAACGGCACCACGACCCTGTTCGCAGCCCTGACGATCGCCACCGGCCAGGTCACCGACCGCTGCTACGACCGGCACACCCATGCCGAGTTCCTGGACTTCCTCAAACTCGTCGCCAAAGCCCACCCGCGGGTGCAACTGCACGTCGTCTGCGACAACTACGCCACGCACAAGCACCCCAAGATCAAGGCCTGGCTGGCGAACAACCCCCGCGTCACGATGCACTTCACCCCGACCAGCAGCAGCTGGCTCAACATGGTCGAGATCTTCTTCGGGATCATCACCCGTCAGGCCATCCGCCGCGGGACCTTCACCAGCGTCAAAGACCTCATCGCCGCCATCGAGACGTTCATCGACGGCTGGAACGAACGCTGCCAACCCTTCACCTGGACCAAATCAGCCGACGAGATCATCGGTAAGATCAACCGCAAACGCACTATTGCAACGCGACACTAGCAGCTGCAGAAACTCGGCCTCCGAGTCGAGCTCCCAACGCACCGCGCCCCGGCGGAGCCAGCCCCGTTCAAAGCGCACCGGTGCTCCGGAGGCGGTCGCGAAGGCGGCGAGGGCGCGTGCCAAGAGGTGCCCGTCCAGCACCCCCTCGTAGGACGCGCTTCTCCGGGGCACGAGCTGCACTCCTCTCCTCGTTCGGGCGGACGACGTCACCGGCGTGCTCGTCCGGCACGGACAGCCGTGGTCTGCGGACTGTGCCCCAACGCGTCTTCGCCCCGTGGGAGGCGCTCCGCCACGGACGTGGCGTCGGCCGTGGTTGACAGAGGTGGAACCGCTGCGATAGCCCGGTCGCGCGCGATCAGGTCAGGTCCCGGTCGGCAGCACCGGAGGAACGCGATGAGCGAAGACGACGACCTGCGTCCCCTCTGTTTCATCCTCATGCCCTTCGGCACCAAGCAGGACCCGGCAGGCGGTGTCGTCGAGTTCGACGCGGTGTACCGGCAGATCATCCGGCCCGCGGTCGAGGCGGCTCAGATGCGCCCGATCAGAGCTGACGAGGAGCAGGTGGGCGGGATCATCCACAAGCCCATGTTCGAGCGGCTCGTCCTGTGCGAGTACGCGGTCGCGGACCTGACCCTGGCCAACCCCAACGTCTACTACGAGCTTGGAGTTCGGCACGCCGTGCGCCCGTGGAGCACGGTGCTGTCCTTCGCCGGCGGGTTCCGCTTGCCCTTCGACCTCGGACCCCTGCGCGGCGTCCCGTACGCACTGGACGACAGCGGACGTCCGGCGGAGCCCGAGGCCGATCGGGAGCACCTCACCACCTCCCTGCGGGCGGCTCGCGACCAGGCCACCGACAGCCCGGTGTTCACCCTGCTCGAGGGCCTGCCGGTGCCCGACGTGAGTCGGCTCAAAACCGATGTCTTCCGCGAGCAGGTCGACCTCGCCAACGAGCGCCACCGGCGCATCGCGCAGGCCCGGGAGGACGGACCTGCCGCGGTGCGGGAGGTCTGGCGGGGCCTGGGTGACCTGCGGGACGTCGACTCCGGGGTGCTCGTCGACGTGCTGCTCACACTCCGGGCGCTCGACGCGCACCAGGAGATGGTCGAGCTCGTGGAGGCGCTCCCCGACGTGCTCGCCGCAGCCACGATGGTGCGCGAGCAGTACGCCTTCGCGCTCAACCGGGCCGGCGACGGCACACGGGCCGAAGCGGTGCTGCTGCGCCTCGTGCAGGAGAAGGGACCCAGCAGCGAGACCTACGGCTTGCTCGGACGCGTCTACAAAGACCGGTGGGAGGCGGCACTGGGTGCCGGCGAGACCCTGGCCGCCCGTGGTCACCTCGACAAGGCGATCGCGGCGTACCTCAAGGGCTTCGAGAGCGACTGGCGCGACGCGTACCCGGGCATCAACGCCGTGCAGCTCATGGGGCTGCGAGAGCCCCCGGATCCTCGTGCGCACGACGTACTCCCAGTGGTGCGCTACAGCGTGCAGCGCCGGCTCGACTCGGGCAGCGCCGACTACTGGGACTACGCCACCCTGCTCGAGATCGCGGCGCTGGCCGAGGACCCGGCCGCGGCCGCGGACGCTGCAGCACAGGCCCTGGCAGCCCGGCCGGAGCCGTGGGCGATGGCGTCCACCGTAGCGACGTTGCGACGCCTCCGTGAGGCCCGCGAGCGCAGGGGCGTGCAGACGCCCTGGGCCCTCGAGATCGAGCGCACACTCCAACGGACTGCGTCAACGCCTCGGGCGTCGCGGCCGACCGAGCCCCGGTCCACGGCATGACGACCGCCGCTGCCGCACCCGACGCTGCCGGCTGGGAGGTGGACGACCTGAACAGCCTGCGACGCGCTGCCCGGTCAGTCGTCGAAGGAGCGGACATCACCGTGCCACGGCTCCGCGAACTGGCCGACGCCCTGCGCGACGCGGACGCAGCCGGCCTGGTCGCCGAGCTGCTCGTCGCGGTGTCCCGTCGAGCGCTGCACGACGGGCCCGGGCTGGAGGGACGCGCGGCGCTCGCGACGGACGTGCTTCGCGACCACCAGCAGTTCTCGTACGCCAGGAGACTGCTCGGCATCGCGCGCCACGAAGGCCCGGACAGCGAGCGCCTGCGACAGCAGCACGCCCTGTGCACCTACAAGGACCTCGAGCTACCGGCGGCGCAACGGTTCGACCGGGCGCTGGCGATCCTCCAGAGCGCCGGCCCGCTCGAGGGCAGCTCCGACGCGGAGACCCTCGGCCTCGCCGGCGCGGTCTTCAAGCGGCGCTGGGAGACGGACGGCAAGCGCGTCGACCTCGAAAGCGCACTGTGGTGCTGTCGCCGCGGCTTCGCGCAGGTCGATGACCCCATGCGCTGGTACGCCGGCATCAACGCCGCCTTCGTCGCTGACCGGCTGGCCGAGCTGGAGAACCAGGCGCTCGGTCGCTCGGGGCACGCGAACGACCTGCGGCAGGAGGCGGACGAGATCCGCCGGCACGTCGTCGAGCAGCTCGCGGGCGGCGACGGCGGATGGGCGGATGCCACGCTGGGGGAAGCGCTGTTCGGCCTCGGTCGCTTCGACGAAGCTGCAGTGCACTTCGCTGCCGTCGGCAGGAGCACGAAGGACCTGTGGCGTCACGAGACGACAGCCACGCAAGTGGCCGTGCTGGCGCGGTCGCGTGGCGTCGGTGACGACGAGGGGGCGCAGCTTGCGCTGAGTGCACTCGTCGGAGGTAGCGCGGGTGCCGTGCGCCGGGCGTCACTGGGCAAGGTGGGCCTGGCGCTGTCCGGTGGCGGGTTTCGCGCGTCGCTGTTCCACCTGGGCGTCCTCGCGCGGCTGGCCGAGTGCAACGTCCTGCGGCACGTCGAGGTGCTGTCGTGCGTGTCCGGTGGCTCGATTCTGGGCGCGGCCTACTACCTCAAGCTGCGGCAGCTCCTCCAGGACACCCCGGACGAGGACGTGACGGACCTGGCTTACGTCGACCTGGTCCACGAGCTCGTCATGGAGTTCTTTGACGGTGTGCGCAAGGACCTCCGCCGGCAGCTCACCACTGACCCCGCCGCCGACGTGAGGATGCTGGTCACGAAGTACTCGCGGACCGACCGTGCCGGCGAGCTGCTGGAAAAGCTGTTCTACAGCCGGTGGCGCACGGGCGCGGACCCCTGGCGCATGCCGGATCTGCTGGTCCGTCCGGCCGGCAGGGGTGAGGGCTTCACCCTGCGCTACGAGAACTGGCGGCGTGCGGCGAAGGTCCCGATGCTGGTCCTCAACGCCACGACCCTCAACACGGGTCACAACTGGCAGTTCACCGCCACCGGGATGGGGGAGCCGCCGAGCACCCTCGACGGGCGACTCGATGCCAGCCGTCGGCTGCGCCGCGTCCGCTACTGCGATGCACCCAACGTCGGGGATCTTCGCGCGCCGGCGCTGGGCAAGGCGGTCGCAGCGTCAGCCTGCGTGCCGGGGCTCTTCCCGCCGATCACCCTGACGGGGCTGTACGACGACACCGACGTCGAGCTGGTGGACGGCGGCGTCCACGACAACCAGGGCACCGCGAGCCTGCTGGAGCAAGACTGCACGGTGCTACTCATCAGCGACGCGAGCGGCCAGCTGCGTGACGACGAAGGGCCGTCGCGCCTGCTGCTGGGGGTGGCGACGCGCTCCAACAGCATCCTCATGAAGCGCGTGCGCGGGGCACAGTTCGGTGACGTGCTCAACCGAGTCCGGGCGGGCGCGCTGAGGGGCGTGCTGGCGATCCACCTCACGAAGGGGCTGTCGAGTCGACCCAAGGACTGGAGCCGCAGTCAGGAGCCCTGGACCGCCGACGTTCCGCCGGCCGAGGACGACGCTCCACCCGCCTACGGGATCGACGCCAACGTCCAGCTCGCGATCGCGCAGCTCCGCACCGACCTGGACGCCTTCACGGACGACGAGGCGTACGCGCTCATGGCGGCGGGCTACCTCATGACCGCCCACGACCTCGCGCGCGATCTCCCGCAGCTCGCAGACGTGGATCCGGCGCTCGAACGCGCTGGAGGTTGGCCGTTCTTCCCAGTGCTGACGGAGATGACCAGCGCCGACGCGGCACGTCTTGTCGACGCCCTGCGCTTCAGCCACGTGATGTTCCTGCGAGGGCCGAGGGCGTGGTTCGCCCGTCAGCGGGACAGGCGCACTCGCAGGCCCTGATCCGCCGGCGAGGTGGCGCCCGCCGTGCGGTCCCTGGACGTGGAGGGCCACGGCGCAGGCCTCGAACGCACCCTCGAACGCACCGCGCGCAAGCCGCGGGCACCGATCCCGATCGGGCCCGGGTCGAGTGCGGCACCACCTCCGCCGGCCTGATGCGCCAGCTATCGTCGTAGGACGACCTCGTGCTCGGGGCCTTCGACCGGCGACGTGAACGGGATCGTGGTGCTGGCCGGCGCGCGGTCAGCGACAAGCAGGACGACGACGTGACATCCTCGGACTCCGGGACACGGGCCGGCGAGCGGCCTCCCGTCCCACTGCGTCTGGCCACGGGGTGGTTCATGGACTTTCGACTGTTCGTCAGTCACCGCTCCCACACGCCGGAAGCCTGCGAGCGACTGCGGCTGATCTGCCACCACGTGAAGGCCAGAGCTGCGGCGGAGCAGCTTCGCGTCCGGGTGCTCGTCGATCACGAGCAGATCGAGGGAGGTGACGAGTGGCGTCGGCGCATTGCCTTTCTGCTGCACGTCTGCCACGGCGGCGTGGTCCTGCTCGACGAGGATGCGCTGGCCTCCCGCTGGGTGCTGGCCGAGGCGACGGTGATGTCGCTGCGGACTGCGGCCGACCCCGGTTTTGTGTTCCTGCCCGTCTCGTACCTCCCGGAGAGTGCTCTGAGGGACGCTGCGCAGAAGCGCCCGCCGGATCACACAGGGGCGTCGTGGGAGGTCGTCGACCTGCTCTCCGTGCAGTACGTGCAGGCTTCGGCACCGGCGGACGTCGCAGCGCATGTCGTGTCCAGCCTGCAGGCACGAGGGGTGGCGCAGCGCACCCACTCGCCGGCTGACCGGCTCGCGGATCAGCTGGCCCCCAAGCTCCGCGACGCCGGCCCGCAGGCCCTGCAGGAGCTCGCAGATCGACTGGGTGAGGCGCGGTCGTACCTCACGGCGGACACCCGAGCCGGGGGGGCCGGCGCAGCCGCCCAG
>Ga0335397_10003786_pt1 | contig 20115 bp, 17 predicted proteins | sample MAT04_FD_205740 | JGI IMG/M metagenome (GOLD analysis project Ga0335397, IMG submission 205740) | Freshwater microbial communities from Lake Fryxell liftoff mats and glacier meltwater in Antarctica - MAT-04 (spades assembly) (version 2) ... | reverse complement strand
CGGACCTCGACGCGGTGAACAAGGCGCTCGCCGAGCGCAAGTGGACGGTCACCTCCGCCGCGCTGATCTGGCGCGCGAAGAACCCGGTGAAGCTCGACGATCCCGCGCAGCGTGCCGAGGTCGAGGCGTTCCTCGAGGCGATCGACGACGACGACGACGTGCAGACGATGTTCGTCGGCCTCGCCGACTGAGCGCCGCGCGCGCGTCGAGGCACCCGAGCCTTCGCCACGCGAAACGACGGCCCGCGCCAAGCGAAACGACGAACGCGCCGCGGGTCGTGCGATCACGTCCGTCGGCCCTGCACTTTGCGCTTCGGTGAGCCTAATCCTCGTGGTAGATCGCTCCCGCGATTGAAGCGCCATTCAGGAGACGACCGATGGATATGTCGTTCAGCCCCGAGCACCTCGCTTTCCGCGAAGAAGTACGAACGTGGATCGCCAAGACCCTGCCGGAAGACCTCGCGAAGATCGCGGCTGTCGACGGCCACTTCGAGCACGCCGACACGATGCGCTGGCACAAGCTGCTCGCGCAGAAAGGCTGGGTCGCGCCGAACTGGCCGGAGCAGTACGGCGGCCCCGGCTGGGACGCGACGCGCCGCTTCATCTTCAACGAAGAGCTCGAGCTCGCGGGCACGCCGCCGCTCTCGCCGTTCGGCTTGATGATGGTCGGACCGCTCATCATCCAGTTCGGCTCGGACGCGCAGAAGCAGCGCTTCCTGCCGAAGATCCTCGCCGGCGAAGAGGTGTGGTGCCAGGGCTATTCGGAGCCGAACGCGGGCTCTGATCTCGCGTCGCTGCAGACGCGCGCCGACGACGACGGCAACGGCAACTTCACCGTCAACGGCCAGAAGACCTGGACCACGTACGCGCAATACGCGGACTGGATCTTCCTGCTCGTGCGCACCGACAACAGCGCCAAGCAGAAGCAGCAGGGCATCAGCTTCCTGCTCGTCGATATGAAGACGGCGGGCGTCGTCGCGAAGCCGTTCCTCACCACCGGTGGGACGCCGGCGTTTTGTGAGACGTGGTTCGAGAACGCCATCGTGCCGAAGGAGAACCTGGTCGGCCCGCTGCACGGCGGCTGGACGCTGGCGAAGGCGCTGCTCGGCCACGAGCGCACGCTCATCGCGGCGGTCGGGCAGTCGTCGCGCGTGCTGCGCCGCGTGAAGAAGATCGCGCTCGAGACGACGGCGAGCGGCAAGCGGCTGATCGACGATCCGTCGATTCGTCTGCGCATCGCGCGGATGGAAGTGAAGCTGCGCTCGATCGAGATGGCGAACTTCCGCACGCTCGCCGGCGCGCAGCTCGGTCACGCGCCGGGGCCGGAGTCGTCGATCTTGAAGATCCGCGGCTCCGAGGTGATTCAGCAGATGTTCGAGCTCGCGATGGACGTGATGGGCCCGTCGTCGATGACGTGGTTCAACGAGCCCGGCGTAGTGCCTCCCGATCAGGAGTATCTCGGCTCGCTGTTCAACTACATCCGCGCGTCGACGATCTACGGCGGCTCCAACGAGATTCAGCGCAACGTGATCTCCAAAATGATCCTCGGCCTCTCGTCGAAGTGAGGAAGCAGACATGGACTTTGAGCTGAACGACGATGAGAAGATGCTGGTCGAGACGGCGCAGTCCTTCGTAAAGAAGGAGTCGCCGGTCAGCCGCGCGCGCAAGCTGCGTGATGACGAGACCGGCTGGGACCGCGCCGTCTGGAAGAAGATGGGCGATCTCGGCTGGATGTCGCTGCCATTCCCAGAGAGCGTCGGCGGCTTCGGCGGGAGCTTCGCGGACGTATCGCTGATCGTCGATCAGCTCGGTACGACGCTGGTGCCGGAGCCGTACGTCGAGAGCGTGCTGCTCGCCGGCATGGCGATCCTGCGCAGCGGAAGCGCCGCACAGCAGGAGCGGCTGCTCACGCCGATGATCGCCGGAGAGACGTCGCTCGCGCTCGCTGCGCTCGAGCGCACGAGTCGCTACGACGTGACCGCCGTCGACACGCGCGGAGAGAAGGCGGGCGAGGGCTGGACGCTGAAGGGCGAGAAGTTCTTCGTGCTCAACGGACACGCCGCGGATCATCTCGTGGTCAGCGCGCGTACCTCGGGCAAACACGGCGAGCGCAATGGCATCTCGCTGTTTGCCGTCCCGAAGGACGCAGCGGGCCTGAAGGTCCAGCGCGTGAAGACGATGGACGGACGCCACGCGGCGATCGTCACGCTCGAGGGCGTCGCTGGCGAGCTCCTCGGCGCCGAGGGCGCAGCGGCGCCGGTGCTCGACGAGGTGATGGATCTCGGCGCGGCAGCGGCGTGCGCCGAGGGCAGCGGAATCATGCGCACCGTGCTGTGGATGACGGTCGAGTATCTGCGCACGCGCGAGCAATTCGGCGTGAAGATCGGCACGTTCCAGGCGCTGCAGCACCGCGCGGTCGACATGTTCATCGAGACCGAGCTGGCGAAGTCGACGAGCATCCTCGCGGCGATCAAGGCGTCGGCGCCGGCGGACGAGCGCGCCTACGAGATCTCGAAGGCGAAGGCGCAGCTCACCGCGAGCGGCCACTTCGTCGTGCGTGAGGGCACACAGCTTCACGGCGGCATCGGCGTCACCGACGAGCACGACATCGGGCTCTACTTCAAGCGCATGCAGATGCTCGGCGCCCTCCACGGCGACCAGGACTTTCATCTGCAGCGCTTCTCGTCGATGCCGCAGTTCACTGCGCTCTGAGCGGCGCGACGACTGTCATCGGTGCGCGCGCTGCAGTAGACGGGCGCACGCGCTGAAGTAGACTGGCGCATGCGCTTTTCGGCTCCCGGCGGTCTTCTCTTCTTCGCTCTCCTCGCGCCCGCATCCGTCCTCGCAGGCTGCGGCGGGACACCGGAGAAGACGGTCGGTGGCGTCGGTGACACGTGCGCCGGAGATGCCGATTGTCGCATCGGACTCACCTGTCGCGCGGGCATCTGCGAACCGACGGGGACATCGCTCGCGGGCGATGCTTGTCAGCTGTCGGCCGAGTGCGCGGCGGGCCTCTACTGCAGCACGGCGCGCGTGTGTGCGCGGGCCGGCGACGGCGCCGAAGGCGATTCCTGTGCGACGACTGCCGACTGCGCGATGGGTCTCGTCTGCGCATCGGTGCGCGGCGAGCTGAGCTGCGCGAGTGCGGGCACTGGCGACCTCGGCGACGCATGCAGCGATGACCTCGACTGTCTCGCGGGGCTCTCGTGCGGCGATGCGAGCGGGCGGATGGTGTGCGCGAGCGGAATGTCGACGCGCGACGCTGGAACTTCTGGCGACGGTGGTGAGCGTGACGGTGGCGTCGAGGCAGACGCGGGTCAGCCGTACGACGCGGGGCCTGGGCCATTTCCCATCGGCGGCAATGTCTCTGGCCTCAGCAGCGGCTCGGTCGAGGTGACGCTCAACTACACGGAGCGGCTGACGCTGAGCGCGAATGGTCCGTTCACGTTCACGACGCTGGTCGATCGCGGAGCGACCTACGCGGTCGACATCAGCGCGCAGCCGGCGACGCTGCGCTGCACGCCCTCGGGTGGCCGCGGTGTGGCGCAGGGACCGGTGCCGTATGTCGCGATCGACTGCAACGCGGGCACGCCGGTCGCGACGTGGGAGCCAGTGACGCCGCCGCCCGCCGCGATCACGCGGCGCTTCAACGATGTGTGGGTCGCCGACGCAACTCACGTCTACGTCGTCGGGCCGGTGAATGCGGTGCTCTCGTGGAACGGCACGACGTTCCGCATGGAGTCGCTGCCGACGACTGGGCGCACTTTCTATTCGGTCGGCGGCACCGATCGCAGCCACATCTTCGTCGGTGGCTCGTCGAGCCTGCTTTTGTTCTACGACGGCTTCCGCTGGACGGAGTCGGCAGTGGGCACCGGCCAGACCTGGCAAGGCATGTGGGTCCCCGAGGGCCGCTCCGCGAGCATGGCGCCCTTCCCCGTCGTGACGGAGTGGGTCCCCGAGACCGTCGCGTGGATGGTCTCGTCGGGCGGCCGCATCGCGCGCTTCGATGGCTCCGCGTGGACGATCGAGACGTCGAAGGTCGGCAACTATCTGGCGATCGATGGCTTCGACGACGGCAATGTGTTCGTCGCGCGCAACGTCGGACGCGTGATGTCGGGACGCGCGGGCGCGTTCACGCGTGGCTGGGACATGGGCGGACCGACGACCGAATACAGCGGCGTCACGGTGTTCCAGAGCGAATACGACGATCCGCTGACGGACCTCGTGGACGAGAGCGCCTATGACGCGGTGGTGGTCGGCTCGACGAGCGATGGTGTGGGCGTGATCGTGCGCTGCCACGTGGACAACCAGCCGGAGATCTTCGATGGCCCGACACCGGTCATCACGTGGAGCGCGGAGACTCCACCTGTCGGCACGATGGCGCTCGAGGACGTCTGGGCAGCGTCCCCCGACGCGATCTGGGCGGTCGGCGAGGGCGGCACGATCATCAAGTACAACGGCACGCGCTGGATGGCGCAGACGAGCGGCACCACCGAGCCGCTTCGCGCGGTCGACGGAATCGACGTCGCCAACGTGTGGATCGTCGGCGATCAAGGCGTGATTCTGCGCGGGCGCTGAGCGCGCGTTCGTGGTCGTCGATTGGCGTGCAGTGCAAGCGGTCGTCGCGCTCACGCTGCGTGGCGCGTGACGGGCGCTCAGCCGCCGGCTTGTGACGGCAGATCCGGCGTCGCGCTCACCGCGTCGAGGAGCGCAAGGTCGTCGTCGTCTTCGGGCGCGCTCACGCCGAGCGCTGCTTCGATCTGCGTGAGTCGCTGGCGCAGCTTCTCGTTCTCGTCGCGCAGCGAGCGCACCATCTCCGTGACCGGATCGGGGAGGCTCGCGTGGTCGAGCGTGGCATCGAAGCGCGCGCGTCGATCGGTGGTGAGCGGCACGATGCGGCCCGGCACACCGACGACCGTCGCGCCGGCGGGCACTGGGCGCACGACGACCGAACCAGAGCCGATGCGCGCGCCATCACCGATCGGGATCGCGCCGAGGATGCACGCGTTCGAGCCGACGACGACGTGTTTCCCGAGCTGCGGATGGCGCACGGTGCGCGCCATGCTCGTGCCGCCGAGCACGACGCCCTTGTAGAGAATGCAGCCGTCGCCGATGGTCGCGGTCTCGCCGATCACGACGCCCATGCCGTGATCGATGAAGACGCCCTGCCCGAGCGTCGCGCCCGGGTGGATCTCGATGCCAGTGATGAAGCGGTTGACGTGCGACAAGACGCGCGCGGCGAGCTTGCGATCGCGCTTCCAGAACGCGTGCGCAGTGCGGTGTCCCCACACTGCATGGAGCCCCGGATAGGTGAGCACCACCTCGAGACGTGAGCGCGCCGCGGGGTCGTGATCGAGCACGGCATCGACGTCGCGCGCGTAGCAGGTCAGTCGTGCGCGGAGGCGCTCGAGCGGGCCGGCATCCGCGGGCGGCGCGCAGTCGGGCGTAGGAGGGCTGACCTGCGGTGAGAAAGGTTCCGTGGGCACGACGGCTGGAGCTTAGCAGCGTCGAGAACCGGCGGGTGCACGCGATGGCCGCGCTTGATACGGTGCACGCGTGGCGCGCAAGAAGAAGACGAGTGTCCCGGAGCTGTCGGACGACGAAGCCAGCCTGCCCGCGCGACCTCCGCAGAGGATTCCCGAGCGATTGGCGTCACCGTTTGCGGCCGCGCTCGCGGGCGTGAAGGCGACTCCCGCGAAGTCGACGGCAGCGCCGGCGAAGAGCGCGCGATCGTTCGCCGATGCGCTCGCGTCGCGGCAGCGTATCGCGGTAGCACCGAGCACGGCCGCCGCAGCGGGAGCCATCGCCGAGCCGGCGCGCCCTCGCTCGTTCAGCGAAGCGCTCGAGGTGCGGGAGCGCGGCGAGGCGCCCGAGGCGAAGGCCGCGGAGCGCTCGCTCGCGGAGCGGACGGCGCTGCACAACGCGTTTGCGGGCGTGAAGCCGCTCGGTGAGCGCGACAAGCGGCGGGTGCCGGTGCCGCCGCGTGGTGATCTGCGGCCGGTGCAGCGCGGCGAGAAGCCGGACATGAGCGATCCCGATGCGGAGGCGCGCAAGCGGCTCGCCGGGCTGGTCGCGGGCGGCCTGCGCTTCGACGTCTACGAGGACGCCGAGGGCCACACCGAAGGCACGCGCATCGAGTCGGGTGGACGCGCCGCCGTCGACGCGAGCGCGCTCGCGCGACTGGCGCGCACCGACACCGACGGCGAGCTCGACCTGCACGGCAAGACCGGCGACGAAGCGGAAGCGCTCGTGTCGAAGTGGATTCGCGCGCGGCATCGGCAGGGCGCGCGCGTCGTGCGCGTGGTGCACGGCAAGGGCCTGCACAGCGAAGGTGGCGTCTCGGTTTTGCGTGAGCGTGTGGTGTCTGCGCTCACTGCAGGCGGCGCTGCGCCGCTGGTGCTCGGCTTCGTGAGCGCGGCCGCGAAGGCAGGCGGGACCGGCGCGCTCATGGTGCAGCTCGCCGCGCGGGTCTGACCGGGCCGCACGCCACGGCAGAGGTGTGCGGATCGCCGCTCGCCTCGCCGCCGCGCTCTGCTAGTGCACGGCCATGCTGCAACGAGAGCTCGACGAAGCCGCCCTGCTCGCGCGCGAAGCTGGACAGATCCTGCTCGAGATCTATGCGACGGATTTCGCCGTGCGGATGAAGGGTCGCGCAGACCCGGTGACGGAAGCGGACACCCGCGCGAACACGCTGCTCGTGCGTGAGCTGCGTTCGCGTTTTCCGAGCGACGGTGTCGTCGCCGAGGAGACCGCCGACACCAGCGATGGCCTCCGCGCGGGGCGCTGCTGGTACGTCGATCCCCTCGATGGAACGAAGGAATTCGTCGCCAAGAATGGCGAGTTCAGCGTGATGCTCGGCCTCGCGGTCGACGGCGCGGCGGTGCTCGGAGTCGTCTATCAGCCGGTCGGCGATCGCCTCTACGCGGGAGTCGTCGGTGGCGAGGCGTTCGTCGTCGAAGGCGGCGTGAAGACGCCGCTGCGACCCACCGACGAGGCGTCGACGGAGGCGCTGCGGCTCGTCGTCTCGCGCTCGCATCGCTCGACCGAGATGGACGCGCTGAAGCAGACCCTCGGCATCACGCGCGAACAAGCGAGCGGAAGTGTTGGGCTGAAGGTCGGACTCATCGCGCGCCGCGATGCGGACCTCTACGTGCACCTCTCCGACAAAGCGGGCGTGTGGGACACGTGCGGCCCAGAGGCGATCTTGCGCGCCGCGGGCGGGCGCTTCACCGACCTCGCTGGCGAGCCCCTACGCTACGATGGCAGCGTGCGTGCAGGACGCGGAATACTCGCCTGCAATGCCGCCGCGTTCGACGCTGTGTTGCCCGCGGTGCGCGCGGCGGCGCACGAGGCGGGATTGCTCTGAGTTACACGCAGATGCGCCTTCGACGCGCGGCGCGAGGGCACTTGCAGCAGACAGGTCAGGCGCCGGAACCATGTTGCGACGGCGCCGTGACCGTCACCTACCTCGGCGGCTGATCTGCATCGCGATGTCGCGGACCTCCGCGCGCACTGACTCGTCCCACTGGGTGGCGCGATCGGGCCAGGTCGCGCCGCTGCGTGGCTGCGCGGACCAGAGCAGCGCGCCCGCGTAGCCGCTCGCCTCCACGTGCGCGATGCGCGCGCTGAGTGAGTCGACGCCAGTGACGTCGGGCCAGCGCGGCAGCACGTCGAAGCGCGTCGCGAGCTCGCCGACGAGACACGCGCCGCGCTGCGAATCGTGGAGCGGCAGGCGCTCGCGTGCGGTCGGGTAGTGATGCACCTGACCGAGCGCGAGACCGAGCCCGGCGCCGCTCGACAGCCGACTGATCGTGTCCCAACTGGTGTTCGTCGCGTAGCGCACGAAGCCCACCGACGCGTCGAGTCCCGCCGCGCAAATCTGCGTCGAAGTCGCGCGGATGAACGCGAGCATGTCGGCGATCGGCACGCTCTCGGTGCGCTTGTCGCCGTGGAGGGCGCCGCGCGTCGCCCACTCCGGCTCGTTGATGATCTCGACCGCGCGCAGCTGCCGCGCGCGCGTCGCGAGAAAGCGAATCAGCGGCGTGATGACGTTCGTTTCGAACGCAGCGCGCGCCTCTGGATCGCACAGCGCCGCAGCGCGCAGGCCCGGTACGCCGCGAGTAGGCGCGGCCTTGGCGCGCTCGGCGAACACATCGTCGCGGTGCTCGAACATTCCGAAGCTCGTGAGCGCGGGCAGCAGCGTCACGCCTTCCGCTGTGCACACGTCGAGCAGCGCAGCGAGATCGGCGAAGAAGCGCTCGTCGAGCGGCACCGCGATCCAGCGCCAGCGCCGAGCGCCGACATCCCAGCGCGGCGTCGGCGCCAGATTGGCGCCATTGGCGAGCACGAACCAGCGCAGCAGCGGGAGGCCGAGCGCGCGTGTCTCGCGCACCCGCGCGGTCATTCGCGTGCGCCACGACGCGCGATGTGCGCCGTCGAGATCCCAGCCAGGCGGCGCCGCGCCGAAATCCCAGCCGCAGTCGACCCACGGCGCGTTGAGGCCGAGCTCGAATGACACGCTCAGAGCCCGAGCGCGGCGAGCACCTGTGGAATCCGCACGAGCTCGTCCTCCGGCAGATACGGCGCTCCTGCCGACGCCGCCGCGGCGGACGTCGCCTGCGCCGGGCTGCGCGCGCCGACGACGCAGCTTGTCACCATGCCGTTTGCAAGCACGAAGCGCAGCGCCGCTTCCGCGGGAGTACGCACGGCGCCGTGCACGAGAAAGCCGAGCTGTCCGACGGCCGCGAGGCGTCGCAGCAAGGTCTCCGCGTCCCAGCGTCGACTCCGGTGATCGTCGGCCGCGAACGTCTCGTGGATCGAGAAGGTGCCAGCGAGCAGTCCATACGCGAGCGGCGTGTGGGCGAGCACGCCGACTCCCGCGACCGCAATGTCGGTGAGCAGATCATCGAGCAGATCGGAGCTGAGCACGTTGTGCACGAGGCAGAGCGCGTGTGCACCAGCCGCGATCGCCAGCCGCGCCTCGACGGCACTGCCGACGCTCGCGCCCCACGCGCGGATCTTTCCGTCGCGCAGAAGCTCCTCCGCCGCGTCACGCATCGCGTCTCCGCGGAGTGCCTGCTCGCTCGGCTGGTGCATGAGCAAGACGTCGATGCGATCGGTGCCGAGCCGCACGAGAGACGCCTCGCAGTCGCGCACGAGCGCCGCGCGGTCGAAGCGCACCTTCGCGCCCGCTGCGCTCGGCTCGATGCCCGCGCGTGTGATGTACGTGCACTCGTCGCGCAGGCCCTTGGCGCGCCGCCCCACGATCGCCTCTGACTCTCCCCAGAGCGGCGACACGTCGAACGTTCGCACGCCGCTGTCGAGCGCGCGCTGAACGGTCGCCTCGACGCGCGCGGCATCGACCCGCCCGTAGCTGCCCGTGGTGAGCCCCCACGTGCCGAGCGCGATCTCCGTGAGTCGCACATCCGTCCGGCCGAGTACGCGCGTCTCCATCGGGCCGCACTCCTACGCGGGCGAAGCGGCATATGCAACTGGCGCAGCACCTGGCACGCTGCACGGATGCGCCTGCTCTCGCCCCAACTTCGCACCGCGGCGGCCTGCGCGCTGAGCCTCGTCACGACGACCGCTGCCGCTGCGTGCGGAGACGACGAAACACCTGCTGCCGTCGACGGCGGCAGCGATGCCGGCAGCCGCGATGCAGGTCCGGCGCTCGCTCCCTGGCCGCACACGCTACCCGCGACGCAGACGCTCGGCACCGTGCGCGGACTCCGGGTGATGCGCGCGATCGTGCACGCGCACTCGCCGCTCTCTCACGATGCGTGCGACGGCGAGGGTTTCGCAGAGGGCGTGTTGCTCGACGAGCCGTGCCTCGATCACATGCGAGCGGCCGCCTGTGCGCTGCGCCTCGACGCGCTGAACCTCACCGATCACGCCGAGCACGTCTACGAAGTGACGCATGAGCAGATGTTCTGGAAGCGCGACGGCGACACCGAGGTTCGCACCGTCGATGGCGATCTCGCGGCAGTGAATTGGGCTTGTGGGGACGGCACTTCCGTGATCGTCACGGTGGGCACCGAGAACGCGCTGATGCCGGTCGGATTGGTACGTCATCCCGTCGACAGCACCGACCCGGATTTGCTCGCGGCCGCCTATCGCGCCGATGGCCCGAGCGCCGTCGCGTCGTTTCACGACGCAGGTGGGCTGGTGTTCGTCGCGCACACCGAGGGCCGCCCGCTCGACTATCTCCGCACGCTCGGCATGGATGGAATCGAGATCTACAACATCCACGCGAACGTCGATCCGGACATCCGCGTCGAGTTCCTTGGACTCCGCGCAGCGGACTTCCTCACCAACGTTTTGGCCTTTACCTCCGCGACCACGCGGCTTGAGCCCGATCTGGCGTTCCTCGCGTTCTTCGCAGAGAACCAGAACGATCTCGACAAGTGGGATGCGCTGCTCGCCGAAGGGCAGCAGGTCACCGGGCTCAATGGCTGCGATGCACACGAAAACACGTTTCCCCAGCTGATGAAGGACGGCGAGCGCGTCGACAGCTATCGCAGAATGATGCGCTGGGCGACGCTGCACCTGCGCGTACCCGAGGTGACACTCGCCGCGCAGCAAGACGCGCTCGCCGCGGGGCGCGTGTACGTCGCGTTCGAGGTCTTCGGCACGCCGGTAGGCTTCGACTTCTTCGCCGAAGAGAGCAGCGGCGCGACGCACGAGATGGGCGCGCGCGCACCGATCGGCGCGACGCTGCGCGTCGTACGACCGAGCCTCTCGGACGACGTGCCCGACGCGGCGCTCGCGATGCTGTCGCTGCGCATCGTGCGCTCCACGCCCACCGGTGCAGTCGAGGTCGCGCAGGGCACCGCGGCGACGCTCGACTACGTCGTCACGGAGCCCGGTGCGTATCGCGCGGAGGTGCGCATCGTGCCGGAGCACGCACGGCCGTATCTCGGCCGGCTCGGCGACGAACTCGTGAAAGAGTACGCGTGGATCTACGCGAATCCGGTGTTCGTCGGCGCGCTGAGCGCGCCGTAGAGACCGGCGCTCCGCAGAGCGCGCGCTCTGCATCGCGACGTTGCGAGCGGCGGCGATTCGCGTGACTCGTGCGACGCTGCGCGGAGCACGCCGCTCGACGCGGGTGTCCGCAGCGACGGCCGCGTCGAGATGGACGCAAGCCGCGACGCCACGACGACGCTCGACTGCGGCGGAGAAACACTGAGCGACGGTGAGCTCGTACTCGGCGACCCCGGGACGCTGGGCACCCGACTCGAACGACTGACGCTCATTCGCGACCAGAGTCGGCGCGGAAATCATCTTGCGGGCCCCATCGCTACGACCGGCGGAATCGTGCGATGCTCGCTCCTCTGCGAGGGGGCCTGATGCGCGCTTTCACATCCGTCGTATTCGTGTTCGTCGTCGCCAACCTCAGCGCGTGCAGCTGCAGCGCGCCGCCCGTCGCGCCCATGCGACCTCCGCGCGACAGCGGCACCGACGACGTCGATGGCGCAGAGCCACCGGTCGACACCGGACGTCCGAGACCCGACGCGCCTCCAGCAGAGGTCGATCTCGGCTTCGACGCCTACGTCGATCGCGAGGCGTTCTGCATGGGAATGGGGCCCGCCGTGATCGTCGGCGACGCGGCGCTCGGCACCGCGAGCTGTGCCGGCGCGATCGCTGCGCGCGTGTTCAACAACGCGGTGTGCTCGTGTGAGAACACCAACGTCGTCGGCTATTTGCGCACGCGGTCGTTCGACTCCGGTCTCGGCACGAGCGACACCGCTGCGGGTGCGCCAGTCGGCGTCAATCGGCAGTACACCACCGGCGGCTATGCGGACGTCGGCGGCTCGTTCGTCGTCGCGGGGACCACGGGGGTGCAGTTCCTCGGCTACCTCAAGATCGGCGGCGACGGACGCTTCGCGGGCAACGTCAACGCGGCGGGCTACATCGATATCGCGCGCGACCTCTGGGTGCTCGGGGACGTGACCAACATCGGCCTGCTGTCCGTCGATCGCGACTTGCATCAACCTGCAGGGCGCGTCCTGGCGACCTTCCCGGATATCGGCGGATCGACCATTCGCGGCAGCTTCACCGTGCCCGATCCGTGCGACTGCGAGCCTTCCAACATCGTCGACGTCGCCGCGATCGTCGCCGACGGACGGCTGCGCAACGACAATGCCGATGTCGGGCTGTCGCCATCGCTGCTGTCGAGCGTCGTCGGCATCGGCGTCGACATCGAACTCCCCTGTGGCCGCTACTACGTCGACAGCATCGGCGGACTCGGCTCGATCACGCTTCGCGTCCCTGGGCGGACCGCGCTGTTCGTCGGCGGCGACGTGAACGCCCTCGGGCGCTTCGACATCGAGCTTGGGCCAGCGGGTGAGATCGACATCTTCATCGGCGGCTCGCTCGCCTCGATCGGCGCAGGCTCGTTTGGCGAGCGCGCGCGCCCGGCGAGCACGCGCATCTACGTCGGCGGCACCGGCGACGTGACTGTCATCGGCGCATCCGGCTTCGTCGGCAACGTCTACGCGCCACACGCGCGGGTGACGGCGCTCGGCGCGACGACCGTCTATGGCTCGCTGTTCGGCCGGCAGATCGACATGCCGGGCTACCTCGATGTCCACTACGACCGCGCGATCCTCGACGCCGGTGAAGACTGCCCGCCACCTCCGGGCGGCTGCGCGATGTGCGGCGGCGAAGGCTGCAGCGATCATACGGCCTGCATCGGCGGAGCCTGCGCATCGTGCCGCACCGATGCCGACTGCTGTCCGCCGCTGGTGTGTTATCCGGATGGCACGTGTGGCTCGTTGCTGATCTGAGCGTGCCGGGCGCGCGGGTCAGCTGGAGTCACGGTAGGCGCAACGTCGCGCCGAGCGACAGCGCGTGCTCGTATTGCCGACTGGCAGGCGTCGTCTCGGAACGCGCGGCGGAGTCGGTGAAGTTGAAGCCATAGCCGAGCGAGAGTCGGAGCATCGTGTCGGTCCAGTAGGAAATACCGAGACCGAAGGTGTAGTAGTCGGCGCGCGTGTTGCTCGTCGGGTACAGATACGTGCCGGCCGAGACTCCGGCGAATATCGCGAGGTCTTTCGTGGTGTAGGCCGCAAAGTCAACGCTCCCGCCTCCACCGTCGTCTCTGACGTAGGCGCCAAGTCCGAGAGAATAGGCACGCGCGAAGACCCAATACGCAGACAGCTGCGCGGCGCCCCAGCGCGTGTCTGCGAGCCGCCCGTCGTGCACGCGAGCATTGAATCTGTAGGAGGCGGTCACGAGTACATCGCCGACGCGCAGACCAAGGCCTGCGGCGGCGGAAAGTGTGTGTTGCTGATCCAGAAGCGGCGCCTCATGAAGCACGTCGTACGTGTAGCCAGCCGAACCGGAGACGGTGAAGTGAGGTGTCACGTAGGCGTGAACCCCGGCGCCGACCGATACGTAAGAATAGTTCCTCGTGGACGCGGCCGGAGTTCCGTACTTCGTGGAGAATCCACCGGCGGAGACACCAGCGTAGGCGCGACTCACGCGCTGAAGATAGGGCTGCAGCGAGCGCGGCGCCGCGTCATCGCGCACCGGCGAAAAGAAGTGCCCCACGCTCAACCCAACGTCACCCGCGTTGCCGAGCTGCGTTGGCTTGATCCAGCCAGGGGGCAGGATGATCGGATCGGCGCTCGGCGCGAAGTCGCGCTGAATCGAGTACGCGGATCCGGTGACCCCGCCGGACACCTCGTATCGCGCTGGCGCTGACGGGATCACGACGCGCGGGCGCGCTTCCGGTGGCGTTGGTGCCGCTGCGGGTAAGGCGACCCGCGCCGGTGACGTGGGTCGGGTTGGGGTCACCGTCGGCGCGGTGCGCATTGGCGCGACGACTCCGCCGTCGGGGATGGGCGCGCCTGCGTCGAGCGTGGCCAATCCGGGGTCGTCGAACTGCGCGGCGGCGGACGATGTCACGGCCCCCGCGAGCGCGATGGAGAGCAGAACGAGAAGGAGCCAACGAGTCGGTGCCGAACGCGAGAGAAAGAACTTCATTCTGTGCGACGACTATGACCGACGGCGCGGCGCTGCGGGTGCATTTCCGCCATCGCGCGCCGCGCCGCGGTCAGTCGCGAGCGGCGCGTCTGCCGCGGAGAGCGGCGCCGAAGAGCAACACCCCGAGCAGCAGGGCGAGCCCACTGCCGTTCTTGCGAGGCGCTCCGACGACGTCACAGCCGCCACCGGTCGTCGCGCGCCCCGGTGGATCGGAGCAGCGGCGCGCGATGCTGCAAATGCCCTCCGCGCAGCTGCCATCGGCCGAACACTGGCCGACGATGACCTTGACGCGGGCACGGCCGAGATAGCGCTCTGCGAGGCAAAAGCGCGTGGGCGTGCAGACGCGATCGTTGGGGCAGCGTTGCCCGTCTGCGCACGTCGTCGGAGACGGCACGCACTGAGCCACGCCATGGTGCTGCGTGCGCACCACGCTACCTGCCGGACATTCGGGCGGAGGCGGGGCCTCGTAGTCGGCGGGGACGGCGTCACCGCGCGCGGAGGCCGCGACGCCGAGCAGCAGTGTCGTCGTCGCCGCGACGGCGAGCAGCGATCTGATTCGGTGGCCGATCACAGGACGAAGCCCGTGAGGTCCGCCACGGCGCGATCCGGCTGGGTCGCGCGCAGCGTGTCGAGGTCGAAGCCGCCGGTCGCGACGGCCACCACCTCCGCGCCAATCGCGCGCGCCGCTGCAACGTCTTTCGGCGTGTCGCCGATGACGACGACGCGACACTCCTCGAGCGCGGCGCCCGCGCGTTCTGCCCCGCGCTGGGCACCTGCGCGAAGCAGCTCGGCGCGGTCCTCCGCGTCGCAGCCGAAGCCGCCAAACGCGAAGTATCCATCGAGCGACGCGGTGCGCAGCTTCGCAAAGGCGCCCACGCGCACGTTGCCAGTGCCGAGCCCAAGCGCGAGATTCGTGCGCGCCGCGAGCGCATCGAGCAGCACGTTCACGCCCGGCATCACCCGATGCGGATAGCGCGGAAGGGTGTGCTCGAGGTTCGCCAGGTATGTGGCGAGCAGCTGATCGATCCGTGTCTCGTCGACGTTCTCGCCCACCGCAAGCAGCCCTTGGCGGGCAATGGCGCGATCCGTCATGCCGCCGAAAGCAATGTTCGCGCACGCGTCGCCGCGGCCCCAGAGCTGATCGAACGCCGCGGCCATCGCGACGCGGCCGGCACCGCCCGACTCGAGCAGCGTTCCGTCGATGTCGAAGAGCACGACGGTGGGGCGAGCGGAGCGCATGGCGCAGCGTAGTTCAGCGACGCTCCCGCGCGCCAGCGTGCGCGAGCGCGCAGGCCGCGGGCGCCACGTTGCGTACCACTACCGCGCCGCGGGCAGATGCACGGTGTACACGAATCCAACCTGCGGGAAGCTGGTGTAGCGGTCGACAATGATCTGCTGCGGGACGCGCGGCCCGTCGACGTACTGCGCGGCGAGCGCCTCGGCGGCGGCGCGATCGCCGGTGGCCTTGATGCGCATGACACGGGTCATCAGCGCGGTGATGGCCGCGGGCAGGCGCGCGAAGTCGATGGTGAATGCGCCGCGGTGCGTTCCGTCCGCGGCCATCGCGGCTGGGTCCCAGCGGATCGCGCCCTCGTCGAGGAGCACGCCGAGCTGGATGGCGGCGAGCTGGCTGTAGGCTTTGCGCTGACCGCCCGGCGTGTACATGCCGCGTGAGACGTGACCGAACGTCCAGACGATCGAGTCGACGTAGACGGCGCGGGCCTGCTCTTCGCTGAGGACGCCGCGCGTGCGCAGGAAGTCGATGAAGAACAGGCCGCCCGACTGTGCCTTCAGCTCCTCCAGCATCGACGCGAGCTGGCCACCAAACGACTCTTGATCGGTCTGACCGTTGGCGCGGTAGTCGTGCGATGGGCCGAGGTTGTGACTGGCCTCATGCAGTATCGTGGAGAGAAGACCAGGAGTCTGATCATCGGTATATCCCTCCATCGACGTGAGCAGCGACGACGCCTGTGCGCGACCGCGCGCGGCGCTGTCGGCATCGGTGTAAAGGTTGCTCATCGCGACGGTACGACCGCGACCGTCGTCGGAGACGGGGCCCCAGTTCGGTAGGCTCTGACCGATCGTCGCGCCAAAGGCATCGCGGTCGTCACCGGCGTTCACGGTGATGTCGATGAAGTCGGGGAGCTGAAAGCGCACATCCCGCGCGGTATAGGCACCGGGGACGAGCGCGGCGAGCGCATTCTCCATGTCGGTGCGCAGCGGCGACAAGCGATCTTGCCAGACCAGCGAGCCATTGTTGATGCGCGCGAGCGTGAGGTGAAATCCGGCCTTCTGCGCGCAGGGTTCCCAATACGTCTCGTCGGGACCAACGCGCACGTACCAAGCGGAGTTGCGCACGCTCATGCGCGACCACGCTTCGTCGGCGGGCACCCAGTCGTTCGACTCGAAGCTCGCCGCGGCGGCGCGCAGATAGGTGACCAATGCGGTCTCCGCCGGATCAGTCATCGCGTCGGCGGCCGCGCGCAGCTCTGCGGCGATCGGTCGCATCAGCGTCGCGTACGCGACTGCATACGGCACCGCGACGAGCCCGTCACCAGTCTCCGCAGCACGCACGACGGTGAACGGCGTGAGCAGTGTCGTCGCCTCGGGCCGGGCCTCGAGCTGCGCGCAGAACGCATCATCGCCCGTCTGCAGCGCGGCCGGATAGACGTCGACGGGCTGATGCGGTGCGCCGTCGATCGCGGAGCAGCGCTCCTCGCGCTCCGTCGTCGAGCCCTCGCAGGAAGGGCCCCAGTTGCGTCGAAACAGGCTGCGGCTCGCCGGATCTTGGGTATTCGCGCGCGACTGCAGCGTGGTCATCCCTACCTGCTGCGCGTAGAGCCGATCGATCAGGTGCGCAACGACGAGCATATGGCGCGCAAACTCCTGGTGCGGCGCGGTGAGCGTCGACAGATCCGACTCGACCAAGGTCGGCGCCGTGTGATCGAGCTCGGCGAGCACCAGCGCATGACGTTCGTCGATCGGCGCGGGGCTCGCCGCTTCACGCTCGATCGCGCGACGCGCGTCGTGAAACGCAGGAGTGAAGGCGCCGCCTTCGACCCACACGGGGCTCGTCGAATAGAAGAGGAGCGAGCGCACCTCGTCCGGATCGGGCGCGCCATTGTTGTTGGTGTCGGCGCTCCAGAAGAGCGGCAGGTCGAGGCGCAGCGCGAGCTGGTTGAAGCGCGCGCGAGCGATGCCGCCAGCAGAAGGGAGCGTAGTGCTGTGACTGGCTCCGCCGCAGCCGGCAGCGACGAAGAGAAGGACCGAGGCGAGGCGGCGCACGGAGGCGTGACGGGTCGTGACGGGCATGGCGGCGGAGCGTAGCGCTCGTTGTCGGGCTTCGGGGATTCGAACGCATCGCGGTGTGATTCTGCGGACGCAGCGCGTCATGGGCCGCGCAGTGGCGTGGGCAGACGGAGTAGTGAGACGATGGCGCATGGTCCGCGCCGCCTCGCTCTGCTGCTTCGCGCTCTGCGTCACCGTGCTCGGCGCGTGCGGCGACGACGACGGCGCGCTGGTGGACGCCGGACGCGACGCTGGCCTCGTGCTGCGCGATGCCGGCACCGACATGCCGCGCGACGCGCACTTCGACTGGGGGGTTCCGCCGAAGTCGCTCGAGGTGCAGGCGCTCGGCGTGCAGGGCTTCGTGCTCTCGTACGGCGGCGAGTCGGTGATGACGGCGCCGCTGTTCACGCGCCAGTCGGCCATCAATGTCGGGCTGAGCGTGCCGCTGAGCGCCGATGCGCCGGCGATCGACGCTGCGCTCGCCGAGACTGCGCTCGATCGGGTGCGCGCGATCGTCTCGGGACATGCGCACTTCGATCATCTGATGGACGTGCCCCACATCCTCGGCACAGCGCCGAACGCGACGCTCTACGCGAACCGCTCGGCGGCGCACATCCTCGCGGCGCTCGCGCCCGATCGCGATCCGAGCTGCACCAGCGCAGCACCGGCGACGACCCTCGCGCGGTCGCGCGTCGTCGCGCTCGACGACCCCGCCGACAGCCAAGTCGACTACACGAATTGTCCGGAGCAGCAGCCGCCGGGAGCGCCGCGCGACGGCTCCTGGGTGAGCGTACCCGGCACGCGAATTCGCCTGATGCCGATGTGTACGACGCACCCCGCGCAGGTCGGCGGTTTTCATTTCGGCGAGGGCTCGGTCGATGCCGATCTGTGCGAGCTGCCGCCGATCGCTGCGGCCTGGCTCGAGGGGCAGACGATCTCGTTCCTGATCGACTTCCTCGACGACGCTGGAGTGCCTGAGTTCCGCATCTACTATCAGGACGCACCCGCGACGCGGCCGATCGGCGAGGTCCCCGCGGCGCTCCTCGCGGAGCGGCGCGTCGATCTGGCAATTCTGTGCGTGGGCACGAACAACGCGGTGGAGAATCAGCCGACCGACATCGTCGCGAGCCTGAGCCCGCGCTTCGTGTTCTCGGGTCACTGGGAGGACTTCTTCGCCAGGCGCGATCGTCCGCTGCAGAACATTCCGCTGCTCGACGTCGGCGAGTTCGTCGCGCGCGCCAATGCCGCGCTCACGGAGCCCGCCGACGCGCAGCTGATCGTCGATGGCGAGCGCATCGACGCGCGGCAAGTGCTGATCATTCCGGGCTCGCGGCTGGTCGTGCCGCAGCCACCTTGAGCGCGCCTCCGCAGCCACCTTGAGCGCGCCTCCGCAGCCACCTTGAGCGCGCCTCCGCAGCCACCTTGAGCGCGCCTCCGCAGCCACCTTGAGCGCGCCGCCGCAGCCACCTTGAGCGCGCCGCCGCAGCCACCTTGAGCGCGCCTCCGCAGCCGCGCTCTATGCGAGGTGCTGCTGCATGCCGACGGAGAAGCCCATCGTGTAGCGCGCGTTCACATCGCAGCAGGCACAGAACGCGGTGCCGCCGTCGCTTTGGCGATAGCGAAAGGCGTCGATGCCGAAGGGACCAAAATAGCCGAGCTCGCGCAGCGTGGCCGCGGCCTCGTCGAGCGCGTCGCGGAGAGCCTCGCGCTCCGCGTCGGGAAGCTCGGCGGAGGTCGCGAGTCGCGACGCACGCCATGCGTCTCCGGCGTCGATCTGCTGCGTGGTCGGGTCACCGACGGAGAGCGATCCGTCCGCGCCGAGCAGCGCGTGCTGCGCGAAATCGGCGATGCGATCGAGCCACGGAGTCACTTGAATGCCGCCGGTCTTGCGCAGCGCGGCGTCGACCCATGCGACGTCGGCGTCGCGCACGCGTCCGGCTGGCACGCGCCGATGTCCGCGCCCAGCCGCACCGAACGCGCGCTTGCACAGCCACAGCTGCGTGCCGGTGAGCCGCTCGAGCGCGGGCAAGATGTCGTCACGCGTGCGCACGAACAACGCGCCCTCGAGTCGCGGCAGCAGCAGCGAACGATTGTTCGCGCGACGCAAGACGTCGAGCGTCGGCGCCGGCGACACGATGCTGCCGCTCTCGGCGAGACGATGCAGCGCGTAAGGAGTCGGCATGAACGCCGCTCCGCGCATGCCATGTGCGCGTCGATCGTCGCGCAGGCCCACGTGTGCATCGAGCACGAAATCGCCGGGCTGCACCAGCCCGGAGAGCAAGCCGCGGGTCGCGAGCTCGGCGCGCTTGGCGAGCGCGGGCGGCCGGTAGAGCGCGCCTCGCGCGAGCTCGTCCTCGGAGTCGAGGTTCAGCACCCAGGAAGTCGGCGGGCGCGCGTGCATCTCACCACTCTGGCGTCCACGCCTCGAGCGCGTCGACGAAGCGCGCATCGAGCCCAGCGCGCAGCCGGGCGTTACGCGCGATCGGCTTGCCGCGGAATACGAGCGGCGAGAGCGGCGCGGGGAGCGCGGCGCGCCATGTGGCGAAGTCGATCGCAGCGTGGCGGACGTCATCGCGCGGAGCGGCGACGTCGATGGTTCGCGACGCTCCGTCGATGGTTCGCGACGCGGCGGCGGTGAAGTGAGCGAACCAGCGGCGCGCGAAGCGAACGTGCGCGAGCTCTTCGAGACCGACGCGCTCGATCAGCTCGGCGCCAGCGACGTCACCGGCGGTGCGGAAGCGCTCGGCGAAGCGCGCGGTGTGATCGAGGTTCGCGGCCTCGAAGCCGAGGCCCATCACCGCGACGAACGAGGCCGGATCAGCGGCAGACGGAATGCGCTCCC
>Ga0335397_10003782_pt1 | contig 20127 bp, 15 predicted proteins | sample MAT04_FD_205740 | JGI IMG/M metagenome (GOLD analysis project Ga0335397, IMG submission 205740) | Freshwater microbial communities from Lake Fryxell liftoff mats and glacier meltwater in Antarctica - MAT-04 (spades assembly) (version 2) ... | reverse complement strand
GCTTGCTGGCGAACACTTCCGGCAGCCGCTCCGTCACCTCCTTCTTCCATTGGCTCACTTGAACCGGATGCACCCCGTGCTTGGCGGCGATCACGTGGACCGGCTCGATCCCCTTCAGGGCATCGAGCCCGACCTGAGCTTTGAACTGGGCGCTATGCAGACGACGTTTCTTCGACATGGGACTGGGTTGGCTTTTGGATTTAACCATCCCCCCTGTCCAGTTTTTGGGGTCCACCTCAGAATAAGGCAACGTAATCAACTGGTTTCAACTGCATAGCCCAGTAACAATTAGTCTTTTGGCGCGCCAGCGTTTGCCTGTTCGGTGAGTCAGGTCCCTCTTTCTAACTCAATCTGCTCACTCTATAGTCCAATGACCACAGGCTAGTGGTATTAGTTTTCAGGAGATGGGCTCAACTCCCCTGTGGGAGCGCCAATTTTTCGTCGTTTCTTTGGTAAGCCGGATTGCGTGGGTCCGAGAACAACTCAACGACCATGGTAAAAAAAATCACGCACCCGATTTGAAATCTCCCGATGGGCTCACTGGCGGCGGTTTCGAGTGAGCTTTGCTCAAATATGTTCCAATCGGTTCCCCAGCGTCGGCGGCAGTTCGGCGAGTTCGCCCTGGATGAGGTTTTCACTACGAACCAAGATGTGCCACCCAAGTCCGATTTGTCCCATGGCGTTAATTCAACGCATGATCTATTCTCCCGCGCAGTTCATCTTCAGCCACCTTCCTTTCGCTATCACGGCACAAAAACCCCAGCCACGCTGTTCCTGCTCCCATGCCAAATCCCCGACTTGCCCTGATTCCGCCACCACAAAGCTGCACCAAACCGGCCGGTTCGGCATTCAAGCTGACGGCGAAGACCGTCCTCGTCACCGATCGGCCATTTGCTCCCACCGCCCGATTGGTTGCCGACCGGCTGCGTAATAGCACCAGCTGGCCCTTCCCCATCGTCGCGGGAGGCGCGCGACCATCTGGTTTGCCGGTGATCGAGTTTCGGCGTGCCTCCCCAGCCATCGCGAACCCCGAGGCTTACACCCTGCGAGTCACGGCCAAGCGCATCACCATCACCGCTTCGACTCCCGCCGGCGCTTTTTACGGCAGTCAGACTCTTCTGCAGCTATTGCCGCCGGCAATTTACGGCGAGACCCCCCGGCCCGAGCTGACCTGGACTGTTCCCGCCGTGGAAATCGAGGACGCTCCGCGGTTCCGCTGGCGCGGCGTCATGATCGACAGCGCACGTTTCTTCCAACCCATCGGCTATCTCAAGAAATTCATCGACCTGATGGCCCAGCATAAGCTCAACGTTTTCCACTGGCACCTCGTGGACGACCAAGGCTGGCGGATCGAAATCAAGAAATACCCCAGGCTAACAACCATCGGCAGCAAGCGGCGCGAAACAGTCCGCGGCCATCGCACCAGCGATCTTGGCGGCGACGGCGTGCCGATCGAGGGTTTTTACACTCAGACCGAGATCCGTGAGCTCGTGGCCTACGCCGCGGCGCGACACGTGCAAATCCTGCCCGAGATCGAGATGCCGGGCCATGCCCAGGCCGCGGTGGCGGCGTACCCGGAGCTGGGCCTGCTGCCACAAGCCCGCGAAGTCAGCTGCACCTGGGGTATCCACGAAACCCTGTTCAACACCAAGCCCAAGACCTTCGCCTTTCTGCAGGATGTTTTGACCGAGGTCATCGGTCTCTTCCCGTTTGAATACCTCCACATCGGCGGCGATGAGGCGGTAAAAAAGCAATGGAAAGAAGACGCCAAGACACAGGCGCACATGCATGTGCTCGGCTTGCCCGACGAAGAGCACCTGCAGAGCTGGTTCATCCGTCAGATCGAGGAGTTCCTCCAAATGAACGGTCGTCGGCTGATAGGCTGGGACGAGATCCTTGAGGGTGGCTTGGCGAAAAGCGCCACCATCATGTCGTGGCGCGGCATCGAGGGAGCCATCGCGGCCGCCAAGCTAGGCAACGACGCCATCATGTGCGCCAACCCCTATCTTTATTTCGACCATTATCAGAGCGCCACCCCCGCGGCAGAGCCGCTCGCGATCGGCGGCAACCTGCCGCTGGAGAAAGTTCACTCTTATGAGCCGATCCCCGCGGAGCTTTCTCCCGCACAGGAGCGCTGCATCATCGGCGTACAGGGCCAGCTGTGGACCGAGTACATCCCGACGACCAGCCACCTCGAGTACATGGCGTTCCCCCGCCTCTGCGCACTGGCCGAGGTCGCCTGGAGCGCCAAGGATCGTCCCTCCTTCCCGAACTTCCTCGGCCGCCTCTGCCATCACCTGCGCCGCCTAGAAACCCAGGATGTCCGCTATCGGGGGCCGTTTGAATCCATCCCAACCTGAAACTCGACGACGTCATTCATACCCCTGCGTTTGCCGCGGACCCGTTCCCGTTCTACCGGGAACTGCAGGCGCACGACCCGGTGCAATGGTCGGCCGCCTGGAACTGCTGGATCGTCACGCGCTACGAGGACGTGCGCGCCGGCCTCCAGGATTTCACGCGCTTCTCGAATGTCGGCCGCATCACCGGGCTGTTTCACCGCCATTTTGATGCCGCGCAGCTCGCCGCGCTTGCCCCGCTGATCGACCATTACTCCCACGGACTGATCAACATTGATCCGCCCGGGCACACCCGCATCCGCCGGCTCCTTCACGAAGTTTTCCGGCCATCGGTCATCGCGCGATTGAACGGGCACGTGCATTCCTTCGTGAACGAACTGCTCGCCACCGCCATCCCGCGGGGCCGGATTGAGGTGGTGCGCGATCTGGCCCACCCGCTGCCCGTGCAGGTCATCGCCGAATTGTTCGGCGTGGCGAAACCCGAGGTGCACCTCTTCACTCAATGGTCGGCCGGCATCGTCGAGTTCATGAAGTCGCCAACCCCGACCTTTGCCGCTTGCCTCCGATCGCAGGAGTCGCTGCTGGAAATGCGCACCTACCTCCGCGCCGGGATTGCCGGGCGAAAAGCCCAGCCACGGGACGATGTTCTCTCGCTCATGGTCCACGCCCGCAGCGAGGGAGATGCGCTGAATGAAGACGAGATTCTCGGCACTGCTGTCACAATTCTGCTCGGAGGCCACGAGACAACCACCCGGCTCATGTCGACCACACTGCTGGAGCTAAGCCGGCATCCAGCCCAACTGGAACGTCTGCGCAAGGAGCCCGAGCTGATGGAGACGGCCGTTGAGGAATTCCTGCGCTTCGCTGGCCCGTTTCATCGCGACCAGCGGGTGGCTCTCACCTACACGGAGATTGGTGGAAAGCCGGTGCGCAAGGGCGAGTTCATTCTCCTCATGCTTGCGGCAGCGAACCGCGACCCGGAGCAGTTTCCCGAGCCCGACACTTTTGACCTCGCGCGCAAGCCCAACCGCCATGTCGCCTTTGGCTTTGGTCCGCACATTTGCCTCGGGGCGCCGCTGGCCCGGCTGGAAATGGCTGTCGCAATCGGCACGTTGCTGGCTTCCTGCCGGGGCTGGCGTGTCGTGAGCGATCCGGTGCAGTGGGAATTCGGCTTTCTTCGCGGCCCGCGCGAACTGGCCCTCGAATTCACACCCTGAATTTCCACCGTGCGGAATGTCCTCTTTTTCCTATCAATAATCCAATCGGACCATCGGAATCGCTCCGCCACCCGGCGGAATCGTGTTCCCGTTGTGAACCCGGGGTTCCGTCCGGTCGCACTTGTCTATGAATCCTGAATATCAGTCCTCCCGCGGCAGCCAGGGTCCGAGCGGGTTCATGATCCGTGACCTCGCCCGCGAGGTTCGACGGACCCAGCCTGACTACATCACGTACCAGCCGCACGCCGTCGACGGGTCCGACCACAACACCGGGAACGAACACTTTCTCGTCTTCCGGCACCCCATGGGGGCGCTGATGGCCGTGTGGACGCAGGGCACGCACGAGGGCAAATCCGATCAACACATAGTCTTCGCCCGCAGCCAGGATGGCGGCAAGACGTGGAGCCCGCCGAGTCTGATCGTCGGTCCCGACGACCGGCACGCGATGGCAAGGTTCGGGTTTCCCCTCGTATCAAAGTCCGGGCGCATATATGTGCTCTACAACCGCTACACCGGCTCACACGACTTCTTCGCCTCGATCACCGGAGTCATGGGCGGAGTTTACAGTGACGACGAGGGGGCCACGTGGTCGGAGGAGCAGGTGATCCTGATGCCGCGCACACGTTGGGACAGCCCGGAGACGAAAAATCCCGCGAACTGGATCGTATGGCAAAACCCGATTCGGTTCTTCGGCGGCCCCTACTACGCCGGATTCACGCGCTGGCTGAGTCCCACGGTTGCGGGTCCGCGCAAGCTAGACGTCTGGTGGTCCGACGCCTCCGTGGTTGAATTCATGCGGTTCGATAATGTCGATGCCGATCCGGAACCGCGCGACCTGGCGGTCCGTTACTTTGCGCACGACGGCGAGGCGCTGCGTTACGGCCACATCGGACATCCCGACGTCAGCGTGGTGCAGGAGCCGGGAATCGTGCCGCTGCCCGATGGACGGCTATTCTGCGTGATGCGCACCAACGCGGGCCACGCGGTCTGGTCGGAGTCGAGCGATCGCGGGGAGACGTGGACCCAGCCGGTGCCACTGCGCCAGACGGATGACCGCCGACCCCTGCCGCATCCGTGCAGCCCGTGCCCGATCTACGAGGTCGCGCCCGGCGAATACATCTTCCTCTTTCACAACCACGACGGCCATTTCGGCGGCTGGGGGCCGATGGACTGCAACCTGCACCGCCGCCCTGTTTACCTGGCCCGGGGACTCTTCCGGCCACGAGCAAAGCAGCCGGTGTGGTTTTCCGAGCCCCAGTTCTTCATGGATAACGACGGGGTGTCGCTCCGGCGCCCCGACCTCGCCATGTACTCCAGCATCACCCCGACTGATGGCGGACACATCCTCTGGTACCCGGAGCGGAAATTCTTCCTTCTCGGCAAGCTCATCACCAGTACTAAGCTGGCGGAAATTCCGGTGCCGGAGTGATCTACGAGTGCCCGCCCGGCGGCCGCTACGAGGTCATCACGGGCAGCGCCTTCAGCGCACGGATGCCCATGGTGGGCTTCCAGGCCAGTTCGCCGCCCACTAGGCGCAGATCGGGCAGGCGCTGCATGATCGCCCGGATAGCTATCTCCATCTCGAGCCGTGCCAGCACGGCACCCAGGCAGAAATGTGCCCCGTAGCCAAAGGCCAGATGCTTGTTCGGCTGACGCCTGATAACGAAGCGGTCGGGATCAGGAAACTGCGCCGGATCGCGATTCGCCGCCCCTAGCAAGTGGACGACTAGCTGGCCCTGGTGAATCCGTCTCCCGGCAAAATCAAAATCCTCGCTTGCCTGGCGCACTGCACGCGTCACCGGCGATTCATAGCGCAGCATCTCCTCCACGGCGCCACGCAGCAGGGCCTCGGGATTCGCCTTGAGCGCCGCAAACTCGTCGGGGTGCTGCAGGAGCGCGAGCACGCCACTCGCGATCCCGTTGGTCGTGGTTTCATGACCCGCGAGGAAGATGAATACGCACATGGCATAAAGCTCCTCGTCCGACAGCCGCTCGCCATCCGCCTCTGCCTGCACCAGCGCGCTTAGCAAGTCGGACTGCGGCGTGCGGCGGCGGTCGGCGACGAGACGCTCGAACATCGCAATCACCTGTGCTAACGCCTCGTTTGCCTGCTCTGCGTGGTTCTTCAGCCTTGGGCCTCCACTGGTGCTGAACCGCATCACCCGCTCGATCATCCGTCGGAATTCGTCCCGCTCCGAGATCGGGATGCCAAGCATCTCACAGATCACCGTCGCCGGCAACGGCCCACAAAACCGGTCGATGATGTCAATCGTCACCCCCGGGCGGACGTCGCTCAAGAGCGCCTCCACGAGTTGCTCGATCCGTGGGCGCAGCGCTTGAATCATCCTCGGCGTGAACGCGAACATCACCAGCTTGCGCAACCGAGCGTGGTCAGGGTCATCGGTGAGTTGGATCCACCTTGCGACGTGGGCGAGCAGCGGCTGGACCCTGCGATTCATGTCGGGCGGTAGGGCCTGCACATACATGTCGGTGCGGTTGGAGGAGAACCTCGGTTCACGCAGTCCGGCGAAGACATCATCATAGCGCGTCACGAGCCAAAGCTTCATCGGCTCGCACCAGTGGACCGGGTCCTCGGCCCGCAGTCGGTGAAAGAGAGGATAAGGGTCTTGCAGCCGCTCTTCGCAAAACGCCCGGTAATCGGGTTCGTCAATCAACGGGACGCTCATGGCGATATGCTCCGCCCGGCGGGAGGATATTCATGCACGAGGTAGTGCCGGCGCGGCTCGTCCTCCTCAAATTTGCAATAGCGCTCGCACGGCTCGAGCCAACAATTGTCGTTCCAATCGTCGCAGACCCGGCTGACCTCGCCACTGACGGTGTAGCGTCCCCCGCCAATCGGGACTCCCGTGCCCGGCTCGCCCCAGAATTGGTGAACGGTCCGCGGCGGGATGCACAGGCTCTGCCCGGGTTCGAGCCGGAGGATATCGCCGGCCTTGACCGCGCGCGTGACGCCATCGACCTGCATTGTAAACTTCTCGTCCGAACATTGGCCGTCGGGCGTGGCCTTGAAAAGCTGGATGAGAATATTACCACCACCGCGGTTGATGATGTCCTCCATCTTGTGGCGGTGAAAATGCCGCGGCGGCTTCTGGCTCTCCGGGTCGAGGATAAGCTTCTCGGCGTAATCCTTGCCGGAGGGAAATTTGGGTGAACCGTTGCGCAGCGTGAACAGCGTGCGGCCCATCCGGGAAAAATCACCCCGGCCAAAATCGGTCACGTCCCACCCGAGCATGACGAGACGGATTTCGTCGGCCTCCGGGCCCTTCGTCCTCCAGTCTTCAACCGTCCAATGAGCAAAGGGAGGCAGTTTGAAGCCGACGGTGGCAAACGCCTCCTTGGCTAGCTCGATGACATGATTGGCAGTGGATCTTTTCATGAATGGAATTTTTCCTATCTGGTCGGCCGCTTCCCGCCGATCACCCCGTCGGAATCGCTTTGCTCCTCGGCAGATATCGCTGCCAGTCGGGCCCTGATAGTGTAAGCTCGCGGATCCCGCGGAAACTCCTGCAAAAACTCATTGTAATACTCTCGCGCCAGTCCGGGCCGGCCCAGCTCGGTGGCGAGCTGGCCGATGCTGACCTGCAGGTCGCCCCGGGCTTCCCGGCGGGACACGCCCAGTTCGCCAACCTTGAGCAGATGCTCCAGCGCCAGCGCCTCCTCCCCACCCAGTTGCAGATAACCGCGGGCTGCAACCTGGTGGAATTGACTGCGCACCACCCGGTCAGTGATCGCCTCCGCTTGCCGCACAATTTCTGCGCAGCGTGCCAGGATTCTCACCCGCGGTTCAGCGGTGTAGAAGGTCAGCAGCAGCTGCTGCGCCAGGGCTCTTTGTCCGTAGGTTTCCCCCGGATAGTCCCGCCAAAGCCGTTCATAGAGGTGCAGGGCCGCCACCGGCGGTGCATCGCGGAAACGCAGGGTTTCGGCGCCGGCCCAAAAATACAGGCTGCGAGCGCGCAATTCCGCGGTTGTGCCATGTTCGGTCAGCTCGCTCAGCCGTTCGATCGCCCGAGCTATGTCCGCCCCGGTTCGCGGCTGCCGGTTGAACAGCAACACGGCCCGCGTGAACTTCGCCTCTTCGTCGGACGCATTTGCCGGCATGGCCGCCGCGGCATCGTCAAACCGGCCCTGTGCACCGAGGCGCCAGACCTGCTCGAGTTCTTGGGGCGGTGCCCCAATCACGCTGGCAACTAGCGGCATGGTCATTCCCATCACCGCCAGCCAGCCGAGCAGGACTGACGCGCCGCATTTCAAAGCTAGACCCATGTCGTATTTCCGTCACGGCGCCCAGCGGCCAGCAACCGTGAAGTGTTTACCAAAAATAACGGATGGGAGCGCCCGTGCGCTCCCTACCCGGAATGTAACAGCAACCACCACCGCTTTCAAAATTTGCGCGAGACAGTGAAGTAGCTCGTCCGTGGGGCATCGACCGTGTTGCTGGCGGCGGCAATCGCCGCCTGGGCGAAGATCACATCGGTTACATTTTCGACCGTCATGCTGACCGTCCAGTCGTTCCAATGGTAATCTGCCCCCACATCGTAGCGGGTGGCCCCGGGCACCTTGTAGGTGTTCTGTGCGATGCCGTAATGGGAAACCTCCGAGACCACACCAGCCCGCAGACTCAACCCGCGATCCCGTACTCTGGTAAAATTATACCGCGCAAAGAGCTGAAACTTATCGCGGGGCACGCCGCGCTGTTCCCCGTCAAGACCGCCCACCCGGACGCCCGGCACCTTAACTTTCAGGTGGGTATACCCACCATATACCAGCAGCTGCTTGGTCAGGTCGCCGGCCCACTCGATTTCATAGCCGTCAGCGGTGACTCCCTGGTCAATGATGCGATAGGAACCGCCCGGGGCACTGAAATCCGTTTGTGGACGCACAAAGTCGCTTTGCACAATTTTGAATTTCGCAAAATTTAGCGTAAAATTGCCTTTTAGGAAATTCATCTTTGCTCCGAACTCCTTGTTCGTGGTGACGGGCTCAATGGTCACCAGCTTTTGCAGCGGATCGTTCAAGGGAATGCCTGGATAGATCGGAATCGTGGTCTGGGCGGCGCCCGCCTCGCTGTCGACGTAGTAGAGCGCCAACCAAGGCAGCGGTTTCACCGTGAGCCCGAACATTGGACTCTGGACGGTTGGGGTCTTCGGCGTAATCTTGGTGGTATTGGTAAAATGATTCACCGCGCTGGCCTCCTTGTTGTAATCCCGGCGTAGACCGCCCGTGAGGATGATTCGGTCCTTCAAAAACGAGATTTGAGCATTCGCGAAAATACCGACCGAGCCGGTCTTGCCACTTGAATCATTGGTTAAAGCGAGGGGCGTAACGATCGGCAAACCATACACCGGATTGACCAGATTCATCGGTTGCAGCACCCCGCCTGCCTGTCGTTGATCGTATTTGACTTCGCCCACATCATATCCTGCCAGGAACGTCAGACCGAGCTTGTTCTCGTCAAACTCTTTCTTGAACGCCAAGTCTCCCTGCAGCCGAAAGTTTCGTTCGTCCCGAACGAAATTTGTCATAGTGCGGTTGGTGAAAATCTCCCCCGTGCTGTCGTAAAAGAGCGTATTGTTGGCCGAGGCGAAGTAGTGATCATCCTTGAATTGATACCACGCCAACGCCTGACGAACGGAAAATATCTCGCTGAATTGGTGGCTGAATGTGACGAACAGCCCTGCCACATCTTGCTTCCAGTGCATGCCGGGTTCGCCGCTGGTATTTAAGGTGAGCGGTGCCCACTGCCCGGTTTGCACCCTCGGGGTCACCCCCGCCGGCAGGACGGTGGCAAAAGGTGCCCCAGGTTCAACCGGAGCCAAATATACTGCCCCGAAACCGGGCGGGTAGTCTGCCTGCAAAAGCTCCATTTCAACCAAGAGCTGGGACTTCTCGGTGATATTCCATAGGAAGGAGGGATAAACCACCGTTTTGCCGTTGTGATCGTTGTCACGGTAGGTATCGGACTCAGTGGCTGAAGCGATGAGCCGAAACGCCATATTGTCCTGACCCGGCACCGGACCCGTGCTGTCCACCGTCGCTCGGTAGTAACCATATGAGCCGACCGTGGCGGCAATCGAATTGGCCGGCTGAAACAGCGGGCGTTTCGTAATGAAATTAACAAAGCCTCCGGACTCGGAATTGCCTGCAATGGATGCGGACGGCCCCTTGATAATCTCAATGCGATCGAGGTTGGCGATGTCAGTTGCGATGCGCGGCATGAAAAAGCCATTGCGGTAACGATTGCCGACGATGAAACCACGCACGATGGAGGCGTCCGGGGCATTCTGGCGCGGCGTCACGCCCACGGTGTAGCGGATGGCCTGGTCAAACTCGTAGGCGCCGATGTCCTGCATGAGGTTGGCATTGATGACGCTGATCGATTGGGGCACATTTTCCGCCGGCGTGTTAAGGCGCGTGGCCGAGGCAAGGTTGGAAGCACCGTAGCCCTGGCCTTTGGTGCCTTCGACGGTAAAGACGTCGAGCCGCACAACTTTCTCCGCCTTTTCCTCCTTGGCCTTGGCTTCGTCCGCAGTCGGCGCGGACTGGGCGTGCAGGTTTAAACTAACGCCCAGACAGGTAAGAACGATGAGAAGCGGGCGACCTCGCTTTGTGAGTAGGACAGATTGCGGGGAGTGTTTCATGGTAGGGGGTTCAGGATTAACCTAAGGCACGGCACCGCGTTTGTCCGCGTGGGGCTGAATGGATAATAGGCGACCGCGAGAAAGGACGCTATAGGACAAACCGGACTTCGATGGCACTCCGGGTTATACCTTCCTCGCGCCAACAACCACTGCTTCAAATTCTCCCTTGCTCACCTGCTCACGGCAGCACGCTGTCGGTGATCGTCAGCGTGCCGAAGTCGAGCACACGCTTCAGCCTGCCATGGGTGAGCACAAGCATCCGCGAATCCCTCGCGGCCTTAAGGTACGGGCCGTCGAAGAGCTTCCATTCCGCATAGTCGACCGGCCGGCCATCCACAACCGGGGCTGCACCATAGGTGCAAACCAACTGCTTGCCGCGCAGCGTCGTGAACTTTACCAGGGGGACCGGCTCGAGCCGGAACTCCAGAGGAAGCGAGACGATGGCTGCCTTGAAGGCCTCAAAGCTCGGGAATTCGCCAGCGCTGGCCACCTGCAGCAGCGTGCCGTTTCTGCGCGAGTCGCTCCGCAGGAGTTTGTCACCGGCGTTTTCGCGCTCGCCGGTCCACACGGATTTGTACCTAAAATAGGGACGCCACAAGTAGGCTGCAAGCGGACGATAAGCGATGTAGGCGTTGCCTCCCTGGGCGAAAATCCAGCCTGAAGCATCCTCAACAAGCCGCGCCAGGTCCTTGGAGAAAAATCCGTTCACATGGCCAAAGCGCGCATCGGCAGGCACACTGGTCAGCGAAATCAGGGTGTCGTCCTGCTGATAGATTTGCTCGTAGGGCGATCCGCCAAGCAGTTTGTCCTCCTGATTGTACGAGGGCTTGCCTTGGCGGGTGACAGCCTCGGGCATCCAGTCGGGATAATCCGTGTAGTAAGTCTGCAACTCAAAACCCGAACAATATGCCTGCACCGAGAACAGCGTGTTGTGCACGCCCCGCGGGTCGGACACGGCCCATGTCATGTCCCAAGAATGCTGCTGCAGCGGCTGGAGCAGGCCGCCCTGGTCCGACCCGACCGCATAATCTTTCGTCATATAGGTGGTTTTGTACACCTGGGCGTTGCGCACGTCGCTGTTGCGCCAGCGGTGGCGTGTGCGTTTCAGTTCGCGGTGCAAGTAAGGCCGGCTGCGGTCGGTTCCAATCTGATATATCACCTCCGGCAGGTCGTAGTTGGCGGCCAGCAGCGCAAAATATGTGCCCCACCCCCAGCCGTTCTGACTGTAGTCAGATGCGACCGGGCAATTGCCAAAGAGCAGCCAGCCAAAAAACGAGGAGAGCCCAGCCCATTTCTCCAGAACCTGCACTTCGTCCGTACGCGCATGCGCCCCGATGTAGATCCCGTCGAGTGAGTCCACGGCGAAGTCTGCAATAATATAATCGAGCATCATCCGACCGCGTTGTCGCAAGGCTGGATCCTCCGCCCATGTGGCGAGCATGATAAGCGCAGTCGCGAATTCGCCGACATAATGCGTACAGTCATACTCGCCCTGCCCACTCGTCGTCGTGAGATCCATCCAGTGCTGGAGCCAGCCCTGCGCCTCCGCCAGGTTTTCTGCGGAACTCTTGCCATTGAACCAGTCCTCGCCGGGTTCGTCCGGCCACTGCTGGGCCATCAGGTATAGCGACGTGTAATACATCACCCAGTGGTTCTCCGTGTCGCCGCGCAACGGCATGTAGCGGCGCCACGCCTCGCGGATCGTCGCGTGCGCCTCCGGCGAAAGCTTGTCCCGCCCGAGGTAGCTCACCGTCACGCACTGGAACATCCAGAACATGTCGCCCGTGGGCCGCTGCATTAGCCCGATGACTGTTGGCGAGCACCATTCGAGTTTTTCGTTGAGCAGGAGCCTCGCCGCAGTGGAAGCTAGGACCGCATTGGCCGAAGCGGACTTGAACTCTGGTTTCTCGGGTTGCACCGCACGCCAGGCCGCGACATCGTGCGCACGTGCGAGGTAGGCGGCGCGGCGTTCCGCTGGCGTCCGCTCGCCGGCTTGTAAGGCGAGGATGGAAAGGAAATAGAGCCCGATTGAACGGAGGGTTTTCATCGCGACTTCCCTTCCGTGGTGAGATGCCGCACGAACACAAAGCGCCGGACCCTGGCACTCTCGAACCAGCCTTTGCGCCACGTGCGGCCAAAGTCGTCTGAGACGTAGACCGCAGACTGATGCGGCGAGGCAAAAAGCCGGCCCGAGAAGTCCGGATCGCTACCGATACACCAGATATTCGCGTTCGGCAGTCCGGCGTTGCGCGGTTGCCACGTCGTGCCGGCATCCTCGGAAACAAGCACGCCACAGTTCCAGCCGCAGACTACCATCCGTCGCGAATCTGTCGCGTCGAACTCGCCGAAGTGCAGCGTGTGTGCGGTGCTAATGCCCGCGACCTGCCGCCAGGTTCGTGCGCCATCGTCAGAGCGCCACGCACCGTTGCTTTGCGTGACCGCGAAGAAAACGTCAGGATCGTGCGGTGACTGTTTCACGTCGTTTACGGTCGCGTCCGCCGACTGCACTAGCGTCCAGGAGCGGGCGTCGTCCTCGCTCAGGTAAATGCCCAGTTCCGTGCCAGCCACCAGTCGGCCAGCGTGCATCTGATCCACGATCAGTGTTTGGGTGTAGCTGCGCCTGATGCCTTCCTGCCCGCGGCTCCAAGTCAGCCCGGAATCCCGCGAGATACCGATGCCATCAGGTAGCGCAACATAGATGTTCGCCGGCGCATGCGGGTCGATGGCGACGCTCTTCAATTCTGTCATGTCCCAGCCCGTCATGATTCGCCACGTCAGGCCGTGGTTTTTCGTGCGCAACAGGCCGTTGGCGGCGGCGGCAAAGAGGATGCTAGGATCCCGCGGGTCGGTCGCCAGCGCTTCGATCCGCGGATGATTAAAGCCTACATGCTCCAAACCCACGCGGTCGGTGCTGTGCAGGATCCCGCTTCGGCCCTCGGTGTGGCTGCCGATAAAAAAGTCCTGTTCGAGGGCCGCACAGACATACAGATCATGGGGCAGCAGCGGTGCCGCGATGGCGCCGAACATCCGCCATGACATCAACAGGAGCGCCCCGCCGCACACGGCTACCCGCTTCCGTGTCATATCAAACCCAAAGCTCCTCGGAGCACCGGCTCCATCACATCAGCCATGCGCATGAAGCCGAGATCGCTGGCATGCGCATTGTCTGTGGAGCCTTCCGCATCAGTGCCATACAGCGCGTCACCCGGGACATAATGCAGCGCCGGCACCAGTTCTCTTTGCAGTGCCAGAAAACATTCGCGCAGCGCGGCATTATTTTCGCGATTATACTTCGCCTTGGCAGGCATTACCCATGCGTTGGGAAATCCGCGGTCCTCCACCAGCACGATGGGAGTATCCGGCCGCACGGCGCGCAATTGCTTCACCAGCGGGATGCAGCGTTCGCGAATTTGGGCCGGCTGCATGTTGCCGGAGCACTCGATGACGTAAACCGCCGCATCGACCTCCACCAAAAACCGACCGATGACGCAATCCATGCGACCGGTGCCGGAAAAACCCAGGTTAAGCACGGGCCGGTCAAGCCGCCGGCCCAAGATGGCCGTATGGCAGATGCCGGAACGGGACGCGACCCCACCCTGGGTGATCGAGGTGCCATAAAACGCCATCGGCTTCGATCGCGGCACCAAGCCTTGGAAACGGTTACCCTTCGGCACGCCGATCTCCAAGGACTCCACTCCGTTGTAGAGTGGCAGATAGAGGGCATATTCACGATTCCCCGAAGTCAGGCCAGAGATGATCTCGCCCTCGAAGTCCTGCGCCTTGGGTTTGTTGCCCTGGACATAGCGCCAGCGGCCCGATTCATCCCGCGCATAGAGGTCGACCCCGCTGACGCCGGTGGCCGGCATGTGCGCCAGCGCCAATTCGGCATTCAACAGCCGGTAGCGAACATAAAATGTCGTCGCATCGGATCGGAACCTCGCCATCATTCCGGCACTGCAGCGACTAAGATCCCATAAACTGAACTTGCCGTAGAAATCCAGAATCTTGGCGGCCTCCTCCTTCGCGGCAACCGGCAGGCGGTCGAAATAGCGCAGCCGTTCCCGGTCCTCCCACGCCCGGCCTTCCACCCCCCACTGCGTGACATCATGCCAGGCCAGTTCGGTCACGGGGGCCGTTTCAACCGGCGCAGCTGCGGGATCAGGTTTTTCCATGGGAGAGTGTTCGCGGGTTAAACCGGACCGCGCGGTTGGTTTCTCAATCGTCGGACCCGGTCAGGCACGGTGCGGTAGCTCCGGGGTCATGGCATCGATGACTGCTGCTGGGATTTCATCGAGCAGGATATATTCCTTCTTGAGCCCGTATTGCACGAAATGGCGGCCGGCCGCCGCGATATATTGCGGCATCGAGATGCCCGTCGCCGCCGAGGCGCGAAAGCCGTCGGGTGATTCAATGTCGTCCGCCTGCGCCAGAATGCGCGGCTTACCAAAGATCAATCCGCCGTTGCGTTCCTCGCCGGGCAGCTCGCGCCCAATGACAAACCACTGCGGGTTGCGTGTCCGGTTGCCCCCGTCCCACACATGGGTGGCGCCGTTGCGGGTGCCGTCATTGTTGGTGAAGAGCAGGATGAACCGCCCGTCGGGCAGCCGGGCGATGGGACACATCGTGTGCGGGTGGTCGATCCACTTGCCCTCCGGCCCGTAACGCAGCCGCTCAACCTTGGTCCACATCCGCCCTCCGTCGCGGGAGCTGGCATAACCAGGCGAGCCCAGATAAGTGCGAAAGACGCCCAACCAGCGGCCATCCGACAACGGCACGACGGTCGGCTCCTGCGTATTGGCGGCCAGTTCGAGCGGGTTGCCGTCAAACGCCGCCGCCAACTGCCGCACCGCCGGGTTGTCAGCATGACGCACCAAGTCGACGCGAATGCCCCGCGGGCCCGGCGGCAGCAGTGAAAAGCGCAGCCGCGTGGGATCGCGCTCCGTCAGCAGGTTTTCACAATCCAGCAATGCCGCCTCATAGCAACCCAATCGCCAGGTCCGGCGGATGGCACCATTGCGGTTCCCCTGCGAGAACGGCAGCACCACCCGGCCATCAGGCATGAGCTGGGGTGGATGGTTAAGATGCGCATGAATGCGGTCGGGAAACACGCTGATGTCGCGATCTGGCAGAGCGATCGGCCAGATCTCCGACCACGTTTCGCCACCATTGTCGGAATAGGTGAAGCCCAGGTTGCCCGCATCCACTTCGGGGCTGGAAAGCGCGATGGTGTCACCGTGCCGCCGGCCCTCATGCAGGAAAAAATAGAGTCGTCCGCTGCCGGGCACGACAAACGGACAGCCATAGGAACGGCGGAATTCCGGCGTCCAGACCGTGATCGGACGCGGTTCGCTCCAAGTGCGTCCCGTGTCACGGCTGGTGGCACAGACGATTCGCTCGTCGAGCGCGCCTTCCGACGATCCCTGACTCCAGGTGGCCAGCCATGCGCCGTCCGGCAGCACGACCACATTGCTTGACTCGTTTTTCCGTTTTGCGGCGAGGGCCGGCAGCAGGTTTCGGCCCGACATGGGCGGGTGTCGGTAAATGTCGGCATACGCGAACGGCCGTGAATCCATGCCCTCCGCCAAATGGGCCTGGCTCATCGCCCGGCCTCCCGCTCTCGCGCATTCACTTCACGTACTAAACACATAGTGTGCCGCAACGTTGATTCACGCCACCTGACCGGCAAAACATAAAAGCGGACATCGAACGGGAAATCAGGACATTTTTGGTCCAAACCGATCCCTAGAGTCGCATCGAGCGGAGGCGATACCAGCTTGAACGACAGCCTCGAAATTATGGGGCGGCATGCGAAAAAATCACCAGGGAGAAGCACCCTTAGAGCATTTCAAATAAAGTTATAGCCACAAGTGAGTGGAACGATCAAGGTGGAGGGATGAGAAAACCGATCTCGGTGGATTTGCGGGTGAGGATCGTGGAAGCCTACGAAGGGAAGGAAGGGACGAGGGAAGAAGTGGCGAAGCGGTTCAAAGTGTCATTGGGGATGGTCAAGAAGCTGATGCAGCAGCAAAGCCGGACGGGGACCTGAGGCCGAGGTATCGTTTTTGCGGGCGCAAGGCGAAGCTGCTGCCTGAGCATGGAGGAGCGCTGAAGGCGCTGGTGGCCCAAGAGCCGGATGTGACGCTGGCGGAGATGAAGGAGCGGTTGGGCTTGGCCTGCACGGTGGCCGCGATCCATCAGGTTTTGGCCAAGCTGGGGCTGACATATAAAAAAAGACGCTCCATGCGTCTGAGCAAAACCGGCCGGACGTGGCGCGAGCCCGGCGCCGCTGGCAGCGGCGCCAAGGCGGCCTCGATCCGGCGCGGCTGGTCTTCATCGACGAGTCGGCAGCCAAAACGAACATGACCCGCTTGCGCGGTCGCGCCCCCAAGGGCGAGCGACTGGTCTGCCACTCTCCGCATGGCCACTGGCGGACCGCCACGATGATCTCCTCGGTGCGGTTGGACGGGACCAGCGCCTGCCTGACCATCGAGGGGGCGACCGATACCGCGGTCTTCCAAGCCTACGTGGGCGAAGTCCTGGTCCCCTCGCTCCGAGCGGGCGATATCGTCATCATGGACAACCTCGGCGCGCACAAAAACGAGCATACCTTGGCACTCATCACCCAAGCCGGAGCCCAGGTCCGCTTCCTGCCCGCTTACTCGCCGGATCTAAATCCCATCGAAATGATGTGGAGCAAGGTCAAGTCCCTCCTCCGCAAAGCCCAGGCTCGCACTCACGAAGACCTGCTCCGGGCGATCGCCGCCGCCCTGCGCGCCGTCACCGCCCAAGATGCCCTCGGTTGGTTTGCCGCTTGTGGCTATAGCTTTATTTGAAATGCTCTAGCCAGCCGACAAGGCGTGTGGGCCAACCCAATTGGAACGCGGCCACACCGTCATCGCAACTGCGACTGGCGGTCTCCGTTGGAGGAAGTTGCCATGGGACTATCAGGACAACGGCAGGAAGGAAGCGACGGAAGCTTGCCGGTTCCGGTCTGGCTGGATTCTATCCTGCGCAGAACCGGCCCATCAATGTCCGAAGCCATCACCCCAGCTGCTACCGCAGACATGCGCGACTTCCTCCGTTGCAGCCAGTTGCTCGCGCAGCTGCTGGATCATTCCCCCACTTGGGTGCTCTGCGGTCTGCGCTGGTCCGTCCAGCGTTTTCATTACTGTTGTCCGGTCGAGCCCGACTACGGCACGAAATTCCACCAGCACGATTACCTCGAAATCAACCTGCTGTGCAAGGGTCGCCTGCAATTCCGCACCGCGGACCACGCGGTGGCCATCAGTCCCGGTGACGTTTATTTCATAACGCCCCGACGCAAGCACACTTGGGACACCGTCCATGCGCCCGTGGTCATCGCCGGCTTCCACATCCGGGTCAGTGTCATCGACAAGTCCGGTCACGCGCTGCTCAAGGCGCTGAATGACCGGATCGATCGCGGGGCCTTCAACCTGCGCAAGGCCGCGGCATTTTCGCGGGTGCATCAGAATATCTGGGAGTTGATTCACCAGGATCCACCCAGTCCGCTGGTCGCCGACAAACTCCGCGCCCTGTTCGAACTTTTCGCGCAGGAGATGATCGAGCACGCCGTGCCCTCCGCGCTGCTGACGGCACCCATGGCCACCCCGATCATTGGGCCCGATACGATTGCGACCTCGCGCTACGAGCAAATCGTCGATTTTGTGCATCAGAATATCAATCAGCCCATCCGGCTCGACGATATCGCCCACCATTTCGATTACAGCGTCCGCCATGTCGCGCGGCTCTTCCGCAGGGAAAGCGGCGTCGCGCTCGGCCAGTATATTCTCGAGCAGAAACTCCGCACGGCCCAACGCATGCTCGCCACGACCGACTACTCCGTGAAAAACATCGCGATTGATCTCGGTTTTCACGATGTAGGCTATTTCTGCCGCCTGTTCCGCACCCATCTCATGGGCACGCCGAATGGCTATCGCACCCAGGTGCTCGCCGGGCGGACCGCGTCTCCCGACAGTCCCGGCGGCCATCACAACTTTCGTGGCTTCTTTCGCGCCTGCAGCCAGCATCCGCCCCCGATCCGCGATTCCGCCGCCTGAGCTGATCGGCCGCGGCCGGCGCCCTCCGCCTTCCACGATGTTCACCCTGTCGATCATCGATCTTGGACACCCATGACAAATCGGCCCCATCTTCGTCTGCTGGCAGTCGTGGTCGTGGTGTTGGGCCTGATGGCATGGAAATTTTCCCGCCGACCCGACTGGCGCGGCCGCGAACCCGTGGAAGTCGTGCGCATCGGCCACATCTTCCTCGAAACTCAGCAGGCCGTGGATGCCATGGCCCGAGCTTACGAGGAAATCTGCCGTCAGCAGGGCAAGCATGTCCGGATTGTCCAGCTGGCCGTGCCTCACCGTCTCTACGCCAGTTGGTTTATCACGCAGTTGATCGGCGGCGACCCGCCCGAGATCCTTGCCATCCATGCCGGCAGCACCACCGAACGGCTCGCGCGCTATATCCAGCCCCTCGGCGCCGAACTCGCCAAACCCAACCCCTACAACGCGGGGACCGACCTAGCCGGTGTGCCCTGGCGCAATACCTTCACCTCGGGCCTGCGCAGTTCCTACAACGACACCCTGCTCGACTTCTACAGCGTGCCGTTCACCAACACCACCACGCGCCTGCTGGTGAACCTGGACCTTTATCGGGAAATCTTTGGCGACGCTCCCTGGCCACAAACCTACGAGGGATTCGTCCAGCTGTGCCGCGCGACGCAGGACTACGCCGCGCGCACGGGCCGCCCAATCCACGCCATCGCCAGTTCGGCCTATCATGCTCCCGTGCTTTTCCGGCTGGCCGGTCGCACCCAGACCGCCCGGCTCACCATGCGCTTCAACTTCACGCGCACTTTGCGCTATTCGAATACCGAGCAGACTGTGGCCTGGCTCACGGGAGGCTTCACCCTCGACACCCCGGAAATCCGGGACCAGCTGGCGCTGATTCATGAAATCTCCGGCCTCATGCAGCCTGGTTTTACCCAGCTCGGCCGGGAGGACGCTGACATGTATTTTACCCAAGGGCACGCTCTAACCCTGATTAGTTTCAGCAATTCCGACCAAGTCGTGCGCGAGCGTATCAAGTTCCCTCTGGGCGTTGTGCGCGCCCCGGCGCCATTGCCCGCCACCCCGCACTATGGCCGCAACGTGCTCGGACCCTCCGAGGACAAAAGCTACACCTCCAATTTCGAGATGGGCCTGAGCACCGGGGGTCGCAACCGGGCCCGGGCTCTCGATTTGCTCAAGTTCGCCACCAGTCAGGAAGGCAATCGGATCTTCGCCCAGACCGCCCGCTGGACGCCTTCGGTGGCCGGGGTCGTTCCGCACCCCAACCTTCTGCCCTATCTTTTCGACGCCACAGGTGGCTTCCTCCTTGGCTTTGATCTATCTTGTTACGACGCGAGCAACACCGGAGACATCGCGCACGTTGACCAGTCAAACCTCTACCTGCTCGCTGATGCGCGCGAGGGAGCCTCGGATCGTTTTGTGCAGAGGATTGCTCCTGACTACGATCGCGCGATGCAGGTAGATGCCGCCCGGGACATCAAGGCTCGCGACGACACCGTGCAACGCAACGAGACCATCATTGCGCTGCTCGACCGCCTCGCCGCCACCGGCGCGTCCGACGCCGCGGCTTGTGCGGCGAGGCGTGATGCCCTGTGGGAAGCCAGCCTTGAGCAGGAGGCGGGAGCCCGGCTGGTCCGGCAAGCACTCCGCAAGCATCAATCGGCCAGTCACTAAACATAGCGTCATAAGTAATTGCCTGTAATGCTGGGCGGGTTTATCGGTCGATGCATGAAAGCACTGACGATTTCTGATCGAGAAAACATGATCCTTTCCCTGCAGGACGAAATTCGCCGCAACG
>Ga0335397_10003775_pt1 | contig 20155 bp, 15 predicted proteins | sample MAT04_FD_205740 | JGI IMG/M metagenome (GOLD analysis project Ga0335397, IMG submission 205740) | Freshwater microbial communities from Lake Fryxell liftoff mats and glacier meltwater in Antarctica - MAT-04 (spades assembly) (version 2) ... | reverse complement strand
GGGTGTGCGCGTGATCGTGTTTGGCAGTTCCGCCGCGAAAAACGTGCCGGAGGGCTTCCCGATGGTCCTCGCCTGGCAGCAAATTGTGCGCGTGCTGCGCCTGGCTGCCGATGAGGCCGGCCCGCTCGGCATCACGATCGCGATTGAGCCGCTTAACCGCCAGGAGAGCAATATTGTCAACTCGGTGGCCGAGGGCCTGGCGCTGGTGCGCCGCGTGAACCGGCCCGCAGTGCGCGTGCTGGCCGATTATTATCATATGGCGGTGGAAGCGGAAGACCCGGCGATCTTGCAGACGGCCGGACCGGACCTGCGCCACGTCCATTTTGCCCGGTTGGAGGGACGCGTTTTCCCAGCCGCGCCCGAGCCGGGCTTTATCGCCTTCTTCAACCAATTGGCGGCCGCCAGGTATACCGGGCGGGTCAGCGTGGAAGGGTTCTCACAAGATTTTTACCGGGATGCGGTCCGCGCCCTGGCTGTGCTGAAAAGCCTGGCGGCGGGCTAACAGGAGCAAAAAATGAGCGTTACACCTGAACAACTGGCTTATTTATCCCACATGGCGGCGCAGATGCGCTGGCAGATCGTCAATATGATGGGGCCGCGCAAAGTGCACCACTTCGGTGGCTCGCTTTCGGCGACGGATATTCTTACCGCGCTGTATTTTTATAAGATGAACTACGACGGGAACAACCCGTCGTGGCCGCAGCGCGACCGCTTTGTGATGAGCAAGGGCCATTCGGTGCCGGCGCAATACGCCGCCCTGGCATTGAAGGGTGTGCTTCCACTGGAGGAACTGGTAACCCTCAAGCGCCTGGGCACCCGCCTGCAGGGCCACCCGGCCATGCATCACACCCCCGGCATTGAAGCCTGCACGGGCATGCTGGGTGAGGGTCTCTCGTTTTCCAACGGGCTGGCCCTGGCCGGGCGCTTGCGCTGCCTGGATTATCACGTCTACTGCCTGATGGGCGATGGTGAGCTGCAGGAGGGCCAGGTTTGGGAAGCCGCCATGACCACCTCGCGCCGAAAGCTGTCGAACGTGACCGCCATTATCGACCGCAACCACCTCAAGGCTATGGATGATGTGGAGCGCGTCAAGTGGATGGAACCGCTGTGCGAGCGCTGGCAGACCTTTGGCTGGGTGGTGCGCGAGATTGACGGGCACAACCTGCAGCAGATCTGTGATGCCCTGGATTGGGCCGGTGAGCCGCGCGAACAGCCCGCCATGATTATCGCCCAGACGGTCAAAGGTAAGGGCGTGTCGTTCTTCGAGGGCCAGGCCAGGTTCCATAATGCCCAGATCACCGAGGAACAGTTAGCCCAGGCTGTCGCCGAGTTGAACCTGAAACTGGCCGAGAAAGGGTAATGCACATGTCTCCAAACTCTGAAACCCGTATGATTTATGGCGAAGCCCTGGCCGAACTGGGGGCGCAGCGCTCCGATGTGGTGGTGCTGGATGCCGACCTGTTTAATTCCACTCGCACCGTAGTCTTCCGCGATGCTTTTCCGGAGCGCTTCTTCGACATGGGCATCTCTGAGGCCGATATGGCCAGCACCGCCGCCGGCCTGGCAGCCGGGGGCATGCTGCCTTTTATCAATACCTTCGCCATCTTCGCCACCAGCATTTGCTACCTGCCGATCCGCACCCAGGTGTGCTATCCCAACCTGAAGGTGATCATTGCCGGCTCGAGTGCCGGGCTGACCCAGGGACCCGATGGCGCCAGCCACCAGTCGCTGGAAGATATTGCCCTGATGCGCATCCTGCCGAACATGACCGTGATCGTCCCGGCAGACGGCATCGAAACCCGCCAGGCGGTCTTTGCCGCCGCCCAGGCCCCTGGGCCGGTCTACCTGCGCCTGGGGCGTTACCCCGTGCCGGATGTGCACGGGCCGGATTACCAGTTCCAGATCGGCAAAGCCGTCACCCTGCGCCCCGGCGGCGATGTGACCCTCTTCGCCACCGGGCACATGGTATGCAAGGCGCTCGAAGCCCACAGCCTGCTGGCTCAGGCCGGGATCGCGGCACGCGTGATCAATATGTCCACTATCAAGCCGCTGGATTGTGCCGCCGTGCTGCAGGCTGCCCGTGAAACCCGCCTGCTGGTGAGCATCGAAGAGCACAGCATCATCGGCGGCCTGGGTGGGGCCATTGCCGAGTGCCTTTCGCAGCAGGCCAACCAGCCGGCCCTGCTGCGCCTGGGTGTGCGCGATGTGTTTGGTGAGTCGGCCGTAGCCGATGAACTGCTGGCATTCCACCGCCTGACCGGCCCGACCATCGCGGAAGACGTGCAGCGGGCTTTCAAGGGTAATTAGCGTTCTTTTAGGAGGAACACATGTCCAAACCCACCATTGGTTTTATCGGCCTGGGAATTATGGGCCGGCAGATGTCGAAACATCTGCTCAAAGCCGGCTACAGCCTGGTCGTGTATGATATCGTCGCGGCGGCCGTCGCAGAGATCACGGCGGCGGGCGCTACCGCGGCCGGTTCGCCCGCCGCGGTAGCCAGCCAGAGCCAGGTGATCATTACCATGCTGCCCGATTCGCCAGATGTGGAAGCGGTGGCCCTGGGCCCCGACGGCCTGATCGCAGGCGCCGTCTCCGGCAGCATCTATGCCGATATGAGCTCCATCGCTCCCGGCACGGCGGTTAAAGTGGCTCAGGCCCTCGCCGAAAAGGGCGTGCGCTGCCTGGATGCCCCCGTCAGCGGCGGCGAGACCGGCGCGGTGAATGCCACGCTTTCGATCATGGTCGGCGGCGATGCGGCGGTCTTCGAAGAGATGCAGCCGATCTTCGCCTGCCTGGGCAAAACCATCACCCTGTGCGGCGCCGCCGGCGCCGGCCAGATCGTCAAGGCCTGCAACCAGATCCAGGTGGCGCTCAACATCCTCGGCATGGCCGAAGCCCTGGTGCTGGGCAGCAAGGCCGGGGTTGACCCCGCCATCATTCACAAGGTGCTCAGCGGCGGCTATGCCCAGTCGCGCGTTTCAGATGTGCGCGGCCCCAAAGTGATCCAGGGCGATTTCAAGCCCGGCTTCAAGGGCCGCTTCCACCTCAAGGATCTTAATATTATTATGAAGACCAGCGCCGAAGTGGGCGTGCCCCTGCCGGTGACCCGCGTGGTTTACTCGCTGTTCTCCGAACTGGTGGCTGCCGGCGGCGGCGAACTGGACCACACCGCGGTCATCACCGTGTTGGAAAAAATGGCCGGAACCGAGGCCCGCACCAGGCTGCCCGCGGCCTGAGCTTCATCTGGTTCAGCAATCAGCGGTTAGGTAGCGCCTCGCACCCTGTAGAGGGTATTTGACCGCTGATTGCCTCATTTAATTAATGAATCCGGTGAACAATCGCCCCAGAATCGACGAGATTTGGTAAAATCAACACCACCCAGTGATGAACAAAATCAAGATTTTCCTCAGCCAAACCCTCGAGTCTCCGGCCGCGGTTCCACTGGCTCTGCTGGTGGTGTGCCTGGGTGGGTATGGTGTGCTCATCCCGTGGGTCGGTTATTACGGCGATGACCTTTCCTATGCCTGGCTGGCTTACCAATCGCACCAAATTCGCTTGTTTTTTGAGGGCAACCGGCCATTTTTTGGTGATTATTTCTCCCTGCTGACCCAGTTTCTCGGTCCGGCGCCCTGGCATTGGCAGGTGCTTGAATTGTTGTGCCGTTGGGGCAGCGCGCTGGCTTTATGGTATCTGTTGCGCCTGGTCTGGCCGCGGCAAAAAGCCGCCGCGGTAACGGCCGCGGCCTTGTTTGCCCTCTACCCTGGCTTCTGGCTGAACAGCGAAGCCCTGACCTTTCATCCGTTCTTTGTGCAATTGATAATATTTTTATGCTCCCTGGTCGCCACCGTGCTCAGCCTGCGCAGCCCAACCCGCCGGCTGGCCTGGTTGGCTGCCGCGCTGTTGGGAGCCTTTATGAATATATGGATCTCGGAATATTTTTACACCCTGGAATTGGTGCGCCTTGTTTTAATCTGGTTTGAATTGGGCCGGCAGCCAGGCAGCCAGAAACAGCGCCTGGGCCGCGCCTTTCTTCAGGATTTGCCCTTTCTGGCGCTTTTTGGCGGTTATATGGGGCTGCGCTTGTGCGGCGTGGGCAATTATTCGGGAACGTATTCATTGGTGCTGCTGGATAATTTGCGCGTGGATGCATGGGGGGCCGTGCAGGGTCTGGTGGTGCGCATCGTTCAGGATGTCTGGACTTTTTCGATCTATAGCTTTGGCCGGACTTTTTCCTTGCCTGGGCTGGAAAATCGCTCGCTCAAAGTCATTGTGCCGTTTCTGGCTGTTATGCTGCTGGTGACCTTGCTCTGGTTTGCCTGGATGCGCCGCATTGAAAAGCCCACCCGCACGTTCAGCCTGATCGGGGCCGGCGTGCTCTGTTTGCTGCTGGCCGGCGGGCCGATTTGGGCGGCCGACTTACGCTGGCTGGGTGATGCGGGCACCTCACGCTTCAGTATGCCGTTTATGCTGGGCGCCTGCCTGCTGGTGGTAGGCCTGGTGGGGTTGATCCCGTGGGCCGGGCTGCGCGCCGCCGGATACGCTGCGCTTACGTCTGCCTGTATGGCTTATCAACTGTTATTGGGGTTCAATTTCGTTCAGCAGGTGGAGGCGCAGAAAGACTTTCTGTGGCAGTTGGCCGAACGCATGCCACAGTTGCGGTCGGGTACGCTGCTGATCACCAATCTGGACCTGCTGGATTACAACAGTGACAATTCCAACGCCGCACTGGTCAATTGGCTGTATAACCCGCTGGGCGGCCAGCGCATCATCGATTATTATGTGACGCAGGACCTGCGCCGGATGGCTGAGTTGATCGATCAGGGGCAGCGCTTCGTCGCCCCCGAAGGGGGGCAGCGCTTCGTCGCCCCCGAAGGGGGGCAGACCGCCACGCCCACCCTGGAACGGCACAGTATCGGTTTGTTCAATTTTCAGTCGGTGGTGGTGATCAGCTATCATTATCCGAACTGCCTGAGGATCCTGGACCCTGAGCTGGACATCGCCAATCCCTATTTCCCGCTGGTTTACCGCGAAGCCGCCCGCCTGACCGATTATGCCGCGGCGGGAGTGGCGGTCGCGGATGGGCAAATCCCGCGCCCACCGGTTGAACTGTATGGCAGGCAAGCCTTGCCGGATAACTGGTGCCGTGATTATCAGAAAGCCTCGCGGGCCGCCCAGATGGCCGAATGGAACCGGGTGGTTGAAGTCGGCAACCATGCCCTGGCGCGCGAGTATCCGGGAACTAACCCACCGGAGCTGCTGGTTTTTATCGAAGGCTATGCTCGCACTGGAAACTGGCAGCGGGCCGGCGAACTGATTCGATCCGTAGTGGAGCAGGATAAACTGTACACCCCCATGCTGTGCCGGTTGAAAGACCGCCTGACGGACAGTACCCCGGATACGCCCGATCGCACCCAGGCGCTGCAGCGATTAGCCTGCCCCGCGGCTCCTTGAGCTGAATACCCATAACCAGTTATGCGATATTGCGTTTTGTCGCTTTGTTCCCTTGAAATTCGATTAAAATAGAATCACCCTTGTTTGGAGGTGCCTTATGAAATATGGTGTTTGTGGATTATTGACCGCGAAGAATGCGGATGGGACCGAGTTCGAACTGATCCCCGCGGCCAAACTGGCCGGTTACGACTACATCGAAATGCCCCTGTCGGCCATCGCCGCCATGAGCGAGGCCGAATTTGCCGATCTGAAGGCCAAAGCCGCTGCCGGTGGCCTGCCGGTGGAAGCCATGAATGTCTTCTTCCCGCGCAGCCTGCGCCTGACCGGCCCCGACGTGGATTGGAAGCAGGTGGAAGCCTACCTCGAGCTGGCCCTGGGCCGCGCCGGGCAGATGGGTACCCAGGTGGTGGTCTTCGGCAGCGGCGGTTCGCGCCAGGTGCCCGAAGGGTTTGCCATGGAAGATGCCTGGCAGCAACTGGTGCATCTGCTGCGCCTGGCAGAACCCGTGGCCGCGCGCAATGGCGTCACCATTGTGATCGAGCCGCTCAACGACAAAGAAACCAATATCCTGCACACCGGCTCGGAGGGTTTTACCCTGGCCAAACTGGTGGACCGGCCGCACATTAAGCTGCTGTTGGATCTGTACCACATGGCGCTGATGCACGAAGACTGCGGCATCGCCATCACCGCCGGTGATACGGTGCGCCACGCGCACTTTGCCAAACCGGTGGGGCGCAGTTACCCCAGCGAGATGGAACCGGCCTTTTTGGCCTTCTTCGGCGGGCTCAAGCGCGGCGGTTACGCTGCGCGCGTCAGCGTGGAAGCCAGTTTCACCAACTTCGCCGTCGATGCCCCGCGCACCCTGGCCATCATGCAACAGGCTATGGAACAGGGATAGTTTTACCACGGAGCGATAGTTTAACCACGGAGTTACGGAGATCACGGACAAGAAAACCATCTAAAAGCCCAAGAAAAATCTTTTTTCTCTCTGTGTCCTCCGTGTCTCCGTGGTTATTTTTTTCAGGAGAATCGAAATGACCACAATTGCATTCATTGGTGCAGGCAGCACCGTCTTTGCCAAAAACCTGCTCGGCGACATCCTCAGCTTCCCCGAACTGGCCGATGCCACCATCCGTTTGATGGATATTGACCCCGAGCGCCTCGAAACCACCCGCCTGGTGGCCCTGCGCATCGCCAAAGCCCTGGGCGCGCACCCCACCATCGAAGCCACCCTCGACCGGCGCACCGCCCTCAAGGGCGCGCACTATGTCATCACCATGTTCCAGGTGGGCGGCTACCGCCCCGCCACAGTCATCGATTTCGAAATTCCCAAAAAATACGGTCTGCGCCAGACCATCGCCGACACGCTGGGCATTGGCGGCATCATGCGCGCCCTGCGCACCATCCCGGTGCTGCTGGACCTGTGCCGCGATATGGAAGAGCTGTGCCCCAACGCCACCCTGCTGAATTACGTCAACCCCATGGCGATGAACATGTGGGGCGTCAACCGTGGCAGTTTCATCAAGAACGTGGGCCTGTGCCACTCGGTGCAGGGCACCTCTGAGCAGTTGGCGCGCGACCTGCAAATGCCCGCGGATGAGATCAACTACATCTGTGCCGGCATCAATCACATGGCCTTCTACCTCAAGTTTGAGCGCAAGACCCAAGACGGCGTGGAAGACCTGTACCCGCGCCTGCGCCAGGTGGTGGCGGAAGGGCGCGTGCCGGATTGGAACCGCGTGCGCTATGAAATGTTCACCCGCCTGGGCTACTTTGTGACCGAGTCGAGCGAGCACTTCAGCGAATATACCCCCTGGTTTATCAAGCGCGATCGTCCCGACCTGATCGAAAAGTTCAATGTGCCCATTGATGAGTACCTGCGCCGCTGCGAAGTGCAACTGGCCGGGTGGGAAGTGACCAAGGGCATTGTCGAGAATCCGCAGCTTCCGGTTGATCTGGAACTGCTGCGCGCCAAACTGAAAGCAGCCGGCGCTACGGATATGGAATTGATGTGGTCTGGGCGCATGGCTGAAAGCTTCGACCATGTTGCGCAGTCGCATGAATATGGTTCCTACATCATTCACAGTCTCGAAACCGGGGTGCCGCGCGTGGTATACGGCAATGTGGCCAACCACGGCCTGATCGACAACCTGCCCGCCGGCTGCACCGTGGAAGTGCCGGTGCTGGTGGATAAGAGCGGCATGCAGCCCACCCGTATTGGCAGCCTGCCGCCGCAGTTGGCCGCCGTCATCCAGACCAATGTTAACGTGCAGGCGCTGACGGTGGAAGCCGCCATCACCGGCAAGCGCGAGTATATCTACCACGCCGCGATGATGGACCCGCACACCGCCGCCGAGCTGGACCTGGACCAGATCTGGCACATGGTCGACGACCTGATCGAGGCCCACGGCAGTATGCTGCCGAAGTACCATTAATTGGGGTTCGTTTCAATAAGTCGGCGCCGGCTTCTATCAGCCCCCGCCGACTTCACCGGGCGCGAGCGGGAAATCCGCGCGATCCTGCGATCCATCCAGAGCGGCAGGGCGCAAATCTCCGGCCTGCAGGGCGGGCGGGGTGGGAAAAACCGCCCTGGCGCTGGTCATCGCCGCCCGCCTCACACCGGGCTACCCCGCTGCCCAGCTCATCCTGAGAGTAGATTGCGGAAATTCCACCCGCTTTCCTCCCTCAAAATCAAAAAGCCGATGTACGGCATGCTCTACCTGTTCTGCTGAATCAAACAGTCTGCCAGCGCCAGGAATTCGGGCGATTCGATTTCCTCGGCGCGGCCGCTGTCGAACAGCTCGGCCAGGGCGGGGTCGATGGGCAGGCGCCCCCACACCGCCACCCCGGCTTTTTTGGCGATCGCATCCACGTGGCTGGGGCCAAACACGGCGGTCTCTTTGCCGCAGTCCGGGCAGCGGAAGAAGCTCATATTCTCCACCACCCCCAGAATGGGCACCTTCAGGCCGCTGAGCATATTCACGGCCTTGTTGACCACCATCGCCGCCAGCTCTTGCGGCGTGGTCACCAGCACCACCCCCGCCAGCGGCAGGTTCTGCACCACCGCGATCGCCGCGTCAGACGTGCCCGGCGGCAGGTCCACCAGCAGCGTATCCAGCTTGCCCCACAGCGCCTCGCCCCAGAACTGGCGAATGGTGGCAGAGATCATCGGCCCGCGCCAGACCACCGGCAGCTCTTCATCCGGCAACAGCAGGTTGGTCGAAACCACCTTAATCCCCTTTTTCGTCACCGCCGGCAGCATGCCCATTTCACTGGCGCGCAGGCCGCCGGAGGGCAGCTTGAACAGGCGCGGGATGCTGGGCCCGGTGATATCGGCGTCGAGAATGCCCACCTTCTGGCCTTTGCGCATCAGCGCCACCGCCAACGCGGCGGTGACCGAGGACTTGCCCACCCCGCCCTTGCCGCTCATCACCGCGATCACCTGTTTGATCTGATTAAAGGCGTTCAGTTTGGGCAGTTGCGGGGTGTGGGCCTTGCCCGTGGCGGCGCTGCGTTCGGCCTCGCTCATGCCGCGAAAATTCGTGTGCACTGCCGTCACGTCGGGCAGGCGGTTGACCGCGGCGCGCGCGCTGGCTGCCATGGAATCGCGCAGCGGGCAGCCGGGGGTGGTGAGGGCGATGGTGAAAGAAATGTCGCCTTCCGGCGTGATCGTCAGGTTGTGGATCATGTTCAGATCCACCAGGCTGCGCCCCAGCTCGGGGTCATTCACAGTACGCAGGGCATCGATGACTTCGGTTTCGGTTGGCATAAAACACCTGTAGAATAATTTCCCCACGCGCGAAGCGGGTTACAATAGGGGGTACGAAGAGCTATTCTATCATCAAACCCCCTGCCCCCGTCAGGGATCCCTTTTTTGACTTAACCCCGGAGGCACGGAGCACACGGAGAAGAAAAAGATCATTGAGTGTGACCCATTTCGGTACAGAAAACATATAAATTATCGAAAACCCGCGCGCACGAACTGCGCACTTGTTCCAATCAATATTTCTTCTCCGTGCCCACCGTGCCTGCCGCTCCCTGGCACCAGCGCCCAGGGCAGGTGTCGGCCACCCGCGGCGCTTCGACGCCCCCGTAGGGGTGCCGTGGCTAGAACCTATAAGAAGGAGTAAAACACGATGACTGTTTCATCCCAACCCGTTGACTTCGACCCGTTTGAAAGCCAGAGCGATGTGGGAACCGTGTACCACCCGGGTTCCTGTGCGTACCACCCGGAGCAACAGGCCTATACCATCGCCGGCGCCGGTGCCAATATCTGGGGAACCCACGATGACTTCCATTTCGCGTGGCGGCGCATGCGCGGAGATTTCATTTGCACCACGCGCGCCGAATTCAGCGGCGCAGGCGCCAACCCGCACCGCAAGTTGGGCTGGATGGCGCGTGCCAGCCTCGACACCGGTTCGCCCCAGGTATGCACCGGCATTCACGGCGATGGGCTGGTTTCCCTGCAATTCCGGCGCACGCCGGGCGGGCCCACCGAGGAAGTGCGCGCGCCGCTCAGCGGGGCAGACGTGATCCAACTGGAGCGCAAAGGCAGCAGCTATATGATGTCGGTTGCGCATTTCGGCCAGCCGTTCACCCCGGTGCAGGTCAGCGAATTGGAGCTGGGCGATGAGGTGTACCTGGGGCTGTTTGTCTGCTCGCACGAAGATGAAGTAGTGGAGCAGGCCACATTCCAGGATGTGCGCGTAGTGGCGCCGGTGCAGCCGGGCTTCGAGCGCGGCAAAGATCCCTTTGGCAGCCGGTTGGAGATTTTGGATGTGGCCGGCGGCGGGCGGCAGGTGATCTACCAGACGGATGATGTGTTCGAGGCGCCCAACTGGACGCGGGATGGCAGGGCCCTGATCTTCAACAGCCAGGGGCGCCTGTACCGCTTTGACCTGCAAACGAAAACGCCCGTGCTGATCGATACTGGGGATGTGCTCGGAAATAATAATGACCATGTGCTTTCGTTCGATGGCAGCATGCTGGCCATCAGCAGTCACAGCGCGGAAGAGCACGCCTCGCGCGTGTACACCGTCCCGCTGCGGGGCGGCCAGCCGCGGCTGATCACCCCCACCGGGCCCTCTTACCTGCACGGTTGGTCGCCGGACGGGCAGTACCTGGTCTTCACCGGGCAGCGCAACGGCGTCTTCGACATTTACCGTGTGCCGGCGGCCGGGGGTGCTGAAACGCAGCTTACCGCCTCGCCCACACTGGACGACGGCCCGGAGTATACCCCGGACGGCCGCTATATCTACTTCAACTCCGTGCGCAGCGGGCGCATGCAGATCTGGCGCATGCTGCCGGATGGCAGCCAGCCGCAGCAACTGACCGACGATGAATACAACAACTGGTTCCCGCACATCTCGCCGGATGGCCAACAGGTGGCCTTTTTGTCGTACCTGGTCAACGAGGTGAGCCCGAGCGACCACCCGGCCGCCAAACGGGTCTATCTGCGCCTGATGCCGCTGGATGGCGGCACGCCGCGCGTGGTGGCCTACCTGTACGGCGGTCAGGGTACCATGAATGTGCCTTCCTGGTCGCCGGATGGCAGGCAGATGGCGTTCGTCAGCAACACGGTGCCATTTTCGTAAGCGCGTGGCTCAACAATTTAACCTTGACGATTCGGCCTGCCTGCGGTATAAATACAAAGCCTTCCGCAGGAAGAAAGTTGCCCCTGTAGCGCAATTGGACAGAGCGTTTGCTTGCGGAGCAAAAGGTTACAGATTCGAATTCTGTCAGGGGCACTACAAAAACAGGCCGTTTAGGCCTGTTTTCTTTTAAGATTGCGCAGCGCAGAGTTCGAAATATTCAGCGGGCGCTGGAGTTGGGGATCGACTTTTTCGACACGGCCAATATCTACTCCGATGGCATGAGCGAAGAAGTCACCGGGCGCGCACTGCGCGAATTCGCCCGGCGTGATGAGATAGTCATTGCGCCGGGCAAAGGCTCCAACAATCAAGGCCTTTCACGCAAACATATCCTCAGCGCGATCGATGCCAGCCTCAAGCGCCTGGGTAGGTTTATGTCGATCTCTATCAGATCCACCGCTTCCGCATATATGAATGTCTCTAATAGAGAGGATGCCAAAGTTCCGCTTTCGTCTTTTGTACAACTGAAGGGTCAGTCCACAAATTAAGTGTAAAATAAAACCATCCATTTTTTTAAACCGAGGTAAGCAAATGTATACATGCCTGAATCCTGGGAATATTGGGTTGCAAATTTCATGGGAAGAATGCCTTCCCCTGGCCAAAGCGAGTGGTTTCGAAGGCATAGATATACCGATTGACCCTCAACATCCTGCTTCTTACTATCGCGATTTGTTAGCCTGTTACGATCTCAAACCTGGTGGAATGGCATTACCCTTCACTCCTGCGGATGAAGATGCCAAAATCGTGGCTGGCTTACAAAACCTGCCGGCCATCTGTGCCCGCGCCCAAGAAATTGGTCAGACGCGCTTCTACATCTGGATTGTTCCTTTCTCAGACACTCTGGACCGTAAAGCAAATTTCAAGCTTCATGCTGAACGCCTGGGCAAAACCGCAAAGATCATGAAAGATTTTGGCTGTTCCTTAGGACTGGAGTTTATCGGTCCGAAGACGCTGCGCCCCGGGCACCGCTATTGTTTTTTGCGAACCATGGACGAAATGCTTGATTTGTGTGAAGCGGTGGGCGAAAACACTGGGTTGCTCCTCGACGCCTATCACTGGTGGACTTCGTTGGGTGTTGTGGATGACCTGCTGCGCCTTGAAAATCGCCAGGTGGTCTATGTGCATATCAATGATGGCCAGCCCGGTCTTGCGGTAGATGAGCAACTCGACCTGGTGCGGTGCTTGCCAGGTGAAACCGGCAAGATTGACATTGCCGCCTTCTTGAATGCCCTGAGAAAGATCCAATATGATGGGCCAGTCGTTCCGGAACCGTTTGAAAAGAAGCTGCACTCGCTTACGCCATCAGAAGCGGTCAAGGTTGTTGCCGATGCAACTCATAAAGTTTGGAAACTGTAACATGAGGGAAGACTTTTACCAAAAATAAGTCAAATACGAGAACCGAAACTTCCAGTTGATGCTCTCGATGGTTTTCCTTGCTCTTTATTTGCGGAGCAAAAGGTTACAGTTTCAAATTCTGCCCCGCAAGGGGGTGCTGCGCGATCGGGGCACTACAAAAAGGGTGTGTTTCATTTTTTCGCGGGATATCACCCCACCCCCGTACCCTCTGATTTTTCCCCCTTCCCGCTTCGGGAAGGGGGCCAGGGGCATAAGCGGTAACATAAGATCATCCGCCCACCCCTCTCATCCCCCTGCCCCCTTCTCTCCCCAAAAACCGGGGAGAGAAGGGGGGATTCTATTTTTTGGTTCTTTTTGCCAGCTTTTGCTGGCAAAAAGAACCATTATGTTTTTCGCCCCCCCTTCCCTGCGGGGAAGGGAGGGCCGGGGAGGGATGGGTTTGTGTCGCTAATCACGAAATTGGCCTTATGTTACCGCCTATGGGGGCCAGGGGGATGGGTCTGCGAAAATTTGATCCACACCCCTACAAAAACAGGCCATATCGGCCTGTTTTCGTTTAAGGTTATAATCTAAGGTAAAGGCATCCTATGAAGAGAAACCTGTCAATTCTTATTTTCATCCTTGCCGGCAGCCTGATGATATCGGGTTGTGGACAACGCCCCAACACGGTGAACCCCACCCTGACACCCCGAATTACCCAAAGTGAGACTGCAGCGCCCACCGCCGTGGAGAATGGAAATTCTGTGGGGCAACCGACGCATACTCCCGTGGTTTCAGGTGGAACGGGAAAAATCATTACCCTTGCCGACCAGGGAAGTATGCTCACCATATCCAGGGGTGAAAGTTTTCTGCTTAACCTGGGTGAGGCATACTCCTGGGATGTAACGGTCAGCGATCCGAATGTATTAAGCAGGGATACGACCATAACGGTTGTGCGCGGCGCTCAGGGTGTCTATGCTGCGCGCCAAAGTGGAACGGCTGGATTGACTGCCATGGGTGATCCCTTATGCCGCCAATCGAAACCGGCCTGCGGCATGCCGTCCATCCAATTCAAAATCGCCATTACGGTGAAGTGAAGTGATCGGAGACCCTGTTTCTGGCGTGAAAAATGATGGGAGCCATCCTGTGCGAGGGCACCTGACTTGAGGGACTGCCGCTTCGTGGCCCGCGGCATTTTCGGGCTTTTTCTACGCCGAAGCGGAATCCTGTTCCTACGCCTGGTCCACGCCTGCCCGCCAGCAGCTATCCCTTTCGGGGACGATGCCACGAACCTTTAGCCCTTGGCGCAATCTTCTAAAAATGGAAATATTAATGGACCCATCTGAAAAATTGAGCGACCGTGAATGGGAAGTGGTAAAACTTCTGCTGGAAGGTAAAAGCAATAAGTTAATTGCTTTATCCCTTAGTATTTCTGATCGCACAGTTGAATTCCATTTGAAAAACATTTATCGCAAGTTTCAAGTAAGTTCCAGAGTAGAATTAATCTTAAAACTAGGGGATTCCACAGTTGCAGGCAAGGGAGAAATCGCTGAAAATAGAGACAGGCTCAATTTATCGAATTGGTCTACACTTTTGAAAGAAGCCGTCTCTAGAATCGGCAAGGAGTTAAAAATGAAAAATTTTTTGCGTTCAAATGCCCGCAACGGAGTAAACGCGATGACATTTTATGAATCAATTCTGGTATGTCTCAAAAAATACGCGGAATTTAAAGGGCGGGCGTCGCGGCCAGAGTTCTGGTGGTTTATGCTGTTCGTCGTACTGGTTGCCTCGGCGTTGGAATACTTGAGCCAGGCGTTAGGCAGCGTATTCCTGATTGCGATACTACTACCCCTTTTGGCAGCGGGAACCCGTCGTCTGCGCGATAGCGGCAATAGCGCATGGTGGCAATTGTTCCTGCTGGTTCCGGTTGGTGGCATCATTATAGTGGGGATTTTATGGGCACAGCCGCCAACCAGTCCACTACCAGACGATACACTTCCGGCATAATGGATACAGAATGAACCCTAGATTAACCTGCCAACCGGTGAAACAAACGCATGGTTGAAAACTTTGGCAGCTTAGGTAACACAAGCCATCGCCGCGCACACTGCTGAACCAGATATTCTGCTGTTTTTCTAACCGCTCAATCATTTCTGCGGATAAAGTTGTGCCCATTACGCATCGTGCTCCTATACCTGCACCCATGTTCAGTCTTCAAGGATCGGCAGCACCGCGTCATCGCGCAAGAACAGCGGGATCCTTTCCAATGGCGCCGCGGCCAGCACCGTTTGGCCGCCGCTCAGTACCTCGCCGGTCCATGCGTTCGTCCACCGCGCCCCGGCGGGCAAATACACCGGGCGTTGGATGATCCCGGCTTGCATCACCGGCGCCACCAGCAGGTCGGGGCCAAACATATATTCATCACTGACCTCCCAACTTTGGGGGTCGCCAGGGAATTCGTAGAACAGGGTGCGCAGGATGGGCGTGCCCAGCGTATGGGCGGCCTGCATCAGGCTTTTGATGTAGGGCTTTAATCTCTCCCGCATCCACATCAGCCGGGTGCAGATCTGGTAGACCTCCTCGCCGTAGCTCCACACCTCGTTATCGCCGCCGCTGATCATTTTACCGCCGCCGTGGTTGCTCAAGGGGGGCTTGTGCGGGTCGCGAAAGCCGTGCAGGCGAAAGACCGGGCAAAACACGCCGTATGCGAACCAGCGCGTGAATACCTCGCGGTAGGCCGGGTCTGCCGGGTTGCCGCCATGGAAACCGCCGATATCGGTGGTCCACCAGGGAATCCCCGCCAGGCCCATGTTCAGCCCCGCCGCGAACTGGTTGCGCATCGAACGAAAGGTGGTGTCGATATCGCCGGACCACACCAGCGTGCCATATCTCTGGCTGCCGGCCCAGGCGCAGCGCAACAGGTTGACCACCTGTGGCTGTCCGGCGGCGCGCATGCCTTCATAGAAGGTGCGCGCGTACATCTGGGGGTAGATATTGCCAATTTGCAGATCTGGCCCCAGGTGGTAGCGATAGATATCGTAATGGTAGAGCGAATATTCCGGTTCGGCTTCGTCGAGCCAGAAAACCTGGATGCCGCTGTCGTAGTAATTCTGTTTGACTTTCGACCACACGAACCCGCGCGCGGCGGGATGGGTCGCGTCAAAGAGAGCCGCATCGCCCAGCACAATGCGGCTGCCGCGATCGCTGCGGATCAGGAATCCCTTTTCCTCCATCTCATTGTAATTTTCGCTGCTCTTTTCGACCGTTGGCCAGATCGAGACCATCAATTCAATCCCTATCGATTTAAGCTCAGCGATCATCGCCTGTGGATCGGGCCAATATTCGGGGTCAAACTTCCAGTCACCCTGGTTGGGCCAGTGGAAAAAATCGGCCACGATCACGGCGATGGGCAGCCCGCGCCGCTTATATTCGCGCGCCACTTGCAGCAGCTCGGCCTGGGTCTGGTAGCGCAGCTTGCACTGCCAGAAGCCCAGGGCATAATCCGGCATCAACGGCGCCGTGCCGGTGGCCCGGGCATAGGCTTCTTCGATCTCGGCCGGTGTATCCCCGGCGACGATCCAGTAGTCCAGGTTCTGGGTGGAATGGGCGCTCCATTCGGTCACATTCCTGCCAAAGATCACCTTGCCAATGGCTGGGTTATGCCACAGCAGGCCGTACCCCAGGTTGGAGAGCAGGAAGGGCACGCTGGCCTGAGAGTTGCGCTGCGCCAGTTCCAGCGTGCAGCCCTTGAGGTTGAGGAAGGGCTGCTGGTACTGCCCCATGCCAAACAGCTTCTCGTCCGGGTCGGATTCAAAGCGTGCCGTCAACTGGTAATCGCCGCCAAGGATCGGGTTGAACTCGCGCCCCTCGATATTCAGGGCGCTGATCAAGGCCTTGTGATGCGTACTGCGCTGTGGCAGCTTTGCATCTGCATCTGCCGCCGCATGCAGGGCTTCCAGTTCTTCCTTGCGATTGCGGTGAAACTCTGCCAGCAGCACCTGGTCCTTCTGATTGATGAAGATGACTTCACCCGCGCTGTTTACCAGCGCCGTGATCTTGCCATTGGTGATGGTGGCTGTGCTGCCGGCGATGGTGATGCGGGCAGCCGCGGGCGCGGGCGGCAGCAAGGCCCATTCTTCATCGGGCATGGGCATGCGCGCCAGCATGGTGGCGCGCACCCGCAGGCTGTTCTCGCCCCAGGCTTCGATCCACAGGGTTTCCGAGTCAAATTCCCAGATTAACCGGTTGTGTTCCTGTCGTAGCATCTTCAAACTCCCTGGCCTTTATTGGGTTCCGACCCGGCCCCAGTTTACCGGGTAAATCGAACAGCGGGGTTGTATGTCGGGAATTACCGGCTCCCCAACAAGATCATCCGAAAACAAAGCGATGCTGGCAGGGCCTTCGTTAACCTTGCTCTGACCGGCTTGGCCGGTGGAGGGACCCCCGGTGGGGGTGTAACGGACCGGAGCGCTCTGGATGGGTTGCGTCCGGCTGGCCTGGGCCCCGGTTTTAACCGGCGTGTAACGCACTTCCACCTGGGTAACCGCGCTGCCAACCCGTATCTTAACTCCATAATTTGTCAGGCGGTATTCGCTGGCGTCTGCTAACTGTCCGTTCAGCCTCACTTCCAGGTTGGGTACCGCGCCGCTGTTCCAATGCGGCAGGCTCAGTTCAACGGCCGCTTGCGGGTCGCCAATGCCGCTGATCGCTGCGTTCGCAATGGCGGTGTCGCCCGATCTTATAAAGCCAGGCATAACCGTCCAACCATCCCGCTTGATCCACCAATCATACAACCCGACGGAATTGGTCGACCAGATGCGTGGTTTTTTGGCGGCATAAGAAGCGTACGCTTTCATCAAACCGCTTTCTGTCCCCGTGTGACCATACAGGTTGAGCAGGTAGCCCTTCTGATAATAAAAATCTACCAGCGCTTCGATGGTAGCGGGGGTATGTTTTGATTCAATCGACTGCGCGACATGCGAACCCACATACCAATCACTCACTGGCAGTGCCAGGGTAGGATGACGCTGGCCGCGGGTCGCCGGATCATAGGAAAGCGTCCAATGCGGGAATGGGCTGATTTTCTGTTCGCCCATCACAATGGAATTGAGTTCGGTCAATATTCTTAACGAACGCTCGCGCCCGGAGTTAAAAAACGGCGATACCCACGTCCGCGGACAGTTGCCGGCTGCGCCGCAGCCCGCCCGCCCGTTATCAAGGTCTTTCAACCAGGCTTCAATATCTTCAAAAGATAGGCGGATCGAGTCTTTGGCATATTCATAGCCATTGGTATACTGCGAATACGGTGCGCCAAAACTGGTGAGGTCCAGCACGGTGTCTGGGCCCCAATGCCAATATTCGTACAGGCCGGGGTTGCTCAAACCCGGGTTGGGATACCCGCCATTATGAGGGCCGATGGTGGCCTGATACTCGGTCACTGCGCGGCGTAAGCTGTCGACAAATGCCTGTCTTTCGTTGGCTTTCATCGTGCGCAGGATGCCGGTACTGAAATAGTAATCGCCTTTAGCACCGATGGAGTGTTCATACCGGGCGGAATTTTCAATATCCAACACCAGGCTTAATAGATTTTCAAAATCGTGGCGAATCATGAATGCCGCGTCATACGCGTAAGGCCAGGGGCTGCGCTTAATCAAGGGCAGTTTAGCGGTTTCGAAGGCCCATTCAATCGCGCTGCGGTAAATGGTGTAAGCGTACATGCCTGAATCCTGCCCGCCCGCGCCCACGATGGGGTTAAAAATGGCGTGGTAAATGAACCGGCCTGCGCCATAGGGTTTGGTGGCGAGCAAAGGCCGGTCGCCCCCGGTTGCGATCACTTCGGCGCCCTGGGCGACAGTTTGCCAGAGCTGCTGCGCGCCGGCCGTCTCCCAGACTACTTCGTCCGCTTGGCTCAACATATTCCAGTCCACGCTTCCTTTCGGGATGGGCGCTACCAGGCGATGATCGTTCCAGTGCGTAAAGTACGCATTCATTTTCCAGTTTTGAAGCGACGGGCTGGCCATTTTCAGACCCATTTCATCGGCCAAAGCAAAATCGCCGCGCGCCGTGCCATCTGGTTTGCGCGTAAACGCGGATGAACCCAAAAAGAGAAAACCGCCGGCAGCCACATAAGCGCGCAACGGTTGAATCTCATTATCGTCGACCGCCTCACAGGCCAGGCTGAAGAGAATGGGATATTTCGGCGCGCCACCCTCCAGCAGTGCCCCGGCAGCGATGTCGGCGTCGGTCACCACCTGGTAAGGCGTGCCATCCGCCTCCAGGGCGATCTTTATCGATTCAACAATCGTAGAATAATGCCAGGAAGTATAAAACCAACTGTTTCCGGAATAACCCGTCCCGGTAGGTACCGGCGCCACGGCAGGCATCGTCTCCAATGCCTGTGTCCACTCGGAAACATGAATCGCGACGACTGGCCGCGTGGCAGATGCCGCTTTCACCACCTGAACCCCGCTCCCATAGGGAAACGATCCATGGGGCAGAAAGGCCAGCAGCAGCGCCAGGATCAATAAGCTACAAATAAGGCGATCATTGCGTAACATTGAACCTCAACCGTCAGCAGGATTCGATCGGAGCATTTCTTCAGAGCAATAAGACCACCATTAAGAACCGGTTTCAGGATCCATAAAATGAAGACTCAATCGGGCGCTCAGAACTCAGCATGGTAATTGATGAATCAGCCAGGATCAACCCAACGCCATTTTGCCTGGCGCAAAGAATATAGGAGACCCATTGGCTTTGCGCACCTGGTTGCAACAGGTTGCTTCTTCGAAGTCAAATGACGCGCAGCGCGTCGATACAGCTTTTAATTTGAATTTTCAGGTGTGGGAAAAATTTATGGTCCGAATATTAAAGTCATATTATAATCCAAAATCTACGAATTGTTGCGAGTTGGGGTAAGGGATGCTTTAAATACAGCAAACGGTGCGTTCATTTTTTGAACGCACCGTTTGCTGGATCTATATGAACCTGGCGCTAAAGGATAAAAAGTTCTGGTTCAAGATCTGATATTCATTTATTTTCAAAAGCCACGTTCACGTTGTGCACCTTTGGCAAAATGATTTTTCTGCCACTTCGGCGCACCCCTGGGGTGTGGATGCCACCTGCCTCTGCGGCCACCCGCGCGCTTCGCGCTCCCGGAGGGGAGGAGGGGGTGCCGTGGTTAGTTCAAAAACAGCTAAACAGCTTGCGGCAAATTGATCCGCCGCCCAATTTCCGCCCGCAAGGTATGATTCACGATCGAAAATTCATGCGGGAAGATATTTTTTTGAACCGTCTCGGACAGGTTCAACAGTAATGTTTCTGCCATTGCGTCCACATTGTTGCCATTATTCACGGCTAATTTTCTTAAAACCACACCATTCAAAATAACCGAAACAATCCGGGTAATTCGTTCTGGTTTTTCATTCACAACAACATTTGAATCGACAATCATTTCCGAAAATCTCCTTAAATTTTTAAGCGCTGGCTATTGTACCGCAAAATCGGCCAAATATTATCCGAGTTTTGCGATTCTTCAACATTGCTATGACTCCTGTAGCCATTTTCGGCGCTGACCACGACTTTTTTCTGGTAAACTGCGCAGCGTGGCGAAGGCCCCATAAGCGGTAACATAAGATCATCCGCCCACCCCTCTCATCCCCCTGCCCCCTTCTCTCCCCAAAAACCGGGGAGAGAAGGGGAGATTCTATTTTTTTGGTTCT
>Ga0335397_10003773_pt1 | contig 20158 bp, 13 predicted proteins | sample MAT04_FD_205740 | JGI IMG/M metagenome (GOLD analysis project Ga0335397, IMG submission 205740) | Freshwater microbial communities from Lake Fryxell liftoff mats and glacier meltwater in Antarctica - MAT-04 (spades assembly) (version 2) ... | reverse complement strand
CACCAGGTGGGCCGCCTGCTCGTTCATGCGCCGGCCCGCACATGACGGGCACAACCGGCCCTTACAGGAGAACGGGACGACCCGCGGACCCCGGCAGGCCGTGCACTCGAGACGCACGAAGCCATGGTTGAGATCGCCACACGGGATGATGGCGCGGAGCTCAGCTCGTTGCCGTGCGCGCGCAGCCACGCGCCCTGATCGCCGCAGCACTCGTAGACGAAGCGGACCGCGATCCGCTCGTCGGTGAACGCCCACTTCCTTGATCAGCGGTACTCCAGCTCGCGTTGCCACTTGGCCGCGAGGAACGCCACGATCGCGTCGCGGCCGCGCAGGAACTGCGAGCGGTTCCGCCAGCGCGAGTCGATGGTGTAGGCGAGCGCTACGCGCTCCGGGTCACGATGGTTCCACGCATCCTCCGCGAGCCGGGCCTTATTCGCGGCGGTCTCCGCGGTGAACGGCGGCAGCGGCGGCCGGCGTACGGCCCCCGCGCGCGGAGCGGTGGAGAGCGTCATACCGCCTGCTGGCGGGACGCCACGGCGTGCGGCGCGACCACCGGGAAGTCGAGATCGGTCGCGAGCGCCGAGTTGACGTAGTTGGTGAGCGTGTTGAGCGCGACGTGCAGGAGGATCTCGACCACCTTGCTCGCCTACCAGGTCATCGACGCGGTGCGCGCCGGGCGGCTGCGCGTCCTGTTCGCCGAGCTCGAGCCGCCGCCGTTGCCGATCCAGATCGTCTATCCGACGACGCGGCTATTGTCCGCGAAGGTCCGGACCTTCGTCGACCTCGTCAGCAGGACCTGCGACTGGCGCTTCGTCGACCTCTGAGCGCGGCGCAGCACGCGGATGGTCATGCGGTGCTGCGGGATCACGGTAGGCGTGGTGCTGACGCTGCCACGTTTCCGTAACACTCCGGCCCGCGCAGCTCGGCAGGGCGCTGCGATCTACCTGGACGACGCGGTCGCACGCCACCCCTGGTGCGCTGCACTTCACCGACGTGAGGCACGCCTCCGAGCACCTGGTCACGGCTGGCGCGACCGGGCAATCTGGGCGTCGTCACCGGAGTTGGCAAGACGCCCAGAGGCGCGCGCCGAGGCCTACGCGTTCGCCAGCGCGATCCCCGCACCTGACCTGCTACGCCACGATAGGCGTCAGCCTCGGGCGCGCGGACGCTGACCGGCTCGCGCACATGTTAGGGAACGAACGGGCGTTGTTGTCCGCCCGGGACGACCTGACACTCAGCGTGCCTGACGCGCCGTGCGAAGGAAGTGGCCGAGGCTGCGACGCGCGCGAAGTCGCTGTTCCTGGCGAACATGAGCCACGAGATCAGGACCCCGATGAACGCCGTGCTCGGCTATGCGCAGCTGCTGCTGCGCGACTCGGAGCTCGACGGGCGCCAGCGCCGCATGCTCGAGATCGTCCACTCGAGCGGCGATCACCTGCTTACAATCATCAACGATATCCTCGAGATGTCGAAGATCGAGGCGGGCCGCATGCAGATCGTCAGCGAGGCGTTCGACCTCCGCTCGCTGCTCGAGGACGTCGAGATGATGTTCCGGCCGCTGACGGCGGCGCGCGGCATAGCGCTGACGTTCGCGCTACAGGAGGGCCTCGCGTGCGAGCTCGCGAGCGACACGGCCAAGGTGCGCCAGGTCGTCCTGAACCTCTTGAGCAACGCCACGAAGTTCACGCAGGCCGGCTCGATCATGGTGCGCGCGAGCTCGCGCTTGTTGGAGCCCGGGCACCACCTCGTGATGATCGAGGTGGAGGACACCGGGGTCGGCATCGATGCGCGCCACCTCGCGACGATCTTCGAGGCCTTCGCCCAGACCGAAGCGGGCATGCGCGCCGGCGGCACCGGGCTCGGGCTGGCGATCAGCCGCAGCTTCGCGCGCATGCTCGGCGGCGACATCACCGTCTCGAGCGTCGAGGGACACGGCAGCTGCTTCAGCTTCAGCTTCGCCGCACGCGAGGCGGATTCGCGCATCATCGCGTGCCGCCGCCAGCCGATGCCGCTTGGGCTGGCAGCGGCCAACCTCGGGTGCAAGGTGCTGATCGTCGACGACGTCGCGACCAACCGCGACCTGATGGACGACCTGCTGGTGCGCATGGGCTTCGAGACGCGCATCGCGACGACCGGTGAAGAGGGGATCGCTATCCACGATGCGTGGCGGCCGGCGATCATCCTGATGGATCTGCGAATGCGCGGCATGGGTGGCTTGGAGGCGATGCGGCGCCTGCGAGCCGCCGGGTCAAGCGCCATGTTGATGGCGGTCACCGCGAGCGGGATCGTCGAAACCGAGGCCGAAGCGCTCGCGATGGGCGCGGACGGATTCCTGCGCAAGCCCTATCGCGAGAGTGACCTGCTCGCGAAGATCGGCGAGCTGCTCGGCGTGAGCTACGACCTGCCGCGACCGACCGACGAGATAACGATCCCGCAGGCTGGCTCCGGGTCGATCGCGCAGGCTCTGGGGGCGCCACCCGAGGAGCTGGTCACCAAGCTACGCGACGCGGCGTCCAAGGCGCGCGCGCAGCGCATCGAGGACCTGTCGGCGGCGGTCGCCGAGATCTCGCCAGCGGCCGCGGCGGAGATCCGGATGTTGGTCGGGCTCTATCGCTACGACGAGCTCTTGCTCGCCCTTGGCGCGAACGCGGCCTGAGCGAGCGACGAACCTATCGAGTGCAGCACGCACACGCGCCTCGACGACATGCCGCCCGCGCCCATGTCGATCGGCGACAAGAGGCGCGGCGCGAGTGTCCCGCCAACACGATCAGCGTGCGGTCGACCAGGCCGATCGGGGTCGAGCCGCGCGAACTCGCGAGCGGCGAGCGGCGTGCGGCTCGCGAGCGATGAGCGGCGCAAACTCACGACCAGCGACGAGCCGCGACGAGCAAGGCAGGTTGCCGAGCTCGTGCGCGTCGTCGCTGGCGATGATGCGAAGTCGATTTACGCGCGCCTGCGCCGGGCCCGCAGCGCGAGCCCAGCCAGGATCAGGAACGACACCGCGAGCGGCCCCGAGTTGTCCGCGCCGCTGCAGTCGCTACCGCCCGACAAGACCGCGGCGCCCTGATCGTCGCTCGCGTCCTTCGGGTTGGTTGCGCGCGCGACCTCGACGCCGTCGTCCACGCCGCCGCCATCGGTGTCCGCGAGGAGCGGGTTGGTGCCGAGCTCGTCGACCTCGCGCCCGTCCTTCAGGCCGTCGCCGTCGCTGTCCGGGTTCTGCGGATCGGTGCCGAGCGTCGCCTCGCGCGAGTTGCTCAGCCCGTCGTTGTCGCTGTCGTTGTCGGTCACCGGCGGCAGCAGCGGATCGGTCTCGCCGTTGTCGATGCGCCCGTTGTGGTTGAGGTCTTCCTCGCCGTCCAGCTTGCCGTCGAGATCGGTGTCCGCCACCAGCGGGTTGGTGATGCTTCTCGGGTCGAGGTCGGGCACGAACACCCCCGCAGCGGTGTCGATCGTGCCGACCGTCAAGCCGCGCTCGGTGCCGTCCTGGATGCCGTCACTGTCGCTGTCGACGTCGAGCGGCTTCGTGCCGAGAGTGAGCTCCTCCCCGTCCGAGAGGCCGTCGTCATCGCTGTCGCGGTCGACCGAGCTCGTGCCGGCCGCCAGCTCCGCGACGTCCGCAGCGCCGTCGTTGTCGTCGTCGTCGTCGGCGCAGTTCAGGCTGAGGTCGCCGTCGTAGTCGCTCACGTCGTAGGCGCTCGGCTTCGAGGTCGCGTCGCGCGGCTCGGTGCCGCAGACGATCTCGTCCGCGTCGCTTATCAAGTCGTCGTCGTCGTCAGTGTCGGCGCAGTCGATGGTGCCGTCCCCGTCGCTGTCGCCGAGATCGTCCGCCGTCGGCCTCGAGCTGGCGAGCCGCGGGTCGGTGCCGCAGAAGGTCTCGACGCCGTCGACCACACCGTCGCTGTCGCTGTCGACCTGCGCGCCGTCGCACTCGCCGTTGTCGTCGAGGTCGACCGGCTTCGAGCCCGGGTCCACCGGATCGCTCGCGCACTCGACCTCGCGCCCGTCGATCACCCCGTCGCCGTCGGTGTCGGCGACGACCGGGTTGGTCTCGTCCGCGTCGAGCTTGCCGTCCTTGTTCTTGTCTTCCTGCCCGTCGAGCAGCCCGTCGCCGTCGCTGTCGCCCTCCGTGCCGCTCGTTGGGATGCTCTGCCCCGGCACGCCGGTCGCGTAGCTCGAGCCAGCCTCGACCCCGTCGCCGATGCCGTCCTGGTCGCTGTCCTTCGCGTTGGGCGAGGTCTCGTCCGAGTCGACCACGCCGTCGTGGTCCGCGTTCTCGACGCCGTCGCTGAGCCCGTCGCCGTCGCTGTCCTTCACCAGCGGATCGGAGCCGATCAGCTTCTCGTTCGCGTCGCTGACCAGGTCGCCGTCGTCGTCGTCGTCGACGCAGCTCAGCCTGAGGTCTCCGTCGGGGTCGGCTACGTCCGCCGCGCTCGGGACCTCGCTCGAGTCCTCCGGATCGGTCCCGCACGTCAGCTCGATCGCGTCGCTGACGTCGTCGTTGTCGTCGTCGGGATCGACCTCGTCGCAGATCCCGTCGCCATCCGCGTCCCCCGGCACCGAGCTCGCGAGCCGCGGGTTGGTCCCGCACAGGACCTCGTCCGCGTCCGACCACGTGTCGCCGTCGTCATCGGGATCGATCGCGTCGCACGCGCCATCATCATCAAAATCGACCGGCGTCGAGCTGGCGACCAGCGGGTCAGTGCCGCAAGCGACCTCATCGCCGTCGTCCCAGCCGTCGTTGTCGTCGTCGCTGTCGGCGCAGTCCGGCGTCTTGTCTCCATCCGTATCGACCGTGCCACACGTCTCGACCGCGACGCACGTACCGCCCACCCCATCCGGGCAGAGGTCGTCGTTCTTGCCGTTGCCGTCGTCACACGCCTCCGTGCCGGTCCCGGTATCGAAGAGGTACCCGTCACCGCAGACCGCGTCCTGGCAGACCTTGTGCCCAGCGACCGCCGTGCCGCTCGGGCAGGCGTCGTTGTTGCTCGCGTTGCCGTCGTCGCACTGCTCGATGAGCCCGTTCGTCTTCGTGCTCGTCCGCACGTAGCCGTCACCACACGTTGCCGGCTGGCAAAGTAGCTTCTCGCCGACCGCGACACCCGACGGGCAGTCGTCGCCCGCGTTGTCGTTGCCGTCGTCGCACACCTCGGTCCCGCCGATGCCGACCGCGAACATGTAGCCGTCACCGCAGCGCGCCGTCTGGCAGACCGGGTGTCCGGCCAGCGCCGTCGCCGTGTTGTCGGGGCACGCGTCGCCGTTGTTGTCGTTGCCGTCGTCGCAGGTCTCGCCGTTCGCCAAATCCGCCGAGCCGTCGCCGCAGTAGCGCACGATCACGCTGTCCGATCCGCTCTGGTTGCTCATATCGGGGTCGACATCGACCCCCACCAGGCTCTCGACGCTCACGCTCCCGACCGGCACCGACGGGTTCGCGGGCGCCGTATATACGCCCGTGACGTCGACCGTCGCACCCGCCGCGATGGCGAACGTGCACTCGATCTTGCCGGCCCCCGCGGCGCCCGCCGGCTGCACGCACGTGCCGCCCGGCACCGTGAACGCCCCGCGCGTCAACGCCCCGGCCGCAGCCGCCCCAAGGCGCAGCTTCACACCCGTCGCCGCATGCACGGACGCGTTCTTCACCGACACGGTCAGGTGCGCCGTGGCGTCCTGATAGATGTCGTTCTCGCTGAACGCCACGCCCACGACCTGCAGGTCGACCCGCTTGCTGCACGCGGTCGGAGTGCCCGCGCACACCCAGCCCGCCTCCAGCTTGCAGGCCGCATCACAGCCGTCGCCAGCTCCAACATTGCCGTCGTCGCAGACCTCACCCGGACCCGCCGTGACGACCCCATCGCCGCACCAGAGCAGCTCGATCGAGTCGCTCTTCACATCATTGCCCGGCATCGGGTCGTTCACGCCCGAACTCAGGCTGGTCACGCCCACGCTGCCGGACGCCGCCGTCGGCGTGGCCACCGCATAGGACAGCACGAAGCTCTTCGCCCCACCCGCATCCAGCGCGAACGTGCACGTCACGACTCCAGCCGCCGCCGCGCAGCTCACACCCGCGCCGGTCACCCCGGTGTAGGTCAGGCCCGCGGTCGCCGCGCCGATCACCAGCGTCGCCGTGCCGACCGGCAAGGTCACGCTGTTGTTCGCCACGGTCACGTTCAGGCTCGCCGTGCCCCCCGCGTAGATCGAGTCCTCCGTGAACGCGAAAGCGGTCGTCGCCAGATCCACGCTCTGCGTGCAGCTCCCCGCGCCGGCCCCGTTACACTCCCAGCCCAGCTCGGCCACGCACGCCGCACAGCCATCGCCGCCCACCGCCGTCCCGTCGTCGCACGACTCACTGCCCGCCGTGAGCACGCCGTCACCGCAGTAGCGCACGACCAGCGTCAACGACGACGTGTCGTCCGCGTCGACCTCGCTGCCCGAGTGCGTCAGCGCCACCAGCCTCACGACCACATCGCTCGTGCGCCCCGCCGCAATCGTCGCCGGCAGCGTGACCACCGGAGCCGTCGCGCCCGCGCCAAGCGCCGCGATCGTGCAGCGGATAACCGCACCCACCTCCGCGCAGCCCGTCCCCGTCAGCGACCCGAACGTCAGCCCGACCGGCTTCGAGATGTCCGCGACCACATTCGTAGTCGCGATCCCGTCCTTGTTCTGCACCGTCAGCACGACATTCGTCGCGCCGCCCGCGTACACCGGCGACAGCGTCGACGTCAGCGTCGCGTCGACGTCGATCGGCGCCACCAGCACCGACACACGGTAGTCCTCGACCTCGCCGTCCGCCGCGCGCCCCGTCGGCCCGATGCCGCTCAAGCTGCTCGCCACCCGCACGCGCATCGCCGTCAGGCCGACCACCGCGTCCGCCGGCACATCGCCCACCAAAGCCACGACCTGAGCCGCGCCGGTCCCCGACTTCGTCGCCGTCGCGAACAACTCGTTCGCGTCGAAGTCGCCGTCGCGGTTGAAGTCGACCCACGCCTTCACTTCGTAGCCCGCCGCGCTCGCCGCCTGCGCCGCCACATCGAACGAGTACCCGACCGCGCGCTGCGTGAACGACGGCAAGGTCGCGATCCCGTCATCGCTCGCGTCGCCCGTCGCCGCCGCGGCCACGACCCCGTTGACCTCGAAGCCATTGGTCGCACCGAGCCGCACGCCGCCCGCGACAAACAAGTGGCGCGCACCGCCCGGCAGCAACGTGCCGTACGTGTCGGCGCCGCTCGTCATGTTGCCGACGTCGCCGAAGTCGTACTGCGCGCACACGCCGTCGCCGTCGTTGACGTAGCCGCTCGCCGCCGCACACACGCACGCCGAGTCAGGCGTGTTCGCCGTCGTGTTGGTGCACGTCCAGGCCGGCGACTCGATGAAGCACCCGTTCGCGCAACCATCGCCGCTATCGCCGTCGCCGTCGTCGCAGCCCTCGCCGCCGTTGACGACGCCATCGCCGCAGCCACTGATAGCGATCTGGTAGTCCTCGACCTCGCCGCACGTCGTGAGCCCCTTGAAGGCGTTCGCGTCACACGTCGCGCCGCGCATCGCACGCAAGCGCACGTAGGTGTTCGTGAACGTCGCGCTCGCCGGGATGGTCACCCCGAACGACGCGTTCGCCGCCGTGCCACCCGCGTCGATCTGCGCGGAACCACCAATGAAGTCGCTAGCCTCGAAGCCATCGTGATCGGTGTCGGCCCACGCGCACACGACAAGCGGCGCCGTGCCCGGCGTGTACTTCGCGGTCAGCGTGAACGTGCCCGGCCGGAACTCGGCCGCCGTCGTCAAGAGACCGTCGTCGTCCGCGCCGTCGCCCGAAGCACCACCGAACGTCGGCGTCGCCTCGGCGTCGACCGTCGTGCCGAGGAACTCGCAGCCCGCCCCGAGCACTGCACGCGCACCATCGTCGCCCGCGCTCGAGAAGTAGCCGTCACCCGCCACACTCCCTGCGTCGCCGTAGTCGATCGCCTTGCACTCGACCGGCGCCACCGCCGGATAGGGGTCGCTGTTGCCCGGCGCGCAAACACACGCCGCGTTCAAGGTCGGGCACGCCCAGCCCCCATCAATGACACACGCAGTACACCCGTCAGCCGCGACCGCATTGCCGTCTTCGCAGGCCTCGTTCGCCGCCTGCACGACCCCGTCGCCGCAGTACCCGACCGCCACCGTCGCAGTGTCACCAGCGTTATTGCCATTGTTGGTGTCAAAGCCATCCGACGACACGATCCCGGCCGTCGCGGTCGCGCTCCCAGCGCTCGGCACCGCCGCCATCACGAACACCAGCGACACGCTGGCCGTCCCGCCACTGCTCAGCGACCCAAGCGCGCACGTCGCCGTCGTCGGCGCCCCCACCGGAGCCAACGTACAGCCACCCGCGTTGCTCACCGTCAGCACACCGCTCGCCGGCAGCTGGATCGCCAGCACCGTGTTCGCCGCCGCCTGCGGACCATTGTTGGTCACGGTCGCCGTCAGCGTCGTCGTGCCGCCCGTGTAGATCGCCGCGTTGGTCCCACTGAATGCGAACGCAGTGACCTCGAGGTCGACGTTGCGCAAACAACTCGTCGCCCCGACCCCAACACACGTCCAGTCCGCCTCGACCTTGCAGCGACTCGCGCCGCTGTTGGCCGAACAGCCATCGCCCGCGACCTGATTGCCATCGTCGCACGTCTCGGCCGCGTCCTTCTCGCCGTCGCCGCAGTACTGCAGCGCCAGGGTCGCCGTGTCGCCCGCGTTGTTCGCCGGGACCTTCTCGACCTCGGCCGACGCGACACTGGTCGCCGTCAACGTCACCTGCTCCGGCTCGCTCAGCGCCGGCGCCGAGCCGACCCCGAACGTCGCCGTGAACGGGTGGCTCGCGTTCGCCGCGATCTGGCTCACGACGCACGTCATCTCGACGCCGGTCACCGTGCACTCGCTACCGACGCTGCTCACGAACGACAGGTCCGTCGCCGCCGGCACGGCCACCTTCAAGGTCACGCTGGTCGCCGAATCCGGCCCATGGTTGGCAACCGCAGCCGACAACGTCGCCGTCGCACCATCGTAGATCGTCGCCGCGCCAAACGAGAACGTCGTCACCTCGAGGTCGACCTCGCCCCGCGCGCACACCGACGGCGTCACGCCGACGCAGCCATAGCCACTATCAACGGTGCAGCTCGTGCAACCATCGCCAGCCACCCCATTGTCGTCGCACGCCTCGCCCGTGTCTTTGGTCCCGTCGCCGCACGTCGGCAGCACGCAGCCCGGTCGGCAGCGGTCCGGGACATTGGCATTGCCATTGGCCGCGTCGCACGCCTCGCTCGGGTCTTTCACCAGATCGCCGCAGAACGAATGTGCCAAGGTCGCCGACCCACTGTCATTGCCATTGATGTCGTCAAACCCTTCCTGCCCGGTCACGGTCGCGGTCTGCACGACCGACGTCACGGTCGATCCGGCCGTGTAGGCCACCGTCCAGCCGATCGTCGCATTGCCCTGCGCGGCCACGCTGGCAATCGTGCACTTCACGAACGACGCGTCCGTCGTGCACGCGCCCAGCGCCGAATAGTCGAGCGCCGCATTCCTCGGCACCTGGACCTTCACGTTGGTCGCCGCCACCCCGCTGCCGTTCGACACGACCACCGAGTAAGCCGCCGTCGCCGTCCCATACACGCTGGTCGGCGTGAAGCTCACGGCGACCGACAGGTCCGCGCCCGACACACACACCGAGGGCGTCCCGGAACAATGCCAGTTGCTCTCGACCGTACACGTCGCCGAGCAGCCATCGCCCGCGTCCTTGTCGCCGTCGTCGCAGCCCTCGCCCACCTGCACGCTATTATCCGAACAATACCCGACCGTCACGCTGGCCGTGTCGCCGGTATTGTTGCTCGTATCGACATCGAACTGGTCCGACACCAGCGCCGTCACCGTCGCCGTACCGGTCCCGACCGTCGGCGTCGTCGCCGTCGTGAACCCCCACGTCACGCTCGCGCTCGCCCCACTGGCCAGCGTCCCGACCGTGCACAGGCCCGCCGAGCACGTCCCGCTCGCACCCAGCACCAGCGCCCCGACCGCCGGCAACGAGATCGTCACCTTCACGTTGGTCGCTGTCTGCGGACCATTGTTGGTCACGGTCGCCGTCAGCGTCGTCGTACCTCCGGCATAGATCGCAGCGTTGCCCCCGCTGAACGCGAACGCCGTCACATCCAGGTCGACGTTGCGCACGCAGCTCCCGACCCCGGTACCCGTGCAGGTCCAGCCCGACTCGGTCTGGCAGCGGTCCACGACCGCCCCGGTATTGCCCGAGCAGCCATCGCCGTCGACCTGATTGCCATCGTCGCAGGTCTCGCCGTTGGTCTTCTCGCTATCGCCGCAATAGCGCAGCTCGACCGTCGCCGCGTCTTCCACGCCGACGTTGTTGTCCACGTTCGTCTCGTGCTCGTTCGCCGTGATACCGGTCGCCGTGAACGTCACCGTCTCGGGCTCGCTCAGGCTCGGCGCCGCCGCGATCCCGAAGGTCACGACGAACGTCTTGGTCGCCCCGTTGCCGCCGACCTCACCGATACACGTGAGCTCGGCGCCGACCACCGTGCAATCGCCCGTGCCCGCCGTCTCGACATTGCCGACCGCGGGCAGCGCGATCGTCAGCGTGACACCCGTCGCCAATCCCGGCCCGCTGTTGATCACAACCGCGGTCAGTGTCGTCATCTCGGCGCCGTGGATGACCGCCGGCGTCGCCGTGAACTGCGTCACCGCCAGGTCGACGTCGCGCAGCGCACACACCGACGGCATTACCCCAGCACAATCAAATCCCGCGGCAATCACGCAGCCAGTGCACCCGTCGCCCGCGACATCACCCGCGTCGTCACATTCCTCACTGCCATTCTTCGTGTGATCCCCGCAGATCTGATGGGCGAGATCGGCAAAGCCACTGTCGTTGGCGGTAACGTCATCAAAGTTGCCCTGCGTCGTGATGGTCGCCGTCTGCCGCACCGTCGTCGCACGCGACGCGCTCTTGAAGCTGACGTCGAAGCCCATGCTGCGCGCCTCGTTGGCGGCAACATCGGCGAACGTGCAGATGAGCTGATCGGCCGTCGAAGCCGCGCAGTCCGCTGGCAGCGCTCCGTAGTCGACTTCATCGTTGTTCTTGGCTACCTTGAACGTGACGCCCGTCGTCGCCACCGGCGAGTGATTGGTGATCGTCACCGACATTCGTGCAATGGCGTCCCCGTACACGCTGGTCGGCACGAACCCGACGCTCGCCGACAGGTCGCTCCCCTGCGTGCACTCGGAAGCGCCGCCCGCCACCACCACCACGCAGCGCCAGTTGCCCTCGACCACACAGGCGCCGTCGCAGCCATCGCCGCCGTCGGTGTCGCCGTCGTCGCACACCTCGTTGGCAGTGACGATCCCATCGCCGCATTCGGCGCAGACACCGCCATCGCACACCGCGGCGCCACCGCACGAGGTCCCGTCGGGCACGTCGTCGACCACCTGACACACGGCGCCTGCGCCGCACTGGTGAATCACGCAGGTATTGCCGTTGCCAACACAGCTCTGGCCTAGCGAAATCGGCTGCACCCGGTCCCCGCCGAGCAGCGGCGGCACCAACGCATAGAGCACGCCGTCCGCCATATCGAGCTTCTTGGTCGTGTTCGACGCCGTCGCCGTACCGACGCGCGTCCCGTTCTGAGCGAGCTTTGCGACGTCCGCGGGCGCCGCCACCTGCGAGACGTACAGGTTGCCCGTCGCGTCGACAGCCAGCGCCCGGCCCGTCGTCGTCGTGATGTCATCGTGGCGGGCGCAATAGCAATCGACGCGATTGAGCTGGCTCGTCACCGCCGAGTTGTCGCCGCTCAAGACGTAGGCGCAACCGTTCGCATCGACCGCCAGGTCGCGGTCCACCCCCGTCGTCCCGGTATCGCACGCCGGCAGGTCCGCGCCCATCACCAACGTCAGGTCGTTGGCATGCAGCTTCCAAACGTGGTGGTCCTGACCGAGCACGTACAAGAACGCATTGTCGGCCGACAGCTCGATCGCCACAAAATCCCGCAGCGCCGCGCCCCCCCAGGTGGCACTGTTCTGCGCCACCGACTGCTTCTCGACGGCACCTTCATAGCGCCTGAGCGTCCACTCCCCATCGAAAGACCCTGCCAGGAAATACGTCGCCTTCCCGCCCGCAACCGGCGCAATCACCGCCACCGCCCGGATCGCATTGAACAACTGCGTCGCATCCGGCATCTCCGGCGCGAAACCAAAGGCGATGAGGATCTTGTTCTGCGTGACCACGAAGCCCGCCGGGCTATCGCCACCCGTAACGACCTCCAACACCTCCGACTCGGTCGAGCCCACAACCAACGGAATACCCGCCGAAAACGTGGGCGCATCACCAACCGTGCACTCACCCGTCACCGAGTCGCACGCAGCAACCTCACAGTCGCCGGCCACGGCACTGCACAGGACCGGGTCGCACGTGCACGCGCCACCGCCCGCCGGGCAATTCCAACCCGTCTTGACCGTGCACACCGACAGGGTCCCGAGGTCGTGGGTGCATTCGTAGCCGACCTCGACCTTGCACATCGCATCGCAGCCATCGCCGCCCGCGTCGCCGTCGTCGCAGTCCTCGCCGGCCTGCACGATCCCGTCGCCGCACATGGTGACCGCGTGCTCGCAGGGCTGACCCGGCGTCGGGCAGGTGAAGCCAGCTTCGACCGCGCAGATGCTCGAGCAACCGTCGCCGCTATTGGCGTTGCCGTCATCGCAGCCTTCGACTGGCGTCGTCTGGACCAGGCTGTCGCCGCAGAAGCTGACGACCAGCGAGGCCTGGTTGGAGTCGTTGGTATCGCCCGCGAATTCGTCGGTCACCGTAGCCACAACGGTCTGCGCGTGGGTCGCTCCAGGGCCGGCGACGACGTTGATCACGTAGGTGACCACCTCGCCTGCATCCATCGCGCTGAGACAGGTGAAGATGCCATCGCCGTCGACATCGTCGCACCCCCCTGCGGGGCTCACGATATCCAGCTGCATGGAGCCAATGGGATAAGCGATACTTGTCTCCGCGAGCGGCATGGCACGCGTCCCGATATTCGTGACCACCACCGTCAAGGTCGAGATGTTGGTGCCGTAGATCTCGGCGGGGTTGAACGCAACGCTCGTGACCTCGAGGTCGGGAGGGACGACCGGCAGGACCTGGTAGAACTTGGTCATTTCGTTGTTACCAAGCACCGGGTCGGAACCACCCCACGTGATGTACCCGCGGGCAAGATAGCTGCTCCCAGGGTTATCTGCGGTCACCAGGAACTTGAAGGATTTCGTCTCGCCCGCTGTGAGCGATATCAGGCAGCGATAATCCGTCTGGATCGGGTCGTAGATGCAGCCGGCAGGCACCTGGGTCACAACGAGGCGGCTATCGAAGCTGGTCCAGAAGCTGACGCCCGTGACCGGAATGGCAGCGTGATTTGCGATGAAGAACTCGAGCGACGCGGAATCGCCGACGTAGAAGCTCGTAGCCGAGGTGCTGTCGTTCAGCGTGATCTGAGTGACGTCGAGGTCCGCCGATTGTTGGGTACAGGTCGATATCTGTCCGACCGACCCGGTGCAGTTCCAGCCCGCAGAGACGGCACACGTATTCGAGCAACCGTCCTCGGTTTGTGAGGCCCCGTTGTCACACGCCTCAACGGTTGACCCATTGATGAGAGCGTCCCCGCAGTATGTGATCGCGAGGGAAGGGGTAGGCGTCGCGGTGTTGTCGCCATTCGCCGGATCCGACGTCGGACTGCTCACCGAGACACCTACCGTCGCTGCACTAGAACTCGGCGCAGCCGCAACAGTGTACGGAATCGAAAAAGTCACTGCAGCGGCACCACTGGCAATATCCATGGCGTTACACGTAATCGTGGTCGCCCCGAAAGTGCAGTTAGCCGGGGGCTGCGCATCACGCAGCAGCAAGGTCGGTACGTCGGTGATGGTGGCGGTAACGGCGGTCGCGGTCGAAGGCCCCGCATTGGTGATGCTGAGGTTGAGCGAGACGGTTTCGCCTGCATACACAGTCGACTTGGAGAAGCTGCTGGTGACGGCAATATTGGCGGTCGGAGCGGCCGCCTGTGCGGTTACCGATAAATCGTCGATGGCGAGGCCATGGTCTGAGCCAGCGTCATTTAGGTCGAACCACCGGATCCAGACAATTGCATTTGGTGCGAGTGACAACGGGATCGTTGTTCCGGACTTTACGGTGAAGTTGCCCGTACCGTTACCATTCAGCGCTCCAACGCTACCACCTGTAACAGGACTCGTAAAGTCAAGTGCAGGTACCTCAACAACACCTGCCCAGCCAGTCTGGGTAGTCGTTGGCGCGACACCCGCTGCGGAAAGTGAGTACTGAAACACGAGCTTCTGTGCGGGTCCAGCGTTGTTACGCCACTGTTCGCCAGTATATCCAACGACAAGAGATGTAAGAGTAGATGTCGTCGTATTCTTGTAGCAGACGCCAAACGCAAGATTCCCGACGGCATCTGACCCTTGACCGCCCAGAGCACGTTCTGCGTTGCTGGCTGCGCCAAAGCTATAAATGGCACCCGCCGTTCCGCCTCCTGCACTGGTCTCGTAGTGAGCCCTACTAATGGCCCAACCCGCAGGAAGAGTGGTTTGAGCTGCTCCTGATGCTGATAGTCCGTTGAGGTTCTGGATGTTCGCTACACCAAGTGTGTCAAGCGAAATGCAGTTGCCGCCTGCTTGAGCTATAGCGGTCGATTCCGGCAGTGCAAGCAACACTAGAAGGCCAGCGAAGGACGCGAAGTAGCTGAAGAGGCGCACCGACCCGACACCGACCAACGACATGGTCCTGACCATCGCTTACGCCTCCCACATGACGCTGAACCAGGTCGCTGACCTGCAACCGGATGAAGGAAGATAGACGATGGGCTTGGCCGACGCAAGAAGGGCCGTTTGGGGGTGGGTTGACGGCCGTGGGCGCTGCTGGCAGTGTGGCGAAGGTTATCCCACACACCAAGCCATCGGAGGTCCGCATGCCAGCAAAGAAGGTCCTGACGAGTGCCCAGTTTATCGCCATTGGCCGTCGCCATGGCTCGGAGGATGTTCAGAAGGAAGGTTCGGAGGTGGCGGCCCGCTGGGAGCGCGACCTTGCCGCGCTCAAGCTCTTCGGCTTTGGAAAGGCGGGCCTTACGGGTTTCAACGCGCTGCGTGACGACCATTCGAAGCTGCTCAGCGAGCGCTCGACCGCGGTGGCGGCCAAGACCAACGCGGTCGGTGGGCGCAACACGGCGACCAGCGCGGCCTGGGCCTGGGTCGACATGGCAAGCTCGATGCTGGGCGAGCTCGCCACCACGGACGCTGCGTTGGCGACCGAGGTCAACGCCGCCGACCCGGACGACGACGGCGATCTGCCGGCCGCCATCCCGGCGCTCGCCACGATCCTCACCAAGCGCAAGGCCGACCTGCCGGAGGACGCCGACGTCCAGGCGCGCGTCGACGAGGCCCCTGCACTGGCGGCCGCGCTCCACGACGCGCCCGGCGCGGTGGCCGCCGCCAAGGCCGAGCCGGTGATCGACACCGCCGAGATCGACCTCCTCGATGGTCGCCTCTACGCCGCCATCTCGAGCCTCAATGCGGCCGGCAGGAAGGCCGTGCGCCACGGCAAGCTCAGCGTGCCCGCGTCCGAGTACACGGCCAAGCACCTGAACGTCCGAGGCCCGACGAAGCCCAAGCCGGCCTGACGACCGTCGGGGGCGGCTCGTAAGTGCCGAAAATCCCCTCACAACTTCTAAAAAGTCTTGCACGAGTCGCGACAAGTCCTGCACGAGTCGCGACAAGTCCTGCACGAGTCGCGACAAGTCCTGCACGACTCGCGACAAGTCCTGCACGACTCGCGACAAGTGCTGCACGAATCGCGACAAGCCTTGCACGAGTCGCGGCACGTCTTGCCCGACTCGCGGCACGTCTTGCACGAGTCGCGACAAGTCCTGCACGAATCGCGACGAGCCGCGCCCGTGTCGCGCCGGGCGCTGCCCGACTCGCGGCAAGCGTTGCCCGACTCCGCTTCAGGCGTGCCCGCGCGGTTGACCCCCCGGTCGTGTCCGCTAGCAAGGCCCGCATGACCGCGACCAAGAAGAACAAGCAGTCGAAGCCCTCGGGCGGTGGCACCCTCATGGGCATGCGCTCGGGCTTCAAGAAAGCGCGCAGCTGAGCCGGCCGTTGGTCTGATCGCTAGACCTGACGAGCTCCCTGGCGCTCGCTGTCGGTCGAGCTGTCTCTACCGCCGCGGGCGATCCGCCCATCGGCGTCCCAGCCGTGCGCCCGCCAGGCGAGCCCGCTGTCCGCGTCGCCCGTGACCGCCATGCGGTTGAGGTGCACCAGCTCCAGGTGGCATGTGGCGCACAGGCTGACGAGGTTGCCTGGACTCCTCACCGCCGCCATGGGCACGGAAGATCACGTGATGCGGCGTCACGTTGCGCGATCGGCACACGGGCGACGAACAGCGCCAGCGGTCGCGCTCGTGGACATCGGCATACGCGACCGCGCCGTCCGAGCACTGGCCCCAGCTCTTCGCGACGGCCCTGACGAGGAACGCGACGAACGACTCGCCACCGCCGGCGACCCGATGCAGGCCCTCCAGCCCGCGCCAGAAGCGGTCGACATCAGCTGAGACCGACAAGCGTAGCGCCGTGGTCGGCAGGTCGCCCTCCGCCTCGGCCGAGCCGCGGCGATCCCAGGGTCCTCCAACGCCGCTGCGGACATCTGCTCCGCTCCTGCATCCGCCACGGCCCCCGTCACGATCCGCAGCGCCGACCGCTCGACCGCCTGCGCCTCCTCCAGCATGGCCGCATCCGGCGGCCCCATCTTCTGCTGGTCGCGGCCCTCCACGCGCGCGACCAGCTGGACGGCGTCGTTCTCCTCGCGGAGGTGCTTCACCGTGCGCTCCGCCGGCCGCTCGACCCATGCCTGAACGGTCGCCAGACCCGCCACCCGAGCCACCATTGTCGCCGCTTCGTACCCGATGCGCCCGGCCGCTCGCCAGCTGTTCACCGTCTTGTGCGGTGCCGTCCGCGACCTTGAGTCGCTCGCGAAGACCCGCGTCCGTGCCGACCGCGGTGCGGAGCGCGACCTCGGCCTGATCGCGGAGCGTGAGCCCCCTCTGGAAGGCCGCGCCGGCGGTGGCCGTCGTGCCGACACGCGCGGACTTGTCAGCCGTTCCCGCATGCGTGAACTGGCGCTTCATCTCATCGAGCGCGATGCCTCGGTCGACCGCGAAGGCGAGGAGTTCCTGCGAGAAGCCCTTGAGCGTCTTCCTTTTTGCGGTGTCGCCTTCTGCCAGAACACGAACGCGATCGCGAAGATACGAGTCGTGTCAACGAGCACGCGATCGCTGGCGATCTGTACGCCGATCAGCGGAATGCCTCCTGAGATTCGGGCGGGCGGCGACGTGGCGCACGAACAGCTCGCAGCGCGCGACCACGAAGTTGGCTCGCGCTGCTCCGATGCCCGACGCGACGACGGCGCACGCGAGCCGATAGGCGTCTTCGATCTTGCCCGCGGCGCGCGCGACCTCGGCGAGCTCGATGTGGACCTCGGCCGTCGCATCGTCGCGTGCCGACCTCCATGCGAGGAGGTGGTAGCGCGAGATCGCTAGGTAGCGCGCGCGCAGCGCAGCATGCAACGCGACATCGGGCGACGCGAGGTCGGGCCCGATGTGGTCGGCGATCTCCGCGGCGGCCGCGTCGAGCACCGCCGGAACTCCGTCGCACGCGCTCGCGACCGCTTCGAACAAGTCGTCCGGCAGGCGCAGGCGGGCGCCGACGCGACCGCGCGCCGCGTCCGTCGTGAGCTGCTGTGTTTCACCGATTCGTCGGAGGCGACGGACACGCGTCACAGGCTCCTCACGCAGTGGACTTGCTCGCGTGCGAGAGCCGCGCTGGCTCGGCGTGCGCGAGGCTGCGGATCTCGCGTAGGCGGTGCGTGACCTCGCCGCACGATGTCGGTCGAGCACCCCGTCGCCGCGAGACCATCGCCGTGAGCAAGGTGCCGAGTGCGCGTTCGACCGCGCTGGACCTCGATGGCACGAGGGTCGAGGCACTGGCGGAAGACCGCATCCGACTTGTCGCCATCGAGCCTGCTGCGACCGCTGAAGACGAACGTGAGCACCGCGCCGAGGCTGTACACGTCCGCACGTCGATCGAGCCACCATGCGTGGTCAGTGAGCTGCTCGGGTGCGGCCCAGCCGAGTGTGCCCGAGGCGGCACGAGCTTCGCCGAAATGGGTCAGCGCGGTGTCGAAGTCGAGCAGGACTGCCCGCACCCTGGTCGCCCCACCGAGTCGCGCTAGCGAGCGCCTCACGATCATGTTCTCGGGCTTGATGTCGCGATGGAGGATCCCGCGATCGTGCACATGTGCGAGCGCCTCCGCGAGCTGGATGCCGACCTCGAAGCGCTCGTCACGTGTGAGGGTCGGAGAGGCACGCGTGAGCGTCTGCCCGTCGACCCATTCGGTAACGAGCGTTGCTCGTGCTTGGTGGAAGCCGTGCTCGATCATGCGCACGATGCTCGGGTGATCGAGGCGTGCGAGAATGGACGCTGCACGCGCGGTGGGACCGTCGCCATGCGCGCTCGAGGAGATGGGTACCCGTTGGCACGAGGTCGAGCTTGACTGCCACTCGCCGATAGGGCGGCTCGAGCGCGATGGCACGGAACAAGGGATTTCCGCGCGACTCGTCATCGAAAAGGGACGGCGGACGGACACGTTCGACGACGTAGCGTCCGAGGATTGGCGTGCCGTCCTCGAGCGCGCGCAAGATATCGAACGTGGTCTCCATCTCGCACCTCCGCGCCACTGTGGATGGCGGGGAGCGAAGGCCTCGCGTCAGGGTCTAGCAAGCGGGGATGCGCGCGTCGGCCGGTGAGACGCGGCATCTGTTCGCGGCGCGTCCCAGGCCGGCCGTGTCGGGTCGTTGCCGATGACCTCGGCCACGCGCCGGATTTCTTCCTTCTTCGCGGTGCACTGCTGCAGCAGATCACGTGCGGCGGCCTTGATCTGCTGCTGGCGCAAGGCCCGCAGTCCAGGCTCCGCCATCCTTGCGGAGGCCTCGCGTGCGAGCGTACGCAGCTCTTTCGCCTGGGGTCATGCCCATGCCGGTGGTTACGCGCGGCCGCGATGACATCGGCCACCTTCGGCGGGGCGAGCAGGTGGCCGCCGAGTCCCGCATCAGCTGCCTGGCGGCCGCCCCATCGGCCGCGGTCCACGCGGGCGAGCCGTACTTCTCGCGCAGCGCCAGTGTGCTCTTGTTGTCGATGCCCACGATGCCGGGAAGCTGCGGAAAGTGTCGCGCCAGCCTGGCTTCGAGCCTCCCGAGGCACGCCATGAGCTGAGCGTTGTAGGGCTCATAGCTGTCGGCGGCGGCCGCGACGTCACGCGCCTCGTCGCTCTTGATCGGCCACGGCTTGCTTCGCTTCTGCAGGTGTGTAGCCAGCCCAGCACCTGAGCCGCCTTCGCGTCATGCATGCTCGGCACGCCATCGAAGAGTTCGGCCGCGACATGCGTGTGCTTCGTGCTCACGCGAAAGACCGGCACCTCGAGGCGCGCCCTCTGCTCACGCAGCGGATCGCCATAGGTGCCAGTAGAGCCGACTATACTCCGAACGGAACTACGCGGTCGGCGTCGCGTTCCTGCGCGGCGTCGGGGCGAGGACTGGCAACCAGCGTGACCGGCGTCGAGGACGCGCAGAAGAAGATCGCACACCTCGTCATGAAGGCGCGGCTGCCCAACCGTGGCGACCCGCGCTCGGACAGCGCCGAGGGCGACGTCAGCGTGCGCGACCCGGACGCCGACGTCGTGAAGGCCGCCGTGAAGACCATCATCGATGACGATCGGCATCCACTACGCCTGAGCGCACCACGTAAACCGCTGACATACTTATCGAGGAAACGGTGCTACCCACTTCGGGCGCGTTGCTCGAACCTCGAGGCCCGCCGGCTCCGCCTACCATTGCTGACCGGCAAGAACCTCGGCACCTGAACGCAGGCCTTTGATGGAGCTTCGAGACCATCGCCGAGCTTGCACCGTGGCTGTTGATGTCCACCTCTGTCTTCGATTCCGACTTCCCCACCGATACCGGCGAGATCATCTCCGAGGTCCGGCGGGCAGCATCCCTGCTCAAGACAGGGGCGCTGCAGAACGCGATCCTCAGCAG
>Ga0335397_10003771_pt1 | contig 20163 bp, 18 predicted proteins | sample MAT04_FD_205740 | JGI IMG/M metagenome (GOLD analysis project Ga0335397, IMG submission 205740) | Freshwater microbial communities from Lake Fryxell liftoff mats and glacier meltwater in Antarctica - MAT-04 (spades assembly) (version 2) ... | reverse complement strand
ACCGTGGTACTCCGACAGAATACGGCTCTTGAAAATGGTGTCGAACACGCCGCTCGAGAGTCGTGGTTCGCTTTGCTCCTCCCACATCAAGTGGAGGAGCAGGGTGTCGAGCATCACTTCCCCGGCGACACCGGCGAGCAGCGCGGCGAGCCGCCTGTCGCCGCGAGAATGGAGCTGCTCGAGTGCGTCGCGCCTTGTGTCGATGTACCCCAGAAACGACGCGCCCGCGTCGAGCTGAACCATGGCGTCGTCGAGGTCTGTCGGCGTGACGACGCGCGTTACGGACTGACCTCGGTGCACGACCCGCATTCGTCGCGGGAGGATCCAGACTACTCCGGCGGCTCCAAAGCAGTTCGGGGCGCGCAGGACCCCGCCCGCGACCACCGGGAGCGCATGAGGGATGTCCTCGGAACGGACACTCGAGACCGGGCCATCACCAGCATCCGTCAAAAGCGAGAATGCGAGCAGCAGCTGGTTGACGACGTCGAGCGCGGCGTCGAATGCTGTGTTTGCTGCCGTCAGTTCGTCCTGCAGCCAACCGGAGCACGCCACGCAAACGATCGCGTACGTTGCCTCGTTGGTCGGTGCTCCGCTGACCATTCCGGCCAGGACCGCGTCGAGATTGTGCCTCATGGTGAGATCAGGGCGGCACTCGGCCTCGAAGCGGCCCGACAGATGCTCGTACACCGCTCCGATCCCGCTGGGTGGCGCGAAGGCTTCGGCGGACGAGAACGCAAGGTGGCGAAGCTCTATCGAGTACTCGAACGCCTGGCTTGCAAACGATGCTGAGTCGACCGCTTGCCGGCCGAAGCGGGTGTGCGTCCAGCCGTCCTCAACAGCTAGCCGTCGGCCGATGGGTATGATTGTCCAGGCGAGCTTCAGCCCATCGTCGCCGTCCTCCGGGCTGGCGCTGCTCATCCCCAAACCTGCGTCGGGATGGCCGCAGCAGCAAGAACTCGAAGCGTGCTCGCCGGCGGTCGGTCCCATGACGGGCATCGCGACGTAGTGAACGTCCAGCGCTTTGTCCTGGCCCGCGTCGTGGACGAAGAACGGCGCGGGCAGCGGGTCGATGCCCTTGTGGTTGATCTCGTTCGCCGCCGTGACCCTCGCGGACGAATCGCTCCCAGGCGATGGGATCCGCGAAGATCTCGGGTTTCAAGATCTTGATCGCGGCGCGTGTCCTGATCAGCGTGTGCTGCCCGACGTAAACGCGCTCGTGCCGCCGGATGCGAGGAAGCGGTCCATCCGCCATTTCCCGCCGACCACCCTTCGCGCCAACTTCTCGATGCGGGTGCGAGGATCGATGGAGCACAAACCTTCGGTCAAGCAGCCGCAGGGAGCACGCGCGGCTTCCTCACGGTGGCGTCGCCCACCGGAGTCGCTGTACGGTACTGCCGTGGACGCGTGGCGGGTGCGGGATGTCTCGAGCTGGACCGAGGGGCTTCGAGAGCCGCGCGGTATGCGGGCGAAGGTCTGGGTCCAAGACCCAGACGGCGTGTTCTGGCTACGCAAGAGCCATCGCGTGCGCTCACCGTACGAGCCCGCCATCGAGTGCCTCGCGCTGCGGCTCGCGCTCGCGAGTGGGCTGCCCGCCGCGAGCGCGGATGCATGCACGTGGCGCGAAGGGAGTGTCATCCGGCGCGGGATCATCGTGCGAAGGTTCCTCGAGCAAGGGGATGAGCTGCACAGCGGGGATCAAATCCTCGCGGGCGCCGACAGCACCTATCGCAGCGCAGATCGCCCCGCCCACACGGTGGGACGGGTGCTCGCGGCGCTGCGAGGCCTGGATCCCCAATTGGTGCCGCCGTTCCTTCGGATGCTCGCGTTCGATGCGGTCATCGGCAACGGCGATCGCCATCAGGGGAACTGGAGCGTGATTCGAACGACGACCGGCGCGTTCCGGTTGGCGCCGCTCTACGACCCGGCCGGCTGCCTCGGAGCAGAGCTACACGTCGGCCATCGGGTACTCCAAGATGGCCCGAGCGCCGCGAGGATCGCCGCGTACGCCCAAGGCTGCCCGAGTGGGTTCGGCGATGGGGCACGCCTTCTCAAGCTTCGGGAGGTCGTCGACGAGCTACGGTCCCAACAGGGGTGGCCCGAGGCCGTGTCAGTCGTGCGCGATGGGGTACGTCAGGCTATGCCGGCGCTCCTCGCCTACCTGCAGACGGTCCCCGAGGAGTGGTACCCTACCGGACTGCAGCGTCTGGCCCGAAGTATCCTGGCGCACCGACTGGACCCGCGATGACAATCGACACCCTACAGGTCATGTGGATCGACGCCGACCGACGGGAGCGGCACCGGGTGGGGTCCCTTCGCCGGGACGGTGGGACGTTCAGGTTCGCGTACGACGATCTGACCACAGCCATCGAACACGGGTTCGCGCATCTGCCTGAGTTCCCCGCCTCGTCGCGCGAGTACGCGTCGGATCGGCTGTTCGCGACCTTCGCGGATCGGCTGCCGGACCCTCGTCGATCGGACCGGGGTCGGATGGTGGCGGAGCTTGGGCTCGAGGAGCCTGCCGATGACTTCGATCTGCTAGCGCGCAGCGGGGGCACGTTGGCGACGGACCGTATCGAGCTCGCGGAGCACCGTGAGGTCGGTGACAGGTTCGAGCGTCCCCTGACGTTCCAGGTGAGGGGCACGCAGTACAACCCAACGCCCGCGGACCAACCCCTCGTCCCCGGAGAGGTCCTCACCGTGCAGTGCGACCCGCGCAACGAGTATGACGAGTACGCCTGTGAGCTCCATCGCGGCGACGGGCTTCGGGTGGGGTTCGTTCCGAAGTCCTACGCAGAGGTGGTGGCGGCAGCCGTCCACGCTGGCCTCCCGCTGCGAGTGGTGTTGCTTCACAGCATCTTGCTGCCTCGGCAACAGCCGCCCACCGGATCCGAACCCACCTGGATCGCCGAGATTCGCGCGGTCTAGCGGCTACCTGAGGGGACGGCGCGGGGGGCCGGCGCGGGGAGCACGGCTCGCGAGGTTTGATGGTCCGGCGTGCAGAAGGGCTCCGTTGTTGGGAGCGCTTTGGTGCGGCGGACCTTCGCGATCGAGCAAGCCGTGCGAGCAAGCCGGTCCCCCTCGCCGGCCCCGGCTGTTCACAACGGCCTTGCGTCTCGACCGGTGCCAGCGAGGGCAACAGTACAGCCTGGCTGTCTATCGAACTATCGAGGACCGTCCCCTTTTTAGAATCGGGCTTCGACCATGCGCTCGATGCCAGATAGGTCGCGGTGGATGGTTGGTGTGAGGCCGGCGGCGCTGAAGAGCGCGGCGGCTTTCGGGGCTTGGCCTTGGCCGACCTCCATGAAGATGCGGCCCGATGGAAGCAGGTAGCGCGAGGCGCCGTCCGCTATCCGCTTGATGATCGCGAAGCCTTCGTCGTTCGCGACCAACGCCATCCTCGGCTCGAACTCGCGCACGTCGGGCATGCACTCTCTGAGCTCGGTCTCCGTGAGGTACGGAGGGTTCGCGGTGATGATGTCGAAGGGTGCTTCGTTCTCGACGGCATCGAAGAGATCGCCTGCGCGGAGATCGATGTTCACTTGGTGGGCGGCTGCGTTGGTGCGCGCGACCTCCAATGCAGCGGTGGAGAGATCGGTCGCCATGACCTGCGCCAGCGGGCGTTCTTTGGCGATGGAGATAGCGACGCAGCCGCTGCCCGTGCAGAGGTCGAGCACCCGCGCAGGCGCATCCGCTACGAGCGTGTTGAGGCTGTGCTCGACCAAGAGCTCGGTCTCGGGGCGAGGCACCAGCACGGCGGGGCTCACCGCAAACGAGAGCCCCCAGAACTCGCGGCGTCCCAGGATGTACGCGATGGGCTCGCGCTTGCGGCGGCGCTGCACCAGCGCGCGGATCGACTCGAGCTCGGCGGGCACCAGCGGCCGATCGAGATCCATGTAGAGGCGCACCCGATCGATCCCCAGCGCGTTCGCCGCGAGCAGCTCGGCATCGAGCCGAGGCGACGCGATGCCCCGCGCGGTGAAGTCGTCCTGCATCCAGCGGACGATGCGGCGCAGGTCCCATGGATCGGCGTTCTCGCTCATGCCGCGGCCGCTTTCGCACGCGTGCGCCGCTCGGTCCAGAGATCGCGCAGAACCACCACGCCGTAACTGGCGATCTCGAGCGCGATGACCAGGCACGTCGCCTCGAGCATCGTCAGGCGCCCGCGAACGGGCAGCCCCAACGCGCCGTAGCAGAAGGGCACATGAAACACGTAGGCCCAGAGCGAGCCGCGGCCGAAGCGCAACAGCACGCGCTTGATCCGCTCGGGCAGCCGCGGCGTCAGCAGGCCGCCTACCGCGAGCACCAACACCCCGCGCGCGGCGAGCTCGACGGCGTTCGCGATCACCGCCGGATGCGCGCGTGAGAGCGGCGTCCCCGACGCCTCGACCCACACGCCCGTCAGCCAAGTGAAGGTGATCACCACCAGCAGCGCGACCGCTGCGACCATGAGCAGCACCCGATCCGGAGCGCCCGCGATCGAGCGCGCCGTCACATTCGAGCGGACGAGCAAGCGGGTCAGCAGCACCCCGACGCCGGCCCACGACGCCAGCGGCACGAACGGCATGAGCGTGACCCCAGGGATGTCCACGAACGGCGCGAGCACATGCCGCAGCGGCCCTGTGACGTCCGCCGACCACGCGCTCATGGGCGCGCAGATCAGCACCGGGACGATCACCAGCGCCCAGGCCGCGCGATCGAGCCAGCGAAGATCGATGGCGTTCGTTCCCCGCACGCCCAGCATCGCTATCGCGGCGATGCTGAGGCCGATCACGCCGAGCACGTCGGCTCGGGTGAAGGTCGAGAGATCCTCGAAGCCGTCCATCAGCGCCGAGACCGCGTTCACCAAATAACCGATGAGTACGATGGTGAGCCCGCGACGCAGCAGCGCGTTCCGCACGACGGACGGTGTCTCACCCCGATCGGCCGCTGCGCCGATCCGCAGCGTCATCGCGGCGCCCGCGAGCACCAAGAAGCTGGGCAGCGGCAGCGTGCCCAGCACCCGAGTGAACAAGTACGCCGCGCTCGCCTTGTCTTCGGGCCGGACCCAGCCGTCGTAGGCGTGGCCCTGGATCATGATCGCCGACGCCAAGCCGCGCGCGACGTCGATCCCTTCGATGCGCCGGCCTCCGATGGGTCGGCTCAGAGGCGCAGTCTCTGTCTCCGCCATCGTCGTGGCGCTCAGAGATCCGTGCGCATCAGCGCGTCACCGACGCACTCGAAGCGGGCGAGCGCGACCTCTCCGCCCTCCCCCACTGCGCGATGGCGCGCCACGAGCAGCGCGCTGCCCGTCCACACGGCGCGGGCGTGCTCGCCCGCCATCACCGTCGGCAGCATGCCTTCCAGCCGGCCCACGGGCGCCGTCAGCGCGATCCGGAGGCTGTTGGTCTCGCGCTCGGCGACGAGCGTCGGGCGACCGGCGGTGCACTCGGTCCGGAAGGTCGCGCCACGGATGGATCCCAGCCCACGCCCGACGTCGTCTTGCCACGCGAGGCTGATGCCTTCGGGGCACATCGCGATGAGCGCCGCGCCCGTCTCGGTGGGGACGAGCGATCGGGGCGTGCAGCCAGGGAGCACTTCGGTCGCCGCGGCCAACGAGATCGAAGGACGGATCGCGTAGACCGTGGTGTTCGGCGCGCCATCCTCCTGGTGGCAGAGGGCCGAGTACCAAGTCCCATGGCTCCGAACGCTCCCGGCGACGAAGGGCTCGCATGCCGTCGGCACCTCGAGGGGGTCGTCACCGCGGGCGGAGCCCGGCACGTCGATGCGGTCGCGGGCGATGCGAGCGCACCCCGTCGGATCGCCGGTGCAGGGTCCCTCGGGGATCCGGTGGGTGACCAGCAGCGCGCCATCATCGGTGCTCGCCATCGCGAGACGTCCTCGACCGGGCGTGACTGGCTCGGTCGGGCCGAGGCTGAACGCCGGCGCGAACGAGTCGACCCCGCCCGGCGCGAACGCCGCCTCGGCGATCAGCGTGATCTCGCGGCCGCTCTCCTGGGCCACCCAGGCGGCGCCAATGCGGCTGCCTTCGGCTATCGCGGTGACCTCGATCGCGAGGCGATCGGAAAGGACGTGATCGGCCCCGCGTACCTCGCCCAGCGGTCCGACGGCGACGGCCGACACCCGCGCTGCGCTCCCCCAGATCAGCACTGCACCGTCATCGAACGGCGCGAGATCGAAGCTGCTCCGCGTCGCGACGGATCGGGGCGCCAAGATCTCGACCCGTGGTCGGGCGGGAGGCGGCGGCGTGGGGGTGGCCTCTGGCTCCCCACATCCGGCGGCCATGAACCCCAGAAACGCAGCGACCGCCCGGTGAACCACGGCGCGAGGATGCGGCGAGTTCATGGGTGGTCGAGCATGGAGCGGGCGAGAGGGAGAACGAGAGACGTGGGTCGAGTCGACCCAGCGTGCTCACTCGCCGTCGGCGGCGGCGGCGGGCGCCACGACGGGGTCACCGCCACGGTGCTGGTCGTTGCGCTGCTGCTTGAGGCGGGCGGCCTTGCCCTTGAGATCACGCAAGTAGTAGAGACGGGCGCGGCGGACCTTGCCGCGGGTCACGACCTCGAGCTTCTCGATGCGGGGGGAGTGCTCCGGGAAGATCCGCTCGACGCCGACGCCGAACGAGACCTTGCGAACGGTGAACGTCGCGCCGATGCCGCCCTTGGCGTGTGCGAGCACGACGCCCTGGAAGATCTGAATGCGCTCCTTCTCACCCTCGCGAATGCGGTAGTGGACCTTCACCTGGTCGCCGGGCCGGAAGGGCGGCAGCTGGCGGAGCTGGGGGGAAGCGAGGGCAGCGATGACGGGCAGGTTGTAGGACGCCATGAGGAAGATGAACTCCGAGCGGGGCAAAAAAGGCCGCCGCGAAAAGGGCCGGAGGGCTATCACGCACTCCGCAGAGGGTCAAACGTCGACGGTCAAACGAGAGCGAACGGTCAGGCGATGAGGGCGCGCACCACCACGCTCGCGGCCGCCAGGCCGAAGGTGCCGGTGACGAACGAGGCGGATCCGTCGATGCGGGTGCGCCTATCGCAGGTGTAGAGGCCGTTGTCCTTGTTGGGACACACGCAGACGAAGCCTTGGCCTTCGTCGTAGGAGACGGCCTGGGGCGCGATCGCGGGCTCGTTGCTCCACACGGCCTGGATGCCGACGGGCGTGCCCTTCACGACGCTCACGCCGTGGTTCTTACGGAGCAGCGTGCGGACGTCGCGAGCGAGCGGGCACACCTCGGTGTCGGACAGATCGCCCGTGCGCACCCGGGTGGGATCCAGCTTCGCGGCCGCACCCATCGAGGCGACGACGGGGATGCCTCGCGCAAGGCACGTCGCGAGCAAGTGCGTCTTGGCGGTCAGGTTGTCGATCGCGTCGATCACGTAGTCGATGGGGCCGGACAAGAGCTCGTCCGAGGTCTCGGCTTGGTAGAACTTCGCGACCGGCTCGATGGTCGCGGTGGGCGACACCAGCCGGAGCCGCTCGGCCATCACCTCGACCTTCTGCTTGCCGATGTTGCCGCGCAGCGCGTGAAGCTGGCGGTTGGTGTTGGTGACGCAGACCTCGTCGAAGTCGACCAGCGTGAGGTGACCGACACCGCTGCGCGCCAGGGCCTCGGCAGCGAACGAGCCGACGCCGCCCATCCCGAAGATCACCACGCGCGCGCCCATCAGCTTGTGAAAGCCTGGCTCGCCGAAGAGCCGCGCCGCGCGATCGAATCGGCGGTGGGTCTTGTAACGCTCGGTGACGTCCGGGCGATCCGCGTCGCGTTGAAGGACGACGCTGGCATCGGAGCTGACGAGGGGAAGCGGCATCGCGGGCCGGGAGGTGTAGCACCGCTCGCGAGGATAGCTTTCCTCCACTACCCTCCGGTCCCCGCATGACCCTCGCTGCACCGTTCACCTTCCGCCGCCTCTTCGTCGCCAACCGTGGAGAGGTCGCCGCACGGATCGTGCGCGCCTGCGACGCCTTGGGGATCACCCCGGTGCTCGGCGTATCGGAGGCTGACCAAGACGCGCCGTGGGTCCGTGACCGAGAGCGCGTGGTGCTCGGCCCGGCGCGCGCTTCGAGTTCGTACCTCGACGCGACCCGGGTGGTGCAAGCAGCCAAGCAGAGCCGCTGCAGCGCGCTTCACCCTGGTTGGGGATTCCTGAGCGAGAGCCCGTTGCTCGCGGCGCTGTGCGAGCAGCATGGCATCACGTTCGTCGGTCCGCCGCCCTCCGCGATGGCGCTCATGGGGAAGAAGACCCCAGCGAAGAAGACCGCCGCGTGCGCAGGGCTCTCGGTCATCGCGGGCAGCGAAGGAGTGCTTGACGATGTCGCCGAGGCCCACGCGGTCGCGGAGCGCATCGGCTTCCCGGTGCTCTTCAAAGCAGAGAGCGGCGGCGGCGGCCGAGGCATGCGCATCGCGCGCAGCGCATGCGAGGTGAAGGTCGCGTTCGAAGAGGCGACGGCTGAAGCGCGCGCCGCCTTCGGTGATCCCCGCGTCTACTTGGAGAAGCTCATCGAGGGCGGACGACACGTCGAGATCCAGCTGATGGCGGACCGCTACGGGAACGCCATCCACGTCGGCGAGCGCGACTGCACCGTGCAGCGCAACCACCAGAAGCTGATCGAAGAGTCGCCCTCCCCCGTCCTGAGCGACGCCGAGCGAGAGCGGACCTTCGCCGCGGCGGTGCACGCGATCCGATCGATCGGCTACGTCGGCGCAGGCACGATGGAGTTCCTGCTCGACACCAGCCCGGGCAACCCCGCGGGCGGCACGCTGCGCTTCATGGAACTCAACGCGCGCCTTCAGGTCGAGCACCCGGTGAGCGAGATGCGCAGCGGGCTCGATCTGATGCAGGAGATGATTCGGGTGGTCGCGGGTCATCCCCTCTCGGTGAAGCAACACGAGGTGAAGCTCGAGGGCCACACGCTCGAGTGCCGCATCAACGCGGAGAACCCGGACGAGAACTTCAGGCCGAGCCCGGGCAAGATCACCCGCTTCGATTTACCGGCGCCCGAGTCGGGTCTGGTGCGCGTCGATACCCACGCCGAGCTCGGCTACGAGGTCCCGCCGTTCTACGACTCGTTGGTCGCGAAGGTGATCGTGCGCGGCGAGGATCGAGACGATGCGATCGACCGCATGCAGCGCGCGCTGAGCACGTTCGTGATCGAGGGGATCCACACGACGATCCCGCTGCACCAGACCGTCCTCGCCTCCGAGGCCTTCCGCACCCACCGGTACGACACCCGTTCGATCCCGGGTTTCGCTTCGCACTGAGCGCTGTGCTCCAGCGCACCCGCTCAGCGGATGCAGGTGGCGCCGGGTCCGGTACCGCAGTGCATGTCGCTGGGGCACCGGGCGTCGGCAGTGCAGAGGCGGGTGCAGAAGCCGCCCGGGGCGCAGATCCCGGAGTCGCACTGATTGCCGCCCGTGCACGCCGAGCCCAGCGCACCGGAGCCTCCGCGCAAGCAGATGAGGCCTGCACCGTCATCGAACACGCAGCCGAAGCCCGGACCACAGCCGCCCGACTCGGTGCAGCGCTGGGTGCAGTACGACGCGCCGAAGTCGTCGGTGAGGCACGCGCCGCTACGGCAGGTGGTCGTCCCCGACGCCGCACAGGTCGCGCCGATCGGATCGGGGCCGAAGACGGCCGCAGAAGGCACGCACTGCCCGCCGGAGCAACTGTAGGGCATGCCCGGCAACGTCGTCGGGCAGTCGCTCGGAGTACGGCACGTCGAGGTGCAGCCCTGCCCGCCCAGACACAGCCCCGTGGAGCACTGCGCGCAAGTGCGCTCGATGTTCACGCAGATGAACGTCCCGCCCGCATCCGAGCATGCGTAGCCCGCAGGACAGTCGCTCGCGCTCCCACACGGTCGAGTGCACTCACCCGCACCCGTCGCGGGGTTGCCCGCGCAGAGGCCGAGCACGCAGCCCGACGCGCCGCTGCAGATCCCGCCCGTGTCGTCGCGACGGCACACGCCCGAGGCGCACACGTGCTCCGCCGCGCACTCGCTGTGCCCCGAGCAAGTAACGGTGCACATACGCGCGCCGCCGACATCATCCACGCAGCGCCCGCTCATGCAGTTGCTGTCGCTGACGCAGCGATCGAGGTAGCGACCCAGCATGGCAGCGGGGGAGTCCACGCCGGTATCGATGGGCGCGGTGCCTGAGTCGACCCCGGTGTCGATGGGAGTCGTGCCCGCATCGATCCCGCCGTCTACCGGCAACACGCCGACATCCACGCCTGCGTCGGCGTTCGGATCCGAGCAGCGCCGCGTGGCATCGCAGAACTGTCCCGAGGTGCAGTCGAGGTTCGTGCGGCAGTCGCGCCTACAGCGCCCCGCCGAGCAGTACGCCGCAGGACCGCACTCTCTATCCGTGTCGCACGTGGCGTTCGCACACCCCGCGACGATCCACACCCCGATCGAGAGCACCGCTAGGATCGCAACGCGCACATCAACCGGTCGGTAAGCCATCACGACCTCGGAGGATAGATCATGCGGAGCTCACCGAGAGGAGGTTCGTTCGGGATCCTCGAACCAGGCGATCTGCGCGCCGCTCGGCGCCGTCCAGATGCCCGCATCGTCTTGCTCGAGGAAGGGGTACCGCTTGCTGGGGACGCCCGCGTCGTTGAGCGCGCGCAAGGTCGCGGGCACATCCTCCACGGTCCAGCCCAGCGCCGTGAAGGGCTGCGGGGGGGACTTCTCGACCTTCTGCAGGCGCAGCGTGGTGCCATTCGCGTCGAGCACGAGCGCGAACGGGGTGTCCTCGAGGGCATCGGCCGGCGGGCTGGGTCGACAGGCGTGACGAGGCCATGCGCATCAGCAGCGACCTAGGGGTGCTCGAGCGGGTGCGCGCGATGGATGGCGTCTCGCTGGCGGCGCCGCGGGCCCACGTCGGAGGTCTGTTGGGCCTGGGCACCCGGAGCGCGCACGTCCATCTCACGGGCGTGGACGCCGAGGTCGAGCCGCGGGCGACACGCTACGTCAGCGAGCTGAGCGAAGGCCGCTACCTCGATCCCGGCGAGCGCGGCGAAGTGGTGCTGGGCGGCGCCATCGTCGATCGGCTGCGCGCCCGGCTCGGCGATGATCTCTTGGTCTCCGTGGTGGACGCCGAGGGCGAGATGCAGAGCGCGATGCTGCGCATCGTGGGCATCGTGCGCACCGGGAGCCGCGCGATGGACCTGAGCATCGCCCACGTGACGTTGGCCGACCTCGAGACGCTCTCAGGAAGGCCTGGTCTCTCCGAGATCAGCGTCATGCTCGAGGACCCAGACGACCTGCCGGCGGTTCGAGCCGCGATCGGAGCCGTCGTGTCGGCCGATGACGATGTGCTGTCCTGGATGGACATCGCCGATGGCCTGCGGATGAAGATCGAGGCAGGTGGTGCGGCGACCCGCATGGCGGTGGGCCTGATCCTGCTCGCGGTGTTGCTGGGTGTGGCGAGCGCACAGCTGACTGCGGTGCTCGAGCGCCGCAAGGAATTCGCCATGCTGGCCGCGCTGGGGATGCAGGGGCGCTCGCTGGTGCGCGTGGTTCTCGCCGAGGGTGTTGTCCTGGGCCTGATCGGGGGCCTGCTCGCGATGGCCTGGACTGCGCCGATCCTCCACTCGTGGGCCACGAATGGGATCGATCTCTTCGCGCTGATGGCGAACCGAAGCGAAGACGCGGTGGCGTTCAGCGGCGTGCTCGTCCCGCAGCTCTATTACCCATCGAACGGGCTCTGGGTGACACAAGGCGCAGCTGCTCATGCACTGCGTCGCGTTCGAGAAGCGCTGCATCAAGGACGAGGCCTTGAAGCTCTTCGCGCCAGAGACGCCCGATGACCGCGGCGTGCTGTTCAGCGCGATCGACGTGTTCTCGGCGTTCGGGCCCAACGAGGTCGACAGAGAGTGGCGACGCGGCGTGGACGCGGTGCACCTGGAGCTGCGCATCCCCGGGCTCGACGCGCTGAGTGGTGATGTGATCGCGGTGTTCGGCAACATCGAGTCCGGCGAGCTCGAGAGCTACTCGGTGTTGGGTCGATTGCGCGCGGTGGTGGGCGACGCCGATGGAGAGCTCATCGTCGGTCGACGAGGCGAAGACACGATGGTGGGAGGCGCGCTGTCCGCGACGGTGGGCGACGCGGAGGTGCATGGCGAGTTGGCGCTCTTCGGGACCGACGGCGCCGGCATCGATGGCGGGCTCTTCGGGACCCGGGGTGTCGTCGCCAAGGGCTTGCTCGGAGGCGCAGACGACCTGAGTGTCGCGCTCGCGTACTCTCAGAGCCTCAGAGAATCAGGCGCACCCCGCCGAGGTCGGCTATCCGGTGGGGGAAGCGGTCGCCGGGCGTCCCGATGAACATGTAGTTCTTGGGCACGTTGAGCCGGCGAGAGAGCAGCTCGATCGTCTGCGGCGTGAACGCGCCCTCGACGGCGAGGAAGTCGATCCGGAGGTGCGGATAGAGCCTGTCGATCATCTGGAGATGCTGCGCGAGCTGCGCGGGGATCACGGCGTCCGCCGCATGCACGTGCACCACCTTGAGACGGTTGGTCTGCTCGTTCTGCATCACGTAGAGCGCGGCGCGGTTCAGCTGCGCTGGGTCGTCGCCTCGGGTGAAGTAGACGACCACACGGCTGTTGATCTCCTCCACCTTGCCGCGGATGAGGTTGTCGGCCCACGCATTCAGGGCGAGCACCCGGGACACGACACCACGGAACACGAAGAGCACGATCTTGAGTAGCTGGATGCGCAACAGCATCAGGCCGACCGCTCCAGCGAAAATGCCGAAGTAGATCGCGAACACCGTCACATACGCGGGATTCATCAGCACGTTGCCCACCAGGCCGAGGACCACGGCGACCAACGCCACCACCACCGAGGTCCAACCCGCGCGCTCGCTGCGGGGGAGTTTGTCGCGCGAGACCTTGAGCAACATGTTGCCGATGGCGAACAGCGCCATGACCGACAGGAACGAGATGGTGTAGACGCCCGCGAGGATCTCCACGATTCCGCCGGTCGAGACGAGGATCGACGCGCACACGCCGAGGAAGCCGAGGATGATCCAGTGGTTGGTCTTACGCGCCTTGTTTTCGGCGAGGAGGAACTGGGGCAGGCAGCGGTCGAGGGTCATGCGGCGCACCAGCCCGGTCACGCCGACGAACGACGTGAGCACCGCGCCCGAGAGGACCAGCACGGCGTCGATACTCACCAGCGTGCGGAGCCAGTTGCCGGCGCTGAGGCCGCCCATCTGGGCGAGCATGTCGGGCGGGATCTCTTGAATCTCGGCCAGCGGCAGCATGCCGAGCGACAGGAAGCTGATCAGCGGATTGAAGATGGTGACGGCGAGCCACATGTTCCTCAGCGTCTTGGGGAAGACACCGGGCTTCTGCTCTTCGATGAAGTTGGCGGAGCTCTCGAAGCCGCTGATACCGAGCATCGCAGCTGCGAAGCCGAAGAACAGGGCGCGCAAGAGGCCTCCGCCGTTCGGGGGCGGCAGATGCCAGTTGTCGAACAGGAGCGACGGATCGCTCCCGATGGCGACGCCGCACGACACAACCAGGATCGCGAGCGTGATCATGTGGATCACGAAGATGCCGATCGCGACGACCGCCGACTCGGTGACGCCCACGACGTTCAGGAACGCGAAGAACGACAAGAGCGCGAGGGTCGCCCCGAAGATCGGGAGACCCTCCCAGAGGTTGTGGGCGTAGTGCATCGCCTCGCTGGCGCTGATCACCGCGGTGGCCACGTACGAGAGGATGGTGAGGACCGCCGCGCCCGCCGCGAGCTTCTTGTTGGTGGTGTTGAGCAGCACCGTGTAGGTGCCGCCATTCAGCGGCAGGGCGCTCCCGACCTCGGCGTAGATCCGTCGAAAGAGGTAGAGGACTGCGCACACGATCGCGAGCGCGATCGGCGCGTAGGCGCCCGCCTGCGCCGCACACAGCGCGGACACGTAGAGACAGCTCGAGGTGATGTCGTTGCCGCAGATCGCGGTCGATGCCCAGGTGCCGAGGCTGCCCTTGTGGGCGTGATCGAGGCGATGGACCTCGACGTCCTCGGCCGGCAGGTCGGTCATCCGCTCGGCGGTGCCCCACCCCGCGAAGTCCCAGGTGTCTTGGGCCGGCTCGGAGGGGGCCGGTGCGTCGTTGGTCATCGCAACTCCTGAACGGGCGGCTCGGTGAGCCACTCGACCGCCTGGATGTTGTCGGACCAGGCGGGCGTGTTGTTGGGGTCGCTCGCGTAGGCGACGACCGCAGCGATCGGGCGGTCGATGATGGGTTCGTTGACGACGTCGGCGGGCATGGCGCGGCACTGTACGCGAGACCGGTCTCGCATCGCGTGCGACCTGTCCGAGGCGTCGTGGTAACGTCGCGGGCCCATGCGATCTCGCGTCACGCCGCTCGTCCCGTCGACATTTTTCTGTCCTTCCTTCGCGCTGAGCGTGAGGCCTGCCGCCCGCCGAGCCGCCCTCGTCGCGCTGCTCAGCGCCCTCTTGGGATGCTCGTCCGGACCCCAGGGCGCCCTGGTGGTGGAGCTCGCTCCGAGCATCGATGATGGCTGTGGGCCCGCCCCGCTTCCGAGCCAGTGGGAGTGCCTTCGTATTCAGATCTGTGAGTCGCCGCCGTTGGGCGGGAGCCCGACGCCCACCGACGGCGGGACGGCCGACGGTGGGACCCGCGACGCGGGCGTCGTGGGGGACGAGCGATGCGTGCAGATCACCTTGCCCGGCGGCGACTACGACGACGCTGCGCGCGAGCTAGTCGTCGCGCGAACGAGCCTGGTGAACTTCGATGCCCGGGTCGACCCCGACCGGCTCTACGACATCGAGGTGACCGCGTACACCGCGGGTGGGGGCGCGGTGGCCGTCGGACGGGCCCCCTACGTGCGCCCTTCGGAGGGCGAGGTGCGAGTGCGCCTTCAGCGATACGGGTTCTCCAGCTGTCCCGGTCCGGGTGACGGCACCGTGGTGGCGCACCGCGCGTTCGGTGCCGCCGTCCCTCTCCCCAACGGCGACATCCTCTACCTCGGTGGTGCCACGGGAACGAACGTCCCGGCGGTGGAGCTGATCGCGGCGGCGCGTTTCCAGAGCGCCATTCAGCTGTACGACGTCAGCACGTCTCGGTTTCGCGCGGTCACGGTGCCGGATCCGGCCGGATTTCTGCGGGTGATGTTCGAGGCCCGACACATGGCGACGCTCGCCGACGGGCGAGAGCGCATCCGTATCTTCGGCGGCTTCGCAGCGGACAGCGAGACGACGGTCTCCCTGCGCCTCGACGACAAGTTGGGCTTCACGCCCTATGGCACGCCGATCTTGCCAGGTGGTGGGACGAGCCCGCGAGAGACGCTCGATCTCCTCTTCGATCCCGCGACCCTCGAGGCGACGCTGGAGCTGGTGACGGGGACTACGATCACGTCCGCCGGTGGTGCGGCGGTGTCGGAGGTCGTCGATGGCCGAGTGGTATCGGTGGGCGGGATCCCGGTGACGGAGCCCGCGTTGCTGCCCGAGCCGGCCTTCTTCAACGCGTTCCAGGTGTGGGACGCTGAAGGGCTCGACGGAAACAACGCGCTCGACGCGGTGAGCCCGGGAGGCCGAGTCGGCGCGACCGTGACCTACCTGAGCGGCACGAGCTTCTTGTCCTGGGGAGGCGGGATCGTGCCCACCCCCGCCACGCCAACCGGTACGGAGCACCTCGATGCGGCGGGCCTGCTCATCAACGTCACCAGCACCGGCGCCACGGCGAGCCTGGTGGCGGCGCCCGCCGGGATTCCCGCGGTCGCCTACCACACGGCCACCCGCCTCGGTGCCGATCGCGTCTTGATCACCGGCGGCGCGACCATCAGCTCGACCCTCTCCACGACGACGCCAACCATCGCGCTCACCCCCGCCCCCGCGGGCTTCACCATCCTCACCCGGTCGGGCGCGTCGGTGACCGCCACGGCCGTGGGCGGCAGCGCTCGCGAGCCCACGATCCTCCACACCGCGACGGTGCTCAGCGAAGTCGGCGGCGTGCCCAACGCGATCCTGATCGTGGGCGGCGCGGAGACCGTGGAGCTGCCCGGCCCGGTTCAGACCACGTTCTGGTCGACCGACCGCGTGGGCGTCGTGCGCGGTAGCGGCGCGAGCTGGACCTACACGGAGGTCGCACAGCTGATCTTCCCTCGCTTCGGGCACACCACGACGGTGATCCCCGGCGTGGGCGTCCTGGTGTCCGGTGGCTATGACCGGCCATCGACGGGAGACCTGCAGCCCGTTGGCCAGGCTGAGTTGCTGCTCATCGATGACCTCCTCGGCGTCGAGCCGCCGCCGCCCGTGGTCTGCAGCGGGGACGCGAGCCTTCCCGATGCGCCCCGGCGTGTCGATGCGCCCATCGACGCTGGGACCACCGACGAGATGGACGCGCCCTAGAGCCCGGCTCATAAGGCGCCGCTCGCCACGATCCCCCCGCCGTTGGCGTCGGCCCACGGGACGAGAACGAGGTTCGCGACGGGCTCGAGCAGCACCACGTCCTCACCGACCGTCCCCAGCACGGCGAGGATGAGGCCGACGACCTCGACTGCCTCCACGATCGCGAGCAGTGGGATCGCCCAGTGCTCGTCGCCGAGCTGGAACATCTGGGCAACGGGGCCCACGAGCGGCACGAACGACCAAGCAAAGTAGTCGTCACCGCGAGCGCCGGACGCAGGGTCGTTGGCGAGCGACAGGGCACCGGGAGCGCTCGCGCCGATGTTGAGCAGCCAAACGCCGCCGAGCGTCGCGCCACCGACGATGATCAGGTCAGTCTGCGCTCGATGTTCTTCGGTGCGGCGATACGCGCGGCGAACGCCGTCGCGGCCTGCGTGGCACTCGAGGCCGTCGGGGCATGTCGTGAGCTCCACCAACGTCGAGGGCTCATCGTCGGCGAGCGCCGCGCTGGAGGCGATCGTCATCATCACGAAGAGAAGAGCGCTGCGCACCATCCCGCGATGCTACTTCCAGGAAGGGAGCGGCGCCGCCGCTGACGTCAGCGGGTGAAGAACATCGCGTTGGAGACCGCGAAGGGAACACGGCCCGGGTGAACATCGGCCATGTCCTCATCGCCCGAGGCATGAAAGACAGCCCAGGAACCCATGGCGCCCGCCGCGACCGGCACCAATACGTCCTCGTCGAGGAGCAGGGTCGGATCGACCGAGTCGCGGCTCAGCGCGATGGTCTCTTCCGTTGCGCCATCGACGATCACCTCGAGGTCGTTCACGTCGATCCACTCCGCTGCTCGCACCGTGACGTGGACCATCGCGCTCGCGCCCGCGCCGCTCACCGTGTCGCCAGGACCCGCGCCGCCGGCGGCCTGCACCGTCATGTAGATGCCCCCCGAGATCACCGAGTGCCCCGCGCGCGTCGCGTCGCGCACCAGCGTGGGAGAGAGGCCCGCGGGATTGTCCGTGCCCAAATCCAAGCAGGTGCGCGGGTAGCCAATGGGCTGTCCGTAGAGGGAGTGACTGTCCGAGGAGCCCACCACGACCATGGGCCGCCGCTGGTTCAGGAACGCGAACCAGTCGCGCACCGTGGACTCACGGTTCTGATCGAAGCTCGAGTCGTTGAAGGCCTCGAGGATGTCGAAGGTCTCGTCCCAATCGGTCTCATTGGCGACCTCGCCGGTCGTCGCGTCGAAGCCCACGACCTCGAAGTATCCCTGGGCGAAGCTGGTGGATCGCGGGTGGTTCACGATGAACGCGGGCGCTTCGGGGCGCGCGCGGACCTCGGCGAAGACCTCGGGCGGTCGACGGCCAACCCAGGGCGTCGCGCTGCCGTTCGGAGCGCTGGGATCGAGGGTGGCGGGGAACACCCCGAAGTGCCCCCACTCGAAGGTCGTGAGCTCTTCTCCCGCCAGACCACGAACGAACGCGCTCACCCCGAGCTCGTCGATCACCGGCTGAAAATCCGCGATGAACTCGTGATCGCTGCGGACCGCGATCTCCAGCCCATCCGCTACCAGCGCGCTGATCTTGAGGTCGCCGCTGTCGGGGGAGTCGGGCGAGCGGGTGGTGTGGATGTGGTAGTCGGCGCAGAGCACGCCGGTCGTGTCCACGGAGCGGACCAGGGCCGCGGAGACGTCGGCCGTCGCGCCCGCCGTGACGACCGCGGACGCGTCGACGAGCTCGTACTCGTAGCCGCGGGAGACCACCACGCGGTAGGTGCCCGCAGGGACACGCACGGTGGTGTCGCCGTCGGTGGGGAACTCGACGTGGAGTCGGCCGTCCGTGACGTCGCGCTCGGCGTAGATGCTCGGCGGACGGGGCGGCGCCCCGCTGCTCGGGAAGACCTGAACGCGCGCTGGCACCGCCGCGCCGTCCTCGGTCGCGACCACGTGGATCTCACCGAACGCAGGCATGCTCACGTCCGTCGTCGGGTCGACGCCCGCAGGGACATCCGCGGGGGTGAGCGGGAAGCCGCGCCGATAGGCCTGTATGCGGGCCGCACCCGCGGCGGGGATCTCGATGCGGTAGGTGCCATCGTCCTCGACGCGCCGACGGGCGTAGTAGGTGCCGTCGATCTCGACGTGGATACGCACGTCGTCTGCGGGGGTGGTGCCGTCGGACTCGGTCACGGTGCCGGTCAACACCCGCATCGAGGTCTCCTCGATGCGCGCGATCGCGGCGAGGGTCCCCGAGAGGCCGTCGCCGATCACGATCCGGCCGATCGGGATGGTGGTGGTGTCGCAGGGCATCAGGCGACCGCTGCCGAGGGAGGCCACGCCCACGCCGCTGGTCGTGAGGATCGCGTTCACGTCGCGATCGGGCTGGGCATACCAGGCCCAGCCGGCGCCTCGGTACTCGTCGTCGAACGCCACGTACGGGAGGGTGCCGGTCGCATCCGCGAAGCCGGTGCCCGGGAGGTACATGGGCATCCGGTAGCTCTGGAAGAACCCGATCAGCATGCGGGTGGCGACGCGCATGCGGGGCTCGGGGTTGCTCACGATGAGCGAGACCTCGATGGCCTCGGCGCCCGGCGCCAGCGAGTAGTCCACCGCGGCCCGCTCGCCCATGAAGTTGCCGCCGCTCACCGCATCGAGCAGCGAGCCCGCGAAGTCGATCGCGCCGAGCGGTCCAGTCGCACGAATGACGGCGGGCTCGCCATCGCTTCCGTCGTTCATCACCGTGACGTTCTCGGTCTCGACCAGGTACGTCGAGATGCCGAAGAGCACCTCGTTGAAGTCGGCGGGCTGAACCATCGCGCCGCCGTCGACCAGCGAGACACCGACGGGTCGCCCCCCGTAACGGTCATAGAGATCACTCGCCCCATCGTCCTCGATGATCAGCGCGACCCGGTCATTCGCGAGCACGAAGTCGCCCGCGGCCCAGGTCTCGAGCCCGGTCGAAGAGACCGGAAGCATCGCCTCGCTCAGCCTCCCGGCGCGGGCCTCGGTCGCGCTCGATCCCAGCGGCGCGGCGTGCCCTGCGCCGCCCGTCTCTATGGCGGGCGGCGGCGCCTCGCACTCGGTCGGTCCAGCGTCGGTTCCCGCATCTTCCTCCATCTCGGGCGGGTCGCAGGCCAGCAAGAGTACGAGGGGAAGCAGGGCAAGGTGGGGCTTGGACATGCGAACGACACTACCGCGTCATGCGATCGTTTCCCAGGTGTCATGAGCCCCCAGGTGCTGTGTGTTTCGCACGGGCGGCAGCTGGCCTGTGTTGACCCGGTCCCGTGGCCCGCGTAGCCCGAATGCTCGATGATTCGCATCGACGACACCGAACACCCCATCGTGACCGTCACGTTCGACGGCGACACGACGGACGAGGCGTTTGGGAAGTACCTCGCCGACATGACATCGCTCGTGCTCGATCGACGTCTGCAGACCCTCACCATCCTCGATGCGCGCAAGGCGACCGCGGTCTCGGCCGCTCAGCGCAGGGCCCAGGCCGTGTGGCTCCGCGACAACGCGCGGCTGCTCGCGCGCTACTCGCTCGGCACGGTCTTCGTGATCGAGTCGTCGATCATCCGCGGCGTGCTGACCGCGATTCTCTGGCTCCAGCCGATGCCGGGCCCTCATATCGTCGTGCCGTCGCTCGCGCTGGGGCGGGTGTGGGCCAAAGAGCGCATCGCCGAAGCCCTCGCTCCTGCCGCCTGAGCCGCTACTCGCAGCGCTCGAAGCTCGCCTCGCGCGACAGGACGGGCTCGAACGCGGCGACGCTGGCGCCCCCCGAGCTCGCCGCCCCGCGCGCTTGCTCTGC
>Ga0335397_10003770_pt1 | contig 20165 bp, 13 predicted proteins | sample MAT04_FD_205740 | JGI IMG/M metagenome (GOLD analysis project Ga0335397, IMG submission 205740) | Freshwater microbial communities from Lake Fryxell liftoff mats and glacier meltwater in Antarctica - MAT-04 (spades assembly) (version 2) ... | reverse complement strand
GCCTTCCCCAGCAAAGGCTTCTGCGGGTCATACACCCGTGCCGCTAACCCAATAAACAACGGCACTCGTAACAATCCTGGATCTCCCTCATCCTCTAAATCATCCTCATCTTCCCCAATCTCAGCCGCCGCTACAGGCTCTAACAACTTCGCCATCTCCGGCACCGCCTGAATCTGCTGCCACAACTCCAACTTGCCCACCTGCCCCAAATACTCCTGAATCTGCCCATCCGACAACGGCTGCAAACACACCGCTCCCCGCAAATTGCTCAGCTTCACCCCCGCCTGCCTAAACTCCCGCACCCGACAACATGCCACCAACTGCGGACGAGTGTGAGCAAACTCATTAATCTTCTCAGTGCAAAGCTTCTGCCGCACCAGCCCCAGCTCATCCAACCCATCCAGCAACGGCAGCAACACCTGTTTCTCTAGCCACGGCTCATAAATTTTGCGCTTGCGATCGCCCCCAAAATTCTCATACAACTGCGCCAGCAACCAAGCCTCAATGCTCTGGCTGTCATCCCGCCAAGTCGATAGCTCAAAAATAATCGGAATCACCGTTTTAGGCTGGGCGATCGCCTCTCCCACCAACTGTTCCGCCAGCTTCAACAGCATCGTCGTTTTCCCCGCCCCCGGCGTGCCCAAAATCAACAGGCTGCCCTGAATATCATCTCTGGCATAAGTCGCCAGAATCGGCTGACGAGAATCGATCGCCTCTTCGTTGACCTGCTCAGTCGTGAGAGTCTTACGGGCTTCTAATGCGGTGGATTGCGATCGCAACTTCGCCACCAGTTCCTGTTCCTCCGCCAAATCCACATCCAACAGCACCTCCCCAAACAGCATTTGCTTCAGGCGGCTCTTAATCTCTGGTTGCTGCTGCTGCAAAATCCGCATCGCCCGTTCCCAGTCAACCCCAGGCTGTTCCCGTGACTGACCAAATAGCGAAATAAACGATCGCTGAATCGTCAACTGCGCATTAGGCGAATTATTCAGGGCATAGACATCCTGTGCCGCCTGGGATTGCTGAAGGCTGCTGTTGTTTAGATCAGTATTCTCAATTCCTTGCTGCTGCGATCGCTCAGTCATGTTTACTAAACCGCCAACCCCAACAAAGCCGCCGCTGTCCCTAACCAAGGCGAAACTGCCTTAAACACCTCCGCCCCCGTTTGCCACAAACTCTTCCCCGCCTCAGTCGTCTCCTTCAGCGTCTTCATCGTCTCGCCCACCTGCTTCAGGTTCCTGCCCACCAGTTCTTTATCCGGCTTCTCCTTGCCCACTTCCCGCTTCGCCGACTTCAAATAATCCAGCATCTCTTCCTTTTGCTCCGCCGAAATGTTGGTGGTGGCGATCGCTCCCCTCAACTGCTCTAACAAAGCCAGCACATCGGCTCCCGTCAGCCCCTGCTGCTGAGTCGCCATCTGCCCCGACTGGCTTTGGGTCAAATTGCCTCCAGCTTGACCCGCCTGCAACTGCCCTCCATTGACTGTGACATTGCTGATTGTTTGGGACTGAGCAGATTGTTTTTTACCAAAAAGCTTGTCTAGCATCATGCCTCCCGCGATCGCTCTAGAATAATGGTCACATTCTATTCCAGATCAATAGCTAGACAGATGCATCCAATTTTTCTACCTATTTTAGAAAAAATTTTGACTAAAGCGCCCTAGAGTCTGCTACTATAACCAACTGGCGGCTTATTCAAGTCGTCACACAAAACACCCACCTGGAGAGGTGGCCGAGTGGTTGAAGGCGCAGCACTGGAAATGCTGTTTGGGGCAACTTAACGAGGGTTCGAATCCCTCCCTCTCCGTTTTTACTACTTCCAGAAAAAACACTAGCCTCATAGCCTTTACTGGAATGAGTGCAAAAGATACGCTGGCTCGTTGGGCAGGCGATGAATTTATGCTGATCTTGCCGAATATTCAGGGGGCAGAAGAGGCGATCGCAAAGGTGCTGAACTTAAAGCTCGTCGCAGCAGGCGTTGAGACTGAGATGCAAGAATATTTACTGCGATCGCTAGGGCGTCAAGAAGTACAGGACTATCTGTATTAGCTGCCCTGTAAGGGAGTAGCAATGAAATAACGTCCCGATCCGCCCCCTAAATCCCCCAATTCTGGGGGACTTTGAAAGGCTCGGAAGTCCCCCAGAATTGGGGGATTTAGGGGGCTAGAAAGCTAACGCATCCCATTGGGACTTTATTTCAATGCAGATCCCTAACGGCGATCGAGGCGACTAAGCTATTGGAAAAAAACGACTTACGAAGCTCTAAGCTATTTTTAACGGCATAAACTGTTTTAAGAAAAGCCCTGAATCTAGACAGATCCATTAGGGTTCTCGCAAGCAGTATCATCTTGAGGATACTGGCGGTAAATTAAACTGAACAGCAAAAATTAGTGATGTTTACCCATTCAAAGTTAAATTCAGAGAACTATTTATGGGCACAGTCATTGCATTTGTCAATCAAAAAGGGGGATGTGCAAAATCCACTACAGCCGTGCATTTTGTCCAATGGCTGATTCAGCAAAAGCGGCAGGCGATCTTGGTCGATGCCGATGCTCAAGGCTCTAGCTCCATTTGGCTTAGCTCATTAGAGAGTAAAACTCCCTGTGAGGTGGCGCAAACCTCCGAAGCCTTGCTCGATCGCCTTCCCCAGTTAATCAACCAGTATGACCAAGTCGTAGTAGACGGCCCCGCAGGTCTTTCGGATGCGACTAAGGCAATTTTGGCAAAAGCCGACCTTGCTATCATTCCTTGTCAGCCCAGTGGTGTAGATTTGCGGTCTGCTAAGGATGCCATTCAGTTAATTCAGCAGGCGCAGGCGCAGCGACGGGGTTTGCCTCAAGCTGCGGTGTTTTTGTCGCGCGCGGTTAAAGGTACTCGCCTTAAAGACGAGGCATTAGGATCGTTAGGCAAGATTGGTATTCCGCTTTTAGCTACCGTTATTCACCAAAGGCAGGCAGTTGCCGATACGTTTGGGCAAGAGGCTACCGTTTGGGATTTGTTAGGCGCGGCGGCGGCAGAGGCGGCGATCGAGTTTGAAGAATTGTTTAAAGAGATTTTTAAAATGGTGAGGTGAGGGTTGTGCGCATTATTAAACATTAAAGCCAAGACATTTAGAATAATTTGATCGAGTTAGTTTTCTAAGCGAAGATCGTGTAGGAGCAAAGCATTTGCCCCAGGATCTAGGCTAAAAATCTAAAATATCGACGCAAATGCTTCGCCCCTACGCCTCATCGTTGGCAGAAATCTCCCTAAACCTGAATTTGGATTAGATCTCAAATGGGTTCTATCGCTGTTCCCAAACAAATGAGGTGCGCTTCACTCTGAGAACAAGGGGCTTAAGCCCCTTGTCTGCACCTCGCTGAATTGAGAAATGCTACGTGAGTACGACTGTAACGATCGCCTAATCAAGATTAAGTGCTTTTTGTTACAGCGAGGAGGTTGACCACCCTGGTCTGCTGAACCTGATTAAACTGTTAGACTGTAGGAAATCATTCTTCCCGTATCTCTGCCGAGTTTTTCTTCCCGTAATGCCTATGACATCGCTCACCACACCCTACGCTATGGCAACCGCGCCGACCCTCGCTCCTGACAAAGCGAGTCAAACAACCTCTAAGACCTATCCTAACTACAAAATTATTGTACTGAACGACGACTTCAATACCTTTCCCCATGTGGCGGAATGTTTGATGAAATACGTCCCCAATATGACCAGCGATCGCTCCTGGGAATTGACTCACCAAATTCATAACGAAGGGCAGGCGATCGTTTGGGTAGGCCCTCAAGAACAAGCCGAGCTTTACCATCAGCAGCTCAGTCGTGCGGGCTTGACCTTAGCGCCGCTAGAGGCTGCTTGAACCCACGCAATGGGCATCAAGCAGCATTACAGTGTCGGTTGTGACGCTGATGCACTGCTCCAACACTTCAGTCAATGCGGGCGCTTTACCTTCTCGAAGCTGAGTTGCTGCTTCAAATACCTGCCTTTGGAAAGAGCTATTGACCAGCCAAACCTTACTCAGCAAATATTGGGGATCTAAAAAGTCTTTATGGATTAAAAAGAAATCTACACCATAGTGCTGAATGAAATTTTGCACATCTAACTTATTTGTACTGTATTGCGCCTTCAGCGTTGCTTCTGCGCGCTGTTTCATTTCGCTGTAATAATTGACGTGAAACGCAAAAGCAAACTCACCGCTGACTAAGACCGATCGCTGGGCAAAAGCAGGAATATTATCGGCTTCGTCATCTAAAGATGCAATCAAAATGTCTTTGGGCTGAGCCGATAAGAATTCGTAGATCGTGGGGTTATTTCCGACATTCCAAGACTCAACTAAAAAGACTAATGCGGGTGTTGCCGGAATCAAAACAGTTGCCGCAATAAACAACCCGGCTAGCCCCGTCAAGCAGATTTCTTTAGGGGTTAATGCGCTTTTTTGGCTTAGCTTTTGAGCTAGCCACTGTTGCCCTGATTTGAGCCAAGCAAATAAGACAATGCCCGCAGCGATCGCCATCACAAAGCGCAAGCTGTGATAGGTATATCGATTGGGATAATAAAGCTTGGGTAATAAAAGATGCGCCAATAGAAACAAGCCCAATGAAGCAATCAAAATATGAGTCAGAACATTAAGCTTGCGAGTCACAAACTGACCCACTGGATGCTGAGATTTCAGCAGAAACGGCAATCCTAAACTCGTCCATATCACTAGAGGCAACAACGGTGGACGAATGCCGCTAGAACCATTCATCACAAAATCAAATGCACTGACGCCAAAGTATCGCGTTCTGCCTTGGGTGCCAAACTCTGGCATTGCCTTCATTTGCTCAACTGTAAAGGTGGCTCCTAGCTCTGCTAAATGCTGTGAGAAAGGCAAAATAACGGCTAAGGCGATCGCCCAACCCCAGCCCCAAACCACATAATTTTGATGGTTCTGAGTTAGCTGAAAGGAACGATCGCGCCACTGAAACAAACGAACAGTGAGAATGCCTAAATAAACGAAAGCAATTTGAGGAAAGAGCAGTCCTTGCAACAAAATTGTGATTAAGCAAGGAATAGTGGAACGCTTGACTAAAAAATATAAGAAGGCAGCAAACAGAGGATATAAAAACGCTCTAGGACTGGCAGAAATAACGTCATCCTTGAGCCAAATAGTTTGATTTAGAATTAACGTACCGACAAAAGCTGCGGATGGAATGGGCAAAATTTGTAGGAATAGCTTGAATCCATAAATACTCGTGATCAAGCCAATGAAGAGAGGAATAATTTTGGCGAGCAGGATGGGATCAATGCCAAGCTTGCTAAAGAATGCGTAGAATTCGGTGTAGCCTGCGGGGGCGATCGCTCGATAGTAATCAGCAATCACGTCGTTGGGAAAAAGCTGAGGATCAATTAAGCGCTGGAGCCAGACAACGTGCTGACGGGCATCATCTTGAATAATATATTTATGAGTGAACGCAAAGAAGATGGAAAGCAACCCGTAATAGATTGGTATCAGCAGGCTGAGCGCAAACCAGGTGCTGGGTTTGACAGAGAGCCTTCCTGATCTTAGGACTTCCAGCATTATTTTCTACCCACACGAACCTTTGTGACAATCTGATCAAATTGCCAGTTCAACAGCGGGTTGAGTAGGCTATGAAGCTTGTGTAAGATGCTCATTTCAGTGCTAGGGGCGATCGCAAACTGCTTTTTCTCAATCCCTTTAACAATGGCGATCGCTACATTTTCTGCACTCCAAGTTTCTGCCGATGCAGTAATTTGTTTGGTTTCGGGCGGCTTGGTTTTATTTTCTTCAACAAGCTGCGGCGTATCGGTGTCGGGTGGATACACGATCGCCACTTGGATACCCAATCCCTTTAGTTCTCCTCGCAAAGACTCCGCTAAGCCCCGCAGCGCAAACTTGCTGGGGCTGTAGGGCGTGTAGCCATAGATGCCAATTAACCCCGCCCCAGACGAAATTAATACCATTGATCCCCGTTGCCGTTGCTCCATTGCTGGCAAAGCGGCTTTAATGCAATAGAGTGTCCCAAAATAATTAACCGCCATTGTGCGCTCGAAAATTTCGATGGGCAGTTCTTGAAAATAGCCAGAATGGGCAATTCCAGCGGAGGTAATCAGTAGATCTGGCGCGCCTTGCTGGGCGATCGCCGCTGCAATTGCTTGTTCTGCCTGAATGCGATCGGAGACATCTGCCGCAAAGGTCAATACGGTTGAGCTGGGGAATGCGCTGATGATTTCAGCCTTCGCCGCTGCTAATCGGTCTAAATTTCGGGCAACGATAGAAATATTGGCACCTTGGCTGGCTAGCAGTTTAGCGGTAGCCTTGCCAATGCCGCTAGAGCCGCCTGTAATAATGGCGTGTTGTTGATTAAACCTCATAGAAAAACTCCTAAAGTTTACGCCTAAATTACTGCCTCGATCTGGGCGATCGCTTCGGCAAGCGTCTCCACTGTATGACGAATTTGATCCTCTGTGTGCGTACAAGAGATGAAAAATCGTAATCGCGCTCCGTTGTGGGACACTGAAGGATGAATCATCGGCTGGACGTTAATGCCGCGTTTTGCCAGATGTTGAGAGAGGGCGATCGCCTTTTTCGCTTCACCCACAATTACCGGAATCACCGGAGAATTTTGGCTCATGCCCGTATTGAATCCTCGTTTTTTTGCCAGCTGTAGAAATAATGCCGATCGCTCCTGCAATTGTGCCACTCGCGCTGGCTCGGCTTTGAGCTGCCGCAGTGCCGCCAGAGCCGCAGCCGTATTCGGAGGCGACATCCCAACGCTAAACACAAATCCGGGTGCGGTGTACTTAAGATACTCGACCAATGCCCGACATCCGGCAATGTAGCCGCCGCAACTAGCAAAAGATTTGCTGAGCGTCCCCATCCACAAGTCAACCTGGTCACCGGGAACGCCGAAGTATTCGCCAATACCGCGCCCGTGGCTACCCAGCACTCCAATAGAATGGGCTTCATCGACGAGTAAAAAAGCTTTGTGACAGTTTTTGATTTTGACGATTTCGGGCAAGGGGGCAATGTCGCCATCTGTGCTGTAAATGCCTTCGATCGCGATTAAAACTTTCTCGTAATGTCTGCGCTGCTGAGAGAGCAAGAGATCAAGCGATCGCCAGTCGTTGTGGGGAAACTCAATTGCAGTGGCGTTCGATAAAGCGCATCCCTGTCGAATGCTATTATGACTCAAAGCATCGTACAAAATTAGATCATTTTTTCCAAATAAATGACCAATAGTAGTGGTGTTTGTCGTATGTCCTCCCACATACACAATTGCATCCTCTGCACCTAAAAAATCTGCGATTTCTCGTTCTAGCTCTTGGTGTAAAAGACGCTCTCCCGAAACGACACGGCTTGCTGATACAGAAGTACCGTAGCGATCGATCGCCGCCTTCGTTGCAGCATTCACACTAGCATGACCTGACATTCCTAAATAGTTATAACTAGCATAGTTAATCAGGTTTTTTCCATTCGTTTGGATCGTGTCTCCGGCAATGCCGTCATGAACCGTAAAGAAGGGATTGCCTGATTGTCCAACCTCTTGGAGATAGGACTGCATATTGAGGTATTCGGGCGATCGCTGGAATTGGTAAAACTCTAGGGGCACCTCTGGCATCTGACCTGGCGTAGGATCTTTCGATTTTCCATTGCTCCCATTCGCGCTATTCGCCGCCTGAACCGATCCATTGACATATCCTTGCTGAAATAAATAATCGACTAACGATGCGACTGTCGGATACTCAAGGGCTAAATCCAGCGGCACAGCACTGCCGAACAGCGTCCGAACATAATTAGATAACTCTACTGCCATCAAAGAATCCATTCCCATGTCATCGAACTTCTGGTGCAAATCAACCCGTTCAGATGCAGGAAATCCCAGAATTTTAGCAATTTGAGCCTGAACTTGCTGCGTCAGATCAGCATTATTTTCTAAATAGGGAATAGATTGCCTCCCCTCTCTCAGAACAGGAGAGGAATCGAGGGCTATAAACTGTTGACCTAAAACTGTATCTAAAAAAGCTGATTTTCGTCCGCCAACCTGTGCCCTAAAAGCAGCCCAATTTACGGGCAAAACTGCAACCTGTGTTGCATTCTGTTCTAGCAATTTTTCTAAAACTTGAAAGCCTTGAGCCGGAGCGATCGCCCCTATCCCTCGCACCGAGAGCTTTTCCTGCATTGGTTTAGTCGCCATACCGACCGACCAAGCGCCCCAGTTAACGCTTAATCCCGGCAATCCTAACTGCCGCCGCTCCTGCATCAGCGCATCTAAAAAAGCGTTCGCAGCCGCATAATTGCCTTGCCCTGGCGAACCCAATAGGGCTGCTGCCGATGAAAAGCAAACGAAAAAATCCAACGGTAGATGCTGAGTCAATACCTGTAAGTTCCAAGCGCCAGACACTTTGGGAGCCATCACTTGCTGAAAGCGCTGCCAGTCGAGTTTTGCCAGTGCGCCATCATCTAATGAGCCAGCGGCGTGAACGATGCCTCGAAGCGGCGGGACGCTGGGAAGATTCGGGACGCTGGGAAGATTAATGAGTGCAGCGATCGCCTCTTGATCCGACACGTCTGCTTGCACAACTTGGATAGTCGCCCCAGATTGCTCAAGTTGGGCGATCGTCGCTTTTGCTATTTCTGAAAAATTTCTGTACCAGGTTAAAATCAAATGCTTCGCACCTTTTTCGACTAGCCATTTTGCCGTCTCAAGACCCAGTGCGCCTACGCCTCCTGTAATTAAATAGCTAGCATTCTTATGAATCACAAACGGCTCTGGGAAAGACACCACGACCTTTCCCCGATGCTGGGCTTGCGCCATGTATCGAAATGCGTTGGCGGCTTCTGCGATCGGGAAAACAGTATGGGGCAGAGGCTTTAAGCCTTGCTGAAATGCGGGTAAAAGTGCTTGTAATAAAGCGGTAATTAAACTAGGATTTTGGTTGGAAATATCGAGTAAATCGAAGGGAAAATAGGCTACATCGCTCCGAGCTTCGTGCATCTGTTGAGCTGTCCAAATGCCAATTTTGCCAAGTTCTACAAATCGTCCCCCCGCAGCAAGCGCCTCCAAACTATGGGGAATAAACTCTCCGTTCAGACTATTGAAAACTACATCAACCCCTTTGCCTTGGGTCAGGGTTTTAATGTCTTGAGCAAAGTCCAAAGTCCGCGAATTCATGACGTGTTGAATCCCTTGAGACTTGAGGAACTGCCATTTTGCTGGACTGGCAGTTGCATAAATTTCAGCCCCCGCTCGTTGGGCAATTTGGATGGCAGCTTGACCCACTCCACCAGCTGCTGAATGAATGAGAATGCGATCGCCCTTACCCAGCTTTGCCAGCTTTAACCCATAATCTGCCGTCAAAAAAGCCACCGGAATCGTTGCAGCCTCGACAAAACTCATCTCCTTCGGCTTTAGGACTACAAACCTGGCATCAACCGTAACGAAACTCCCCAAGCTGCCGATCGCCTGTGCCGCCATCACTTCATCGCCCACTTTCAGCCCTTTGACCGCCTGCCCAACAGCGACAATCTGCCCCGCACATTCGCCGCCAAAGGGAATGGCGATCGCTTCGAGATACCCGTTAGAGGTTGCCGTCGGCGAATGTTGATTTAGCATCCCCAATGCATTCAGCACATCTCGAAAATTAACGCCTGCTGCGTAGACCTGAATCTCAACTTCATAGGATGCCGGGGCAAGACGAGGATGGGGGGCAAGGGTGAGGTTATCTAGGGTGCCAGAACCTTTGAGGCGGAATGGTGGAGCGGGAAGGGGCGATTGGGCAAAGGATATGAGTCGAGCCACGTAGCGTTCTGCATTTCGTGAAGCATCACTTCGACGGTAAGCAATTTGTTCCTCTGTTTGTTCTTTTGGCTGAACACTGGCTAATTCCTGCTGCAATATCCATAGATCGTCATCGGCCGTATCTAGATCGATGGATACACAGAAGAGATCAGGATATTCCATGCGTATCACTCGCGCCAAACCCCACAAGGGAGCCTGGTGTAATTGCCGTGGGTGTAATCGGATTGTCTGGCATGAATCGATCGCCTGAGTGGCACGAGTCATCAGCCAGAGACGGGCAGGCGACCCTGCCAACGCTTGAACCAAATGCAGCACTCCTGCACAGCCCGTAACTTGTGCTTTTTGCAAAGAGTCTAGATCAAGATTTTCAACTTCTTCGAGACTCCATAAATAAACAATATTCTTCGCAGTTCCCTCATTTATCCACACTCGAAAAGCTTCTGGCTGGGTCAAATCAACTTGTTCAGGAAAGACTAGCGTACAGCGATCGCCTCTTAACTCCAACTGCTCTGCCAACGACACTCCTAGCCCTTTACTATCTGCAAAAATCAGCCAGTCTCTCTGTTCTATTATTGGCTGAGACTCTAAAGATTTTAGTTGCCAAGATAGTTCATAAAGCCATTCATTATATAGTTCATTTTTCTGTTCATTTTCTCGTTTAGAGAGAAGTTTCTCAGGATGACGCGCCACCTGTAACGATAACCCAATTACTTCAGCCACGATCGCCCCACCATCATCCATTAAAAATACGTTTGCCTGAACCTGTTGTGAGTTTTTAGAAGTAATTTGTACGTAGCTCCAAACGCGATCGCCCAAAGTTTGAAACACCTGAAAGCGATCGCAGCCCACGGGTAAATAAGGCTCAGACAACAAAGTGCCTAAAGTTTGGAAACTAGCATCTAGTAAAACAGGATGAAGTTTATAGAGATGAGTTTGCAGATCCTTAGAAAGTTGAATCAGGGCGATCGCCTGTGCATCTCCCTGCCAAAGTTTCTGAATGCCCTGGAATTTCGCGCCATAGTCCAGTCCCTTGTCCCGAAGCTGATGATAGAATTCATCGACAGGCAGCGATCGCAAGTCTCCTAGCAAGTCTCCTTTTACAGGAATGACATCTTTAGTGGCTTGCGACGCGATAAATCTTTCTACTGCTAAATAAACAGGATCTGGAAGAGATTGATAATGTTCTGCATCATCAATTTGCGCAGAGGCTTGTAACGTCCAAGATTCGTCAGCCATCTGCCGAAAGACTTGGGCAATATAGCGATCTGCCTCTGGCTTCAGAACAACTTGTAAGGTTTGTGTTCCCTCTGTTAAAGGCAGCGATCGCTCAATCTTAAACTGATGCACCTGAACATCTGACATCACCTGTGCCCCAGCCGCTCGCAGCATTTTTAGATAAGCTGCTGCTGGAAAAATTGGTTGACCAAAAATACAGTGATCCTTTAAATAATTTTCTGGGTGGATTTGCACTTGAAACCGCACCTCTGTTACGCCTGCTAACTGTAACCGTTGTCCTAAAAGCGGATGCACCTCCGGTAGTGGCAATTCGGCTAACTTTGCCCCCTCTGCCCAAAATCGCTGCCGCTGGAAAGAGTAGGTAGGTAGGGAAATGAGGCGACCCTTTGTAGGTATTTCAGAGAGATCGCGGTTCTCCTGATAAAACGTCGCCCAGTCAATTTTTGCGCCTTGAATATACTGTTCTGCCACTCGCTGAAGCAGATCTTTTGGAGATTGCCAATCAATTTCGGCGGGTTGAGGTCTGCGGTTCGTATATCCGATGCCTCTATATCCGCCGTCTGTTTCAGTGCCCGTAGTAAAGGCATGGAGCTGGCGGCGCAACGCTTCCAGCGATTCGGTGATGATGGCAAGACGATATGGAAAAGGCGATCGCCCTACATTTGCCGTGTAGCAAACATCCGCTAATAAGCATTCAGAATGATCTTCTAAAAATGCCTGAAGTTTCCTCGCCGCATCATTCAAAGCCTGTTCTGTTTTAGCAGACAATGTTAGTAAATGCAGCTTTTGCTTTTTTTTAGGCTTGTATACCTTTGGTGAGGGCGCAGATGCCAAAACGACATGGGCATTGGTGCCGCCAAAGCCAAAGGCACTCACTCCGGCGATCGCTTCTCCGTTTAAACTCTCCAGCTTTTCCACCACCCGCACAGGCAGATTCTCAAAATCAATATAGGGATTGGGCTGATGAAAATGTAAACTTGGCGGCAATTCTTGATGGTGCAACGCCAACGCCACCTTAATCAACCCTGCAATTCCTGCCGCCGTTTCAGAATGTCCAATATTAGTCTTCACCGAACCGACTGCGCAAATCTGTCCGGGCTGGCGACCTGCTGCCAACACAGCCCCCAACGCCTTCAGCTCCATTGAGTCGCCCAACTTCGTGCCCGTACCGTGCACCTCCACATACCGCACTTGCCCTGGCAACACACCTGCCTGCGCGTAAGCTTGCCGCAACACTGCCTCCTGTGCCTGTGGATTAGGAGCCGTCAGTCCATTGCTGCGCCCATCTTGATTCACTGCCCCGCCTCGGATGACCGCGTAAATGCGATCGCCATCTCGCTTGGCTTGCTTGAGCGGCTTCAGCACCACCATGCCCGCTCCTTCGCTGCGCACATAGCCATCCGCTGCTGCATCAAAGGTTTTACAACGTCCATCAGCAGCCATCAAACCGCTTTTTGTAAAGCCCACCATCGCTGTCGGCAACAGCAGCACATTCACGCCTCCCGCCAACGCCAGGGTCGATTCTTCCTGCCAAAGGCTTCGACAAGCCAAATGTACCGACACCAAAGACGAAGAACAAGCCGTGTCGATCGCCAGACTCGGGCCCCGCAAATCTAGGGCATAGGAAATCCGATTCGCCGCAATGCAATTGCCTGTCCCCGTTGTGGCATACGGATCATTCACCGGGTTCTGCCACAGCATCACCGAGTAATCGTGCGTGCCGATGCCGACAAAAACCCCTGTCTGCGAACCCGCCAGATCTCCCGGCACCTGCCCCGCATCTTCTAACGCCTCCCAAGCGACCTCCAACATCAGGCGCTGCTGCGGATCAATGCTGCTTGCCTCACGGGGGGCAATGCCAAAAAACTGTGGGTCAAACTGGTCAACCTGATCCAGGAACCCGCCCCAGCGCTGATTAGTTTTGTTGGGTTGGGCGGGGTCAGGATCGTAAAAACGGGCGTTATCCCAGCGATCGCGCGGTACTTCGGTAATGGCATCCACCCCATTCCGCAGCAATTGCCAGAATGCTTCTGGATTATTAGCGCCAGGGAAACGACACCCGATTCCAATAATCGCGATTGGCTCTAATTTCATGGGCTTAGGAGACTTCAAGGGGTGAATGACGGCAGGAATTGAGTAAAACTTAAGCGAAGGTCACAGATAAAACTTTGAATCCACGCAAAACAATATTCTTGCGTCGTTCGGCTTTTTCTGGATTCAATTGCAACTGAGGTAAACGCTGAATCAGGGTATTCAATGCCACTTGTCCTTGCACCCGCGCCAACTCAGCCCCTAAGCAATAGTGAATGCCTGAGCCAAACGGCAGACGCGAACTTTCCTGACGATTCCAATTTAAGCGATCGGGTTCCGGAAACTTTTCTGGATCGCGGTTGGCAGCCCCCAACAAAAGATTAACTTTATCGCCTTTTTGAATCGTCTTTCCGTCCATTTCTACAGGTTCGATCGCCGTTCGGCTAATCATTTGAACGGGGCTATCATAGCGCAACAACTCCTCCAGAGCACTTTCCATCAAATGCGGGTTTTGCTTCACACTCTCTAGCGCCTCCGGATGATTTAGCAGGGCAAAAATACCATTTCCAATCAAGTTTTCAGTCGTCTCCTGACCCACACTAAATAACATACTTAAAAATCCCAATAATTCCGCTTCGCTCAACTTTCCTTCTTGATCGCAAAGCTGAATGAGCTTGCTGATGAGATTATCTTGAGGATTTTTTCTAAAGTCTGTGATCAACTTACCAAAATATTCCTTAAATTGTAGAGCAACCTGATTAATATGCTGATAGTCTTGCAGCGATAAAGGTTGATCAAACACATGAAATAAGGTGTATGCCCATTCAACTAGGGTGGCGCGATCGCCCGTTGGAATTCCTAACATTTCCGAACTCACCCAGGCGGGTAAAGGCGCTGCCAGCTCGGTCATCACGTCCATCTGCTTGCCCTCAACCTGATCAATCAAATGCTCAACGATCGCCTGAATTCGAGGACGTAGTGGCTCAACTTTTAGGGTCGAAAATGTTTTTTGAACGAGCGATCGCAGTCTCGTGTGATTGGGTGGCTCCAGGAAAAAAAGCCAATTGCTGACGGTTTGAATCAACGGCTCAAAGTCTCCTTGTTGCTTCAAATGCAGCGCTTTATCTGCTAACCGTTCGGGTAAATCATCGACCTTAAACCGGGCATCGTTTAAAACTGCGTAGACATCTTTGTATCGTGACAAAAACCACTGATTAAACTTAAATCCTTTGATTTGATGAATCGGATCTTCTGTTCGTAAGATCTGATAAATCGGGTAAGGATCTGCCTGAAATTCTGGACTAAACGGATTAAATTCCAGTCGTTTTTCCTGCATATCCTTACTCTCAAATCCACCTTAATCTACAGTCCTAACCCGCCAAGGTTTCGGCAAACAGCACCTTCACCTGGTCCCAAGCCGCTGCTGCTGCCTCTGGATTATAGCTACCCCGGCGATCGCAAAAGAAGCCATGCCCCGCTCCAGCATACTGAAACACCTGATGCGGCACATTTTGTTTATCCAACGCTGCTTCAATTTCATGCACCTGTTCAGATGGAATGCTGTCATCCTCCATGCCAAAGAAAGCGTACAGCGTCCCCGCAATCTCTTGAGTCCGCGTCACAGTTGGTTCGCCGCCCCCCGGAGTCTCTGTGGCGACTCCTGCCCCATAAAAAGAGGCGGTAGCTTTCACAGCAGGCAGGGTGGCTGCTAGGTACGCCACATGCCCCCCAAAACAAAAGCCAATACAGCCGATCGCCCCTGCATTAACGTTGGGCAACCCCTGAAGATAGGCGATCGCTCCACTCACGTCTCCCAATAGCTCTGTCGCCTGAGTCTGCTGTTTGTACTGCACTCCTTGCTGGATTTCTTCTGGGCTGTAGCCGCTTTCAAATCCTGGCGCTAGACGCTGGTAAAGGGCAGGGGCGATCGCCACATAACCCAACTGGGCAAACCGCTCCGTCACATCTCGAATATGGGCATTCACCCCAAAAATCTCCTGAATCACTACTACTGCTGGAAATTTCCCCTCGCCCACAGGCTCCGCCAAGTAGGCATCAATCTCCAGGTCTTGATTCATTACTTTGACAGGTCTAGCGTGAAAATTTTGGGTTGTCATAGGTCATGATTGAGAAACTCGCAATTACACTAGAACATAAATTGTAGAGATTCCGTATAATCCCAACGGAAGATTATGCTTAAGCCCCAGATAGGGGAATTTCGGAGAATTCAAAATGGTTCAGTTCCATATTCAGCCGGATAGCGAAATTCCCGCATCTAGCCAGCTTTATAACCAAATTCGGTTTGCGATCGCCTCTCGCCAATTTCCGCCTGGGCATCGCCTCCCTAGCACCCGCCAACTGGCAATGCAAACCGGGCTTCACCGCAACACCATCAGCAAAGTCTACCGCCAGCTAGAAGACGATGGCATTGTAGATGCCCAGGCAGGCTCTGGCATTTACGTTCGGGCACAAGGTGACGAAGGCGGCAGCTCTAGAACCCGACCGCCCATTGTCGATAAATATCCAGAGGCGCATCGGTTAGTTCAAACTAGCCTGGATGAGCTACTAGCCCAAGGCTGTTCCCTGACCCAAGCCAGAGAGTTATTCTTAGTAGAAATTGATTGGCGGCTGCGGTGCAGCGCTCGCGTCCTAGTAACGGCTCCCCAACAAGATATTGGTGCGGGTGAGCTAATGGTGCAAGAGCTAGAGCTAGCGCTCCAAATTCCTGTGCAACTCGTGCCCATGGAAGAGTTGAAAGAAGTGCTGAACCAAACCCGATCGGGGACAGTGGTCACCAGCCGCTACTTCATTGGAGAAGCAGAAGCGATCGCCTCTCCCAAGTCTGTCCGAGTCATCCCTGTTGATATCTATGACTACGGTCAAGAAATTCAAAAGCTCTTTAAGCTCACTAAAGACAGTCGCCTCGGCTTAGTCAGTCTTAGCTCTGGCATTCTCCGAGCCTCAGAAGTGATCGTTCACAGCCTGCGAGGTGACGAGCTGCTAATTATGACTACTCAGCCGAAAGATACGCAACGTCTTAACGCTATGGTGCGCAGCTCACAGACTATCTTCTGCTTCGACCTACCCAGCCAAGTCGCGGTTAAGCAAGCGATCGCCGATGCCAGAGAAGACCTGATTCGATCGCCCCAACTCATTTGTTGCGAGAACTACATCGGTGAAAAGTCCATCAGTTTATTGAAGCGGGAGTTGGGTTTGGAATAGCCTGTTCTGATAGAGGGCTAGAGCTAGGGCTAGGAGTCGGGCTAGGGCTAAGATCCGGAGTCGGGCTAGGGCTAAGATTCGGGCTAGGGCTAGGAGACGCTGCCTTATTCTCCAGCGCATCCTTACCGATCCGAATCGTAATATTCGACTCTAAATTTCCCGTACTCTCTATTTGCACCTCACCAAATCCCAACGCTTTGCGGATTGCTTCAGCAGTCTCTCCGTCTCCCTGCTGCGCAATAATTCGGGTCAGCTCTAACGGTTGATTCCAGGCATTATCCACAAATCCACCGCTATATCCAGCGGCACTCAATGTCTTCAGCAGTTTCGCCGTATCCAGCTTGCCAGTGCTGTCTTGAATCGCCACCTGGATATTTGCCGGGGTTTCTGCTTCAGCTTCCGAATCCTGTTGGGGAGTGACGCTCTCGGTAGAAGCGGGGGGCGTATTGCCAAAATATTGCGCTACCAGGGCATCCAGCTTGCCCTGATTTGGCAGCCAGTAGCTAGCCTCAAATTGGTCGGCGGTACTAAACTCGCCTGGAACCATTAGCATTTGGGCTTTGGGGCGATCGCTCTGCCCTGCAAAGCCCACTAGTGCCACCAACTCCTCAACGCTCAAATTCGTATCAATATTGGCTTGAATCACCGACAAAATTTGCGGCACTCTTGCCAAAGTCGCCGGATTCAATGCCTGTTCTAACAGCGCCCGCATCAACATCTGCTGCCGCTGCACCCGCCCAATATCTCCCAAATTGTCGTGCCGAAACCGCAAAAACTGAAGTGCCTGAGCGCCATTGAGATGTTGCTCACCCTGTTTCAAATTAATGTAGAGGTGTTGGCTGTCATCTTGATAATGCATATCTTGGGGCACGTACAGCTTCACGCCGCCCAAGGCATTCATCAACTTTTCTACCCCCTGAACATTGATGCGGATGTAGCGATCGATGGTCGTATTTCCTAGCAATTCACTGGTTGCCTTGGCTGCTAAGGCAGGGCCGCCGTCAGCGTTAGCTTCATTTAGCTTTGTCAGCCCCACACCCTGCACCCAAGTCCGCGTATCTCGAGGAATAGACAATACCACTAGCTTGCGTTGTGCTGGATCAAAACGCACCATCAGCATCGTGTCAGACAAACCATCAAGAGAATTAACCAACGCCTTATAGCCCAAGTTCTCAGAGTTTGCCGGCGGATTGTCTAGGTCGGTAGTCAGTACCTTGACCCCTAAGACCATGATGTTGACTGGACGAGTCAACGTTGGCAACTGGAGGTTTTTTTCCGAAGAAATAGCTTTGTCATGGTTAAAGACCTTAGCCTCCTGCCAACTCAACTTCGTCTGCATGAGCGGCGTGCTGGAAATGGTCACTGCCAGTAAAGCTCCTGCTGAAGCCGATACCACCGCTACCCCTGCTAGCCCTAAAGTGAGCCAGAGCCATTTCTTAGGCGTTTTTTCAGGGGAAGGTTCAGCAAAAAAGTTAGAAGAATTGAAAATAGACACAAACAGCCTCGCAGACAAAAAATACTGTATGGGTGACCCACAGAGTCATCAAAAGTCCAAAAAATCAGATTAGGGAATGCGATCGCCCAACCGACTAATGCCCGGTAACCGAATGGCTTGACCTTGCCAGAGGCGCACCATCAGCCAGATATTAACTAAAAAATATCCTGAAGTCAGCAAACTAGACACAATTAGCAATGGCAAGGTTAAAGAATCAGCCGCTTGTCCCCCCGCTCCCAATAGTGCATAACCTACAATCCAACCCATAGCCAGGGTTACAGCCAACCGACTGGCGTTTTGCCGGGCGCGCTCCGAGGCTCCTTCAAGAGATTCCCCCTTTGCCTGTCGATAAAGCGTCCAAAGAGCAGGGAAAAAACCTACCACCGGAATCAAATAAATAAATATCTGCAAGCGGTCTAGATCTTCACTTTCAAGCGGGTCAGATTGCTTCATGGCTAACGTTACGAAGATTGCATAACCGTATTGGACACAATTTATACAACATTTTGCGTCAATAGAGCCTAGTTAGATTGCCCAATTTTTTAGCGAGTAACACGGGCTTGTTATGGGGGAAACTACTGAGGCTCAATTGCGGCTCAATCCCCCTTTCATTCATAGCACTGTCCCTGTTCCTGTCTGATTACCTCGAATCGTGCTCTCAAATCGTGGGAAGGAAGGGGCGATCGCTCATCAGTTCCAGTGGATAGATATCTTGCCTGCATTCCATCACAACAGAGACGGCTATCCCCCGTTTATTTAGCCCACCTAAGTTTAGAGATTCTATCTGTCTCAAAGAAGGCTATTAGACCTGCCAAGCTCAGCCCTTGGGGATCACTTGGCGATCGGCGGGGATCATTGATATTTATGCCCAAATAAAAATTGACGGGATCTCTGGAGAGTGCTAGCGTGAATGAGACTAAACTAGTAGGCGCTTACAGCTCGTCTACTGAGTCAGCCTAATCACTCGCTTCATCAGTTACGAGATGAAGCAGGAGCGGAGGAACCATCCTTAGTGGGGCGAATCTTAACTTAGAAGGGCACCTCTCAGCCCTAGCCCGTCAGCTAACTCCGTCGGCATTGAGAGGAGACTGAAGATTCAGCATTTGCTTTTACTTCAGTATCCTCAAATCTGATTCAAAGACGACTACCGCTCATTGAGCGGTAGTCGTCTAATGTGTTCACTTCGCAGATTTTAGGAGACTCCATGAAAGTTAAGTCCATGTTGATGCGCCTCCAAACTGCTCTTCAGGTAGAAAATTTGAGCGAACAAATGCTCTTAATCTCGGGCGAGCCAATGCTTTTGCCCCCTACAGCAGCTTCTGCCCAAAAGCCAAAAGGTACCACGATTGTGATTGGGTACAACGATTCTCCCAACAGCCGTACCGCTTTGGACTTTGCCCTGTGGATGGCCCATCAAACTCGTTTAGCAAGTCGCACACAGGTGATAGTTCATGTGGTTTATGTGCTGAATCAGGAAGTTTCTTTAGGGGTGCCCTCTAGAAGCTCTGGAGCAGGCACAGCGACCCTCACACGCCCAGCTAGTAGGACTGGAGTCCGAGAGATTACGCCAGCAGTGTCGCTCGACAAACTTCTAGAAGAGGGCGATCGCATCCTCTGGCAAGCCCGTAGCTTGGGCGAACAGTGGCGCGGCTCCCTCGAAGCCCACCTCTGCTTTGGCGATGTTGCCACCGAACTATGCCGCATCGTTGAGGCAGAATCTGCTGACATTCTCTTTGTCGGCTGTAGCTCCGATCGCCATCCCTTAATTCAACAGCTCACGCCCCGCTTTCCCTGCCCTGTCCTGGGCATCCCGACGGAACTAGAAGCCCTATAAGCCTGAACCTACTGAGCCCAAACCTACTGAGCCTAAACCTACTGAGCCTAAAAGCGCCGTCCTAGAAGTCGCTGCTTCATCCCTTCCGCAATCTTTTGACCTAAATATTCTGGGATGAGGCTTTCATTCGGGCCTAATAGGTAAAGAATTAGGCGCGTTCGCCCCCGCCATATCAGCAGGTTAGCATTGACCACGAGTAAGTCTTCTTGCCAAATTGCATACATGACTTTGTAGAATAGCCCTGGCTGGCTATCTGCCTCAATCAGCAGTGCGGGTAAATGGAACACGGGGTCTACGTAAAACTCTGCTTCAACCTGTTCTAGCCCCGCGTCCAGGTTAAACTCGACTGCCAGCATTTCTTCGACCTCAAATCGACCTGCCAGCGATTCCCGCACCGCTCGACAAACGTTTTCGGCAGTTTTTCCAGTCAAAGCTTTGCCGCCTCTCGAAACGACCAGTTTGGCAAACACCAGCATTGGCGGGTAGATTTGCCCATATAAACTGAGGCTGTGAATGGTCAGCCCGTAAGCTGCCAGCACGCCAAAAATAT
>Ga0335397_10003765_pt1 | contig 20179 bp, 21 predicted proteins | sample MAT04_FD_205740 | JGI IMG/M metagenome (GOLD analysis project Ga0335397, IMG submission 205740) | Freshwater microbial communities from Lake Fryxell liftoff mats and glacier meltwater in Antarctica - MAT-04 (spades assembly) (version 2) ... | reverse complement strand
CCTCTCCGAATTGGCGGGTCTGGCGCTGATAACGCTCTCCGTGACCAAGTCCTTACCCGGAGACGTCGTCATTCAAACTTTGATGATCGACGGCTCGCTGATCTTGTGCCACTGGGCGGCTGTTTCCGGCAGGACCACTCCGTGGTGAACGCGCAGGTCGCGAGCGACGGGTCCTACAGGAGATTGGCGTCGCTGAAACGTCTGGCCTGCTCGGTCAGGTTTCCGTTGCCTGGCGCAGTGTCTCCAGGCTGCGCCGCAAGAGTCGTGAGACGTGCATCTGGCTGAGACCTACCTGCGCGGCGATCTCGCTCTGCGACAGCTGGCGATAGACGCGCAGCTCCACGATTTGCCGTTCGCGCTCGCCGAGGAGTGGCAGCAGCTCCTCGAGTGTGAGCTCGCCATCGACCGCATCGAACCCAGGATCGCTTCCGCCGACCGAGCCGCCGACCTCGACCCCGCCGAGGCCGGCCGGTCGGTCGAGGCTGTCGACCGACCGTGCGGCAGACACATCGAGTGCCTCGATCACCGCATCTTCCGAGATCCCCAGCGAGAGGGCCACCTCGTGCGGCTTGGGTGAGCGACCGAGCTCGTTGGTCAAACGGTCGATCGCGTTGCGCACATCCAGCGAGCGATCCTTCGCGCCGCGTGGCACTCGGACCATCCACGTTGCGTCGCGGAAGTGCCGCTTCAGTTCGCCCTCGATGGTTCGCCCGGCAAACGTCGCGAACTTCACTCCCATCGCGGGGTCGAAGCGATCGACCGCGTTGATGAGCCCGATGTAGGCGACCTGACGGAGGTCGGCGTCGGGCACGCCCCGATGGGTGTAGCGGCGCGCCAGATAGTCGGCGAGTCGCTGGTTGTCCTCGACGAGTTCATTGCGCAGCTTTGGTGCGGAGGTCCTGCGGAACTCGAGGAAACGGGGGTCTGACTCTCCGGTCACGACATTCGATGCTTGACCAGATGCGCGGCTCGCCGTCCGACGTGCAGGTCGAACGAGTACTCGTCGACGGTGGCACCCAGCAGCGCTGCCGTCAGCGAGGTCTCCTCGCACGCGATCAGCGACGGATGCTCGATCTCGGCCGCAATCTCGATCGAGTCGTTGTCGAGCGTGAGGCGCAGCTCGAGTAGAGCCGACGTCGGCGCGTCGATGGGATGCCCGCTCAGGAGGAGCCCGATCGCTTCGCCGACAGCTGCCCGCACATCATCGAGCTCGTCGACGTCGAACCCGAGAGACGCAGCGGCCGCCGAAGCCGCCAGCCGGCAGAAGCCGAGCAACGAGGTGGTGGCCGGCAGCGTGACCCTGATCTCCAAGGGGGTGGTCATGCGACTGGTCCTTCCACGGCCGTCCAGGCGGTGACGGTGGTGCGGTGTCCGTCGGCCGTCACCTGCAGGCGATCGCTCAGAGCTTCCACCACGTTCAGCCCGCGACCGCGAAGCGAAGTAGGGCCGACGGGTTCGGTGTGGTGGTACTCGAAACCGCTTCCGGAGTCGTCGACACTGAGAACGATGTGCTCGCCCTCCACCCACCAGCGAGCGGTCATAGTGGCGTGGGGTGGTGACGCATCGACGGCGTTGCTCGCGATCTCGTTGAGCACGATCAGCAGATCGTCGGCCTTCGCACCGACGATCGACCGATTCAGCAACCATCCGCGGAGGGCACCGCGGATGGTGGCCAACTCGATCGCGTCAGCCGAGCACTCCAGGGACACGACCTCGTCGCCCGGGTCGATGCCGGGCTCGCTTCCGGGCAATATCACGTCATCGCTGCGCTCTCACTCGACGCCGAATGTCTCCAGGAGCCCGGTGACGTCGAGCACCTTTCGCACGGAAGGGCTGGCACGGTGCAGCCGAATGAAGGCGCCGCGTTCGGCGAGTACCCGCTGGATGCGGAGGAACTCGGAGATGCCGACCGTATCCATGAACGACAGGTCGCTGGCATCGACGATGACACCGTCGAGGTCGGGGTCGACGAGGATCGGGTCGAGCACTTCCGCGACGGAAGGCGCTGTGTGTGCGTCGAGCTCACCGACCACGGTGACGTGGAGCGTGGTTCCATCACGCTCGGCCCTTACGTGCAATGCCACTGGAGGCTCCCTGTCTGTCGACCGGCAACGGCACAGGCGACAGGCGTGACCCTACTAGATCGCATCGGGAGGACTCCATGCTAGGGGTGTTCCCTCTGGCCTTCGGGGCCAAACCTCGTCAGCGCTGGCCAGCGCATGGGTTTCAATGAAGCCAGGCTCGGGTACGAACGGGTCACCTCATCTCGAAGGAGAGATCATGACCCTGTTGCTGTGGCTGCTCGCCGTTGCCCTCGTCATTGGTGGCATCATCGCCATCACCCGCAAGCAAATGCTCTACGGCGCGGTGCTCATTGTCGTCGGCCTCATCGTCGGCCCGGGCGGTGTGTCGGTCTTCACCTGACTCTCGGCTCAGGCTTTCCGCCGCGGCTGCCAACCGCTGCGGCGCGGAGCGCGCCCACGCGACGCAACCAGGGAGGGCCCCGCACCGAGCGCGGCGCCGCCACCCCGGAAGATTCGATGGCATGAGTTCGCCTGCGCAGCAATGTCGCAGTGGCCCGACACCGCAGATCAGGGCGGCCCTCTTGGGTGCCCAGAAGTGCGCAACCACCACCCTCGCGGCCCGCCTCGACTTCCTGATGAGGAGGGAGACGGCGGTCACCACGGCGATTCTCGGTTGGCCCGCTGCCCGCCCGCGGCGGCGCCACCTGGACGGTCGTCGATGACTGGACTGATCGTCGCGGGTATGCACCGCTCGGGCACCTCGTTGCTCACCCGCCTGCTCAGCGACGGCGGATGGCACTCTGGCGAGTCGCTGCTGCGGAGCTCTACCGAGGAGCACTTCGAGGACGCGAACTTCGTCGGCATCCACCGTGCCTGGCTCGAGGCCTGCGTGCCGCACGGCGACGGTCATCGGGATTGGGGCGTCTCGACCGGTGGGGAACCCGAGGTCTCTGAACTGGGTGATGTGTCGTCGGTTGTCGACGCGTTCTCCGCTCGCCGAGAGGCGGAACGCGACCCTTGGGTCGCGAAGGACCCGCGCGCCACGCTTTTCCTGGACCAGTGGGCACGCATCGAGTCACTGAAGTTCGTTCTCATGTATCGCTCGCCATGGGACGTGGTGGACAGCGGCGTCCGCCTGGGGCATCCGCAGTTCTGCTCCAGCCCTTCCGTCGTCCGGCGTGCATGGCTGCTGTACAACCGTCGGCTGCTCGACTTCGCGACACGCCACCGCGATCGATGTGTCCTGATCTCGAGTGAGTCGCTGGTCGCCGACGTCGGGTCGACGTGGTCGTTCCTCGACGATGCGGTCGGGTTGAAGGGCACGAACGACGCAGGACTCATCGACGGGTCGAAAATGGCCACACGCGATCGCCACCACCCGATCGCTGCACTCACTTCGCTGCTGCATCCGGAATGTGCCGAACTGCTCGAAGCGCTCGATGCGCTGGCCGACCTTCCCCGCCCCGCAGGTGTGGCTCCGTTTCGGCTGTTCGCTCCGCAGGCGGGCGGGGCGCTGCCGAAAGGCGTCGGCGTGCAGGTGGTGATCCCGTGCCGCAACGACGGTGACTTCCTCGACGAAGCAATCGCCTCCGTCGACGCCGGCTGTTGCGGCCCCACCGAGTTGACCATCGTCGACGACGGTTCGACCGACCCGGAGACGTTGCGCATCATCGACGCGCTTCGAGCCGATGGTCGGCATGTCGTCGTGACGACGGGCGTGGGGATCAGTGGTGCTCGCAATATCGGAATGCGCACCAGCCGCACGCTTGCCGTTCTCCCGCTCGACGCCGACAATCGGGTGCTGCCGACGCTGCTGGCTGCGATGTCGGTTCTGGAGCGCGGCGATGCCGATGTCGTGCAGGGGCCGTGGGAGGAGTTCGGCCTGCGCCGCAGCCTTGTGCAGCCTCCGACAGTGTCCCTGATGACGCTGCTACCGGTGAACACCGTCGACGCATGCGCGCTCATCCGGCGAGCCGTGCTCGACGACATCGGCGGCTACGACGAGGCGTTGCCCTACATGGAGGATTGGGACCTGTGGCTCGCTGCGCTCGCCGTCGGAGCCCGCTTCCACCGGCTGGCGGACACCACCTTCCGGTACCTGGTGCGCCCCGGTTCGCTCGCCGGCAGTGTGTGGGGCGACGAGGCCCGACGCGACGCGACTTTCCAACGCATCCTCGGCAAGCACCAGTCGGTCACCGGGCCGCACATGGCCAGAATCGTCCTGGACCTGGTGCGGTCGCGGAAGGACCTCGAATTGATGCACCTCGCTGCCGATGCGCAGGCAGCAGATGCGGCCGATTACGCAGCGGCGATCGACGCCGATCGAACACGGCTTGCTGCGGAGTTGCACCAGGAGCGGCTCGACAACGCCCCAGCTCTTCAGGACCAGCACGACGAGATGGCCGGCGAGTTGGTAGCGCTGAGGGCTCGCCGCAGCATCCGGCTGGTCGACTCGCTGGCGCGGCGCCTCGCCTGGCGCTCAGGGTTGATGCCAGTGATCAGACGCTGGATCACCAGGCGCGAATCGAATCGCTGATCGCGACCCCGAGCCAGGCAGCGGGCTCAGGCCCCTCGAGGTTGCCCAGGCAGCGAGCACGCCCGCCACGAGACCGACCCCGAGGAGTGGCAGCAGCGCGTCGTCGAGTTGCTCGACGAACACCTGCTCGCCTGAGCGACCTCAGATAGCGGTGGTTCGATCGGCCCACCAGGGGTCGCGCAGCACACGCTTGGTCAGCTTGCCGGCCTCACTGCGCGGCATGACGTCGACGAGTTGATAGCCGCGCGGCCGCTTGAAGCCGGCGAGGTTCTCGCGGCAGAACGCATCGAGCTCGGCCTGTAGCTCATCGGACCATTCGAGCCCGGGCGACAGCACCAGCACCGCATGCACGGACTCGCCCATTTCGTCATGAGGAACGCCGAACACCGCGACGTCGGCGATGGCCGGGTGCTCGGCGAGGATGCCTTCGATCTCGGCGGGATAGATGTTGACGCCACCCGACACGATCATGTCGATCTTGCGATCCGACAGGAACACGTAGCCGTCGTCGTCGATGTAGCCGATGTCGCCGAGCGTGGCGAAGCCACCCTCGCGGTGGGCGGAGGCGGTCTTCTCGGGGGCGTTGTGGTACTCGAAGTCGGAGCCCATCAGGTTCCGGAACCAGATCTCGCCGGGCGTGTTCGCCGGCACCGGCGCACCATCGTCACCGACCACCAGCACCTCCATGATGGCCATCGGGCGCCCCACCGTGCCCGGGCGTTCCAGCCACTCCTCGGCGGTGGCCATGGAGATGAAGCCGCCCTCCGTTCCGCCGTAGTACTCGGTGACGATGGGGCCCAGCCACTCGATCATCCGCCGCTTCGCTCCTGGTGGGCACGGCGCCGCCCCGTGCAGGATGGACTGCAGGCTGGAGCCATCGAAGCCTTGGCGGACATCGTCGGGTAGGTCGAGCATGCGCACCATCTGTGTGGGCACCAGGTGCATGTTGGTGACCTCGTGGGTGTCGACCAGTTCCAGCACCTCCGCCGCGTCGAACCTGTGCTGCAGAACGAGCGTCGCGCCGCAGAAGAGCGTGAAGATGGACATGACCCACTGGGCCGAGTGGTACATCGGGCCGCAGATCAGCTGCACGTGCCGGGCACCCGGTTGCACGCCGATCATCGGCCCGAAGCCGTGCGCGATGAACAGCCACAGGTCGGGCGGGCCGCCAACTGCGGCGAGCGACGACCGCACGCCCTTGGGGTTGCCGGTGGTGCCCGACGTGTAGAACATGGGCCCTCCGCGTGCGGGGTCGATGATGTCGCCGGTGTGGCTGGCAGCAAGCACCGCCTCGTAGTGCTCGAAGCCGTCGGGCGCGACGCCGTTGTGCGACACGCAGATGCGCAACGGCCCGGCGGGGATGAGGTGCGCCCACCGCTCGTCGGCCACCACCACCTTGCCCTGCGCGTCGTCGACCACATAGGCCACCTCGCGGCCGACCGAGTGCCAGTTCAGCGGGACGTGTACCCAGCCGCCGTGAGCACACGCGACGGCGACCTCGACGAGCTCGACCTGATTGCCCAGCATCGTCACCACCGACTCGCCGGTCTGCAGACCGCGTTCGCGCAGTGCGTGCACCAGGCGGGTGACTCGCTCGTCGAGCTGTTCCCACGTGGTGATGCCGGCGGCGTCGATGACTGCCGGCTCATCGGCTCGTTCGGCAACGATGGGGGCGAGGATCGCGGTCATCGGGGCGGACCTTCAGTCGGGCTCGGGCAGAAAGCTGCCGTGGAAACCGAACGGTACCCTCCGGGGCAGATCGACTCGCGCCAACTGATCCAAGGTCTCGGCGTCGAGCACGACGACACTGCTGCGCTCGTCGGCCGAGTTGTGCACGTAGTTCAGCAACCAGCCGCCGTCCTCGGTGGTGCGAGCAGGGTCTGGTGTGAACACCGTCTCGCCGCACACCACCGACGGACCGAAGCGGTGGGTGGTCGAGGTGTCGCTGACGAAGTCGAACTTGATCACGCCGTCGAAGACCACCTCGTCAGCGGACCACGAGGCCGTGTGCCCCGAGTAGCCGAACCGCTGGCTCAGGCCGACGCGTTGCTCGTTGATTCGTGGGAAGTCTGTCGGCCGGTCGTCGAGCGGTGCGTCGGTCACTGTGCCGGCGACCGGATCGATCAGCCACCTGTGCAGATGCGGCCGGTATGCCTGATCGAGGCCTTCTGCGTCGAAGCTGGTGTTGAGTCGTGGCGTACGGCATCCGATCACCTCCATCGTCTCGCCCTGCACATCGTGGGCGTTGAGGAAGTGGAACACCCAGAACGGGTCGACGTCGATCCACTGGATGGTGCCGCCGGGTGCACCACGATCGAGGACACCGATGCGTGCGCCACGTTCCGGCTGCCACGTGATGCCGGGTGCGCCGGCGATGAGTGCATCGATGTCGAGAACGGCAGGAAGGTCGAAGATCAGCACTCTCGTGGCGGTGATCACGAAGTCGTGCATCATGACCGGGCCGAGCAGTTCGACCTCGGTCGACCACGCCAGCGTGCCGTCGGCGGTTGCCGAGTGCACCCGCAGGTGCGGCGCGAACGCTGAGTACCCGAAGAAGACGAGTTCGCCGGTGACCGGGTCCTGCTTGGGGTGCGCGGTCATCGCACCCTTCAGCGCACCACCGAAGTCGAACGTCCCGAGCGTCGCGAGGTCGGGCGTCATCTCGATCGGCTTCGCACCTTCCATCAGCGCGAGGATGCGGCCTGCGTGGCGCACGATGTGAGTGTTGCCCGTGTTCTTGATCGGGCCCACGGTGCGGAACACGTCGTCGGGGGGCAGGTGGAACTCGGATAGCCCGCCGAACAGCGCGCAGCCGGCTGCCATCTCGGCGGCGAGCCCTGCATTGCGCACCCAACGGTTTGCGTACGAGGCGCCACCCTGGCCGTCGAACGACACGCCGTGCACCATGCCGTCGCCATCGAAGAGGTGGTAGCGACCGAGAGGGGCGAACATCGGGTTGGGGCCGTTGCGCAGGAAGGCACCGCGCAAGCCGCTCGGTAGGTCTCCCACCACCTTCAGTTCGTGGACGGTTCGCTCGTCGAACACCGGTGCGTAGTGGCCACGAAGCAACGGAGAGACCGTCGCCGAGAAGTTGGTGGGGAAGACTTCGGTGACGTCGGGTGGGGCGCTCATGGCCGCACAGTAACAAGGTTGGCAACGGCAGGTAAACACCGTTCACCCAGTACTCCCCACGTGTTCGAGGGTACAGTCCCGACGATGACCGACCCAGTCGACCGGCAGTTGCTGACGCGGCAGCTCATCGTCGACTCGGCTCGCGACCTCATCGTGGCAGGAGGGCTGGAGGCCCTCTCACTGCGCGGTCTGGCCGCTCAGCTCGGCGTGACTGCCCCGGCCCTGTACGCCCACGTCCGCGACAAGCGCGACATTCTGCAGGCCATCGCCGAGACCGAGTTCGCAGTGCTCGTCGCCCGGTTCCGAGCGGTCGCGACGGCCGATCCCGTCGCGCGAATCAAGGGACAGAACCGCGCGTATGTGGAGCACGCCCGCGACCGGCCAGAGTTGTTCCGGGTGATGTTCCTGTTCGCTCCCGAGATTCCACGCGGTGAGCTTCCGGAGAGCGTCACCCTGCCGGCTTCCACCGAGGCCTTTGCAACCGCGGCTGCGGCCGTGGGCGACGCGATGGCCGTTGGTGTGATCGTGGCGGACGATCCGCTACTGGTGACGCTCACCCTTTGGGCCGGAGTTCACGGGCTGGCCATGATCATGCAGTTGGGGATGGGTTTGCCGCGAGAACTCGAGGATGCGTTGGTCGATGAAATCACCGACCGCATCCTGGTGGGGTATCGGCGCTGAGTTGCACCTGCTGCGGTCGGTGTGGGTTGACGGCTGTGGTAAACAGTGTTCACCTGTCGTAGTTGCGGTGGGGTGGCGCACGGACGGGGGTCTGTAGCGCCGACAGATCGACATTCTTGGCGAGAGGGGAAGCAAGATGAGGCACACCGGAATGAGAGTTCGCGCGACAGCTATCGCGACGGCGGTCTGCATGGTCGCGCTGGCATCGTGCAGCGAGGCGGCACCCGAGGCCGACACCACCGCAGCAACCACGGCCACCACGGTCGCGGACGCTGCGGTGTCGACGACGGCCGACGGCAACACACCCGAGACGTCGGGGGCCCCGGCGACGACCGAATCGCCACAGGACCCGTGCGACGCCGGCGACCGCGTCGAGTGCGCCCGCGCCTCCACCATTCTCGAGCTGGTCCCCGACGTTGCGACCGAGGCGGTCGGCGAGCCGATTCGTCTCGGCATGGTGAACCAGGAGAACACCGCGGCGGGCTCGTTCCCCGAGCTGTCCATCACCGCCCGCGCGGCCATCGACTTCCTCAACGCAGAGCTCGGCGGCATCAACGGCCGCCCCATCGAGCTCACCGTGTGCAACACCGAGTTCTCCGCGGAGGGCTCGAGTGCGTGCGCGCAACAGTTCGTCGAGGACGGAGTCGTCGCAGTGCTCGGCGGCATCGACATCTTCGGCAACGCCGTGGAGATCCTGGACGCCAACGGCATCCCGTACGTCGGCGGCATCCCTGTCAGCACGCAGTCGGTGACCAGCCCCAACTCGTTCCAGTGGAGCGGTGGTACTTGGGGTGCGAGCGTGGCGTTCGCCCATCACGCCGTCACGGAGTTGAACGCGTCGAGGGTATCGATCCTCTATGGCGAATTCGGCTCCATCGCAGCCGGCGCAGAGTACGGCAGAGCGGTACTCGAGGCCAACGGGGTGGAGGTGCAGATGGTGCCGTTCCCGATCGTCGCCACCGACATCAGTTCTGCCCTCGCAGCTGCGGCGTCGAGTAACCCCGACGCGATATTCATCCTTGCGGGCGACGCCGGCTGCAAGTCCGGCTTCGACGGGTTGGCGGCGCTCGACATCGAGGTCACCGCGTACTTCGTGGGTGCATGTGCTGCGCCTTCGATCATCGGGCAGGTCGACGCGTCGAAGACCAACGGGCTGCTGTTCAACGTGGAGGGGCCAGTCGCCACGGACGAGAATCAGAACCCCGACGTTCGGATCTTCCGCGCGGTCCTCGCCGAATACACCGATGGGCTTGCGCCCAGCGGCGCGGGCACCGTCACGTTCCGGGCGACCATGAACCTGCTGATGCTGCTCGATCAGATCGACGGTGACATCACCCCCGCTGCGATCACGGAGGCGTTGCGCAACCAAGTGGACGCTCCCAGCTTCAACGGGCATCCCTACACGTGCGACGGCAAACAGTTCTCCGACCTTTCCGCGATGTGCTCGCCCCAGCAGATCATTGCTCGCATGGACGAGGGCAAGCTCACCCAGGTGTCCGACTGGATCGACGTGGGCGCGATCTACGTTGGCTGAGCGACACCGAACTCGCCCGAAGCGATGACCGACCTTCTCGGCTTCTTGTTGGCCGGGCTCGGTGGCGGCGCGGTTGTCGCCTCGCTCGCGGTCGGCCTCGTGCTCACGCATCGATCGTCCGGGGTCGTGAACGTTGCCCATGCCGCAATGGGCATGTACGTCGCATACGCGTTCTTCGAGTTCCGCGAGACCGGCGACCTCGTGCTGCCGCTGATCGGCCTTCCCGCTCGTGTTCATCTGGTGCCGCGGCCCACTCTTGCCACGGCGCTGGTCTTCGCAGTCCTGCTCGGAGCGTGTGTGGGGCTCGTCGTCTACGCGCTGGTGTTCCGTCCACTGCGGCGATCTCCGGCGCTGGCGCGGGTCGTGGCGTCGCTCGGACTCCTGCTCTACATCCAGGAGATCGTCAGCACCAGGTTTCCGGTCAGCGGGGCCGGTGTCGTCGTCCGTCGGCCGGTGCTGCCCGACGACTCCGTCTGGTTGCTCGGCACGGTGGTCACCCAGAATCGGCTGGCGCTGGCCGCGCTGGCGGTGGTGGCAACGGTCGTGCTGGCGGTCGTCTTTCGCTTCACCCGCTTCGGACTCGCCAGCCGGGCAGCCGACTCCAACGAGAAAGGCGCACTGCTGCTGGGCATCTCTCCCGACCGGGTCGGCTCCGTGTGTTGGGCCCTGGCCTCCATTCTCGGTGGACTCGCAGTGGTGCTCATCGAGCCGATCTCGGGGATCAGCCCCACGACAACGCCGCTCCTGGTGATCCCGGCGCTCGCTGCCGCCCTGCTCGGGCGACTCGAGTCGTTCGGAGTGGCCACGGCTGCGGGGCTGGGCATCGGAATGCTGCAGTCACTGATCCTCGGGTACGCCGTTCGTCCCAGCACCACCTGGATCCCTGACTGGCTGCCGATCACCGGCTTGCAGCAGGCCGTGCCAGTAGTACTCATCATCGGCGTGCTCGTGTGGCGCGGCGATGCCCTACCCGACCGTTCGGTGGTGGCCGGCCGGAAGCTGGCGCACTCTCCGGAGCCACGCCACGTGGTGGTGTGGACCGTCGTGCTGGTGGGGGCTGTCACCGCCGGTCTGCTCACCTTGGACAGTGCGTATCGCATCGGACTGATCGTGTCGATGACGTTCGCGCTGCTCGCACTCTCCATCGTCGTGGTCACTGGCTTCAGTGGCCAGATCTCGTTGGCCCAACTCGCCTTCGCCGGTGTTGCCGGCTTCACGTCGATCCGCCTCACCACGCAGGGCGTGCCGTTCCCGATCGCGCTCCTGCTGTCCGCCGCGTTGGCCGGGCTGCTGGGTGTCGTCATCGGCTATCCGGCGACACGGGTCCGCGGCATGAGCCTCTCGATCGCGACACTTGCAATGGCCGTGGCGATGCAGGAACTGGTGCTGGCCAGTCGGAGCTTCTCCGGCGGCTACGAGGGTCTGCGCGCTCCGCGGCCGTATGTCGGCCCGATCGACGTGGGCATCAGCGCCCAGGGTGCTGACAACTTTCGCCCGGCCTTCGGCTTCCTCTGTCTCGCCGTGCTCACGATCGCGACGCTGGCGGTGACGAATCTGCGTCGAAACCGCACCGGACTGCGTTGGCTGGCCGTGCGCGCCAATGAGCGGGCGGCCGCCGCCGCCGGTATCGATGTCACCAAGGCCAAGCTGGGCGCGTTCGGTGTGTCGTCGTTCCTGGCCGGGCTGTGCGGCGTGCTGATGGCGTTCTCGGTCACGACTCTGTCGCCGACGTCGTTCATGGTGATCGGTGCTCTGGCTGCCGTTGCGCTCACCTACCTGGCGGGCGTGTCGAGCATCTCCGGCGCGATCGTGGCGGGGGTGCTCGCTCGCTCGGGCATCCTGACCGCTGTCACCAGCTCCGATGGTGGTGCCGACAATTACGTCTTCGCCATCAGCGGCTTGGCGTTGATCGTCACCGCCATCGTCGCGCCGGCGGGCATCACCGGTTTGGTTCGAGGTGTGGCGGCCCGTGTGCGACGGCTGCGAACCGGACTTCTACCGAGCGCGAGAGGATCGCTGTGACGGATACCCCTGTCCTGGAGATGCGCGAGATCACCGTGCGGCACGGTGGGCTCGTCGCGCTCGACGAGGTGTCGCTCACTGTCGCTGCGGGTGAGATCGTCGGGTTGATCGGGCCGAACGGCGCAGGCAAGACGACGTTCATCGACACCGTCACCGGGTTCAAGGCCGCATCCATCGGAAACCTGCTGTTCAACGGCGACGACATCTCCCACCATTCGCCGCATCGCCGATCGCGTGCCGGGCTGGTGCGCACCTTCCAATCGCTCGAGCTGTTCGACGAGCTCAGCGTGCGCGACAACCTGGCCGTTGCGGCCCGAGTGCCCACGGTCTGGTCGACGCTCACTGACGCGCTGTGGCGCAAGTCGCGCGATGAGGCCGACGTCGTGCGCACCCTCGACCTGCTGGATCTGGCGGAGGTCGCTGACCGGATGCCGAGCGAGCTGTCGAACGGGCGCCGTCATCGCGTGGCCCTGGCCCGGGCGCTGGTCTCGTCGCCGACGCTGCTGCTGCTGGACGAACCGGCTGCCGGGCTGGACCCGGCCGAGACCGAGGAGCTCGCCGGTGTGCTGCGTCGCCTCCCCACGCTCGGCACGACTGTCGTGGTCGTCGACCACGACATGTCACTCATCATGGGGGTCTGCGACACCGTGTACGTGCTCGACTTCGGGCGACTGGTGGCCAGCGGGCCACCGTCTGTCGTTCGAGCTGATGCTCGCGTGGTTGCCGCCTATCTCGGAGGCGAATCGTGAGCGCGGCGCTGCTGCTCCGCGGTGTCACCGCTGGCTACGACAATGGCCCGATCGTGCACGACATCGATCTGTTCGTCGATGCCGGCGAGGTGGTGGCACTGCTCGGCGCGAACGGTGCCGGCAAGACCACGACCCTGCTCGCAGTGTCAGGGCTCGCGCAACGAATCAGCGGTGACATCGAACTACTGGGCCAGACCGCGTCGGCCCCTCGACGTCGCACACTCACCGCTGTGTGGCGTACGGCTCGCCGAGGTGTGGCCCACGTTCCGGAGGACCGTGGGCTGTTCTTCGATCTGACCGCAGCGGAGAACCTGCGCCTCGGCCGGCCACGACGGGGCGGTGCCGTTGCAACGGAGCAGATCCTCGACTGGTTCCCGCCGCTCGCGAACGTGCTCGATCGCAAAGCCGGTCAACTGTCCGGCGGCGAGCAACAGATGCTGGCGCTCGCACGCGCGGTGGTGTCGCGCCCGCGGCTGCTGCTCGTCGACGAGATGAGCCTCGGGTTGGCGCCGATCATCGTGAAGCGTCTGTTGCCCGTGCTGCGTTCAATCGCGGACGAAACGGGAGCCGGTGTGCTGGTGGTCGAGCAGCACGTGCCGCTGGTGCTGTCGATTGCCGATCGCGCCTACCTGTTGCATCAGGGCAGGGTGGCCTTCTCCGGCACAGCCGACGAGTTTCGGGAACGACCCGATGTGATCGAAGCCGGCTACCTGGGGGCCCGTCAGCCGCCGAGCGGTACACGCTGACGGATGTCGCCGGCGACCCGGTCGACGACCGCGGCAAGGTCGGCCGGCAGCTCTCCCACTCGCTCGAGCTCGTCGCTGAACGACAGCCGATCGCGACCATCGCCCGCTGTGGAGACCGCGCGCGGCATCCAGGCGGCGTGCAGCACGAACGGCACGGTCATCCCCGGCTTCGACGCGGTTGCCACTGGCCCGGCGCCGATGGCCCCGGCGTCGTACACCTCCACGCGGAAGCCGGCGTCGTTCATCACCGGCACCACCACCCAACCGTCGTGGCCGCCGGGGTCGGAGCCGGCGTACCGGCTCTTGGACGGGTCGGCACCGGGGTCGCGTGGCACGAAGATGGGTGAGCTGGGAAAGTCGTCCTGGGCCAGTTCCCACGTGGCAGCAATCGTCAGGTCGGGCATCGACGAGGTGACCACCATCGGCGGTGTCTCTCCGGACGGCAGCAGAGTGCGGTCGACCCGGTCGCGGTAGAGCGCGAGCATCTCCTGGGTGATGCCCTCTGGCCGGAAGCCGTGGTGCACAGTGTGGTGCAACGTCGGGTTCGTGCGACCCTCGGTGCTCCAGTCGATGGCGTTCAGCTGGCGTGACCACAGCCGCTGCGGGTCGCGTTGCTCAGCCTTGTGCACCACCTGACCGCGCACCGGATCGAACACCAGGTAAGTGGTGCGATCTGGTGCCATCGGGAACCCGTACAACCCGCGCAGCGCCGGGTCGCACGGGCGGCCGAGCGCGTCGGTGTCGCCGGCCTTCTGCGTCATCGCGATGTCGGCGCTCTCGGTGTGCTCGAAGAGGATCGCGATGCCGTCGCTGTCGTCGTAGGTCGCGTAGTAATGGTTGTTCTCGGGTGCCACCTCGAACACCTGGCACGGCACTTCCTGCCCGGGCGGCGTGCTGTCGAGGTCGGCCTTGCGGATGAGGTGCACCGGCCCCGACGGGTTCGTCGGTTGGGTGCGCGCCCCGCCCGACAGCACCTGCGGTTCCACCTTGTAGGCGCAGTCGGCGACGATCAGCCAGTCGCGGGTCTGGGTGATCGTGTGTATCGATTGGGGAATGACCGCACCGGCGATCGGCCAGCGCTTGATCGGGCCCTCGCCGTCCCACCGCACGACGTGCAACGAGCCCCAGGAGCTGTTGACCGTCCACAGCACGTTGCGGTCGGGGTCGATCACCGGATGGGCGGTACTGAGCACCATCGGCAGGACCGGCTGAGGGCCCATCTCCAGACTGAGCCACTGCGACCGGTGGCCAACCTCTCCGAGATACTCGAAGGTGAGCGGGTCGACTTCAGTCGGTCGCCCAGCGTCCCACGTGGCAAACAGTCGGTCGCCCCACGGAAGCGGAGCGGTGTTGGCCGCGTTGAGCTGCCCGAATGGCGAGTGCACCCCGACCATCGTGGGGGTGAAAAGGTCTGGCCGCAGCGCGCGCAGCCGTGCCGACGGGGAGGCGATCTTCGACTGCCGCCAGGCGAACGAGCCCGGCGCCGCCCCGTGGCGGCCGGCGTCGAGCGACATCCGGTAGATCATCCCCTCGCCGAAGAACGGGTGCGGCCCGTCGAAGCTGTCGGGGTGTGGCGCGCTGATGACGAGCTCGCCCGAGAGACTGGCGGGCCACTGCCCGCTCGTCACCGTGAGGTCGTGATCCTGGGGCGTATCGCGATTGAAGAGGCTGCGAGGAAGCGGCATGGTGAACACTGTAAACCACTCCGCTAGCGGTGCAACGCGGTGACCGTGGCTGGCGGACTTCGCCGGTTGCGTTCCAACCGGAGGTCCGGGGCGTCGAGCTCCACCGACTGCGGAGTCGGCTCACGCGTCGGGAGGGTGGGCCATCGAGCGCAGCAGGCGCTCGACGAGGCGCTGCCAGGCGTCGCTGTCGGGCGCGTGTTGGCCGGCGCCGCGCTGCACGAGCAGGCCGAGCTGCAGTGTTTGCACCAGGTAGACGAGCGAGTCGAAGTCGGCATCGGGGCTGGCCGAACCGTCCTGCGACGCACGCTCGATGAGCGGCGCGGCGATGGTGGTGCGCCAGCGCCGGCGAGCGTCGGTGATGGCCGCGGCGAGCGCCGGCTCGCGTCGCGCAGCGATGAACGCCTCCAACTGCACGGCCTCGGCGTCGTCGAGTGGTTGATCGGCTCGGCTTGTCTCGGCGAGCAACTCTGCCACCGGTGCCTCGCTGAGCCGGCTGGTAATGGGGTTCTGCTCGACCGCCGCCAACACCGCTGCCAGCAGCAGTTCGTTCTTTGAGGTGAACCGGCCGTAGACCGCGCCGCTGGACAGTCCTGACGCCCGCACGATGTCCATGATCTTCGTGCCGTCGTAGCCCTTCTCGGCGAACACGCGAGCGGCAGCCTGGAGGAGTTGGTCGCGCAGCGGGTCGCCGGTGGGTTCCGGAAACGAGGATTCGGCGGCGCTGCCCATGGCCTGGGGGCTGGTGATCAGCCGGCCACTTCGAGGATGCGCACCGGCAGCTCGCGGGGCCCACGGATCTGGCCGACGCTCCAGCGGGTGTCGCCGGCGAGTTCGAAGCGCGGGAAGCGCTTGGTGAACTCCTCGATGGCGACCTTCAGCTCGAGGCGAGCCAGGTTGGAACCGAGGCAGCGATGGATGCCGAGCCCGAACGCCGCGTGGCGGTTCTCCTGGCGATCGACGATGAACGTATCGGCGTCTTCGAACTTCAGCGGGTCGCGGTTTGCTGCGGGGAACGGCAACAACACCCAGTCGTCCTTCTTCATCGGGCATCCGTGGAAGTCGGTGTCCTTGGCGACCATGCGAGCCATGGTGACCGGGGCGTAGGTGCGCAGGAACTCCTCCAACGCAAAGGTCATCACCTCGGGGTCGTCGAGCAGGCGCTGGTGGTCTTCGGGGTGCTGAGCGAGGTGCCACAGCGACGAGCCGATGGCCGACCAGGTGGTGTCGATGCCGGCGATGAGCAGCAGGATGATCATGCCGCCGGCGATCTCGTCGGAGACCGGCTGCCCTTCGATCTCGACGTTGATGAGGTAGTTGGTGAGGTCGTCGCGCGGGTTGGCGCGGTGGTCTTGGATCTGGGCGAAGATGTAGTTGCCGAGGTCGTCCATGCCGTCGCGGGTGCCTGGCTCTTCGGCGATTCGCTCCAGCACGTCGTGGACGAACTTGCGGAACAGCGCTTCGTCCTGCTCGGGGAAGCCGAGCATGCGTCCGATGACGTTCACGGGGATGTCCTGTGCGTACTGCAGAGCGGCATCGATGATGGTCTCGCCGGGCGTGATGTCGCCGAGCTGGTCGAGCAGACGATTGCACAGGGCACGGATCTCGGGCTCCCACGGCTCGATCTGCTTCGGCGCGAACGCGGGCAGCAGCAGCCGGCGGGCCATGCCGTGGAACGGCGGGTCGCTGGTGATGGGCGGCGCGCCGCCGATGGGGGCGGGAAGTGCGAGGTCGCCGGGACGACCGACCGACACGACCACTGCGCGGCTGGTGAAGGTGTCGGTGTCGTACGCGACTTCGTTCACCGTGTCGTGGGTGACGGGCACCCACATGCCGCCGTAGCGGTCGGAGTGCGCGACGGGGCAGCCGCCGGTGCGCAGCTCCTTCCACACCTCGGGTGCGTTGGGGTTGTACGCCGGGTCGGCGTGGTCGAAGTCGGTGGTGAAGTCGGTGACCGGGCCGTAGTCGTCGGCGTTGTACGGCACTCGCTGCCACACGTGCGTGCCGTCGGGGCTGTCGCCGAAGGTGGGCGGGACGTACTCGCCGGTCGCGGGCACGGAGGGTGCCGCGGTGATCGTGGTGTCGACGGTGTCGGTCATGAGTCGTTCTCCGTGATCTTGATCGCGTATTCAGGGCAGTTGGAAGCGGCCAGTCGGGCCTTGGCGTGCAGTTCGTCGGGCACTTCGCCCTCGACCAGCAGGACCGCCTGGCCGAAGTCGTCGACGTCGAACAACTCGGGGGCCAACGCGTAGCAGCGGTTGTGGCCCTGACACTTCTCGGAATCGAGATGGACTCGCATGCCGGGAATCTAACGTCCGAAACGTCCGCGAGTAGAGCGGGAAGAAACTTTATTCCTGGCCTGTCGACCGGGTGTCGGCGGCGAGTGAGAGGCCGGCGAGGATCAGGCCCAGCCCGAACTCGAACTCGTCGGCGTAGCTGTAGCCCGGCTTCAGGACGAACTCGCTGGTGAGCTCGGCCATGTGCGGGTACTGCTGCGCGAAGTCCTCGGGCATCATCGCGTCGAGCACCTCTTGCAAGTTGTCGGTGCCGTCGAACGGCAGGTTCACTTCCTGCAGCACGAAGCCGTAGATGTAGCTGTCGAGCAGCGAGAACGCGTGTGCCGACATCTCCACCGAGAAGCCGGCACGGCGGCAGCAGCCGATGACGGCGTTGTGGTGATGCAGGGTGGCGGGGCCCGGGGTGCTGCGCGACTCCATGATGCCGATGGCCCACGGGTGGCGCAGCAGCGTGGCGCGCACCGACCGCGCTCGCCGCAACATGGCGGTGGTCCAGTCGGCGTCATTGTCGTTGTCGTTGTCGTTGTCAGGCAGTTCGATCTCGGCGAAGACCAGGTCGACCATGCCGTCGAGGATGTCGTTCTTGTTGGCCACGTGGTGGTAGAGCGACATCGCCTCCACGCCGAGCGCCTGCGCGAGCTTGCGCATCGTCAGCGCCTCGATGCCCTCGGCGTCGGCGAGCTCGAGGGCAGACGTCAGCGCTCGCTGCCGGGTGAGTGGCGCTCGGCGAGGCTCGCTGGTTTCGCTCAGTGGGGTCATGGCGAGAACTCTCCCGATCGGCTGGCAGGGACTACTGGTTGACAACCTTACAACGTACGGGTAAGTTGGTGGCCAACCTTACGACGTAAGAATTCGCAACGCCCACCGAGTGGTGGGCCCCAGGAGGAACTTCGAGATGGCAGCAGCAACCACACCCGCCGACACGAGCATGGCGGTGCCCGAGCCCGAGCGGCAGATGCGCGCCGTCGTGCAGCGCGAGTACGGCACAGCCGACGTGCTGCACGTCGACCACATCGATCGGCCGCAGATCGCCGCCGATGAGGTGTTGGTCGAGGTTCGCGCCGCAGGGCTCGACCGCGGCACGTGGCATCTGATGACCGGTGTGCCCTACGCGGCTCGGCTGGCCTTCGGGCTGCGGGCGCCGCGCAACCCGGTGCCCGGCATCGACCTGGCCGGGGTGGTCGTCGCGGTTGGCCCGAAGGTCATCAGCTTCCGCCCCGGCGACGAGGTGTATGGAGTCGGGAAAGGCTCGTTCGCCGAGTTCGCTGCGGCGCGCGCAACGAAGCTGGCGATCAAGCCCTCCCGGCTCACCTTCGAGCAGGCGGCCGCCGTGCCGGTGTCAGGGCTGACGGCGCAGCAAGGCCTGCTCGAGGTCGGGCGGCTGCAGCCCGGGCAACGCGTGCTCATCACCGGGGCCTCCGGTGGCGTCGGTACCTATGCGGTGCAGATCGCAAAGGCGCACGGGGCCATCGTCACCGGCGTGTGCAGCACCACCAAGATCGACCTGGTCCGCTCGCTCGGTGCCGATCACGTCGTCGACTACACCACCACCGACTTTGCCGACACCGACCAGCGCTACGACCTCATCCTCGACATCGGTGGCAGCGCCTCGATCCGCCGACTGCGCAGCGTGCTCGCCGAACGAGGCACCCTCGTCATCGCGGGCGGCGAGGGTGGAGGCCGGCTGCTGGGCATCGGTCGTCAGTTGCGCGCGGTCGCACTGTCGCCGTTCGTCCGTCACCGGCTGGCCATGTTCGTCGCCAAGGACCACCACGTGCCGCTGGAGCGGCTGACGAAGCTGATCGACGACGGCCTCGTCACGCCGGTCGTCGACCGCGTGTATCCGCTGGCCGAGGCCGCCGCCGCGATGCGGCAGTTGGAGGCCGGTAGCGTGCGCGGCAAGGTCGTGCTCGTCCCGTGATCACGGTTGCTGGTGTCTCCAGGCGCTACGGCGACCGTGTGGCCGTGCACGACCTGACCTTCGATGTGCGCCCAGGCCGCGTCACCGGGTTCGTCGGCCCGAACGGTGCCGGTAGGTCCACCACCATGCGCATGATGGTGGGCCTCACCGCACCCGACCACGGCGAGGTGCGCTACGGAGGTGTTCCCTACGCTGATCTCCGGCGGCCCGCTCGTGTGGTCGGCGCCGTGATCGACGCCCGGTGCATGCACCCAGGACGGACGGCGCGCAAGCATCCGTGAGCGCTCGCCGCGCTCACCGGTGTCCCCGCGGCGCGGGCGGAGCAGGCGGTGGCTCACGTCGTGTCGCAGGTCGGGCTCGACAGCGTGGCCGACCAGCGGGTGGGCGGCTTCTCGCTGGGCATGCGTCAGCGACTCGCGTCGGCCGGCGCAATGCTGGTCGGGGTGTGTGCCGGCTTTGCCGGGGCCGTCATGGCCGACATACCCAACGGCGTCTGGGCATCGGAATGATCGCCCAGCACAGCGCCGGCGCCATCGGTGGCCTGCTCGCATGGGGGTTCGTCATCGAGAATCTGCTCAACGCGTTCCTGCCGGCTCGTGCGTCGCGGTTGCTGCCGTTCCTGGCCGGCAACCGCCTGCTCGACCCTCGAGTCAGACCTCGACTCGTCGGCGCTCATTGCGATTGCCTTCAGCCGCCCACAGAACGCCCTGGTGTTCGGCGCCTGCACCGCGATGGCGATCGCCGCCGGGACGGTGCTGCTGTAGCGCCGCGACCCGGGGTGATCAGCCGAGAGCGGCCCTGAGGCTGGCCAGGCGTTCGGGTTGCACGGAGTACCAGGCCCAGGTGCCACGCTTC
>Ga0335397_10003761_pt1 | contig 20184 bp, 22 predicted proteins | sample MAT04_FD_205740 | JGI IMG/M metagenome (GOLD analysis project Ga0335397, IMG submission 205740) | Freshwater microbial communities from Lake Fryxell liftoff mats and glacier meltwater in Antarctica - MAT-04 (spades assembly) (version 2) ... | reverse complement strand
GCGGCTCACCACCCCTCAGGTCGCCTCCCTCATCCTCGATCACCTGATCAGGGATCCGGGCCAGCGGCGCTCGTTCGGCGCGATGCTGTCGAACACGGCGTCTCCCACGGTCCTGCGCGCGGGCTCGAAGGTGAACGTCATCCCGGGCCGCGCGTCCGTCGATCTCGACGGGCGGACGCTGCCCGGCCAGTCGGAGAGCGCCTTTCTCGAGGAGCTGAGGCAGGCCCTCGGCGGCGACCCGGAGCTCGAGGTCCTGCGATCGCTGCCCCCCGTCGAGGCGACGTCCAGAACGCCGCTCTTCGACCGGCTGGCCGCGACCTTGCGCCTCCACGACCCGGCCGGCCAGCCGCTTCCCTACCTGATCCCCGGATTCACGGACGCGAAGGCCTACGTCCGCCTCGGAACCACCTGCTACGGGTTCTCGCCGGTCAAGTTCGACCCCACGCATGAGGTGAACTTCACGAAAATGTACCATGGGCACGACGAGCGGGTGCCCGTGGACGGCCTCAAATGGGGCCTTCGCGTGCTCTATGACGCCGTCTTTGGCTTCTGCTCGTGACCGGGGCCGACTTAGCGAAGCTGCAATCAACCATTCATGCACTTGCTGTCCGAGGCACTAGTCGGATAGAACCGAAGCTGTCTCCCGCATCTAGATAGAGCGATCGACGAGCGAGATCGCAGATGCGCGATCGCAGACGCGCGCACCGAGGGTTCGATGGTCAATCCGCAGATGGTGATGTACGAGGAGGAGTTCAACCAGATCCAGACGGTCGTAGACCGCCTGGTTCGGGACGCGAACGCCAAGGTCGTCTTCATCGTCGACAAGAATGGGCAGCTCATCTCGGCCGCCGGCGACATCGACAATGTGGACACGACGAGCCTCGCCTCGCTGACCGCCGGCAACATCGCCGCGACGGGCGGGATGGCCAAGCTCCTCAAGGAGAACGAGTTCGCAACTCAGTTCCACGAGGGCGAGAAGGCGAACATCCACATCCAGTTGGTCGGCAATCGAGTCATCCTGGTGGTGATCTTCGACTCTCGTTCGAGTCTTGGTCTCGTCCGCCTTCGCGTGAAGAAGGCGAGCGAGGAGCTCAACAACATCTTCGAGAGCTTGCTCAAGAAGGTGCAGGAGCCCGGCGCAGATTCGCCGTTCGCCGAGATCACGGACGAGGACATCGACAACCTGTTCAACGATTGAACGAAGCGAACTCCGCGATACCTACCGATGAGCTTCATCAACTACATGGCCCGCGAGATCAACTGCAAGTTGGTCTATTACGGCCCGGGTCTCTGCGGGAAAACCACCAACCTGCAGTACATCTACGAGCGCACGAATCCCGAAGCGAAAGGCAAGATGATCAGCCTCGCGACGGAGACGGAGCGCACGTTGTTCTTCGACTTCCTGCCGCTGTCGCTCGGTGAGATCCGCGGCTTCAAGACCCGCTTCCACCTCTACACGGTCCCCGGCCAGGTCTTCTACGACGCGTCCCGAAAGCTGATTCTGAAGGGCGTCGACGGCGTCGTGTTCTGCGCCGACTCCCAGATCGAGCGCACGGAGGCGAACCTCGAGTCCGTCGAGAACCTTCGTACGAACCTCGCGGAGCAGGGCTACTCGCTCGACAAGCTCCCGTTCGTTGTCCAGTACAACAAGCGCGATCTGCCGAACGTCGCGTCGGTCGACGAGCTTCGTCAGATGCTCAACCCGACGAACGTCCCCGACTTCGAGGCTGTCGCCCGCACCGGCGTCGGCGTGTTCGACACGCTGAAGCAGGTCGCGAAGCTCGTGCTCACCGAGCTCAAAAAGGGCGGCAACGGGTAGGAGCGCGCGTTCTCCGCCGATACGCGATCACCAGCTCGCCGAGGCCGGCGTCGGAGCTCGTCACCGTACAGGAGTACGGCTCCTCACTCCTCCTCGGCCTCGCTTGGTCTCGACGAAGACCGCGGGCTCCTACATTTGTTGGTCGCGAGTGACCTGCGTCGTTGGAGCGACGTGGTTGGCTCCGTGGTCCGGAGCGAAGGCCACCGCAGCGACGAGCACGCCGCAGGTGGCAAACAGACCGCCCAGCGCGGCCATCAGGCCCATCGCCACGAGCACCCAGACAGCGGGCGACGTTCGTGCGGCAGATGGAGCCTGCGGCGCCGGGTCATACGGCAACACGGCGCGCGCGGGGTGCGCCGTGGGAAACGAGAGCTGCGAGGCGTGCGGGTAGACCGGGTACACGCCCCATAGAGCCGCGACCCCGAACGGGGTCGCACTCTATCGGCAGGACTTCAGGTCATCTTGTGAGCGCAGTACACGCGCGAACGACGACCGCGGTCCTTCGCCTTGAGCTTGGCGCGGTAACGCTTGGTCTTGCCGCGGTTGGACTTGCGGGGCTTCTTGCTGAGCGTGAGGTACATGGCGGCTCCTGAGAGGACCGAGGGGTGTACCCGAAGCGCAATCCACAGGCAAGTGCCTCGACTTCGGAGGGCGCCAGTGGCTCGCAAGACCGTGCTATGCTGCGCGCCGCCGTGAATGTCCGTCTTGTCCACGAGTTCCGCTTCGAGTCCGCCCACAAGCTCCCGAAGGTGCCCGCCGGCCACAAGTGCCAGCGGCTGCACGGTCATTCCTTCAAGATCGAGCTGACGGTCGCAGGACCGGTGGACCCCGAGACAGGCTGGTTCATCGATTTCGGCGTCATCTACGACATCTGGCAGCCGCTCTGGCTGCAGCTCGACCACAACTACCTGAACGACATCCCGGGCCTCGAGAACCCCACCAGCGAGAACCTCGCGAAGTGGATCTGGGACGGGCTGAAGACCGCGCTTCCCTCGCTCGCGCAGGTCACCGTCTTCGAGACGTGCGACGCGCGCTGCGAATACACCGGCGACTGAGCGGGCCCAGCGCATGGCGAAGGTGCTCGTCTGCCGCTGCGAGGACGTCACGCTCCACGAGCTCGAGGACGCCGTCGCTCGTGGTCACGACGACATCGAGTCGCTGAAGCGCTACACGGGCTTCGGGACGGGCTGGTGCCAGGGAAAGGGCTGCGTCGCGCTCTGCGCGCGCCTGCTGGTCGAGCGGGGCGGCCACGCGACGCTTCCTTTCACGCCGCGTCCGCCGTTTCATCCGCTCCGCCTCGCGGACCTCGCCGGCCTCGCCGAGGTCGCCGAGGGAGACGAAGAAGCCGGCCGCAAGCCGCACTGACCCCGCGTGAGCCCAACGAGGTTGCCCCTCCCCCGCCGGGGCGCACCGCGCAGACCAGGACGCGGTTTCGCGCGAACGCGCCTGCGCGACCCCTCGTAACCCCTCGACAACACGGCCCCTCAGAAGTGGTTCAACCATTGCACCACAGCTCGACGTGGCCACCACCAAGCTGTCCCGAGACCCGCTCCGCATCCTGCGTGCGCTCCTCGCCGGAGGCGCCGCGACGCTCGCCGATCTCGCCGTGCTCGCGCTGCTCGTGTCGGCCGTCGGGCTCGCGCCACGGGTCGCGAGCATCCCCGCGCTCGTCGTCGGCGGCATCGTGAACTTCCTCGGCAACCGCCACTTCGCGTTTCGCGCGAGCCGCGGCTCGCTCGCCAGGCAGGCGGTCCTCTACACCGTGGTCGAGCTTGCCGCGCTCGCGGCCAACGGCGTCCTCTTCGACGTCGTCATGCGCCTGCTCCCGCCGGGCCTCGCGTGGGCCTACGTGCCGGTACGGCTCGTCACGAGCCACCTCGTGTTCCTCGCGTGGAGCTATCCGCTGTGGCGCCTCGTGTTCCGCATGCCGCGTCCGGCCGAGGCGGTGTAAACACCTCCCCATGGACAGCGTCTTCGCTCCGAATCTGCTCGCCGGCAAAGCGGCTCTCGTCACGGGCGGAGGCAGCGGCATCGGCGCCGGCATCGCGAAGCTCTTCGCGCATCACGGCGCCAAGGTCGCGCTCCTCGGGCGCACCGCGCAGAAGCTCGACGCCGTGGCCGCGGAGATCACCGCCGCGGGCGGCACGGCCTCGGTCCACCCGACGGACGTCCGCGACTACACCGCGCTCGAGAAGTCGATGAACGACGCCGCCGCCGCGTTCGGTCGCCTCGACATCGTCGTCAACAGCGCCGCCGGCAACTTCCTGTCGCCCGCCGCGAGCCTCAGCGCGAACGGCTTTCGCGCCGTGATCGACATCGATCTCTGCGGCACGTTCAACGCTTGCCGCGCGGCGTTCACGCACCTCGCCAAGCAGGGCGGCGTCATCGTGAGCATCACGGCGACACAGGCCGACGTCCCGACGCCGCTCCAGGTCCATGCCGGCGCCGCCAAGGCCGGCATCGCGAAGCTCACCCGGGACCTCGCGCTCGAGTGGGGCCGCTCGGGCATCCGCGTCGTCGCCGTCGCGCCGGGCCCCGTCGAGGGCACCGAAGGCATGAGCCGGCTCGCGCCCGGCACCACCGCCGACGCGCTGAAGAAGCGCGTTCCGCTCGGTCGCTACGCGACGATCGAGGAGATCGCGGCGAGCGTCCTCTTCCTCGTCTCGCCCGCGGGCGCCTACGTGACGGGGTCGACGCTGCTCGTCGACGGCGGCACGTCGCTCATCGGTGCCGGGCCGTTCCTCGACATGATGGGGCTCTGAGCGACCTCCACGGGCGTCGCGTAGAGCGCCTCCCACCCCATCAGCACGAGCGCAATCCAGGTCGCGTCGGCGAGGAGCAAGTGCGCGAGCTGAAGCCCGACCGGCGCCAGTAGCGTCACGTTCAAGAGGCCGAGCGCGAACTGCGTCGCGAACACGAGCGTCACGACACGCGAGAGCGTCCGCGTGCGCGCCGACGGCTTCGCCATGCGCACGAGGCTCGCGCCCACGAACACCACGGCGCCCGCGAGGAGCGCGATGAAGGGATGAAGCACCCTCAGCCGCAAGAACACGTGCGCGAGCGGCGACAGATCCTGGGCGAGCCCCTCGCGAAGCGAGGTCGCGGGAAAGAGCGTGTCGCCGAGCGCGGCGATCGCCCCGCTCGAGCCGAGCACGAGCACCGCGAAGAGCGCGACGAAGACCACCGGGCGCAGCCAGCTCGGCCGTGTGACCGGTGCGGACACCTCGTCGCTGACCGCCTTCGCGCCGTCGTGCGTGAGCGTCCACGCGGTGAGCGAAAGCGCGGCGAGGAGCAGGAACGTGTTGTCGAGGTGCAGGATCATCGAGAGCCCGCGCTTCATCGACTTGTCGGTAGCGACGAGCTCGAACAGCACGAGGCCGGCGCCCACGAGCGCCTCCGTGAAGATGAAGAACGTGGATGCGATCGCCAGCTTCCGCGCACGATGGCCGCGCGGCAGCGCGCGCAGCGTCCAGACCATGAGGCCGACGACGACGATCATCGCGATTCCGCTGGTCACGCGGTGAGACGCCTCGACGAGTGTCTTCGCGCTATCGCTGCGCGAGACCAGGCCGCCGTTGCAGAGCGGCCAGTGCCGCCCGCAGCCCGCCCCCGACCCGCTCGCGCGCACGTAAGCCCCCCAGAGGATGACGAGCAGGTTGTAGGCGAGCACCGCCCACGCGTACCGGACGAGGCTCTTGGTCGCAGAGATCATCGCGGCCGAGGACGTAGACCCGGCAGAACAGGCAGGCAAGCCACGTGTAGGTTGCAGGCCGAGCTCCGGCCTCCGCGAGGGGGCGGTGCTGCTTTGAGGCCTCGGCCATGAGTGGTAACATCTCCGACCAGTGGCGGAGCAATCCAGCGCGGATTACCGCGGAAGTCTGGGTCGGTACGCGCTGTACGGCGAGATCGCCGCCGGCGGTATGGCCACAGTCCATCTCGCGCGCCTGCTCGGGCCCGTCGGGTTCGCGCGCACAGTCGCGATCAAGCGCCTGCATCCGCACCTCGCGAAGGACCCCGAGTTCGTCGCCATGTTCCTCGAGGAGGCGCGGCTCGCGGCGCGCGTCCGCCATCCCAACGTCGTCGCCACGCTCGACGTCGTGTCCGACGATGGCGAGCTCTTCCTCGTCATGGAGTACGTCGCGGGTGAATCGCTCTCGCGGCTCGTTCGCAAGGCGCGCGAGCGCGGCGAGCGCGTCCCGCCGAGGTACGTGATCGGCATCATGTCGGGCGCGCTCGAAGGCCTGCACTCCGCGCACGACGCACACAGCGAGAAGGGCCAGCCGCTCGGCCTCGTCCATCGCGACGTGTCACCTCAGAACGTCCACGTCGGCACGGACGGCGTTCCGCGCCTGCTCGACTTCGGCATCGCGAAGGCCACGAACCGCGTGCAGGAGACACGCACCGACCAGATCAAGGGCAAGGTCGCTTACATGTCCCCGGAGCAGCTCGCGAAGGGCGCCATCGATCGCCGCGCGGACGTGTACTCCGCCTCGGTCGTTCTCTGGGAGACGCTCACCGGGCAGCGCCTCTTCAAGGCCGACGACGTGCCGTCGCTCGTCTACGCGATCATCAACGAGGAGGTCCAGCCGCCGAGCTCGATCGTCCCCGACCTCCCGCCCGGCCTCGACGAGATCGTCATGAAGGGGCTCTCGCGCGAGGCCGACAACCGGTGGTCCTCCGCGCGCGAGATGGCCGCGGCGCTCGAGCAGGCGCTCGCGCCGGCCCCCGCGCGCGAGATCGGCGAGTGGGTCCACTCCATCGCCGGTGACGCGCTCGACTGGCGGCAGGAGCTCGTTCACCGCATCGAGAGCGAGACCTCGAGCTCGATTCCGCCGCCGCTGCGCCGCGACTCACCGAGCTCGCCGATCGAGGTGACGAGCGGCGTCGTGCCGACCGACAGCCAGGTCGACGAGCGCGAGCGCGGCCTCGGCATCACCAACGAGGACCGCGGGAGCGTCGCCGACGACGAGCGTGAGACGCTCCTCGCGACCAGCCATCGCACGCCCACACCGTCCGTCCTCGACGAGCGCGAGCGCGATCACGGGCGGCCGCGCATCGGCCTCGTCGCGATGGCGATCGCCGGCGTCGTCTTCGTCGGAGGCGGCGTGCTCTTCGGGATGCGCTGGGTCCAGATGTCGACGGATCCCGGTACCGGCAGCGATCCGAGCGTCCCTTCCGTCTCACCGACCCCGGCGGAGAGCGAGTCGGCGATCGTGATCGGTGGGAGCCAGCGCAATCCTCCTCCGACGACCGGTGGAGCCAACAACGGAGCACCGCCGTCGCCGGCGAATGCCGGCGGAATGGCGTCCGCGGGGAGCGCCGTCGGAGTCGCCCCGCGCTTCACCACGCCCCTGCCCGCGAGCTCGGGCGTGAGGCCGCGCGCGACCGCACCGGCCCCGGCGCACGACGATTGCGACAATCCCTTCACCGTCGACTCGCGTGGCATTCGCCACCCGAAGCCTCAGTGTTTCAACAAGAAGTGATCGCTTTCAACAAGAAGTGATCGCCTTCAACAAGAAGTGATCGCCTAGAGCAGCTTGCGCGCCGGAAGCACGACGTTCGCGACGAGAACGCCGATGACCAGCGCGGCCCCCACGAGCGCCATCGCGAACGCCTGCTGGATGCCGGCCTCCGCCCGCTTGGCGAGCAGCTGATCGAGGCTCACGAACCCGAAGCTCCCGGGCACGAGGAGGATCATCCCCGGCAGCTGGAAGAGCTGCGCGGGCTTGTTCATCGCGCGCGCGAGCGCATTCGAGAGCATGCAGACGGCAAGCGCCGCGCAGAACGCGGCCACGTGTGGCGCCTCGGGAATGCGACGTACGGCGAACGCGGTGACGACGTAGCCCGTCGAGCCGGAGACGAGCGCCGTCCACATGTAGCGGCGCGGCACCTGGAAGAGCACGCCGAACGCGACCGACGACACGACGAGCGCGATCGCCTGGTAGTGCAGCCCCAGCGCGGAGTGCTCCACGGAACCGAGCGGCGGCACCGTGCCCGTCATCCTCTGGAAGCCCGCGACCAGCGCCACGCCGAAGAGGATGAGCAGCAGCGTCACGCCCGACTCCATGAGCCGCGCGCCGCCCGACACGAGGTTCTTCTGTGCGACCTCTGCCAGACCGGTGGTGAAGGTCATTCCGGGGAAGAGCGAGATCGCCCCCGCGAGCACGATGACCTCCGGCGACGCCGTCGGCCAGACGCGCGTCGCCAGCCAGGCGCACGCGGCGGCGAAGAGGCCGCCCAGGAACTCGGAGAGCAAACGCCGCGCCGGGTCGCGGCCGAGGACCACGCGGCTCCCGCCCACGGCTGCGCCGACGACCGAGGCGACGAAGACGTCGACGAGCGACCCCCGGAAGAAGACCGCCGCAGCGCCGGACGCGACGGTGGTCGCGGCCCACACGAGCGCGGGCGACCAGACCGGCGGCCGCGTCTCGACCTCCCTGATCCGCGCGCGCCCTTGCTCGATCGACGCGCGACGATCGACGACGTCGTTGAAGATCTCGTCGATGAGAGTGAGCCGCTCCAGATTGACGCCCCAGTCGGAGAGCCGGGTCATGCGATGCACTTCCGGCACGCTCCCGTGCCCCCTCTCCTTCGGCGTGACGCGAAGAAAGAGCCCCGTGGGAAGCGCGAACGGCTCGGCGCGATAGCCTTCCGCCTCGGCGACGGCGCGGATCACGTCCTCGAGGCGATAGCTGGGGCAGCCATACGACGCGAGCGCCGCACCCATGTCGAGAAGGTAGTCGGCGAGCTGCTCGCGCGACCTGTGGCCTGCAGACTGCGTGGGCTCGAGGTCGGCCTCTCCGCCCGGCGTGGTCATGCCGCGCGACGAGGAGCGAGCGGACGCGGCGGACGCATCGCATCCGGCGCGACCATGCCGCGGAGCTTCTCGAAGATCAGCTCCTCGTACTCGCGCTCCATGCCGTGGAACTCGATGCCGAAGGAGAGCCCGGTGTCGCCGGGGCGTCGGCCGTGCACGACGCGAGCGACCGTGCCTTGCGCGTCGATCCAGCGATTGCAGCGCGGGGGACGGAACGCGACGAGGAGCTCCTCGCCCGTGAGCACGCGCGTGCGTGCGCGGACGAGCATGCCCTTGGTCGAGAGATCGAGGGCGAGGTCTCCGACGAGCTTGAAATCGTGCTCGCGTACGACCTGGCAGTCGATGCGAACGAACCGGCGGAACTGCTGACGGACGGGCTCGAGCTCGACAGACGACATGACGGCCTCCTACGGACCAGAGCCTACGTAGGTCAATGTGGGATAGTCAAAGAACCGCCGCGTTTTCGGGCGTTCTCAGCGCCCGGCTGCCGTGGCCGCGGTCTTCTGGGCGTGACGCGAGGCGGCACGCGGGAGCCGCACGAGGAAGCGGGTTCCCACGCCGACCTGGCTCTGGACGCTGATGTCGCCGCCGAGCTGCGTGACGATCCGACGGCAGATCCCGAGGCCGAGCCCCGTGCCCTGGCCGGCCGGCTTCGTCGTGAAGAACGGCTCGAAGATCCGCGGGAGCACGTCGCTGGGGATCCCGCATCCGCTGTCCGAGATCTCGATCTCCACGAACTCGCCCGCGTCCTGCACCTTGAGCTCGATCCGGTTCTCGTCCGGGGCGACGCCCTCGGGCAATGCCTGCGCCGCGTTGGCGACGAGGTTGAGGAACACCTGGCCGAGCCGTGAGTCGCTGGCGAGGACCGGCGACACCTCCTCCGCGTACTTCCGCACGATGGTGGCGCGCTGACGGATCTGGACAGCGGCCATGCGCGCCGAGGCGTCGAGCACCTGGCGGACGTCGACGAGCGTTCCCGTCTCGTCGACGCGCGAGAACGTGCGGAGGTCGGCGATGATCGTACGCACGCGCTGCGCGCCCTGACTCGTGTCGGCGAGCGCCTGGTTCAGATCGAGGATGCGAGGCTCGAGCCGCGAACGAGCTTCGTCAGGGAGCTCGCCGATGAGCATGTCGATCTCGGTGGCGACGAACTCGAGGTTGGCGAGCACGTAGGCGAGCGGGTTGTTGATCTCGTGCCCGATGCCGGCCGCGAGGATGCCGATCGCGGCCATGCGATCCATCTCGACCATGGCGGAGGCGAAGTGGTGACGCTCCGTGAGGTCTCGAGCGATGAGCGCGGTCGCGAGCGCGCCCCTGAACACCACCTCGCAGTGAACGACCTCGACGGCGATGGTCGTGCCGTCGGTGCAGCGCCACCGCTGCTCGACGGGCGCCGGCCGCCCGGGCGTCACGGACGCGTCGGGACGCTGTGAGCGAGCATCGGGATCCATCACGATCGCGGAGAGCTGGGCGCCATCGATGGCGCCCGCGTCGTTCCAGCGAAGACGCTCGACGGCGTTCGGGTTCGCGTAGACGACCGCGCCCTCCCGATGGACCAAGATGAGATCGGGCGAGGCCTCGATGATCCGACGAAAGCTCTCCTCGGCCTGCTCGCGACCGCGCTCGGCGCGACGGCGCTCCGCTCCGGCCCTGCCCTCTCGCACCTCGCGCGCGACGGCGGGCCCCAGACGGATGAGGCTCCCCTCGAGCAGGTAGTCGTTGGCGCCCGCGCGCATGAGCTCGACGACGGCCTCTTCACCGACCGTCCCCGAGACGACGATGAACGGCACGTCGCTCGACTTCGCTCGCACCGCCTCGAGCACCTTGCGGACATCGAGCTTGGGCATCGAGTAGTCACAGATGACGATGTCCCACTCCTGGTCGAGGGCCTCGCGCAAGCCCGCGGGGGTCTGGACGCGAAGGGAGCTGACCTCGACCGCCGAGCGGCGGAGCTCGCGCAGAACGAGCTCGGCGTCGTGGTCCGAGTCCTCGACGAGCAGCAGCCGGACGGGTTCCATCTGCGAGCTCATCGCCCAGGAATAGCGAGTGGAAGCCGATAAGTCGACGCTGCGGCGCCCGGCGCGGATACCGACCGATCGGGGGGATCTGGCCCGCACGGTGGGGTTGCGCTACGGACGAGCTGCGTGATGGACGACATCCTTCGCATCGAGCGCGAGAAGGTCGCACTCGCCGCCCATCGCGCCGCACTCCGAGGCTCCGCCCTCCCGCCGCCGGGCGACGCGCCGAAGGGCATGTTCTTGCACGGCTTCCTCCTGCCGTTCTCGCTCATCGCGGCGACGCTGCGCGACCGAGAGCTGCGTGGTCCTTACGTCCGCGTCGTGCTGATGCGCGGCGCGCTGGTCGTGCTGGTCGGCATCCTCGCGATCACCGGTGGCAACGTGCGAGCGCGCGAGCGCAAAGGGGCCGGCGAGGTCGGCATCGTGGTGCACCACTCCCCCAACCACGCGAAGCCGTCCGCCCTCCACGTCGACCTCCCGGGCCTGAAGGTCGACATCGACGACAAGGAGGAGAAGGCCGCGGTCGCCGTCCTCGGACAGAACATCCCCGTCCACGACGTCCAGGGCGCGGGCGCCGGCACGGCGGAGCCGCGCGAGCCACCGGCGCCGCCCGGCTTCGCGCTCCGCGTGTGGAGCCACGTGGCCAGGAGCTGGGCATGGCTGCTCGCGCTCGTCGCCGTGCTCTCTGCAACCGAGGGCGTGATCGTGTTCTTCTCGCGTCGCTGGGACGACTGGCTCTCGTTCCATGCCTCGCGCCTCGCCTCGATTCGTCCGGAGGACGACGCACCGAAGACACCGAAGCTCGCGCTCGATCTCGGCTGGCTCTACCGCAAGCTGAAGCGACGCATGCGCGGCTACGTCGTGTTCGCCGCCGGGCTGCCCGCGCTGCTGCCGCTCCGGCTCATCCCGAGCGTCGGCGGTTGGCTGTTCACGATCGCGGCGACCCTCTGGGGCTGGTACTGGCTCGGGGTGTTCTCCGCGGCGAAGAGCGCGCACGCGTGGGCCGACGAGGAGAAGGCGCTGTCTCCCGTTCCCATACGGACCTTGAATGAGCGACTATCGAGCAGCGCGGTCTTCGCGCCGCTCCGGTGGTACGGCCGGGCCTGGGCGCGCATCACGCGCAGCGTGAACCCGGCGGCCACGACGTTCGAGCGGAGCCCCGCGGCCTTCCTCGGACTGGCGCTCGCGAGGGTCATCCTCTCCCTGCCCGGCTTCTACTTGCTCGCGCGGCCCATCGTGCCGGTCGCCGCGGGCCGGCTCTGCGCCGAGGTCGACCCGACGGGTCGGTTTACCGCTGCACGCGCCCCTTGACCGCGGTGCGCGCGCAAGTCTTCGTTTCGCCGCGGAGCTTCGCTATCCTTCGAGACGTGCATCGACTGCTGCTCGTTCCCCTCCTCCTTCTTCGAGGCAGTGGCACTTCCTGAACGGGAAGTCGACGATGGAGGTCGCGCGCGAACGAGGCGACGGGCAAGTTCACCTCGACGCTCGCGACCTTCGCCACGCCAACGCCGAGCTACCCGACAGCGGTGTCTCCAGCGTGCCCCACGGGCGCGCGCCCCTAAGGCCAGCGCTTGTAGACGATGCGCGACGAGACGCGGATCGCGCTGAGGTTCGAGTCGTAGGTCACGGCCGTGTGGTACGCGATGCCGTTCGTGCCGGCCTCGTTCTTCGCGGCCTCGTTGGCAAAGGCGATCCAGTAGACATACCCCTTGCCGTTCTCCTCCGGATGAAGGAACGAGATCGGCGACTCTACGAGCTGCTCCGGGAAGTACCCGAACAGCGTGCCGAGCTCCTCGCGGACGTAGGGGCGCGCGTTGGTCTTCGCGTTCGCTTCGCTGGCCCAGCGAATCTCGAGGAGCAGCTGGGCGTGTGTCTCCTTGTCGGCGTCGAGCTCGCCGCCGCTCGTCTCCGTGGTGGACAGATTGAAGCGGGTCGCGTTGCCGGCGCCGATGACCTCCACGGCTTCGACCGAGGCGTAGCCTCCGCCGAGGTCGTGCCATCCGCGCGACCCGTTCACGCCGACGCCGAAGCCCGCGAGTGGCTCGTCGAGAACCGCCTTCACCACCCCGAGGCCCTTGGAGACCCAGATCTCGCCGCGTGCCGAGACGGCGTTCACGCCGAACACGAGAGGCACCTTCCCCTCCAGGGCCACGCGGCTCACGCCGGAGACCACGCCCGCGGGCGTCTCGACGGAGATGTCCTTCTCGACGATCGTGTAGCTCCCGTTGGCGCCGACCGTGGCCTTCTCGCTCGTGCCGCTGACCGAGGCGGTCGCTTTCACGTCGAATGCCTGCGGCACGCCGAGCGGCGCGTCGAGATCGATATCCACGGGCGCGTCGAGGACGGCCGAGCCGCTCTCGGGGAGGCCGAGCTTCTTTGCCGTCTCGGACGAGTATCCAGCACCGACGATCGTGAGCTTCGCGTCGCCGGTCGGGTTCATCCAGATCTCGGCGTTGGTCGTCGCGGAGCCGCTCTCGCGCGTCATCGCGTACCGCCCGTACGTGTGGCCGGCGACGGTGACGTCGCCGACACGCTTCGTGACGTAGCCGGCCGTGGTGCCATCGGGGAGTGTGCGGACGTAGCCGTTCGCGATCGTCGCGTTCCACTTGGGGTACGGCAGCTTCGCGTCGGCGGCTGCGGGAGTGTCATCGCTTGCGGCGCTGCACGCGCCGAGCGTGGCGGCGCCCACGAGGCGCCCGCGACGACCGAAGCGAGCATGCGAGGTGAGGTCGTCGGTGATGACGGTCTTCATGCCCATTTCGCCCTGCATCGACCGTTCCTCTCGGACAACCCCAGTCGCTCGGGGCTTTCGCCGAGTGATTGGGGTGGAGCGGGCGGCCGAGGTCCGCACGTCGTGCGGCGCCTGCGCAACGTCCGCGCCTACCGAGCGCCGGCGTTCACGACACGCGGGGAGAGCCGCGAGCACGCGCTCGAGAGCCGGCGGATGGCCGAAGGGGTTGCTAGAGGTGGACGGCGACGACCTGAACGGTGGCGCTCGGGCCGCCGTGAAACGCGCCCTCGTTGATCTCGCGCTCCACGTTTCGACCGAGGTCGATCGCGAGCGGCGCGAGCTCCTCCGTCAATCCGGCGAGCGTCATCAGCATCGCCGGGTCGCGCGGGCCGCCCGTGCCGAACGCAAGCTGTTCGGGGGTATACGCCTCGAGGATGAGGACGCCTCCCGGTCGAAGAGCGCGAGGAACCCAGCCGTGCACGTGCTTGCGAACGAGCGCGGGCAAGTGCGCGAAGATCGCGACGATGCCCGTGAAGGCATCGAGCTCGGGCTCATACGTCGCGAGGTCGGCCTGGACGGTCGCGACGGTGACGTCGTGCTCGCGTGCGAGCCGCTCGGTCTTGCGAAGTCCCTCCACGGAGAAGTCGACGGCGGTGACCTGGTGACCGAGGCCTGCGAGGTAGACCGCGTTTCGCCCTTCGCCCTCGGCGATGCAGAGCACGCGGCCGGGCGGGATTCGATGCGCCTCCGCGCGCAGGAATTCGTTGGGCTCGCGTCCGTAGGCGTACTCCTCCGTGCGATAGCGTTCGTCCCAGAATTGCGAGCTCATCGGAGGCGATCCTAGCGTGCTTGTCGTCGGGGCAGACTTCAACTGCGCTCCACCGGATAGCCCTTGTCGGCCCAGTCCGTGGCGAACCGCGTCGGCAGATCGAGCATCCGAGCATTCGCACGACCGAGCGCCCGAAGCGCCGCGCTCGCGGGTCGCACGTTGGGGCAGCTCCTCGTGGGGCAGCAGCCGCAGTAGAGGACGATCTCGGTCTCCGCGGGGACCTTCGCGAGCGCCTCGGTGAGCGCGCGACGCCCTGCGGCGGAGTCGGGCGGGCCGACGTTGCGTGCGCCGGGAACGTGACCACGCCCGAAGAGCGCGTCGGGGCCGACGTAGAGGACGGCGATCTTCCCCGCCTTGATGTCGTCGGTCCGTGCCGCGAGCGCCGCCGGCGCGAGGAGCGGCCCGATCTCGTCCGTCGCCCCGTCGCCGGTCGTGCGACATCCGACGAAGGCGAGCGAGAGCGCGCCGCCGAGAAAGGAGCGCCGCTTCATGTTCGACGTCATCGCCCCTGGCCTCCGGTCTCTGTCGGAGAGTCGACGATCGCCTGGAACGTGCTCGCATCGAGATACTGCGGCGTGTAGGCCCCGCCGAGCGCCTTCACCTTCCCGTAGAACGAGCGCAGGTGATTGCGCGAGCCGCGCGTGAGGTTGTCGTAGGTCGTCGTGATGTCGCCGTGCGAGACCGACGCCTTCGCGGCCTCGATGTCGCGAATGTCGAGCTCCTCGATCGCGACGCCGACCTTCAGGGCCGCGAGAGGGGACGACGCTCCCTGCGCGACGAGCTCGTCGTGCAGCTTCTGCAGCGTCGCGTTCTGGAACACGCCGTTCGCCTTGTCCGCGACGGGGTCCGGCACGCCGTAGCGCGAGAGCAAAGTCAGGATCGCGTCCATGTGGGTCTGCTCGCTGTTCTTGATGCTCGAGAACGCGGCGTCGTTGCTCTCGAGCGCGATGTAGACGTCACGCGCGAGCTTCTCCTCCTCGCGCGTGAACGTGAGGGACTGCGTTTCGCTCGCCGAGAGAGGCTCACTGCTCCCCTGGGAGCGATCATCGCTCGCACCGCACGCCACGAAGGTCGAGGTGACGAGCACGACGCCCAGCATGCGAACCCTGTTCATTGGCTGCCTCATGGATGGGGGGAGCCATCAGACACGACAAAGGGTTCGCGGGCTCGGCTGACGGTACGACGGACGTATGTCGTCCCAGCGTGGTCATCGTTGCTATCGTCGAGCCATGATCGTGCAGCGACAGCCTCGCCTGGGTTCCTGGACTGCCACCACGGCGCTCTTCGGTGTGCTCCTCCTCTCCGCGTGCAAGGACACCGACAAGCCCCAGGGAAGCGGCCTTGTCGTCGCTGAGGCCGGTCCGGCGACGCCCACGGAGGCCGGAGCGGTCGACATCATGCAGTGCGCGGGGTGCCAGCTGGCGCCAATCCCGACGTGGACGTTCGAGGGGGTCTACCGTGACCCCACCTGCAACGAACCGCTCGCGCAGATGACCGTACCCGTATGTGCGGTCGTCCCCGCGCTCGGTGCGACCAACCTCACGTACGTCGACGAGGCCGGGCTGCGCAAGGCGAACGAGACGGCGGCCGTGACGCTCACCGGGCAAATCGCCGCCGAGTCGCTCCGCTACCGGAAGGCCGGCAAGCAGTGCGTGCGCGCCAACGAAGGCGCCGTCGATGTCACCCCGATGACTTGCGCGAGCGGGCGTGCGTGTCGCGACGCGACGGGCGCGCTCACGTGCGCGTCATGCCGCACGTTTGCCAGTGGCTGCCCCGATTTCGAGGAGACGCGCCTCTACGCGACCATCAGCGATCCCGGGCTCACCGCCAAGCCCTCTGCGCCCGCGGGCGGAGGCAACGCCGCGCGCCTCGCGCAGTGCTGCGCGCAGCTCGCGTCCGAGGCGAAGCGTCTCGGCAGCTCGCCCGAAGCTGGAATGCTCGTCGCCGCGGCCGCCCAGTGCACCGCGCTCGCGAACGCCGCGGGACCGAACGGCACGGCGCCCGAGCTCGGCGCGCTCCGCGCGGCGCTCGCAGGGAGGAATCTCCCCGCCATCTGCAGCGGGTTCTGACGGCCGACCGGCTCTCAGCTCGGCGCGAGCCTGACACCGGCCAGGGCCATGCCCGAGAGCTCGAGCACGAGCCTCGTCGGATCGACGTCGGCGAACGTCATCTCGATGGGTGAGAGGCTCGCGAAGGTGAGGCTCGCGACGTCGAGACGTCTGGCGTCGAGCCGCAGCGCGACGACCGAAGCGGAGAGGTTCGACAGCTCACCGAGCACGGACCCCGGCGGAGACGGCTCTCCTGGTACGTGGACGAGGTGACCTTGCGCGACGAGCGCTCCGATGCCGCGCGGCCGAAGCTGACCCGTGGGCGGTCCTTCCGACGGCGTGAGCGCGAGTCGAACATCGATCCGATGGAACGCGAGCTTGCGGAGCGCGAAGGCGCTCTTGTCGGCGGGCTCGGGGCTCGCCGATGCCGCGGTGTCGGCGGTGTCGCGATCGGCGAGGCGGGCGCGTGTCAGGACGGCGAGCCGCACTCTCCCCTGCTCGGCCAGCGCGACATCGGAAGCCTCCAGATCCCAGACGACGATCGGCTTTCCGTGCCCGCGGGCCGGAAAGAGTGGATTGACCGTCTCGAGCCTCAACGCCCCGTCGCGCACCGAGAAGTCGAGGAGCGCGTCCTCCAGCGTGGAGAGGTTGCTCTCGAGGGCCCGGTAGTCGAGCGCGCCGTGGTCGATGGCGACGCGCATGCGATGGGTAGCGTTACGGCTTCCGATGACCGGGACGGAGAGGTCCACCTCGACGTCGACATCGACCTGGCCGCTGATCGCGTCGAGCACGCGCCAGTCGAGCAGCGGCTCGTCGTGCTTCTCGGGCGCCGGCTCGTCTGCGCTCTTGTCGCTCGCCGATGCCGCGGCCGTGGCCGCGAAGGAAATCGCGACGGTGCCGGTCTCCGCGGCCGCTTCGCCGACCGTGATCTCCGCGTCGTCGAGCGAGAACGAGCGCACGCGCGCGCCGTTCAGCGCGACGCGGAGGTCCGCGCTGGTGATCCGGAGCGCAGGACCTTCGAGCGCGTCCGCGGTGAGCGAGAACCCGGCGGCCCCCCAGCGGATGACGACGCCACGCACGGAGAGCTTGCCTGCGGAGAGCTCGAGGTCGCCGATGCGAAGCGTGAAGCCCGCCAGGGCGGCACCATCGGCGGCGAGGGTGCCTTCGGCGTCGCGCACGGAGAGGCGAGCGCCGACCAGCGTGACACCGCCGCCCACGACGACGTCGCCGTCGACGACACCGAGGTCGAGCATCGTGACGGAGGCCGCGCGCACGTCGAGCGCCAGGTGATCGGGGCGCTGGTCGAGCGCAACGGAGAGGTCGGCGAACGTGGCGCCCTGGCCGCAGGAGAGGACCAGGCTTCCGAACAGCAGGCGAAGCGCGTCGAGCGCGAGCGCCTCCGCGGCGACGTTCGAGAGCGTCAGGCGACCGGCCGCCTGCTCGAGCAGACCCTGAAGGCCGACGACGGAGCGCACGGCGACCCGCTCGCCTGCCGTGCCGGGCAGGTCGACGACCAGCCCGCGGGAGTCGATGCGATCGAGTGAGATCTTCACGGTGGCTTGGCGGCGGTCATCGACCGCTAGTGCATGCCACGCATCGCACGGCCCCGCAGTGAGGTCACGCGGCGGATCTGCCGGCGCTCGACGTTCCTGGCTCTCGCGCGTCGCTCTCCGCGGCAAGCGATCGCGCACATCGAGGGGGCCTGAAGGTGAGGAGGCGTCACGCCTCCTCGTCGCGATCCGGCAGGAGGTCCATGAGGATGTCCTCGAGTGTCGCGGGCGTGACGTCGGCATCATCCTCGAGCCAGTACCGATCGCTCGCTCCACCCGCGCCCTTTCGCCAGGCGCGAAGCCAGGCCTTACCGGCAGCTTCGACGTGCACGCGTTCGTAGGAGCCCGGGATCGGCCCGCCGAGCCCGTGGTAGGTCAGGAGCACCGTCCCGACGGGTCGGGTCGCGAGCCAGCGCTCCACGCGCATGACGTCCTCGATCCGTCGGACTCGCGACAGGTCGACGGTCTGGTCGAGCTGTTGCTCCGCGTAGAAGGCGTTCTCCGCGAAGGAGTTGAACACGTAGAACGCATCGAAGGCCGAGTCCGGGAGCGACGTCGCGTCTCCGCTCAGGAACGTCACGTTCGTGCTCCCGGCGGCGGCGGCGAGCGCTCGCGCGGCCGCGACCAGGTGCGGGCGATGCTCGATACCGACGAACGAGATGCGCGGCACCCGCGCGCCAGCGACGACACAGAACTTGCCGAGCCCGGAACCGACGTCGAGCACCCGAGACACATCGAGGTCGTCGAGGATCTCCGCCGCACGGCGGGCAACGCGAACAGGGGTCCAGTACATCCCCGAGACCCGCTGAAGGGCTGGCGGCAGGAGCGCGTCGAGCTCGGCGTCCGTCATGTGGTTGGCCATATCGTTCGCGGTGGTGGCTCTGCAGCTCGGGGACTTGATCCGGTGACGTCGAAGAAGCACCGAGAGGCGAGAGTGTCCTTTCGATGGCGATGATGCCGCCAAGGCTACGTCAGTGTGGCGCTTGATGAGGCACTCATGCCTCCACACCTACGACTTCTTGGCGCTCGACGGTGCGGGCGAGCCGCGGCCGCGGATTGTTCGTGTGGGGACGTTGGCGCGATCGGTGCACGGGCGAGCGAACCGCAATGCAAGTCGCCGTTCCCGCCCACTCGCCGTTCGAGCCGATCTTCACGACACGCGAGAAGCGCGAGCTTCATCATGAGCGCTTCGCCGACCGCGAGCTCGTCGGCGTCGATCTCTCCGGCGCCGATCTCCGGAGCGCCCGCTTCGAGCGAACGGTCCTCGCTTCGTGCAGTCTTGCTGGCGCGGATCTGCGAGGGGCAGAGTTCGTCCTCTGCGACCTCCGTTCGGTCGACTTCACGGGCGTCGAGCTCAGTGACAACGACTTCAGGGGGACCATGCTCACGGACGTGGTCGGGCTATCGGAAGAGAGCAGGGCTCTGATCCTGACCGCTGGCGGGGCGTTCCAGCACCCTCGCGCGAGCCTTCGCTGACTCGCGGCGCAGACGCCGTCGCCGGCGGCCTCAGGTCCCGTGGACGCTCGGTCGCCAACCGACCTCACTCCGCGCGGGCTCGTGAAGGTCGAACGACGCCGAGGGACGCGGACGTTCCCGGCGGAGAATACTGGCGCATCGCTCGATCACTGCGCACGGGCACGCTCGTCGACGATCGGCTCTTCGACGAAGTCTTTCCGCAGGCCGTGCGGGATCGGTCGAGCCTCTACTGGACGCCGGTGGAGGTCGCCGTCCGCGCCGCGAACCTTCTCGCGGACCGGGCAGGCGCCACCATCCTCGACATCGGCTCGGGGGTCGGAAAATTCTGCATCGTCGCGAGCGCCGCGGTGCACGCGAACGTTCGCGGCATCGAACATCGGCCCCACCTCGTCGAGATCGCGCGTGAAGCGGCGGCAAAGCTAGGCGTCGCGGCGACATTCGACGGCGGAACCATCGAGGAGCAGGACGCCGCGTCGGTCGACGGCTTCTACTTGTTCAATCCGTTCGCGGAGAACCTGTGCCCGACCGAGGACTGCCTCGACGCGAGCGTCGAGCTCAGCGCGAAGCGCTTCCACGTCGACGTCGACGCGAGCGAGCGTCTCCTTTCGAGGGCGCGGGTCGGGGCTCGCGTCGTCACCTACTGCGGGTTCGGCGGCGACATGCCCGAAGGGTTCGAGCTCGCGATGCGCGAGCAGTGTGGAGGCGGGAGGCTCGAGCTCTGGATCAAGCGGTAGGGCGCACGCCCTACGCGCTACCGCAAGACCGCCGACAGTGAAGTGGCACGCCCGAGAGGATTCGAACCTCTGACCTACGGCTCCGGAGGCCGTCGCTCTATCCAGCTGAGCTACGGGCGCTTGCTGAGCAGCGTTCATACCTCAAGGGGCGCGAGGGGCACA